>Ga0307474_10000623_pt1 | contig 25375 bp, 24 predicted proteins | sample atmos_gasesECM1C_2_FD_203312 | JGI IMG/M metagenome (GOLD analysis project Ga0307474, IMG submission 203312) | Hardwood forest soil microbial communities from Morgan-Monroe State Forest, Indiana, United States - atmos_gasesECM1C_05 | ecosystem: Environmental > Terrestrial > Soil > Temperate... | reverse complement strand
CTATCCCACGTTGGAGGTTCGAGGTCCGCGAATCGTGGATAATTTTTTCTTAGAAACGCGACTCCCACGAGCGTGAGAAACGCCAGGGCCACGGCGAAGAACGGAAGCGCGACGAACGAATGAGTGATAGCACGGTGGTATTTGACGATGGCCAGTGGGTCGCGGGAAAAAATTTCGGCGACCACGTCAATATCGGGAAACATGGCACCGACCGTCGCTGAAAAAACCACGATGCGAGCAGCCTTACGGGAGAAAAACCCTTTGCCGATGAGGGCACCGGCAATTCCGTGGGTAATCGTATCCATGAGAAATTTTGCTAATCAAAATTGTACACGATTGAGGAAGCGTCAGACGAATAGGAAGACTCGCGGGATTTCGGACGAAGGGCACGCGGAAGAATCCTGCAACTAGAGTGATCTAGAGATTCAGTGGAAACTTCGATCGAAACTTGGCGGCTTAGGCGTGAGCTGCGACGGAGCGGATGGGAATGACGATAGGGCTGGCGGCCTGCGAGACTGAAAGCATGTGGCAGCGGCCGTCGAAAAGCGCACCGGGTTCCATCACCAGACACGGCGTAAAGATTTCGCCAGTGACGATGGCTTTCGTTTGGATCTCCACTTTGCCTTTGGCGCGGACGGTTCCGCTGAAATGGCCGGCGATGATCACGTAATTCCCTTCGATTTCACCTTCTACGCTAGCGTTTTCGCCGAGGATGAGCGTTTCGTGAGAAACGAGCGTGCCCTTGGTGGCGCAGTCGATACGGAATGTTCCGGTGGACTCGAGGCGGCCTTCGAGCCGCACTCCTTGTTCGAGGAAGCCGGTCCACTCTCCCGAATCCTGTCGTTTGCGGTCAAACCAACCCAGAGGCATCGAAACTTCTCCAAAGATTTTCTTGCGGAGCGTATTTCAGCGCGAAGAACTATTTTCGCATGAGTTGATCGTAAAGGCGGCTCAAATCACTATCGTCGTAGTATTCAAAGATTAACTGGCCCGGCTTTCCTGACGGGCGAGAATGCAGGTGGACCCGGGTTCCATACTCGCGTTGCAATTCTTCCAGCGCGGCTTTGGTGTTGGGATCCGGAGCGAAAGCAACAGACGCCACCGTACGGGCGCGAGTTCCACGTGAAGCAAAGCGTTCGACCTGGCGGACGGTCATCCCGCCCTTAGCGATGCGGCGGGCTAGTCCCAGCCGAGTCTGAGGATCTTCGACGGCGAGCAGCGCGCGGGCATGGCCGGCCGTGAGGCGGCCTTCTTCGAGGAGCTCCTGGATAGGCGATTCGAGTTTGAGCAGGCGGATGGAGTTTGCAATGGTGGTGCGGTCCTTGCCGGTGCGTTCGGCCACCTGTTCCTGAGTTAGGTGAAATTCATCGATCAAGCGCTGAAAGGCGTGGGCTTGCTCAACAGGATTTAGGTCTTCACGCTGAAGATTTTCGACGAGGGTCATCTCCAACGCGAGTTCTTCAGGTACATCGCGCAGGACAACTGGCACGCTGTGCATGCTGGCGCGTTGGGCGGCACGCCAACGGCGCTCGCCGGCGATTAGCTGGAAACGGCCGGCGACTTTACGGACAACGAGCGGTTGGACAATGCCGCTGGACTGAATCGATCGGGATAACTCGTCGAGCGCTTCCTCGCGAAAGCGCGTCCGCGGTTGATACGGGCTCGGATCGATGAGGTCAATGTCGACGTGAAGAAAGCCTTCACTCAGTGCTGGGGCTGCCGCCGTCGCCGCCGCTGTTGGCGCTCCCAGCGGGTAAACCGCCGCCATCGGCGCCTGCTGCTGCGGTTGCTGCAGCGGTGTTGACTCCGGCTCCCGAATCAGTGCTCCCAATCCCCTGCCTAATGCGTTTCTGGGCATTCGCGATAACCTCTTTAGCAAGTTGAATATAGCTTTCCGCACCTTTACTATGTATGTCGTAGAACATTACTGGCATGCCGTGACTAGGAGCTTCGGCGAGCCGTACATTGCGCGGTATGACAGTTTCGAATACCTGGGCTCCGAAGAAACTACGGAGATCTGCGGCAACCTGCTTGGACAAGGTGGTGCGATCGTCGTACATCGTGAGCAAAATACCTTCGATGGCAAGATTTGGATTGATTGTTCGGCGAAGACGCATCAGCGTGTCGAGGAGCTCGGAGACTCCCTCGAGTGCCAAATATTCGCACTGAATCGGAACCATCACGGAATCGCTAGCGGCCAGCGCGTTTACGGTTAGCAAGTCCAGCGAAGGGGCGCAATCGATGAGAATGTAGTTATATTTCGCTAGGACACCGGAGATGACGGATTTGAGCTTGTATTCACGGTTCTCGATTGGAACCAGTTCGATGGCGGCCCCGACGAGATTTTTGTCTGACGGAATTAGGTCGAGGCCTTCAACTTGGGCGTCCAGGATGATGCGGTCAAGCGGTTCGTCCAGGATCAGAGATTGATAAAGAGTGCGACGAGCTGGATCTTTGGGAAATCCGAGAGCGCTGGTGGTGTTTCCCTGGGGATCGCAGTCGATGATCAGAGTACGTTGTTCAGAAGCGGCGAGAGAGGCGCCGAGGTTGACCGCGGTGGTGGTTTTTCCAACTCCACCCTTTTGATTTGCGATTGCGATAACGCGAGCCACGAAACCCCCGAATGCGAGAGCAATTTATATTTATTCTTTCAGAGATACAAGATGTTTCACGTGAAACGACGCGATTTTTGTTTCACGTGGAACGTATTTCCGCGTTTCACGTGGAACACTGCGATTTATGGCCCCGCGATTGATTATCGCGTACCGATGAGAAGCGATCTACTCTCCGAGCCGGGAATTCTAGCGAGCGCACGCCAATTCCAAGAATCATCCTTCGCAATTTTCGCTCCATCTTCGTCTCCAATCCAATAAATGATCGCCCCAGTGGGTTTTAGATGCTTCGATGACCAATCCAGGAAGACTTGATGCACGCCTAGGGCGCGAGAGATCGAGTAATCGAATTCTTCAATGGATCTTGGATAGTCCTCCATGCGCCCACGAAAGATTTGGACGCGACTGAGTCTTAGGGTGCGGACGACTTCGGCGAGGAATGTCGCCTTTTTTTGATTACTTTCGATCAGAACGCATTCCAGCTCGGGAACTAACATACTGATCGGTATGGCAGGGAAGCCGGCACCGCTGCCAACGTCGGCGAGCCGACCATGCCGTATGGGCACTTCGTTCACCGCAAACATGCTCTCTCCAAAATGCAGGCGCAGAATTTCGGCGGGATCCGTAATAGTGGTGAGAGCGATTCTCTGATTCCAGCGCAGAAGAAGTTCAATGTAAGCCCGAATGGAGGCCCGAAGGGCCGGGGCAGTGGCGACGTGATAGGGCCGCAGCGCTTCATCGACAAGCTGATCGCTAAGAGTCACTTTCATTTTACTATGTACATAGTACTAATTTGAGTCGGATCACTGGTGGGGCTGACGGGCATATCGTTGGAACCTGCCGATGCGCGACGACTTAGGTAACGGGGGCCGAGCATGCCGGCGACGAAATCGGCGGCAAAGTGGCCAATGATCGAGGGGAGCAGGCTCAGCGTCCATGCAGTGGCCGCCGAAAACAAGATTCCGATCGTGAAAGTGGAAATCAATCCGCGGCGCCCTTGATACAAATGCGCCAGTGCAAAAAACGCGGCAGACCCAAATACCGCGAGGGCCCTGGAACCGCCGACGAGATCCTGAAATAGACGCTGGACGAAGCCGCGATAGATAAATTCCTCGCAGAGCGAGACGGTCACCACGAGAGCGAAAAATGCCAAACGCTCGACGTTACCCTGCGGAAAAAGCTTTTGAGCGAGCTGTGGGACAAGTCCCTGGCCGGTGGAAGGTTGAGACGCAAGGTGTTTGAGACCGACGATCTGATTCAATAGAATCAGGGCGGTCAAACCGAGAACCAACACAAAAGTGAGAAATGGTTTGGGAAGGCCGAGCGCTAGCTGGGCTGGGGTAAAACCATGAACGGTCGCGCGCCAGAAAATAATTGCGGACGCGATCCATTGAAAGGCCATAGTGGAAGCGTAGAGAGTGAGGCGCTGCTCCCTGGTGGTGGAAGGCAGCAGCATCAGCTGGCGAATGCGACGCCGCCCGAGCAGCGGAACGGCGACGCCGAGAAAAACAAGGATCGCTGCGAAATCCCAGTGCATGGAAAAAAGATCAGAACACTTTTGGAGAGAGAGAGCAAGAGCAACAGGTACGAGCCGAGTTGACAGCGCGGGACCAGCCGCCGTATGGTTCTTGCGGATAAAAATTTCAGATGAAAATTTTGATTCTAGGAAGCGGCGGACGGGAACACGCGATTGCGTGGAAATGCCGGCAGAGCGCGGACGCAGAAAAAATCTGGTCCGCGCCGGGAAATGGCGGCATCGCGTTGGATGCGGAATGTGTGCCGGTAAATCTGAACGATGTAGCCGCGACGGCCGACCTGGCCGAAAAACTTGGAGCCGACCTGACAATTGTGGGGCCAGAGCTGCCGCTGGTGAAAGGCGTGGCCGATGAATTTACGCGGCGGGGATTGACGATTCTTGGGCCATCTTCCGAAGCAGCACAGCTGGAAGGCAGCAAAATTTTCGCGAAAAGTTTCATGCAGCGGCACGGCGTTCCCACGGCCGAGACCTACGGGATTTTTGATGACAGGATAGAGGCGTTGCGGGCGCTGCGTTCTGTGGCGTGGCCGCTGGTGATCAAGGCGGACGGTATTTGCGCTGGAAAGGGCGTGCTGGTTACTTCGTCCGAAAAGGAAGCCGCAGAGTTCGTGGAAAAATTATTCACGGGCGGAGAATTCGGCGATGCGGGAAAACGAGTGCTCTACGAACTAGCACTTGCGGGCGAGGAATTGTCGTACATCATTCTGACCGACGGCGAGAATTTCATTTCGATGGCGCCGACGCGGGATCACAAGCGGGCCTACGACAACGATCGTGGGCCGAACACCGGCGGGATGGGAACTTACTCCACTGACGAAATCCTGCCGCAAGAATTGGAAGAAAAAATTTTGAGTGCCATCGTCACGCCAACTCTCGCAGGGCTGCGCCGAGAAGGAATTCGGTATCGCGGATTTATCTTTTTTGGGTTGATGATTACGAAGAGCGGACCCGAGCTCTTGGAATACAACTGCCGCCTCGGCGATCCCGAAACTCAATCGATTTTGCTGCGAACTGATTTTGACTTTGCGCGGGCATGCATGAACGCGGCACAGGGTAAATTGGGCGATTCGCAGGCGAAGTGGCTCCCTGGGGCGAGCGCCTGCGTGGTAATTGCGTCGGAAGGCTATCCGGAGAAGCCGCTGGTGGGTCGAGAGATTCGGGGAATAGAAGAAGCCGGCAAGATAGCGGGCGCGGTGGTGTTCCACAGTGGAACAAAACGGGAAGGCGATGCTTTCGTGAGTACCGGGGGCCGGGTACTCGGGGTATCCGCGCGGGGCGCGTCTTTGGCTGAGGCCACCGGCCGGGCCTACGACGCAGCTAGTAGAATAACGATCCCAGGATCGCATTACCGCCGGGACATTGGGAGAGTCGAGGTTCATCAGAGGACTGCGGTGGAAAAGGCAAGTGGCTGAAGTCCTACGGCGAAGTTTGCAGTGAAAACGAAATCGAAATCGGGAGATAGCGAGTGACATCGTCGAAAACAGGAAGTCAGGCTTTGGTGGGGATTTTGATGGGGTCGGATACCGATCTGCCGGTGATGAGCGAAGCGGGAAAGGTGCTGGATAAGTTCGGAATCGCGTTTGAGATGGAAGTCGTGTCGGCGCATCGGACCCCGGCGCGGGCCCACGAGTATGCGACGAGCGCGCTGAAGCGCGGGCTGAAAGTGTTGATTGCGGCCGCGGGGGCGGCGGCCCATCTGGCGGGAGTGATCGCGGCCAATACCACGCTGCCGGTGATCGGCGTGCCGATGGGAACGAGCTCGCTGAATGGAATGGACGCGCTGCTCTCGACGGTGCAGATGCCGGGAGGAATTCCGGTGGCGACCATGGCGATCGACAAGGCGGGCGCGGTGAATTCGGCGATATTCGCCGCGGAGATTCTTGGGCTTTCGGATCCGGCGATCGCGCAAAAGTTGGTCGAACACAAGGCGGACCTGGCCCGGGCAGTCGACGAGAAGAATGCGAGGCTGCAGGTACAGCTGGCCGCGAAAAAATAACTCCCGACGCTCCATCCGCGGTTTCCAATTTATGCGGTGTTGCGTTACTACGAAGGCGGGCCCAACAGCGAGGGCCTTTCCGCCGGACGATCTTTTTCCGATTCGGTTTCCTGCGGCGGTGGCGCGAGAGGCTTGGGTTCAGCTGGAGGTTTGAGGACCCACTCAAAACCGGAGTCGAGATTGACCACCGCCATGGTCTGCCGAGACTTCGGGTCGGTAGTGGCGGCGAGAGCCGCACGAAGGAACTGGGTGGCGTCGGGCACTAGGATCTTTTTGTAATCTCCCTGCAGGAAACGATCGGCTACTTCGCGCATTTTGGGATCCGCGGCACAGATTTTTTCGATGCGCGGGTCTTTCGCTTTTAACAAATCGAGGAGCTGGGGCAACTTGATTTCGGGAGGAAATTGAAATTCCAGCAAGGTGTGCAGTTCAGTTTTTTCCGGTGGCCAGAACTGCACGTAGACCGGGCGGGTGATTTTCGTGTCGTAATACTCCAGGTTGCGCATTTCCTGAGTGAGATTAAACGACAATTCCCAAACTTCCGGGCCGTAGTTAGGAACAAATCCGACGAGCACGAGTTGGACGATGGGCTCGTTGGGCGGGTAAGTGACCTTGGCGTGAAGATTGGATGCCACACGGCTGAGACGCTGCAGCACGCCCTGACCAATGGACTCGAGGTCGGTCGCCTCGGAGGTAGTCAGATCGAGTGGCTGGGTCTTGTCGAGCCGCTGGTCCACCGCGGTCACGTCACCGCGGAGATGCGGTAGTTCTCGATCGAGACGCGCGAATTGTTGATCAGAGGTTGGGGAAAACCAATCCACGGCCCCGAACAGGACGCCAGCACGCCGGGCATTGAGCTGTACGGGAATCGGTGGATGAGTCTGCGATTCGATGGGATTTTCGACGGTGGCGATAATGATGGCGTCTTTTACGACCGCGACGATGACGCGTCCGGCGGCCAGGTTCGCGACGATTTCCTCGGAAGGCGGGGCGGTCACCTCCTGAGCTCGAAGACTACCGGGGCCAATCGCGAAAGCAAATAAAACGTAAAAGATATAAAGGCAAAGGCACGAACGAGACGTGGACGGCTCAACATTGGCGCCTAGGCCCATATGGCTAAGCTATCACAGGTGGCCGAGGCTGAGACGCCAAGGTGCAAAGGCACCAGCTATCATTTGCGGGTACGGTTCTAGTAAAATTCAACGGCAATAGCAGCACATCTGAGAAGTTCGACGAATCTCCGGAAGGATGAAAGGAGCAGCTCTGAGATCACCTACTCGTATTCGGCATAATGGACGAAAGGTTTCGGAAATCATCGAGGCTCATCACCGGTTCGTGCGCGGCGACGAGAGCGGCGTGCGCGCGGATTTGTCGGGTGCGGATCTCTCCGGCGCAAATTTCGAAGGCATGAATCTGGACCTGGTGAATTTTCAAGGCGCGAACCTGGAAGGAGCGAAGCTTTACAATACGCGGCTCTCTTCAGTGAACATGAGCAAGGCGAAATTGAAGCGTGCCGATTTGCGCAAGGCGGATTTGACCGAAGCCAACTTGAGCAGCGCGGACCTGACCGAAGCACAGGTGGGCGGCGCGGAATTGTTCCGCACGGATTTGCGCGAGGCCATCCTACGACGAGCCGATTTTGGCGCGGCGAATTTCCGGAGCGCAGAGATTCGCGGCGCGGATTTTTCGGGCGCCGGCCTGCGCACTGCGATTTTGCGGGAAACGAACCTGGAGGGCGTCGATCTGTCGGGACTGGATTTGAGCACGACCCTGATGCCTCCGGGCTACAAGGCGAGCGGCGAGACTAAGAAGTAAGAGCGGGAAGCAGAAGAGCGTCCCCTGAAAGCAGAGCGATGGCGAACCCTTCCTGTATCCTCGTCGAAGATTACCGATCACCAGGCGGATGGGTGGGCACGGAACAGCGCACGGCGCGAGGCCGGGCGTACTGCGAAATGCTCGAGCGCGGGCAGATCCTTCAGTTTCGAGAACCTCCTTTCCCATTTCCCACGGTCGATCAGGAATTTCTGCGCAATCAGGAATGGGCCGAGCTGCGAATGCATAAGAACGTTTCCTACCGGCCGGGAGAAGACGTGCTGCGCGGCGTTTCTGGCGATGCCAATACGATCGAGCGGGTCCATTCGATCATGCGCAATTACAGCGCGCGGGTGATCGAATTCGTCGGAGATTTTCTTCTACCATACAAAGAGAAATGGAATCTGGACTTCGCGAGCTTCCGGCCGCTGGAAGAGGAAGGCCGGGATCTCCCGCTGCACAAACGGAACGATCTGCTGCATGTGGACGCTTTTCCCAGCCGGCCGACGCAGGGCGGACGGATTTTGCGGGTGTTTACGAATTTGAATACGACGCGGCCGCGAGTGTGGAACATCACCGAGAGTTTCGAAGCGCTGGCGCAAAAATACGCCAAGCCGGCGGGCCTGCAACAGATCGCCGACGATGATTCGTTTCTGACGCGAACGGTACAGAATCTGGGCGCGAAGCTGGGGATCACGGCGGCGGCGCGCACGCCGTACGACATGTTCATGCTGCGATTTCACGATTATTTGAAGGAAAATACGGCGCTGCAGACCAAGGGACCGAAGACCGAGGTAGCATTTCCGCCGTTGACGACCTGGATGGTATTCACCGATTGCGTGGCGCACGCGGTGATGTCCGGGCAATACGCGATCGAGCAGACGTTTCTGATTCCGCCGAAAGCTCTGGTGGCGCCGGACGCAGCGCCGTACCGAATTTTAGAAGGACTCGCGGGAAGGCCGCTCGCCGGCTAGAACGAGGTTGATTGTCTCCGCGTCAAGGTGAAAGGAGAGGATTGTGCCGGCATACATGGTGTTCACGCGTTTGCACACCCGGGACTCGGCCGAGCTAGCCATTTATGGCAAGGACGCGCCGAATTTCTTTGCCGGGGTTCCGGTGAAATTTCTGGCGAGGTTTGGTCCGTGCGAGGTGGTGGAGGGTGGCGGCGTAGAAGGCGTCGCGATTCTCGAGTTCCCTACAATGGCGGACGCAAAAGCTTGGTACAACGGCGCGGTGTATCAAGAAGCACGCAAGCATCGTTTTCTGGGCGGCGATTACAGCGTGATTTTTGTGGAAGGCAGCGAGCCAGCGAAGGCCAGGTAATTACTTCAAGAAACGATCGGCGATTTCTGAAACGTTTATAAGAACTGCTGAAGTTATTTTTCCGCGCTACATAATCTACGGAGTCAACTTCCCCTTGCTGAGGTAGTCCTGCGCCGGAACGCCGAAAGCGTCGGCGACACGATTGAAGAATGCAAACATTGCGATGATGTAGACCGCTTCGGCGATTTGATCTTCGCTCCAGCCGGCGTCGCGCAATTTCTGAACATCAGCGTGGGTGGAACGCGGCGCTCGATTGGTGATCAGTTCGACGTAAGTCATCAGCGCGCGCTCCGCCGACGTCAGGCCGGCTTCATCGAGCTTCCCTTCGAGGATTGCTTCCACGCATTTATCATTGGCTCCCTGAACCCGCAGGAAGTAAGCATGACTATCGAGTCAATATGGACAGCGGTTCAGAAAGGAAACGTAGCTGGCGATCATTTCCTTGTGGCGGCGAATCAGGTGGCCTTCGGAAAAATGAACAGTGTTGGAGAAATCGACGACCTGCTTCAAGAAATCGGGGCGTGCGCCGAAACATTTGATGATTCCGGGAACCTGATTGCGACCGGAACCGGCGCGCCAGTAGTCGTAAGCTTCGGCGGTGGCGCCTTTGGCCTCGGCGTCTTCGGTGATGCGAATTTTGGTGGGCTGCGGGTTAGCGTAGTGCTCCGCGAGGACGGTGGGGGCAGCCGGAAGTTTCTGGACTTCGATTTTCTTTGCTGCTTTTTTCTTACGTAGTTTCTTGTTTGCGGGCGCCATTAAAACTCCAACTCAATCATATTACGATTTTTCATTTGGCCGTTGAGCGATGACCCAATTATAAACGGGCCAGCCGGCGAGCACGACCAGGGAGCCGAGAATTGCTTCGCGTGGACTGTGGATGGTGAGAAGCGCGAGCATGGCGAGTATAAGAATCAGAAACGCTACGGGAGTGGAGGGATAGCCGGGGGTGAGCACTACGTTTTCGGATTGAGGCGGCTGGCGGCGCAAAAGAAAGAGCGCGCTGACGGTGAGGCCGAGAAAGAATATGACCGGAAACATAAAGTAGGCAACGATCTGATCGAAGGTTCCCAAGACGACCAGAAGGCAGGCGATGGCGGCTTGAATGGCAACCGCGCGAGCAGGAGTGCCGAAGCGCGGGTGAGTCTGGGAGACGGACCGGATGAAGAGGCCGTCCTTGGCCATGGCGTACATCACGCGCGGGGCGGAAATCATGAAGGCCGCCAGGCTGCCGGTGACGCAGAGAATCACGATCGCCGCGAAAATGATCGCCCCGGGCGGGCCGAAAAGGACGGCGCCGGCCTGGGCGACGAACGTGGCGTCGGAGCCCACTTTTTCGATAGGAACCAGATAAATAAAAATAGCGTTGATGACGATATAGACGGCGGTGACCGCGAGGACTCCAAGCACGAGCGCGCGCGGCAGGGTGCGGCCCGGGTCGCGGACTTCACCGGCGATTTTGGTCGCGTCCCACCAGCCGCCGAAAGAAAAAAATGCGGAGACCAGGGCGGTGGCGAGAGCCGGACCGAGGGGCATCGCGCCGGGGCGCTGGGCCAGGAAGGGAACGAAGTTGGACCAGGAGCCGAGGTGAAACGCGAGAGCCCAAATGGTGAGGATGCCGAGCACGGCAAATTTGAGCCAGGTGAGCCAGCGGAGGACACCGGCACTGATGCGGGTGCTGACGATGTTCATGCCGGCGACGGCCGCGATAGCCAGCCCAGCGGCCAACTTCTGGGTGAGCGGCGACCAGTGGAAAATATAGGAAGCGTAGGCGGCGATTCCGGTGGCGAGGGCGGCGGTGAGGCCGGGATCGAGGACGAGCAGACTCATCCATCCGTAAAGAAATGCGGAACGCCGGCCGTAGGTTTCGAGAAGGTAAACGTAGGAACCGCCGGGACGCGGAAAGCGTCCGGCGAGTTCGCCGAAACAGAGCGCTCCGCTGAGAGTCGTGGCCGCGACGGCGAGCCAGACGATGAGAAGCCAAAAGGGCGAGCCGAGGGCTTTGGCCATGCCGGCGGGAGTGAGGAATATGCCCACGGCGATCGCTTCGCCGGCAACGGCGGCCGCAGCGGAGCCGAGACCGAGCTGGCGGGGGAGGTCATTCGAGTCAGGGTGGAATGTTTCGATTCTTGCTTCCATGTCACGGACACGCCGACGCGGCCGGAGTGGCGGCATGAAGAATACTTAAACCAAAAAAAGATCCACGCGAAGCGAAGCTGGGAGTTTGTGCCACGCGCAAAGTGCGAGCATGATACCACTACGTCGATAATGCGAGAAAGCAGCGGATGAGAAGAACGAGGAGAGGGGTGAAACATTTGAATCGTTCGCGCCTGGCAGCGATCTTCGCGATCTTTTTCCTATCATGGCTAGCCGGATGCGGTCCGGCGACGGCGCCAGCGCCGGAAAGCCCGCGACCGGCTGAAGCCCGCCATGAGGAACCGCGACGGGACGAGGCGCGGCGAGATGACGACCGTGGGGACGAGCCTCGACGGCGTGAATCGAAGTCGGAACGGAGGCAACGGCGGGAGGAGCGCGACGCGGCAGCGTCGGGTTCGACGCAGGAATCGGCAGGTGCGAATGGGGATTCGACTGGGACTTTATCGGGCACTGGACACGACCTGAGTGCGGATGAAGCGCAGGGCGGGCATACTTTGAGCAAGCATGTGGCACGCAGCGACGCTGATTTGCAGGAACGGCTGGGGCGCGAAGGAAATATTTCCGCGGCTTCGACGTATACGGATCGTGCGGCGGCGGAGAGGGCGGTGGGAACGGTGCTAGAGCACAATTCGCGAGTGGAACAATGGGAGCAGCGCGGGGCGCGGCGACCAAACTTGGCATTGGATTATCACGGCGATGCCTCGCAACCGATTGGGCGATGCATGAAGCGCGGCTCAAACACGGCAGTGCCGGCGTGGGATGCAATTGTGGTGCTGAAGGCGTCGCGCGACGGGGATGGATTTTACGTGTTGACGAGTTATCCGGAGTGTCCGCGATGAGAAAAGCCGGGAATGAGGGGAAAAAAACGGGAAGCGAGATTCCCACGAAGCAATTCCCTGCACTGCGGGCGTTCATGCGGAGCTACCTGCATCAGGATTTTGGCGAGGAATATGGATCGGTGGAGGAAGCGGCGCGGACGTTTGTGGACGATGCGACCGAAGCGGAAGTGGCGACGGTGTTGGCGGAGTGGCGGGAGTTTTTAGAGATGACGCGGGGGAAACCGCTGGGCGAGATTAATAATTTGATGGGAGCAAAATTGGGAAGCGCATGGGTGGCGCGGAGTCTGGGAGACTTGGAAGCGATTACCGAGGCATTGGAGCATCGCGACGGGAATTAGGTGAAGTGTTGCGGTGGCAATCGAAGAGAGATCCCTCGTCGGTGCGGCAAATTCGGCCGCGCCTCTGTCGGCATGACAACGAGAGGCTAAGAAACTCAACGGCAACGGCGGGCGGGTCTTAGACCCGCCCCTACACGATCGGTTATTTTCCGGCGGCGAATTCGGCGGAATCTTCGGGATAGCCCGGGCCGCGTGGCGGAAACGGGCGCCGGCGGGTTTCGATGCCGAGACGCTTAATTTTCTGATTCAGGGTGGAAAGCGGAACCTGGAAGCGTTCGGACGCTTCGGTTTGATTCCAGTTGGTGCGTTCGAGCATGTCCACGATGATGCGACGCTCGACTTCTTCCAGGATTTCGAAGAGCGAAGGAGTGGAAACTTTGACATTGGGATCGCCGGAAATCGCGGGCATGAATTCCGCAAGTTGCAGCCGAACGCCCCTGACAATTTCACGCGAGCGAACGGTGTCCGGCAGCAGGTCGCCATCGATGGATTCCTGATTGGAAAGCACCACGGCGCGTTCGATGGCGTTTTCGAGTTCGCGGACATTGCCGGGCCAATCGTAATCGATCAGCAGCTTCATCGCGCCGGTGGTGAAGCGCCGGGGCGGCTTGCCATTTTCCTCGCAATACTGCCCAAGGAAGCGATCGATCAGCAGCGGAATATCTTCTTTGCGTTCGCGGAGCGGCGGCAAATGCAAGGAGATGACGTTCAAGCGATGAAATAAATCTTCGCGGAAACGGCCTTCACGCACCAATTTCGTAAGATCTTCGTTGGAAGCGGCCAGGATGCGGACGTCGACTTTAATGGTGTCGGTGCCGCCCAGGCGCATGAATTCGCGCTCTTGAATGACGCGCAAAAGTTTGGCCTGGGTTTCCGGGCTGACCGTGGAAATTTCGTCAAAGAAAATCGTGCCCTGATCGGCAACTTCGAAGAGTCCTTTTTTGGAGGCGACCGCGCTGGTGAAGGCCCCTTTCACGTGACCGAAAAGCTGCGATTCGAGCAAGTCGCCGGGAATCGAACCGGTGTTGATGGGGATGAAGGCTTTGTCGGCGCGGGTGGATGCGGAGTGAATGGCTTTGGCGATGACTTCCTTACCGGTTCCGCTTTCACCGCTGATCAATACGGTGGAACGGGAAGGCGCGACCTGGGTGACCAGATCGAACACGGTCTGCATCTTGTGACTCTTGCCGATGATGTTGGGAAAATTGTAGCGCTGCTTCAAGGCGCGCTTGAGCTGGACGTTTTCATCGCGCAGGCGGCGGCCTTCGATGGCTACCGAGATCTGGGCGACGAGTTCATCGTTAGACCACGGCTTGGTGATGAAATCCTGGGCGCCACCTTTGAAGGCGGCGCGGGCCATGTCGATGGAGCCGTAGGCGGTGATCAGAATGATCGAAATCTGCGGGTCGCGCAGGCGAATCTCGCGCAGCAATTCGAGCCCGTTGCGATCGGGGAGGCTGACATCGAGCAGCATAAGATCGAAGGGATTGTCTTCGAGCTTCTGCAGGCCGACCGCGCCGGTTTCGGCGAGGGTCACCTGAAAATTTTCCGAGGTGAGAAGAGCTTCCAACCCCTCCCGGATCTCGACTTCATCATCAACAACGAGTATTGAACCTTTAGGCATGGACTGGCTTCCTGGCGACGGGGAATTCCAGGCGGAACGAAGTTCCCTTTCCTGGAGTCGAGCGCACGTCGACTTTTCCGGCGTGCTCCTTGATGATGCCGTAACTTACCGAAAGGCCGAGACCGGTGCCCCGTCCGGTGGCCTTGGTGGTGAAGAACGGATCGAAAATACGCTGCAGATTTTCCGGCGAAATACCCGCGCCGGTGTCGGTGACTTCAATGGCGACGGAACCGTTGTAAGCAAGAGTACGAACCTCGAGCAATCCGCCCTGCGGCATGGCGTCGCGGGCGTTCATGAACAAATTCAAGAAAACCTGCTGCAAGCGGGTGATGGAACCGAGCACCGCCGGCAATTCCGGTTTGTAATTCTTGACGACGTTGACATGCGCGGTCTTGAGCGGGTGTTGTACCAGCGCCAGGGTTTCCTCGAGGACCGAGTTGATATCAACCTCGATGAGTTCGGCGGCTCCGGTGCGCGAAAAATTGAGCAAGTTGTTGACGATTTCGCTGGCGCGGAAAGTTTGTTTGACGATGCGCTCGATGGTCTGCTGCCGCGGATCGTCGGATGGAATTTGTTTGGCGAGCATCTGGATGTAATTGGAAATCACGGCAAGCGGAGTGTTCACTTCATGAGCCACGCCGGCGGCGAGCAGGCCCAGGGAGGTCAACTTTTCGGTTTGGACAATTTGTTCCTCGAGGCGGACGCGCTGGGTGATGTCGTCGAGGAGGATCAGGCGGCCGAGCCGCGAACCATTTTTGCCGACCAGAGGCGCGATAGAGGCGTTCACGACCGCACGGGTGTTGGCGCGAGTTTCGAGGCGGAATTTGTAAATTCCGGCGACGTGTTCGTTTTTCGCATGAGAAGTAATTTCGGAAACCAAGTCAGCCGGCAAAACATCCTGTAATTTCCGATGCAAAGCCTCGTTGCGGGGGATGCCCAGCAATCCTTCGAGTTGCGGATTCCAGGATTCGATGCGGTCCTGGAGGTCGACGGTAACCACCCCGATATTCAGCGACTCGACGATGTTTTCGCTGAAGTCCTTCAGGCGTTCGATCTGCATGGCTTTCTGTTCGAGTGAGTGATAGAGACGGGCGTTCTCGATGGCGATGGCGACGTAGCCGGCGATGGTGAAGAGGAGTTCCAAGTCGTCGCTGGAGAGATAATCGCCATCGACGGTCTTGCCGAGGCCGAGGACGGCGACGGCGCGATCATGAAAGAGACAGGGAATGAAATAGTTCAGATCCAATTCTTCGAGCGAGCGGCGCACCGCGGGAGTTTCCTCGGTGGCGGCACGGGCGGATTCAAAGAAAAGGCAGCCGCGCTCGGTCGCGAGCCGTTCGGCGCTAAGAAAGGAGAGATCGAGCGGGCCTTCGGGACGAACGCCCATGGAGCGCGACAGAACGAACGAGCCCGGATGCGCTTCGTCCTCGAGGAAGATGGCGAGGCGATCGACGAGCAGAGTTTGCGAGACGCGATCGAGGACCGAGCCGACCAGTGGCTCGATGCGAACTTCGTTAGTGAGGGTGCGGCCGAATTCGATCAGGGTGCGGCGGTAATCGAGCCGGTCGCGGTAGAAGAAGCGGTCGAGCCGGGTTTGTACGCCCTCCCGCAAGGGCTCGATCAGGAAAGCAGCAACGACGATGGCGATAACGCCGCCGATGGGTCCAGTTGAAAGGCCGGGGCGGTGGAACAGCTCTCCGATGAGGGCGATGACCGCGAAGTAAATGCCAACCACAGCGGCGGTGGCGAAGGTATAGGCCAAGCCGCGCTTGAAAATGATGTCAACGTCCATCAATCGGTAGCGAATGATGGCGTAACCGAAGCAGAGCGGGATGAGCGCCAGCGATAGAACGGAAAGCTTCATCCAGGGCTGGGGCACCCAACTCACGAAGACGCGCGGCAGGATGTAAAAAAGCAGAAACGGAATGATGCCGGCAAAGGTGCCGCCGGTGACCCACTTCAACTGCTGGCGCAGGACGCCGCTGGGGGCGCGAAGATAGCTGGCCAGGAAAATGCCGGCGGCAATCAGGAAATAAATTCCGAGATAGCTGAGGTCCAGGGTGTCGATGAAATTGCGGCTTTCGATGGAAGGCAAAAAGTCCAACGTGCCGGTGGCGATGAAAATCTGCAAAGTTAGTAAAACGGCGGGCACACTGTAGAGCGCGAGGAGCTTGGGCCAGAGCTTGCCGCGGCGTTCGGGAAAAACCAGCGCGAAATGCAAGAAAAGTGCGGGCTGAATGAGCCAGGCGGCGGCATTGCTCCAATAGATAATCCAATCGAAAGAGTTGAACTTACCGCTGTAGTGAAAGCTGTAGAGCACGAACGAGACGAGACAGAAAATATAGAAATGGATGGCGCGCGGGGCGTTCCAGCGTCGAACGAAAATGAACAAGCCGATGAAAAGGTAGAGCAGGGCGGTGACGCGCAAGTAATTTTCGATCGAAGACGAATTGTCCTGGGGTGCGGTGACCAGGGGAGTTTCGAAGGTGCGGCCATCGCGACGCAGCTGGTAGCGGATCTCCATCCAAGGAGCGACGCGATACAGAACCCGGGTGACGTCGGTAGCGCGGTGGATGGTGAACCCGCGAACGGTGTCCACAATGTCGCCCTGTTTGATTCCAGCCTTGGCTGCGGGAGAGTCCTTGACGATATGCCAGGCTGTGACACCGCTGGTGGTGTCCATCCAGGTGACGCCGTCATCGGGCAGGATGAAGCTGGAACGCTGCTGGAAATTGAGGACGGCAAAGACGACGGCGGCCAGGGTCAACAAGGCCAGCACAACCGCACCAAGCCGCATTCGGAGACTATCGATCACTTCGAGACACCCGTGTCCTAAGCAAACTCATCGTAGCACGTCGTGTTCCAGCAAACGGGAGATTCCAGATAACGTAAATACTTTTGTTACTTACAGATACAATTACGGCGTTGAGGGGTCTCGCGCGAAATTCCAATTACAGGAAGTGCCGTCCCGAATACCGTATCGAGACTAGACTTAAAACTGGAAGCTGACGCCACCCCGGAAAAACCGATAGGTGGGAACCAGCACCACTTGGCCGTCATTTGTGGCCAGGGTGACATACCCCTGAGCGAAGATATTGCCGCAGTCGGCGACGATCTCCGCGTGGCCCGGAATAAATTGTGGCAGCTTCTGACGCAATTGGAGGCTGAAGTACGGGTCCAAGTGATACGTGGACTGGCCATACGCATCTTGCTGGGACACGACCGGACCATTGATCCAGCGATAGCTGGTAATAATCTTCGTGCCAGTACGCGGGACCTTGGCCGTAAGGCGGGCAGCGGCGCTGACGCGATATTGAGTAGCAAGTTCGTTTCGCAGGGCGGCTTCCACCGGACTTTCATTGGGCGCCAGCGCTCCGGCGTAGGCATAAATCATGGTCATGTCGAGATTGCCGGTCAGCCGCTGCTGGTAGACCAGGCGAAGACCCATCGAGCTCATGCTTCCAGCGTCGTACGAAAATACGTCGGAAAAATAATCGGAAAGGTAATCGGAGCCGGTAACGGCGCCGCGGCCAAAGATCGCGGTGTGGGAGGCCGAATCGTGAAAGACCGAGGCGGTAAGGCTAGCCGATTTCGACAAATCATGTTCGACGGCCAATTCTTCGTGGACGTCATTTTCGAGGACCGAGTGACCGTTGCGACGCAAGAGCGTGGGAAATTGATCGAGCTGATTCACGGTGGCCTGCAGCGTTCCGGGTTCACCCGCCGCGTCCTGCCAGGTATTGGTGGTGAACATCACCGAGGACTGCCAAGTGGGGCTGAGCCGAACAGCCATTTCGACGCGCGGACGCAGCGCGGTGGTGAAACTGGAATTGAGTCCCGCGGCCAGCGCGTCCGCGCCATAACGGATGGTCACGGCTTCGCCAATTCGGAATGCGGAATCGTGGGACAAGCGCATGCCGCGGTAAGAGGGACCGCCGGCGCCCAGCTGGGTCTCGCGAATCAGCAGCGTAGTTACCGCGGCGGAATCGAAGTCCGTCGAGGGCAGCCATTGGGTGACGAAGCCGCCGGACTGGGATCCGCCTTCGTAGCTGAACTGGCCGGCGGTCAGCATCCGGCCGAGACCGCCCAATCCATACTCGTAGGCAAAAGCCGTGGCGGGAGAGTCGGCGCCGCTGGAAACCGAGCCGGGGCGATCAGAGCCGGACATCAGTTCAATGCGAGCGTGATCGGTATCGTTTCCGCGGCGGTCAAACGAAGAAAGACGTGGCCCCAGGACGACGTCGCCATCCTGCCAACGGAGCACGGGGCGGGTGGCGGCAGAAGTCCGGAGGACCCAGGACCATTCGTCGGAGGAAATCTCCTGGTCCGGAGCGCGCCGCAATTTTTCGAAGGAAGTGAAAACAGTGCCGAGCACAATTTCCAGAAGCGTGGTGTGCTGATCGTTCACCTGAATGTCCGGTTCAACCACGGGGAGGAAGCCAGCCAGAGTTACCTTGATCGAATAGATGCCCGAAGGAAGGCCGGCGGTGGAGAAGCGGCCGCGATCATTGGTGAGGAGCTCCACGGAAGCGGAACTGAGCAAGGCAGCGGACGTGACGATGACCGTTGCGCCCATCTGCGGCGTGCCCGCGCCGTCCATCACAACACCAGTAATTTTTCCGGAATTGGGAGCGGCGTGCAGGGCGGAAGCACACACACCCAGAGCGAAGGGGAAAAGCAGCGCCAAAAACGCGGCGCGATACTTCCGAACATTCACAGGCTATTACCTCCCCTGTGGTTGCGGCGTTGCAGCGGCCCGAACAGTAAAGTTGGTGGTCGGGGTTATGGTTTTTTTGGAAAGATTATCGGTGACGGAAACTTCCAGCTTGTAGTTCCCAGGAGACAAAGAGCCCAGGGTGATGATGTTCTCGAGGGTGAGTTCTTCGCCGTGTTCGGGAAGCTTGTCCGAGGCGATATCAAACTTGAGAACGGGGTCGGTGCCTTTGTCCTTGGTCACGCGGTATTCCACGGAAGCGTCGGCTTTATGGGTTTTGTCGTCGGTTTTGAGATTGTAAACCTGCAGGAAAACGCCCATCTGGTCGCTGGCACTGAAGTCCGCGTCAATACGGGGCCGAACTTTCATGTCGCCGAGGACGAATTGGCCGAGGCCGATATCATGGGCGGAGACGCGCTGAATCTGGTCGGCCAGAATCAAAGTGCTGGAGGAAAGGCTGTCATCCTCGAAGCGCGGAACGGCCAGACGGGTGTTCACCACTCCGACGTTGCCGTTGTTGGTGTCCTTCAGCACGATGTCCAGGCGGTAGAGTCCGGGAGAAAGCGGAATCGCTTTCTGATAAATCGACGCAGTGGCCAGGGATTGCTGGAGCGAAGCCGTCGGTACGTCACGCCGGACGGTATCCTCAAAGGTGTTGACGATGCGACCGCTGAGACTGGTGATTCGGCCGAAGAGATTGACGTTCGCCGATTCGACGCCGTTCTTCTGAGTAAAGCTAAGCTGCTTGGTGGGAATCTGAACGGTAATCGGCACCAAGACCGTCTCGGAGGTAATCCGCAAAAAATCGGTACGATACTGAAACTTGATTTGGTCGCGGACCAAACGGGAAGTAACTACAGCTTCAAGGTCCTTGAACTTAACCGGAGGGGCCTGGTTGATTTTTGAATAAAGCTCCAGGCGCGTAAATTCGTTCAGTGTTTCCGGCGAACCGCCGCCAATCCCTGGGGCCATGTGCGTGCCGTCGGTATTGTTGAATCGATCGTTTTTGCTGGCGAGGCCCATGGATTCCAATTGGGTCAGACCAGCACCGGGTACGTAAAGCAGTGCGTCTTTTTCGCTGGGATCCGTGGTGAGTTTGTATTCACCGGTCATGGTGGGATCGACGAACTCGAGCTCGACGTTCTCTCCGATGCCTTCGAGATATCGATAACGCCAGTCTTCAAAGGGGTAAGTAGAGGTTTCGCCGCCACCTTCCGAGGCCGGACGTTGATAGCTTCCGCCCGAGGGATTGGACTGCACCTCGTCAGGAGCGCCCCACATAATGTAGATACGGCCGCGATCAGTCTTCCAGCCTGGAATGCCCGAGGCATAATGCTCGTTTACGTAGGCGATGCGGCGGTAGTGCTCTTCTTTAAAGGTGTTTTCGGCGGAATCGGGGTCAGGATTGCGGCGCTGCCAGAATTGTTCGATGAACTGTTCGCGTTCTTCGTTGGTCTGGAGGTGCAGGAAGGCGCTACGCTCTTCCGGGGAAATGATGTAAACGACGTCCTCGTTCAGCCACTTCTTGTATTGGGAATCGAGTTCTTTGTACAGATCCTTGTCGCGCTGGGCCCGCTGTTTTGCGGCTTGTTTGGCAGCTTTTTTGTCGGTTGGATCCGGCTGTTGAGCTTGGGATTCACCCTGCGCAGAGACGCGTGGTGCATAGAGCAAAACGCCAGCTAAAGCAACGAAAAGAAACAATTTGCCGCAACGGCCCATGATGAACACCCTTTTCCCCGCGGAAGTCAAAAATTCTAACCTGTCCACTGGTACAGGTCAACGAAAAGAATCCCCGGCCTGGCCTTGCAGTGTTGGAGTCGCGAGGAGGTGGGCGGGTTGCCTGTGGTGCCGGAGGGGTTGCTTGGATTACAATGGGCCAGCACGGATTAACGACGCTCGAATTGGGTTCCGAGGCTCGGTCTTCCGGGTACGACTGGCATCATATCCGTAATTTCGTACCTGTCCTTCTAGTCAAAACTGCGTCTAAGACTGGAAACATTCTGCTAAACGGAAACGTAATCATAGAGAACGAGACGTGTGGCCAGCAGGGCCCCTCTTCGAAGGTAAACGGCAATGAAAACCTGGCAGAAGGTACTTATCGCGGTTGCGGTGGTCGCGGTTCTGGGCGGCATCGTCTGGTACAGCGTGTATCAGAACAACAAGGGCGTGGTAACGGTCCAGACCGGCCACGTGACGAAAGCGGATTTGACGTCCATCGTGACGGCGTCCGGCGAGGTGCGGCCCAAGAACTACACGAATGTGTTGGGTGAAGGCATCGGCAAAATCACCGAAATCGTGGTGAAAGAAGGCGATCACGTCAAGAAGGGCGACATTCTGCTGCGGCTGGAAAGCATTCAGCCGGGAGCGGATGTGCTGGCCCAGAAAGCCGCGATCGAAGGATCTGAAGCGGGGATGCGGGTGGCGTCCGCGAACTATGATTCGGCGGTAGCGACTTTGGCGCAGCGCCAGTCGGATCTGGAGAAGGCGAAATTTGATTGGGATCGGGCACAGCAGCTGTACCAGGAGCAGTTGATTTCGAAACAGGAATTCGATGCGAACAAGGCGTCGTATAACGGCGCGGTGGCGGCACTGAATGCCAGCAAGGCGCAAGTGGAGCAAAGCCGGGCGGCGCGCGAGCAATCGCGGTTCGGAATGGATCAGTCCAACGCGGTGTTGCGGCACACGCAGGACATTTTGCGAAAGACGACCTACACGGCGCCGATCGATGGAATCGTCAGCTACATCGCGGTGCGGGTCGGCGAAAACGTGGTGCCTGGCATTCAAAACGCCGAGGGCAGTTTTCTGATGACGATTTCAGATATGAGCATCGTGACCGCTGAAGTAAAAGTTGACGAGACGGACATCACCAATGTGCGACATGGCGACCCGGCGAACGTGACGATTGACGCGATTCCCGGAACGATTTTCAAAGGACACGTGACTCAGGTGGGCGATCTGGCCATCCTGCGATCTTCGGGGCAAGCCGCGACGACGCAAACGACTGCGAACACGCAAGAAGCGCGTGATTTCAAAGTGGTGGTGACCATCGACAATCCGCCGAATGGGCTGCGGCCGGGATTGTCCGCTTCGGCCAAAATTGAAACAGCGCAGAAGAAGGACGTCTTGACCGTGCCGATCCAGGCCCTAGCGGTGCGCACCCAGAGCGATCTGGATGAAGCGCAAAAAGAAAAGAACAGCAGCGTAACGCTGGCGGCGCCGAAGCCTGCCGGAGACGCACGGGTGAAGAAAGACGTGCAAGGGATTTTTGTGATCCGCGGAAAGAAAGCCGAGTTTATTCCGGTGCAGACCGGAATTTCGGGCGTGACCGATATTGAAGTCACCAGCGGATTGAAAGATGGCGACGAAATCGTAATCGGAAATTACAAAGCACTGCGCACGCTTCGTCCCGGCGCTTCCATCAAAGTGGACAATTCCGCGCCAAAACGCGACGAATCATCGAGCCAGAGTTAGGGCTTATGATAGGAATTCAGGAGCCCATGCCCATGGCCGTCGGAGACGTCGCTCTCCCGCAGAGTTACCGGCAGGATTTGATCGACGCCGGCGTCGTCATTCAAACCGAAGAATTGTGGAAGACGTACGAAATGGGTGTGGAACAGCTGCACGCGCTGCGCGGCGTGAGCATTGAAATTCACAAGGGCGAGTACGTGGCGATCATGGGGCCGTCCGGCTCCGGCAAATCCACACTGATGAATCTGATCGGGTGTCTGGATTCTCCGTCGAAGGGCAGTTACTGGCTGGCGGGCCGTTTGGTGAGCCAGCTGGACGATGACGAACTCGCTTACATCCGCAACAAGGAAATCGGGTTCGTTTTTCAGACTTTCAATCTGCTGCCGCGGGCGACGGCTCTGCACAACGTGGAACTGCCCATGATTTACAACGGCACGCCGGCGGCGGAACGGCTGGAGCGCGCCAAGATGGCGTTGGCTCAGGTGGACCTGAAAGACCGCATGCTGCATAAACCCAACGAGCTTTCCGGCGGGCAGCGGCAACGCGTGGCAATCGCGCGCGCGCTGGTGAACAAGCCTTCGATCTTGCTGGCCGACGAGCCGACCGGAAATTTGGATTCGCAAACGGGCGAAGAGATTATGGCGCTGTTCGCGCACCTGCACGAACAAGGGAACACGATCATTCTGGTGACGCACGAACCGGATATTGCGGCGCACGCCCATCGGGTGATTCGTTTGCGCGACGGAAAAGTCGAACGAGACGAACGCACGCGGTAGTTCCCCCGCTTCTCATCGGTTCACGATTTCCATCAAAAATTTAGCAAGGGGGGTGACCGAGTGTCGCGCCTTGGGCGCTCCGGGGTGTCCTTGTGATCGCTTTCCCGGCCCCCACGGGGCGGGCTAACCTATGCCGCGCCTCCGGCGCTGGAATTTTTATGAGCGGAGCCTTGCGAGTGAGAAATTCCAGGGCGTTTGAAGCGGATCCCTCGCTGCGCTTCGGGATGACAACCTTTCGGCCACAGTGTCCGCAGGCCTTTTGCAGCGGCCATTCGTTGCGCAATTCGAAATTAGTTTGAGAAGAAATGGCGGGCAAGGAACAAAACATTCGCGGGGCGTTCGGCGAGGCGGCGCATGAACCAGGGATACCAGAAGGTTCCGTAGGCGACGAGGACGCCGGAGGGGTAGCCGGCCTGGGCCAGGCGAATTTGTTCGGCACGTTGGATACCGTAGAGCATTTGAAATTCGACTTTGTCCTTGGGCACGCCTTGCGAGGCGGCCCATTCGATAATTTTCGCGATTAACGCGCGGTCGTGGGTGGCGAGGACGGCGCGAACGCGGGCGCGGCGAGCCTCCGGGCTGAGCAGGCGTTGGGCGAGATGCAGAAAATTTTCATCGACATCTTTTTTCACCGGGTAGGCGATTTCGGCGGGTTCGTTGTAGGCGCCTTTGACCAGACGGATGGCCGCGCCCATTGGAATCAGGGTGTCGAGATCCTTTTCGGTGCGAAACAAATAAGCCTGCAGGCAGACGCCGACGTTGGCGTGAGATTTCCGCGCGCGGCGAAAAAGTTCCAGGGTGACGTCAACGTAGGGGCTTTGTTCCATGTCGATCCACAGAGTTTTTTCCGGAGGGGTGTGTTCGAGGAGCGTGCTGAGATTGTCGTAACAGAATTTGGGATCGAGATCGAGGCCGAGCTGGGTGAGTTTCAGAGAAATTTCAGTACCGAGACCGGCGGCGCGAATACGATCGATGAGATCGAGATAGTGCTGGGTGACCAGTTCGGCCTCGGAGCGGAGCGCGACGTTTTCTCCGAGATGAGTGAAGACGGTACGGAGCCCATTGGTGGCAAGGCCGCGGGCCGCGGTGAGGGCATCTTGAACGTCTTCGCCAGGCATGAAGCGGGTGACGGTGCGGCGCATGAAGCCGAAGCGCGGCGCATGCTCGCGCATCCAGGGGCTCTGCGAAGCCATCAGGATCGAGCGGCGCATCAGGCCCAAGCGAATCTCCTTTTTTAACGGTGTGTTTGTGCCAATCGAGTGCGCCGCGGGAGCTTCAGCGGCTAAAGCCGCGATCGAACCCAGCCTTAAATGTCGTGGCTAAAGCCACGACCCACAAATCTGCAAACGAACACTCATTGCGGTGTGCTGAGCGCTTTCACCAGCCGGTAATAAAAATCCACGCCATCGTAAAACGAAGTGACGCGGATGCGTTCGTCGCGGCCATGCGAACGATCATCGTCGACATCCATAAATAATCCTGGCAGGCCGTAGGTTGGGAATCCCGCGGCACGCGAAATGGCGCCGTCGCTGGCACCGGCGTCCATGACCGGCACGATCGGGACGCCGGGCCACATTTGGTTCACGACTTTTTCCAGGGCGGACATCAGGTCCGGCCGCAGCGGTGACGGAGGATTCGGTAAGCCGCTGCCGGCGAGCCCCGCGGCGCGGGAAACGACGATTTTGGGATCGTCGAGAACCTTCACAAGCGTGGCCTGAATTTCGTCGGGCGAATGGCCCGGCAGGATGCGGCAATTCACGTTGGCACGCGCCATTCCGGGCAGCGCATTGTTGGCGTGGCCGCCTTCTAAACGAGTGGCGACGCAGGTGGTGCGGATGCGCGCGTTGTAATACGGAATAGCGGAAAGCCGGGCTAAAGCCGCTGCCTCGGGAGGCGTGGAAAGAATGGCTTTCATATCAGCGCCGATCGGCCCACCGACAATCGCGGATTCGCGCGCGAAATATTCGCGGGTGACTTCGTTGAGTTCAAAAGGAAATTGGTAGCGTTTCAGGCGAGCCAGGCCGTCGGCGAGCTGGTAGATGGCATTTTCAGAAGTGGGCAAAGAGCTGTGGCCACCGGGATTGGCAACCTTCAGATCGAAGTCCTGGTAGAGTTTTTCGCTGGCCTGAATGCCGAGCAGAAGACGCTTGCCCTTGTCGAGTTCGAAATCGCCGGCATCGGG
>Ga0307474_10000622_pt1 | contig 25379 bp, 25 predicted proteins | sample atmos_gasesECM1C_2_FD_203312 | JGI IMG/M metagenome (GOLD analysis project Ga0307474, IMG submission 203312) | Hardwood forest soil microbial communities from Morgan-Monroe State Forest, Indiana, United States - atmos_gasesECM1C_05 | ecosystem: Environmental > Terrestrial > Soil > Temperate... | reverse complement strand
CCAGCTCCTCGTGCGCGGACCGCAGCCGCGCCAGCGCGGCCGGGCGCCGGTGGGCGCGGGCCAGGCAGCGGCCGTATTCGACATCGAACAGGGCGCGGGCGATCGGGTCCGGCAGGCCGTCCGCGAGCGCGCGGCCGGCCTCCAGGATGGCCTCGGCCCGCTCCGGCTCGCCGCAGGCCAGGGCCAGACTGGCCCGCAGCCGGATGCCGTACACCAGCGCCTGGCGGTCCCCGGCCTCGACCGCTCCGGCCTCGAATGCGGCCAGCGCCGCCGCGGCCTCGTCCAGCCGGCCCGCCCGGATCAGCGCCCAGACCCGGGCCGGACGCGACAGGGACCCGGTCGGGTCGTCGCCGCCGGGCGCCCAGGTGGCCGGCACGGGGGCGCGCAGCACCTCGGCCGGGTCATCGCGGGCCAGCCCGAGCGCGCTGCGGGCGGCCGCGGCGAACCCGGCCGCGGCCCGCGTGCCCGCGGCCCGGGCGGCCTGCTCGGCGGACCTGACGTGGGCCGAGGCCAGGTCCCACTGGCCGCGGAAGGCGGCCACCTTGGCCGAAAGGTTGTGCGCGAACGGCAGGTCGGCCAGCCGGCCCGCGTCCTCGGCCATGGAGATGGCCAGCTCCGCGTGGGCCCGCGCCTCGTCCCAGCGGCCCAGGCGGAACGCCGTCTCGGCCAGGTACCCCAGCGCCTGGCCCGGATAACCCGGCCGCAGCCCGCCCGCGATCCGGGTGACCACGGCGGCGAGGTCGGCGTCGGCCCCGGCCAGGTCGCCGGTCCACAGCCGGAGCATGCCGCGCGCGGTCAGCGCGTCGGCCTGCGCATCCGGTACCAGCGCCGCCGGCCCCGGCAGCGAGGAGAACATGCCCAGCGCGCCGGCCGCGTCACCGGCCAGCGCGCGCGCCATCGCCTGCACGGCCAGCAGCGAGGCGGGACGGCTTCGCTGCGGGCCGGCCTCGCCAGAAGCGGCCCGTGTCGAGCGGCGGGTCCACCGGCGGCATTCGTCGGCCGATAGCGCGTTCCCGTAGAGCACGGCCAGGCCGGCCGCCGCCGTGGCCCCGGCCTCGGCGGTCTGGCTCGCCGCGGCGATGGTCCCCTCCCCCGCCGGGTCGGCTTGCCGGGCGTTCCACGCGGCCAGGAACAGCTCCTCGGCGGCCGCCGGGCGGGCCCGGAGCATGGCCAGCTGGCCGAGCGCGGCGTCCCGGCGCGGGCCGGGCGGCAGGTTCTCGGCCAGCGGCCGCATCGACTCGGCGGCGGCCGCCTCCCCCGCGGCGACCAGCATCTCGAACGCGGACAGCAGCCGGCCCGCGCGGTCCGGCCCGCGGGCGCCCTGCTCGGCGGCCTGGGCCATATAGGCGGCCGCGTGCGCGCCGTCGCCGCGGCCGGCCGCCGCGGCGGCCGCCTCGTCCAGCTCGCTCGCGAGCGGCAGGTCGGTCTCGGACGCGGCGGCTGCCCGGTGCCGCAGCGAGTCCTGGCCGTCGGTCATCGCCCCGGCCCACCGGTGCAGCGAGCGCCGCCGGGTCGTCCCGATGCCGGCGTAGACCGCCCGGCGGATCAGCTCATGCGCGAAGCGCAGCCCCCGCTGCCCGGGCTGCTCGACCAGGAAGCCGGCCGCGACCGCCTGGTCCAGCGCGTGGTCGGATCCGGGCCCCCCGGCCAGGACGACCGCGTCGGACAGGGCGCACTGGTCGCCGAGCACCGCCGCCGCGACGACCAGGTTCCTGGCCGCTACGGACAGCGCCCCGAGCCGGTGCCGGATGGCCGCGGACAGCGACCCGGGCAGGTACAGGCCGCTGTCCGCGCCCTCGAGCACGTGGTCGGGCAGCTCGGCCAGCATGGCCCGGGCGAACTGCGGATTGCCCCGGCTGTGGTCGGCGACGCGCCGGATCGCCCGCCCCGACAGCCCGCCGGGCCGCCCGCGGCCCAGGGCGTCGGCCAGCTCGGCCAGCTCGGCCACGCTCAGCCGGGGCAGGGCTAGCCGGCCGCACCGGCGGTCCCCGGCCAGGAACCGGGGCCAGCCCTCGCCAAGCCGCCCGAGCTGCTGCGGCCGCCCCGACCCGATCACCAGGACCTTCTCGCAGGCCAGCCTGCGGCACGCGAACAGCAGGGCACGCGCCGACGGCTGGTCGGCCCACTGCAGATCCTCGACCACGACGACCAGGCCCGCGGCCGACCGGGCCGAGAACAGGGCCAGCAGCTCCTCCCCCACCGAGAGCGGGTCGGCGCTCGCGGCCGGGCCGCGCTCCAGCAGCGGGCACCCCGGCAGGTCGCCGCCGGCCCGCCGGGCCAGCTGGCGGACCAGCCCCCACGGCAGCCCGCGCTCGGATGCCTCACCGCTGGCGGTGAGCATGGGCAGGCTGAGATGGCGGCCGAGGAACTCGGCGATCAACGATGACTTGCCCAGCCCCGCCTCGCCCTCGACGATCGCGATCCGCGGGCGGCCGACGACGGCGTCGGCGAGCAGCTCACCCAGCCGGCCGAGCTCGCGCTTGCGCCCGACGAACACCGGCTGCCCGGCCGCCGGTGATGGCGCCAGGCCGGCCCCGTCCTCGGCCCAGCCGGCCAGGTCGCCGGGCCAGTCGGCCAGGTCACGGGGCCAGCCGACCGGGGCATCGGGCCAGGCGGCGCCGGCGGCCCGCGGGTCGGGATCGAGGCCGGCATCGATGGCGGGGGCGTCGGTGAGGGGGAAGGTCACTGGGTTCCTCCGTTACGTATGCCGGTGCTTGTGAGACCGATCCGTGCGCCTGGGCGGTTCGTCGGCCGGGGCAGCCCTATGTCCGGGCGACCACCGACCGCCAGGCGGCGGCCAGTACCGGGTCGGCGTCGATGGCGGCGGCGAGCCTGGCCGGGTCCAGCACGAGCACCCGCGAGCGGGTGTCGAGCCGGACGGTCACGCCGGACGGCGGAAGCGGCCGGTCGCCGGGGTCGAGCTCCCCGACGAACGCGCCGCGGGCCAGGCGGCGGAGCGGGAATCCGTCCCGCTCGACCGTGGCCGCTCCGTCGAGGATGAAGAAGCACTGGTGGCCCGGGCGCCGCTCGTCGGCCAGCCGGCTTCCGGCCGGCAGGACGGCCTCGTCTCCGGTCAGCTCGGCCAAGCCGGCCAAGCCGGCCAAGCCGGCCAAGTCGGCCAGATCGGCGCCGCCGTCACCGGCCCGCGAACTTGGCTCATCCGGCGGCCCGGACTGCGCGGTGCTCATCCTGCATTTGTGCCTGACGGCAGTTACAAGTTAGTGACAAGCTGAGGGTCGGGGCCCGTAACGGGAGGGGGAGCCATGGCGACAGCAAGCCCGTGGCCGCTGATTCACGCCGAGCGCGAGGCGCTGGCCGAAGACCTCTCATCGCTGCACGACGCGCAGTGGCAGGCGCCGTCGTTGTGCGAGGGCTGGTCGGTGCGCGACGTCCTCGGCCACATGACCGCGACGGCCCGGATGACGCCCGCCAGGTTTCTCACCGGCCTGGCCGGCGCGGGCTTCCGGTTCAACGCGATGACCGCGCGCGACATCAGCCGGGAGACCGCGCGGACGCCGTCCGAGCAGCTGGCCGAGTTCCGCGCGCTGATCCCGGCCACCACGTCTCCGCCCGGCCCGGTCGAGGCCATGCTCGGCGAGGCGATCATCCACAGCGAGGACATCCGCAGGCCGCTCGGGATAACCCGCGACTACCCGCAGGAGGCGGTGCTCCGCGTGGCGGACTTCTTCAAGGGGTCGAACCTGCTCATCGGCAGCAAGAAGCGCATCGCCGGGGTGGAGCTGCGGGCCAGCGACGCGCAGTGGGCCACGGGCAGCGGGCCCGAGGTGTCGGGTCCCGCGCTCTCCCTGGTGCTGGCCATGACCGGCCGCGCCGCCGCGCTGAACGATCTGTCCGGGGACGGGCTGGAGACGCTGCGGTCGCGGTTCTAGGGGATAGTGATGAGCCAGCCTGCCGGGTACTCGGGCACCCCGTTGCCGCAGAAGCTCGGCATCGGCGACGGGGACGCGGTCGCGCTGATCGGGGCCCCCGAGTGGCTGGAGGATCTGATCGCCGAGGTGCCGTCGGTGGCGCAGATCCACACCGACCTGGACGGCGGCGCGCTGTTCGACGTCATCGTCGTGTTCGTGTCCTGGCGTGCGGAGCTCGAGGCGGAGCTGGGGCGGCTCCGGGACCGGATGGCGCCGGCCTGCGGGCTGTGGATCGCCTGGCCGAAGCGCGCCTCGAAGGTGCCCACCGACATGAGCGACAACGTCGTGCGCGAGATCGCCCTGCCCACCGGCCTGGTCGACAACAAGGTGTGCGCGATCGACGAGACCTGGTCGGCGCTGCGCCTGGTGATCCGCCGCGAGCACCGCTAGCCGGGCCCGTCAGTCCAGCAGGCGCTCGCCCTCGAAGATCCCGAGCTGCTCGCGGTACAGCTCCAGCCCGACCCCGTTCGGGTCGCGGAAGTACATGCTGTCGTCCGCGCCACGGTCGGGGCCCAGGTAATCCACGGCGGCCTCGTCCAGCTTCCGCTTCGCCGCGTCGAACTGCTCCGCCGAGATCGAGATGGCGAGGTGCTGCACCGCGCCGATGTTCTCTGCGAACGGCGGCAGGTCGTACCCGGGAAAGTCGAAGAAGCCGAGCAGGTTGTGGTTCCCGATGTCGAAGAAAAAGTGGTTGGACCCCGCGTAGTCCCGGTTCTCCACCAGCTCCACCAGCGGGAAGCCGAGGAACTCCTGGTAGAACTTGATCGTCTCCTCGGTGTCCTGGCAGATCAGGGCGAGGTGGTGCACGCCCCGGACCGTGCTCGCCGGCCGGTCCCCCTTCGGATGCAGGTACCGCCGGCGCAGTTCCTCGCGGCGCGCCCGGACTCGCTCAAGCTCGGCGCCCTCAGGCTGTGGCATGACCCGCCTCCGTACTCGTCGGTCGTCACCCCCCAGTGTGCCGCAGGCTAGTGCGACGCGGGCAGCTCGAGGTCGGCCGGGCTGAGCCCGCGGTGCCGGAACGCCCAGCCGCGCAGCCCGTGATTCGCCAGGGCCAGCGCCGGGGGCGGAACCGCGACGACCGGGCACACCGCGTGGGCCAGGCAGTACCGGCTGACCCGGCAGGACAGGGCGTGCGCCACCGGGCCCCGGCGCCCGGCGCCGAAGACCAGCAGGTCGCCGGGACGGCAGGCGACGCCGGTCAGCACCTGGCCGGGCGCCCCCCGCACCACATGCGACTCGAACTCCACGTCACCGGGGATGCCGCCGAGCGCGAGCTCGACGGCCTCCCAGAGGCGCTGCCATGCGGCGTCCTGCCAGACCTTGCGCAGGTACGGGGATGGGTGGCTGCGGTCGGCGACGTCGCCGCCGGGGGGCGTCCACGCCAGGAGCGGGATCAGCACCGCTCGGTGGATTCGGGCGAGATCCGCCGCGTGGCGGAGCGCCTGCAGACCGCCGGGTGACCCGCTCACGCCGACGATGATCCGACGTACGCCGGGCACGTTACGGCTCCTTCCAGGAAGGGATGTCTGTCGTCCAGTTAACCGCGTGCCGCTCGGCCCGGCCTACTTGCTGACAGGCCCCAAACGCCTACCCGCGAATTTCATATGGAACCCTGACGGCCCGCTAACGCTAGCGCGATATTGACATCAACTCTCAAAATCATGTAACTTCTCTTTCGGATGAACTACCGAAAGAGTGCTGGTGTTAACAAGGAGCGGCTGTCATGAAGAACGTCGAGCGCCGCTGGTGGGCGCTGATCGCCCTGGCCCTCAGCGTGCTGGTCGTGGGCCTGGACCTGACCGTGCTCAACCTGGCCCTGCCCACGCTCGGGACCGAGCTGCACGCCTCAACCAGCGACCTCCAGTGGTTCATCGACGCCTACAGCCTGGTACTGGCGGCCGCGCTGCTGCCCGCCGGCCTGCTCGGCGACCGGTTCGGCCGCAAGAGGGTCATGGTTCCGGCGCTGGCGCTGTTCGGCGTGGCCTCGCTGGCCTGCGCCTACTCGCACACCTCGGGCGAGCTTGTGGCCGCCCGGGCCGTGCTCGGCCTCGGCGCGGCGGTGATCATGCCGCTGGCGCTGGCGGTGATCCCGGTGCTGTTCGCCCCGCAGGAGCGGCAGAAGGCGATCGCGGTGGTCATGGCCGCCGTCTTCCTCGGCTACCCGCTGGGCCCGATCCTGGGCGGGTGGCTGCTCGACACGTTCTGGTGGGGGTCGGTGTTCCTCATCAACGTGCCGGTGATCGTGATCGCGCTGGCCGCCGTCATCCTGCTGATGCCGGAGTCGCGCAGCGAACGGCGTCCGCGCCTGGACCTGACCGGCGTGGTCGTCTCGAGCGTCGGACTGGTCGCCCTGGTCTACGGCTTCATCAAGGCGGGCGAGGACGGATGGGGCGACGCGACCGCGGTGGCCACGATCGCGGCGGGCGTGGTGGTCCTGATCGGGTTCGTGTCCTGGGAGCGCCGGGTGTCCCGGCAGCCCGGCGGCCAGCCGCTGGTTCAGCTGAACCTGTTCGAGTCGGCCGGTTTCACCTGGGGCACGATCCTGTCCACGCTGGTCTCGTTCGCCCTGTTCGGGATCTTGTTCGCGATGCCGCTGTACTTCAGGGACGTGCGCGGGCTCGACTCGCTCGGCGCCGGGCTGCGGCTGCTGCCGATGATCGGCGGGATGGTCGTCGGCATGGTGGCCAGCACCCGGCTGCAGAGCCCGCCCCGGGGCGCTGAGCCCGGATCCGGCCCGCTGGTCGGGGCCAAGGCACTCGTGACCGCCGGGTTCGGGGTGATGGCCGCGGCCCTGGCCGCCGGCGCCTTCACCAGCGTCACCAGCGGCACCGGTTTCGGCGCGACGTGGTTCGGCGTGGCCGGCGCCGGGCTCGGCCTGGCCATGCCCTCGGCGATGAACGCCGCGCTCGGCGCGCTGTCGGCCGAGCGCAGCGGCGCGGGCTCGGCCGCGATCACCGCGTTCCGGCAGGTCGGCGCGGCGCTGGGGGCGGCGATCCTCGGTACCGTGCTCAGCTCCGCTTACCAGGCCCGGCTGGACGTCGCGGGCCTGCCCGCGGCGGCGGCCGGCACGGTCCGGTCGGGAGTATCCGGCGGCGTGGCCGTGGCCCGCGATCTGGGCTCGGCGTCCCTGCTGCACATCGTGGACGTCGCGTTCGTGCACGGGCTGGACATCATGCTGTGGTGCTGCGCGGGCATCGCGCTGGCCGCGGCCCTGCTGGCGCTGGCCTTCCTGCCGCGCCGGGCCGGGACACCCGACGAGCCGGTGCCGCCCAGCGCGCCCGCCGCGATCCCGGAGGAAGCTACGGCAGAATGACGAGCATGAGTGAGGCGCCGGCCGGGGACAGACCCGCGGGCCTGCGCGAGCGGAAAAAGGCCCGGACGCGTGCTGCCATCCGGGAGCACGCGCTCCGGCTGTTCCGGGAGCAGGGCTACCAGGCCACGACCGTCGAGCAGATCGCCGAGGCGGCTGAGGTCTCGCCGAGCACGTTCTTCCGCTACTTCCCGACCAAGGAGGACGTGGTCCTGCAGGACGACTTCGATCTGATCCAGGTCGAGGCGTTCGAGGCGCAGCCCGCCGACCTGAGCGTGATCGCCGCGTACCGGGCGGCGGCCGGGCAGATGTTTGGCAGCTTGAGCCCCGACGAGCTGGCCCGGTTCCGTGAGTCCGTCGAGCTGACCCTCACGATCCCCGAGGTGCGGGCGCGGGCCCTGGACGAGTTCGCCAAGGCGATCGACGTGACGGCGGAGGCGATCGCGCGGCGGACCGGGCGCACCCCGGATGACCCGGCAGTGCGCAGCGTGTCCGGGGCCCTGGTCGGCGTGGTGATGGCGGCCACGATGCCGTGGTCCAGCCAGCCCGCCGAGGACATGTTCGACCGGATCGACGCGGGCCTGGCCCACCTCGAGGCGGGCCTGCCGCTGTAACCGTCGCGTCAGGCCGGCCGCGGCAGGCTCAGCGCGAAGGCCAGGCCCGCGTCCACCCGCCGCATGGTGCCCGGCGACAGCGCGCCTTTGACCGGACCCAACTCGTCGCGGTAGTGAGGGCCTATGTCGTCGCACTTCACCCAGCCCTCAAACGGGTCCTGCGCCGTGGCCAGCGGCACGTAGCTGGCGCGCGACGAGCGGGCTGGCGTTGTGGTGATCATGACAGTAAGAACGTCATCCAGGTGAGCGTTGCGCTGGTTGTTGCTGACCACCAGCCAGTAGTGCGGGCCGTCGCGCCGACTGACGATTCGGAAGACCTGCCCGCGCAACGGCACCGATGACGGGTTCATCCGTCGTCCCGTGCGGCAGTGGCCAGGTGACGGTCGCGGAGCTCCGCGATGATCGCGCGGTCGGCGTCGGTGGTCGAGGCGGCCTCGGCCGCGTAACTGATCTCGGCGGCCTCTTCCTCCAGCCGCTCTATCCCGAGCTTGAGCAGGACGTGCACCACGTCGGCCACGACCGGCGAGCGGTCGGTCTCGGCCTGGCCGGTCCGCTCGAGGTAGTTGACAAAGATTTCGTGCTCGGTCGTTCCGCCGGTCACGATCGCCTCCAGGAGACGCTGCTCCATGTCGGTCAGGGTCAGGTTCACGCGCTGACGTGTCGTTGCCATGCACACAGGATAACACCGATGGTGCGTCGTTTGGTGTGTCGCGAGCGACGCGTCTAGGTCGGGAATGTTGCGCGTTCAACTAATGTTGCTGCGGGACAACGCACCGGGCCGGGCCGGCCCGGCCGTCCAGGAGGAGGATGGAGCCATGCCAGCGGTAACCGTCGACGACATTCTGCAGCTCCCGAGGATCTCCGAGCCCGACCCCGCGGTCGCGCAGGACCGGCCGGTCGTCTCGGTCACGACCGCGCCGTCCGGATTCGAGGGCGAGGGCTTCCCGGTCCGCCGGGCGTTCGCCGGCGTGGACCTGGGCCGCCTGGACCCGTTCATCCACATGGACCAGATGGGCGAGGTCGACTACGCGCCCGGAGAGCCGAAGGGAACGTCCTGGCACCCGCACCGCGGGTTCGAGACCGTGACCTACATCATCGACGGCACGTTCCGGCACCAGGATTCCAACGGCGGCGGCGGCCTGATCACCAACGGCGACACCCAGTGGATGACGGCCGGCGGCGGCATCCTGCACATCGAGGAGCCCCCCGAGGCGCTGGTCACCAGCGGCGGGCTGTTCCACGGCTTCCAGCTCTGGGTGAACCTGCCCTCCCGGCTGAAGATGACCGTCCCCCGCTACCAGGACATCCGCGCCCGCCAGGTGGCGTTGCTCAGCTCGCCGGACGGCGGCACCCTGGTCCGGGTCATCGCGGGCGAGGTCGACGGCCATCCGGGCCCGGGCGTCACCCACACCCCGATCGCGCTGCTGCACGCCTCGCTCGAGCCCGGCGCCCAGCTCCGGCTGCCGTGGCGGCGCGACTTCAACGCGCTCGGCTACGTGCTGGCCGGTTCCGGCACCGTCGGGCCGCAGAAGCGGCCGGTCCGGACCGGGCAGCTCGCGGTGTTCGGGCCCGGCGATGTGATCACCGTGGCCGCGGGCGAGCGCCGCGACGGGCCCGGTCACGGGCTGGACATCCTGGTGCTGGGCGGCCAGCCGATCCGCGAGCCGGTCGCCGCCTACGGCCCGTTCGTCATGAACACCCGGGACGAGCTGGTCCAGGCGTTCGAGGACTTCCAGGCGGGCCGGCTGGGCTCGATCCCGGCCGAGCCTCACCCCGGCCACGACGTCCTGTGACCGACCAGGCCGGGGCGAGACGGGGCGTAAAAAAACTCGTGCGGGTGCCAGACTCGGCGGCATGACCGGTCATCTGCTGACCGACCGCCTCGACCTGCGCGCGGTCGGCCCGGCCGACGCGGACGCGCTGCACCCGATCCTGAGCGACCCGCGGAACTCCAGGTTCCTGCCCGGGGGCGCGCTGGCCAGCCCGGGCGACACCCGGGCCTGGCTGCGACGCTTCGGCGTCAGCTGGGCGGATAACCGGCTCGGCTACTGGACGGTCCGGCTTCGCGCCGGGGCGACGGTGATCGGCGTCGGCGGGGTCGAGCGGCGCCCGGAGTTCTGGAACCTGCTGTACTTCCTCGGCCGCGATCACTGGGGAAACGGCTACGCGACCGAGCTGGCCCGCGCCGCGTTGCGCGCGGCCAGGTCGCGCGATCCCGGTCTGCCGGTGGCGGCCTGGATCCACGAGCAGAACACCGCCTCGCAGGCCGTGGCCCGCCGGCTCGGGCTACGGGACCACGGGTTGCGGGAGGCCAGCCACTGGAAGCACTGGACGGGCGAGCCGATGCACTACTGGGCCGACCGGGCGCCTTAGCCGGCCGCCTCGGGGGCCTCGGCCAGGCGGCGCAACGCCCCGCGCACGACCTCGGGATTGGTGGTGGCCCAGAACGGCGGCAGCGAGGCGCGCAGGAAATCGCCGTAGCGCGCCGTGACCAGCCGGGGATCGAGGATCGCGACCACGCCCCGGTCGGTCATCGTGCGCAGCAGCCGCCCGGTGCCCTGCGCGAGCAGCAGCGCGGCCTGGGCCGCGGCCACGGTCATGAAGCCGTTGCCGCCGCGCGCCGCCACCGCCCGCTGCCGCGCGGAGGCCAGCGGATCGTCCGGCCGGGGGAACGGGATCCGGTCGATCACCACGAGCTGAAGCGACCGGCCGGGCACGTCCACGCCCTGCCACAGGGACAGCGTGCCGAACAGGCACGTGGCCTCATCCGCGGCGAACCGGGTGACCAGCTGCGAGGTCGGGTCGTCGCCCTGGCACAGCAGCGGGAACTCGATCCGGTCCCGCAGCTCGGCGGCGGCCTGCCGGGCGGCCCGCATCGAGGAGAACAGTCCGAGCGTGCGGCCCCCGGCGGCGGTGATCAGCTCGCCGAGCTCGTCCAGGTAGGACGGCGGCAGCCCGTCGCGCCCGGGCGGCGGCAGGTGCCGCGCCACATACAGGATCCCGCTGCGCGGGTGGTCGAACGGCGAGCCGACGTCGATCCCCGACCAGGCCAGCGGGTGCGGCGCGGCGTCGTCGTCCCCGGGCACCGCCGGTCCGGGGAGAGCCGGCGCGCCGCCCGCGGGCAGGCCCCACTGCCGGGCCAGCGGCTCGAAAGACCCGCCGAGCGACAGCGTGGCCGAGGTCAGCGCCACGGTCTTGCAGCCGAACAGGCGTTCCGCGAGCAGCCCGCCGACCGCGAGCGGCGCGACCCGCAGCGTCGGCGGGCGGCGCGCGTCCGGATCAAGCGGCACGTCCAGCCACACCACGTCCGGCCGGGCCGCCACGTCCGGGCCGAACGCCCCCAGCATCCGGTCCGCGGCGTCGTGCAACTCGTCCAGCGCGGCCAGCGCGACCCGGCGCGCGGAGAGCTGCTCGGGTTCGTCGTCGGCGTTCTTGGCGCTGGTGCGGATCTCGGCCGCGCACGCCCCGGCCGCGTCCCTGACCGCGGTCAGCGCGACGGCCAGGAAATCGGGCAGCACGTCGATCCGGCCGGCCGGGGTCTGCATCAGGACCTGCGCCAGGTCATCGCCGACGTCCTTCAGCCGGGCCGCCACGTCGTCGGCGACCTGCCGTCCGCAACGCCGGGCCGCCCCCTCCACCGCCGGGGCCGACAGCTCGGCCGTGGCGATCGAGGTCACCCGGTCGACCAGGTCGTGCGCCTCGTCGATGATCACCACGTCGTGCTCGGGGAGCACGTTGCCGTCCTCCAGCGCGTCGATGGCGAGCAGCGCGTGGTTGGTGACCACGATGTCGGCCCGGCCGGCGATCTCGCGCGCCCGCTCGGCAAAGCACCGGTTGCCGAACCCGCACCGCTGGGCCCCGATGCACTCCCGGGCCGTCACGGCCACCTGCCGCCACGCGCGCTCATCCACGCCCGGCACCAGCTCGTCCCGGTCGCCGCTGTCGGTGCTCTCGGCCCATTCCCGCAGCCGCTGGACCTGCCGCCCGATCTCGCTGGCCCGGCCCGGGTCGAACAGCGTGTCCTGCGGGTCCTCGGCGGCGCCGGTCGCCAGCCGGTGCTTGCACACGTAGTTGCGCCGGCCCTTGAGGATCGCGAAGGTCGGCGCGCGGCCGAGCAGGGGCTCAACCGCCGCCGCGATCCGCGGCAGGTCGCGGTCGATGAGCTGGCTCTGCAGGGCGATCGTGGCCGTGGACACCACCACCGTCGCGTCCAGAGCGGCCGCGTGCCGTGCCGCCGGGATCAGGTAGGCCAGCGACTTCCCGGTGCCCGTGCCCGCCTGGACCGCGAGATGCTCGCCCGAGTCCATGGCCCGGGCCACGGCCTGCGCCATGGTGACCTGCCCGGGCCGCTCGGCCCCGCCTATCCCCGCGACGGCGGCGGACAGCAGGGTGACGACATCGGGCAGGTCGGTGGTGACGGCGGGCACGTCTGAAAACTACCGCTGCCGGCCGACGTTATCCGGGAGCCAACCGCGTTACGTCCGTTATGGCACGACAATGACCGGGCACTTGGCGTGTCGCGCCAGCCAGCTCGGGATCGAGCCCGCCACGTGGTGCAGCCGGCGCCCGGGCGCGCCCACGACCAGCGCGTCGGCGCTGCTGGAATCGGCCGCGGCGGCGAGTTCCTTGGCCGCGCTGCCGCGCCGGGCCATCACGCTGACCTCGAGCCCCTCCCGGTCGCAGACCTGGTCGAGCTCGGAGAGCAGCCACGAATCGAGCTCGCCGCGATCGCGCAGCGCGCAGATCACCTGGCCGGTCATGGGCTCGCAGTAGACGCCGAACGGCACCACGTAGACCACGAGCAGCGGCCGGGCCAGGCGCCGGGCCATCCCGGCGGCGTAGGCCATCGCGTTGCGGCTCGACGGCGACCCGTCGTAGCCGATCACGACCGGGTGGGCGGGCCCGCGCGCGGCGGCCGAGGCGGGGGCCTGCTGCGGCTGCGCGGCCGTCTGCGGCGGGCGCGGCTCGCGTGCCTCCCGCGTGTCGCCCGTCTCGCGCGGCAGTTCCCGGGCATCCCGCTGAGGCGGCCTTTCCGGGCCATCCGCGCGGTCAGGCTGCTCCGGGCGCGGTTCGGCTCCTGGCTGCTCCATGAGATTGGTCCTTGCGGTTCATGCTCCGCTCGTAGGAACAGTTACATCATATGACATAGTTTGCACTAAGCAAATACTCTAGCCTCCTCGCCATGCCGAGCGGACGGCCTTCGCGAACCTCTGCGCGCGCTCTCCCGGGCGCGCACGTCGGCCAAGACCTATTCGCTTAGTTGTCACCTCTTCACGATCCGTCCAGCGGGCTTGCTTGAGTATGTACAACTTCGGGTCGTCGCGCCAGTACCCGCCGCGCCCGATTCTCCCGAGCCATTCCGCCCCGCCGAACCGGCCGCGGCCGGCCGCGAAACCCGGGACCCAGACCCGTTCATTACGCCCCGTCTCGTCACCATCCGGCCCGCGCGCAGCGCGCATGGCTGCACGCCCAGGCACACTGGCGGTGCCTGGGCGTGCAGCCACTGACTGGAGGCCGGCCTGTCCGCCGGCGGCGACTCCTTGCGGTCGCCTAGTCGCTGCTCTTGCGCTGCTCGGGAATCCCCGACAGCAGCGCGCGAACCTCCGCCTCGCGGTAGCGACGGTGACCGCCAAGCGTCCTGATCGAGGTGAGCTTGCCCGCCTTGGCCCAGCGCGTCACCGTCTTCGGATCGACGCGGAACATGGTGGCCACCTCGGCCGGTGTCAGCAGTTGCTCGGTCTCTAGTGGATGTGCGGCCATGCTTCGGCCTTCCTTTCCCCCCGGCTCCAGCTCAACTTTTGACGACGCACTCAGGACGCCGCGCTCGGAGCCTGCATGATGTCCTTTATGGACTCTTGGTCTTATTTTGCCTTACTGCTGGGAACAAGGCAAAAGGGCGCGAGGGGGGCGGGCTCCCTTAGACCGGGAAGATCGGGCGAACGAGCCAGCCGGGCACCGCACCGGGCAGAAAACCGGTGGCCACCGGCGCGGGACGCGTCGTAGCTTGGGCAGCGACGTAGCCGAGCCGAGGAGAACTACCTTGTCCATGGCCACGATGCTCCGTGGCCGGGCGGCGGCCGCTGGCCCCGAACCCCGCCGGAGCCCACTTTCTGCGTGACCGCGCGCTGATCGCCCAGCTGGTCAGGGGCAGTGGCGCCCGCGACGGCCGGCTCGTCCTTGATCTCGGGGCGGGCGGTGGCGCGATCACCACGGTGCTGGCCGCGGCCGGCGCCCGGGTGATCGCGGTCGAACACGACCCGCGCCTCGCCGCGCGGCTGCGCCGGCGCTTCGACGGTGACCATCGCGTCGAGGTGGTCCAGGCCGACCTGCGAACGGTCCCGCTCCCCCGGCGAGATTTCCTGGTCGTGGCCAGTCCGCCGTTCTCGCTGACCACCGCGCTGTGCCGGCGGTTGCTCGGCGACCCGGCCGTGCCGCTGGGTGGCGCCGAGCTGATCCTGCAACGGGGCGCGGCGCGCTGGCTGGCCAGCCCGCGGCCACGGGACGCCGAGACCGCCTGGTGGGCCGCGCGCTACGAGATTCGGCTGGCCCGCACGGTCAGCCCGGCCAGCTTCGTCCCGCCGCCCCGGGTCGACGCCGCCCGGCTGACGATCAAGGCGCGGGCCATCACGCAGCACCCAGCCGCCCAACGCCGGCTCCGCGCCCTGCTGCGCGCCGCCTACCGCCGGCCGGGCGCCCGGGCCGACGCCGTGCTCGACGGCTTCGACAACCCCGGCGGCCGCCGGAGCCGGCGGCTGCTGATCGGCGCGGCCATCGACCCCGCGGCGCCGGTCGCGCACCTCACCGCGGACCAGTGGCACCATCTGGCGATCCTGCTTGCCGACCGGGGCTGGCCGGCCAGGACCGGTGCCGCCGACGATTAGCACATAACGAAGATCGGTTCCTTGCTGTCAGGCGTGGCGGGCGTAGGACGCGAGGCGATCGGCGAGCGCGCTGACCAGGTCGCGCAGTTCATCGGGGCGCTCGATGACGAACGGTCGGTCGAGTGAGGCGAGTAGCGGAGGCAGCCAGTCGAGCCGCTCCGCCCGTAGCTCGACCCGCAGCCAGCGCTCGGCCGCCCGGTCCTGGCCGGCCGCGGGCTCGCGCTCCTGCAGACTCGCGACGCTGGCGGGAAGGCGAGCGCGGATCTGCTCAACTGTCCCGTGGATCCGCAAGGTCACCTGGTGCTGGTACTCAGCCGTGGCGAACCCTGACAACACGCGCTGGGCCGGACCGGGCCCCGCGGGCGCCTCGAATGAGCCGGGCAGGGTCCTCGCGTCCGCGATGCGATCGAGCCGGAAGGTTCGGTCTTCGCCGATCCGGGCGTCCTGGCCCGTGACGTACCACCGGCCCGAATGGGCGACGATCCCGTACGCGTGCAGTGTGCGCTCGCTGCGCCGTCCGTCGCCGTCGGTGTATCTGATCGAGACCGGTCGGCGGTGGCGCACCGCATCAGCGACGGTGAGCAGGACCCCCGCGTCCGGGCTGTCGAACTCACCGGGCTGATCGGTGAAGGCGAGAGCCTCCAGGAGTGTGTCGAGCCGACGGGCGATGTGCTTGGGCAGCACCCGCCGGATCTTCGCCGATGCCGTCTCGTTTGCCGTGTACTCCGTCGTCGTCAGCCCGGCTCGGCGGCCGGCGACCAGGCCGAGCAGCACGGCCAGCGCCTCGTCGTCGCTGAGCATGAGCGGAGGCAGGCGGTACCCGGGGCCGAGCCGGTACCCGCCGTATCGGCCGCGCACCGATTCCACGGGCACGTCGAGGTCGATCAGCTGGTCCACATACCGCCGCACGGTACGCCCTTCGACGCCGAGCCGGCCGGCGAGTTCGGCCACAGTCCGGGTGCCGCCCGACTGCAGCAGCTCCAGGAGTGTCAGCACGCGGCCAGTGGGCCGAGGCATGTTCACAGCCTACGCGAATACAGGACCGATTCTGTCCACTATTTCTTCTAGCCTGGGGCGTGCACGACTACCGCACCGCCAGGGAGATCCCATGGACTTCGTCTCGATCCGCATCATCACCAGCGACGTCGCGCGCCTCGTCGAGTTCTACGAGCGAGCCACAGGGGCGGGGGCGACGTGGGCCACCGAGGACTTCGCCGAACTCAAGACCGCGGGCGCAACCCTCGCGATCGCCAGCACCCGCACCGTCCCGCTGTTCGCCCCGGACTCCGCCCGCCCGGCGGACAACCACAGCGTGATCACCGAGTTCCTCGTCGACGACGTGGACCGCGTTCACCAGAACCTGACCGGCCTGGTCACCGACTTCGTCACCGAGCCCACCACGATGCCCTGGGGCAACCGGTCGCTGCTGTTCCGCGACCCCGACGGCAACCTCGTCAACTTTTTCACCCCGGTCACCCCCGCCGCCATCGAGAAGTTCGCACGTGCTCAGCCCGGCCAAGAACCGAGGCTGTAGACGGGAACCGAATGCGCGGATCCGTCGGTTTGCAGCGCCGCCACGCACTGCGCCGCCGCCCCGCAGGAAAGCAGCCCGACGGCCGGCAACGTGCCCGTCGTGTCGACGGGGCCGACGTGGGTGGCCGGAAGGCTGACCGGCGCCCAGGCCGCGCCGCCGTTGACGGTGGTCAAGATGACCGGCCCGTTCGCGTCACCGCCGCCGGCGTAGCACTGCCGCGCCGTCGGGCAGCTCATGGCCAGCGGGATGAACTGCTGCGCCCGCTGTACCGGTAGCTGCTGGGCGGTCCAGCTAACGCCGCCGTCGGTGGTGGCGACGAATGCCGTAGCGGTGCCGGATTGGCCGATCTGGTTGCTCATGGCGGCCCAGCAATGCAGCCGGTCCGAGCACGAGATCATCCCGGGATTCGGGAGATCGTGCGACGCCGTGGTCCAGATGGAAGCGGGGTGCTGCCCGCGCTGCCAGCTGATCCCGCCATCGTGGCTGTACCAGGCGGTCCAGCTACCCGGCGCGACGCTCTGCTGCCCGTCGCCGTTGACGGACTGGCTGTTGTCGCTGGTGATCAGCTGGTCGAGTAGCACGCACGTGCTGCCGGCGCAGGTCAGGTAGTCGGGCAGCTGGCCGTGCGGCGCGGTCGGGCCGGCCGACCAGCTTCGGCCGCCGTCCCTGGTCACCATGACGATGGCGTTGCTGGCCCGCAAGTAGTAGCCGGGGGCCCAGCCGGAGGTCTGGAACAGCGCCACGCATTGCTGGTTGCCCGTGCAGGCCAGCTCGCTGATGGAGTCCGCTGGAGCGGGCGTTGGCCTCGCCGACCACGACCGGCCGCCGTCCGCGGTGAACAGCAGCACGCTGCGACCGGCGTCGGTGCCGCTCGCGAAGCAGGTCGTCACCGATACCGGGCACTGCAGTGGTGAGAGGATACTGACGTCCGCCGGAAGTTCGAGCGCGCTCCAGCTGGTACCGCCATCTCTGGTCACCTCAAGGATGTCGTAGGTCGGCGACGGCACGTTGTACCCGCTGATCGGCACGGGACGGGCGGCTGACATATAGCAGACCGAGCCGCTCGGGCAGGATAGGTCGTTGGTCGATGCGCCGACCCGGCCCGCCTTCCAGCCGGCCCCGGTCAGGTAGCTGACAACCTGCCAGGTGCCAGCGCGCGAACGGACCGGCGCGGCCGCGGACCCGGCCGCGATCACGGTGGCGTTGAACCGGGGGTGAAAGACGAGCGGCGGCCGGGGCGGCCCGCCGATCAGGCCGGCGCCGGCCGCGACCAGCACGGCGGCCGCCGCGATCGCCGCGGCCGCCGCCATCGCCAGCACGGCGGGCCTCGCCCGGCGGCGGGACCCGCGCCGGGCTGATTCTCCGCTGCCTCTTCCGGCGCCGGGACGCAAGAGCTCGATGTGTGCTCGCTGGCCTGCGGCCGGCTGGTCAAAGCCCAGCGCGGCGGCGACCTGTGCGGTGACTCGCTGGCCGGCCCCTCGATCCGGCCATTCGGCGGCGCGGATCTGCGCCAGCAGGCCGAGCACGTCACCATCGGTCCGGCCCGGGCCTGACGGATCGGCGCCCAGCGAATCAAGAGCGCGGTCGAGCGCGTCGATCTGCGAATCGCTCATCGGTTCTCTCCTGTCTGCGCGGCGGCGAGCTCGCGGCGCAGCGCGGCCATCGCACGAAACTGCAGCTGCCTGATCGCGTTGGCCGTCTGGCCGGTCCGCGCACCGACCTCGGCGGCCGTCTGACCGAGCACGATGCGCTGTCTGAGCACGTCGCTGTAGGCGTCGGGCAGCCGGTCGATCGCGGCGAGGATTCGCTGGTGCTCGTCCCGGCCGATGACGGTCGCCTCGGGCCCGGCGACCCGCTGGTCCGCCGCCACGAGCTGATCGGACAGCTCGTGATAGCTCGTCATGCCCGGCTGGCCGGCCCGCCAGCGGTCGGTGGCCAGGTTCCGGGCTATGCGGAGCAGGTAGGCCTGGTACGGGACGCCGGGCTGCACGCGGAAGGTTGGCAGCGAGCCGAGGGCCCGGACGAAGACGTCCTGGGTCATGTCCTCGGCATCGGCCTGAGTGCTGGCCCAGCGCGACACGGCGCGGTAGACCAGCAGCCAGTTCTCCCGGCAGAGCTGATCCAGCGCATCGCGGTCGCCGGACCGGGCGCGCACCAGCACGCCCCAGCCCGGGTCGGCGGCCCGATCTGCGACCGCCCGGTCCTGAGCGTGGCGCGACATCGCGAGGAAGTGTTGCATAGCAAGGAAAACGAAACACCGGCCGGTGCGTTACGCACGGACCCGTCTCTAAGGCGTCCGCGTCAGCTGGTCACGTCCGCGGTGGTGAACCTGGCCCACGCCACCAACCGGAAGATGACGGCGTAGACCGCGAACGACAGCAGGCCGTGCAGTAGATCTGGCCACGCCACTGGCACCCGCAGGATCGCGTCGAACGAGAGCCAGAAGTGCGTGGGCAGGTACGGGTGGATCACCGCGATCTGGGACACGCTGTCCGCGACCTGGCTGGCCACCGCGATGACCAGGATCGCGGCCATCGCGCCCACCGTGTGCTCGGTGAGCGTGGAGATGGCCAGCCCGATCGCGCCGAGCGCGGCCATGGCCGCGGCCAGGTACAACGCGACGAACAGCAGCCGCAGCAGCCCGTCGGCGAGCGGGACCGCGTCGCCCGACAGCAGTGTGACCGGACCGACCGGGAACAAGATCGCGCCGACCACCACCCCGATCGCCGCCACCAGCAGGCACGCGCCGGCGCAGAACGCCACGATCGCGGTGAACTTGACCGCCAGCAGCCGGGTCCGCCCGGCGGGCACGGTCAGCAGGTAGCGCAGCGTCCCGCGCCCGGCCTCGCCCGCGATCGCGTCGCCCGAGATCACCGCGACGGCCAGCGGCAGGATCAGCGTCGACTCGACGACCAGGGCCAAGAACGCCAGGAACACCCCGTTGCCGGTGACCTGGCTCAAGAACGCCGGGCCGTTCCCGCTGCCCCCTCCCCCGCCGCCGCCCGGCGACACCTTCAATACCACGCCGAGCAGCACCGGGACCGCGGCCAGCACGGCCAGCAGGGCGATGTTGCGGCGGCGCAGGAAGACCAGGGCCAGCTCGGAGCGCAGCAGCCGGATCCAGGCTCGCGCCGCCGCGAGGGGCTGGCCCGCGCCCGCCCCGGCGCCGGCCGTCTTCTCGGCGACGTCAGCCGTTGACATCGAAGCCCTCGCCGGTGAGCTCGACGAACAGGTCCTCCAGGCTGGCGCGCGGCGTCTCCAGCCCGGCCACCGGCACGCCCGCGCGGACCAGCCGCTCGCACACGTTCTCCGGCGCCTGTTCGCCGATCTGCGCGGTCACCTCCCGGTCGGCCACCGACACGTCGGTGAGCCCGAGCCCGGTCAGCACCAGCGCGGCCCGGTCGGGCTCGGCGGTGCGGACCAGGATCCGGGCCGCCGAGCGGCCGCGCAGCTCCTCGAGCGGGCCCTGGAAGACCAGCTCACCGACCCGCATGACCCCGACGTGCGAGCAGATCTGCTCCACCTCGGCCAGCAGGTGCGAGGACACGAACACCGTGGTGCCGTCGGCGGCGATCTCCCGGATCAGCGCGCGGACCTCCCGGGTGCCCTGCGGGTCGAGGCCGTTGGTCGGCTCATCCAGGATCATCAGCTCGCGCGGCTGCAGCAGCCCGGCCGCGATGGCCAGCCGCTGTTTCATGCCCAGCGAGTAGGCGCGGTAGCGCTTGCCCGCCGCGGCGAGCAGGCCGACCCGGTCCAGGGCGGCGTCGATCCGGGCGGGCGCGGTACGCGGGTCCGCGGTCCGGTCCGCCGCGTCGAGCCGGGCCAGGTTGGCCTGGCCGGACAGCTGCGGGTAGAACGCCGGGCCCTCGACCAGCGAGCCGACCCGGGGCAGCACCGCGCCCGCCCCGGCGGGCATGCTCACCCCGAGCAGCCGCTGGCTGCCGCCGGTCGGCTGGATCAGGCCGAGCAGCATCCGGATCGTGGTGGTCTTGCCCGACCCGTTGGGCCCGAGGAACCCGTACACCGAACCGGAGGGCACGGCCAGGTCGATCCCGGCCACCGCGAGCTGGTCGCCGAACCGCTTGGCCAGCCCGATGGTCGCGACCGCGAGCCCGGCCGGGTCGGGCCGCCCGTCGGCCCGGGCCCGCGCCGACTGCGGCCGCCATGTCACAACCGGCCGGTCCCCGGCCCGGGCCCGGCCGAAGCTGACCTCGTCCTGCCCGGTGCCCGGCCGCGCGGTCACCCGAGCTGCGCCGCGTCGGCGTAGAGCACGGACGGCACGACCGCCCCGACCAGGATCGAGCCCTGGTCGGTCATCAGCACCGACACCAGGCTGGTGCGCAGCAGACGGCCGCTGCCCCAGGCGCCGTGCACCGGCGTGGCCGCGCCCAGCAGCCCGCTGAGCGGGTTGGCCGAGTCGGGCGGGACAGCCGAGTTGGCGCCGGGCGAGACGATGCCGCCGAAGCCGACCGACCCGGGGTCGAGCACCGCGACCGACAGCCAGTCCTTGCCGATCACCCGAGGGGCGCCGAACGGCGCGCCCGTTGTGGCGAACTCCATGATCGCCTCGGACGAGTACGCCCCGGAGGGCGCGGCTGAGGAGGACGAGACCGAGGAAGACGAGACCGAAGCCGCCGACCCGGGCGGCCTGGCCTGCGCCGCGGAGAGGGGCTTGCTGCCGTACACGCTCACCGGGCCGGATCCGGACGCCGGGAGGTCGATCCGGACGCCGGACGAGCCGGGCCCGCCTGGGATCGCCGTCGCGGGCGACAGGCCGGCCACCTTGACCGTCTTCACCTTGGCCCCGGGCGGCGGCGAGAACGAGAAGTTCGACGCGGCCGGGGCGCCGAACGAAAGCGACGTGTATCCGACGCTGAGTGCCGGGCCGGACGCGCCGCGCGCGAACACCTGCACCCGCAGCGGCAGCGAGGTCTGCGCGTCGACGGCGATCTGGACCCGGCCGATCAGCGATCGGGCGTCCTTGGGGGCCAGCGAGAGCTGGTAGGCGGCCCGCCCGGCCACGGTCACGTTCTGCCGCAGCCCCACGGTCGTGGTCGGGCCGACCGCGGCCAGGATCTGCCTGGCCAGCTGCTGCGGGGTGGGGGTGCTTCCGGCCCCGGCCGCCGACGGGGGCGCGCCCAGCCCGGGCGCCGGCGATGCGGGCAGCAGGTAGTGGGTGGCCCGGTCGGTCCGGCTGTTCCAGAGCCAGGCGCTGCTGCCGTCAACGCGCAGGTCGGTCTCGCCCAGCGACACCGGGACCGCGACCCGCAGTTTGGCCGGGCCGCCGTACCAGATCTTGAACGTGTGCGTGCCGGACAGCAGCGAGAGCGGGGACAGCGGGTCGGACGAGCCGGGCAGCTCGGGCAGGCCGAGCGACGCGGTCTCCTGGACCACCGCGGTCATGGCCGGCGGCGCCGCCGCCGGCTTGCCCACGGCGGCCAGCAGCTGGGCGGTGGTGCGGGCGGGCAGCCGGGGCGTCGTCTGGGCGCCGGCGAGCACCGAACCCGCGATCACGAGGCCGACCGCGACCACGGCGCCGGCAGGAGCCGCCCACCGTGCCTGGCGCGGGAGCTTCACTGGCAACCTCCAGGGGTAACACCTCTAAGGTTAGACCCCCCGGGCGCGGGTCAGAGCTGTACCGGCGGCCAGAGGTTATGGCGCGCCGCGAGCGGGTCGCCCGGCCACTCGTGCATCGCGGCCAGGTTGTCGCGCGCCGGGTAGCGGGCGGCCGCCGGGCCGTCGGCGAACGCGCGCAGCACGTTGGCGGTCACCCGCCGGGTGAAGGCGCCGCACTGCCTGGTGATGCCCCAGCCGTAGAGCGGCGGGCCGAACGACTCCACCCAGCGCATCGTCCCGGCGTTGAACACCCCGGCGCCGCCGCGGTGGGTGTAATAGGCCGAGTCCGCGTAGCTGTTGACCCCGTTGCAGGTCAGCGGCGAGTGGGACAGGACCTGGATCGGTCGCTGCACCGGGTACCCGGGGTTGACCCGGTCGTACTCGATCCCGATCAGCGCCCGGAAGCTGGTGCCCCGGCCCACCGCGGTGCCACGGAACATCCAGGCGTCCGGCGAGGCCACCACGTAGTCGGCCACGGCCGGGTAGCCCTCGTACAGGGTCCCGATCACCGACGACTCCGGATCCGAGGCGGGCGGGTCCCGCCAGTCGTTGGTGACCAGCGCGTTGTCCTGGCCGTACATCGGGTCCTGCCGGTAGCTGGTCCGGTAGCAGATCACGAGCCGGTACGGGCCGAGCGCGGTCGGCTCCAGCCGGGTCCGCCGGAACATCGCGTTGGCGCCCAGGAAGGCGAGGTTCACCCCGGCGTCCCGGGCCGCGGTGACGTTGGCCCGCTCCGGCGGGGACCAGTACTCGTCATGCCCGGGCGAGACCAGCGCGCTGGCCCCGTCCAGCGCGTGCCGGTCGCGGGCGATGTCCATGCTGGTCAGGTACGCGAGCGGCAGGCCCATGCGCTCGGCCAGGTTGATCAGCTTCCGCTCGTAGACCATGAACAGGTAGGCGCCCTCCTGGTCGTAGGGGCGATCCAGGCTGACCGCCAGCGACCGGTTGCCGTACGCCCCGGCCGGGCCGTTGTAGAGGTCGTAGCCGCCCCAGGTGTTGTAGGCCTGCCAGGTGGCCACCGCGTTCTTGAGCACCACCTTGCCCTTGGTGCTGGCCGATCGCACCGTCACCGGGACGTAGCGCTGGCCCCCCGAGTGCCCGTCCAGCCGGAGCAGGTAGGACCCGGCGGGCCAGCCGTCGGTGGGCACCGTGACCGACGCGCCCCAGTCGGTGTGCACGGTGTTGGTCTCGACGGTGAACCCGGCCGCCCGCTGCTGGTGGCCGCGGACGGGGCCCGAGGCCCAGACCTTGCGGGCCAGGTCGCCGGCGTACCAGCCCATGCGGAACGCGCTGACCTGGAACTCGCGGGAGGTGGTCGACACGTACAGGTCGACCGGCTCGCCGGGCAGCACGCTGGACTGCCCGGCGTAGCCCATGATCGCGTTGGGCGCGCCGAGGTCACTGATCCACCAGTCGGGGTCGCCGGGCAGCGAGTTCTCCGGCACCGGGCGGGGGGCCGCGGCGCGGCTGGCCGCGACCGGCCGCGCGGCCTGGTCGCATCCGGCGACGACGCCGGGAACGGCGGCGACCGCGGCGGCGGCCGCGGCGCGCTGTAGGAAGACCCTTCGGCTGGGATCCCCGTTCACGGAGCCTTTCTACCCAGGCGGCAGGCTCCTACCACCGGCGCCAGGGCAGCAGCGAGGTCACGGCCACCGCGGTGAACAGCAGGGTCAGGTAGGCGATCGAGCGGTGGAACAGCCGCATCGGCGCCGGGGCGTCGCCCGCGGCGACCCGGGACCGCAGCGCGTGCGCCTCGGCCAGGAACCAGACCCCGAGCCCGACCGCGCAGCAGCCGTAGATCCAGCCCGCGTACGGTACGAGCGCCAGCGTGACGGCGACCATCACGTAGGAGTACATGACGATCCGGCGCACGACCTTGCTGGGCGAGGCCACGACCGGCAGCATCGGCACGTTGGCCGCCGCGTAGTCGTCGCGGAACTTGATCGCCAGCGCCCAGAAGTGCGGCGGCGTCCAGAAGAAGATCACGGCAAACAGGAGAATCGCGGGCAGGCTCACCCGGCCGGTGACCGCCGCCCAGCCGACCAGCACGGGGAAGCAGCCCGCCGCCCCGCCGATCACGATGTTGGACGCGGTCCGGCGCTTGAGGCCGAGGGTGTAGACGAAGACGTAGAACAGGATCGCCGCGTCGGCCAGGGCCGCGGACAGCCAGTTGACCAGGGTGCCGAGCAACACGGTGGACGCCGCGCCGAGCAGGATCCCGAAGATCAGGGCCTCGGCCGGCTTGACCGACGCCCGCGCTCCCTTGGCCACCAGCGGCCGGCGCGAGGTGCGCCGCATCACCGCGTCGATGTCCCGGTCGATGAAGCAGTTGATCGTGTTCGCGCTGCCCGCGGCCAGCGTGCCGCCGATCAGGGTGACCAGGATGAGCTCGAGGGCCGGCACCCCCCGCCGGGCCAGCAGCATGGTCGGCACGGTGGTCACCAGCAGCTCAACGATGATCCGCGGCTTGGTCAAGGCCAGCAGGCCCCTGGCCATCAAGCGCGCGGACCGCCGACCGCCGGCCGGCGCGTACGCCTGGCCGGTCCCTTGCCCGGGCAGCGTGCCCGCGGCATCTGTCACTCGCTGGCCTCCGTGCTTTCCGTGGTCCCGGGATCCGCTTCGCCCGATACACTACCGTCCGTCGTAGACGCCTCAGCCGCGGCGTCCCGCTTGCCCGACGCGACCGCGGACGCGTGCGCCGCCCCCGGGTCGGGGCGAGCGGAGGCCCCGGCCAGGGCGACCCGCCCGGCTGGCACCCGCGGATGCGGCCTGCTGAACAGCAGTATGTACAGCGCCGTGCCGATGACCGCGAACAAGATTATCGGGAACGCAAAGGTGAGTATGGCACCGCCCATGGCGTTGTCAGACGTTGCTATCGCGAGAACAGATCCGGGCACCTGCGCCTCCTGCTGCTGCGAAGGGATTCACTGTCGCTGAAACCGGCCGTCATCGGAACCTCGGCCGGGACGGCCACGCCGAACTTCGCTGAGTCAGCAGCCGGTCCAGGCCGGCCGAGAGCGCTTCGGACTCCTCGTCGTTCAGCCATCGTACGAGCACGGCCACGGCGGCGGTGATGACCGGCGGCAGCATGCCCATCCACAGCACCGCGCCGGCCAGTTGCTGGTCGTCGAGCACCGTCATCACGTGATGCGCCCCGTTGGCGTAGGACCGGTAGAGCACGCTAGAGCCGAACACCAGCACCATGCCGAGCACGGTGTCCACGGCCACGGTGCCGATCAGCAGGCCCGCCCGGCGCACCGGCGGCGAGACCGGGCTCCACGGCCGCGAGCCGATCACCTGCAGCCAGAACAGGGTGCCGGCCGCGAGGTACAGCACGTACTCGGCGGCCGTCGCGACCCAGCTGGCCGGTATCCGGTCGTAGAGCACCGGAACGTGCCAGACCACCCAGATCACGTTGAAGGCCGCGACCGTGGCCACCGGCCACCGCAGCCACCATCCGCTGGAACCTCCTCGAGCACCAAACGCCATCCAAGG
>Ga0307474_10000621_pt1 | contig 25437 bp, 22 predicted proteins | sample atmos_gasesECM1C_2_FD_203312 | JGI IMG/M metagenome (GOLD analysis project Ga0307474, IMG submission 203312) | Hardwood forest soil microbial communities from Morgan-Monroe State Forest, Indiana, United States - atmos_gasesECM1C_05 | ecosystem: Environmental > Terrestrial > Soil > Temperate... | reverse complement strand
GATATTCCGAAATGAAAGTCAAGCTTGATTTCGGATAATCGGAATTGCTATGTTTTCAACATTCGGAGAGAGAGAGAGAGAAGCGCCATGCTGGATGTCAGGATGATCGAGCGAGGGCTAAAGAAGCCCGGCAAAACCAAGGGCGGCCTTGCGGCGGCGATGGGCGTTCGCCCCGGCGCGGTTTCCGAAATCCTGGCCGAGGCCCGCCTGATCAAGGCTTCCGAGATCCAGCCGATCATCGATTATCTCGAGCTCAATGCCGTGCCGATCATGGGCCGGGTCGGCGCGGGTGCGGCGATCGGGCCGGAGCACGAGCAGGTGCCTCCGGAAGGGCTGGGCGAAATCGAGCTCCCCTTCCCGATCGCAGAGGAAACCGTCGCGTTCGAGGTGGTCGGCGATTCGATGCTGCCAAAATACGAAAACGGCGATGTTATCGTGGTTTATCGCGATCAGCGCTACCCATTGTCGAGCTTTTATGGCGAAGAGGCCGCGGTCCGCCTGAAAAGCGGGGAGCGTTATCTGAAAACCATCGAGCGCGGCAGTGGCGCGAACGCGGTCAACCTGACGAGCTTCAACGCCAAGCCGATCACGGGCGTGAAGCTGGAATGGATTGGGGAGATCTGCGTCACGCTGCCGCGGGGCCAGATCGAGCGGCTGCGCGCGAGAACTGCGGCCCGCTCACGCAAGGCGGTGCGAGGTCACGGCGGCCCGCGGGATGGCAAACCGATCGCCAAATGACCGCGACTTCTTCGCCAGCGATTTGCGTGCCCGCACCGGTTGAGGACAGTCTTCTGCTCAATTTATTTCTGATTTTCAGAAATCAACAATTGACCTGTTTCTGATTTTCCGAAACAATACCTCTTGGCCGGCAACCACACCCGGCCCGGGAGCATCAGACAAGGCATGCAGTATTTCGTCGTGATGATCGATTTTGGCCGGCGCGGGCGCGAGGCCATCGTCGATCCTGAAGTAACACGGCGCGAGGTCGTCTCGCGCATCGCCTCCGGCGAATACGGCCATATCAGCTTCATCCACGAGATCGCCGATTCCACCGTGGAGGACGTCACCGAAGAAATCCTGGCGGAAGCCGCCCTCCCGGCAATCGAAACCACGGATGCCGATCTTGAGGCGAACCACTTCGATCATTTGCGCGATCTGCGCAAACACGAGCCGGTGTGAGTAATTTTCTCCGACAGGCAGCCGCAGGCGGCAATCTTGGCCTGAACGAAAAAGCGACGCGAATGCCATTCACTTGAGGTGGCCGCTCGGCGACGAAAACCAAAGCCTGCACCGCAGACCGGGCGAGTTGTCGAGCATTTCGATCCGCGCGCTGTGAAGACGGGCAACGGCAGCAACCAGGCTCAGTCCGAGACCGTTTCCCGCAGCGTACCGGCTTTGCTCGAGCCGATAGAACCGCTTGAAAACGTGTTCGTACTGGTCGGCGGGAATTCCGGGTCCATCATCGGCAATCGAGATGACCGGGCTGCCATCGACGTATTCGCTGGTGACGACGACTTTCCCTCCGGGGCGGCCATGCTTGATGGCGTTGTCGACCAGATTGGCGATGGCGTCGAAGAGCAAATCACGGTCGCCGGTCACCAGCACCTCGCGATCGCCGGAAAGCGAGAGACGAGTACCGTTCTGTTCGGCCGCAGCATCGTACAGTTCGACCACCTCGCCTGCGATTTCCACCAGGTTGACATTGCGAAACCCGCCCTTTCTTGCCTGGGCCTCGATTTGGGCAATCCGCGTGATCGACGAAAATATCCGCAAGACCGCATCAAGATCGGTGATGGTGTCGCCGATCAGCGATTGATCAAGCAAAGCGTTGCGCTGGCTGTGATAGGCCTTTTCGAGCCGACCGCGCATTCGCGTCAGCGGCGTTCGCAGGTCGTGCGCAACGTTGTCGCTCACCTGCTTGACTTCCCCCATCAGGGTTTCGATGCGGTCGAGCATCAGGTTGAGGTTTTCCGCCACACGATCCCATTCGTCATGGCTGCCGCGAAGCGGAATACGCTTGTCGGGTCCGCTGAGCATGATGGCACGGCTGGTGGCGTTGATCTGCTCAATTCTCCCCACCGTCCGGTGGGTCACCAGAATGCTTGCCGCAGCCGCGATCGCGAACATCAAGGCGACGGCCGAGATGGCCGCGGTCCAGATGGTTGCTGTAAAGTTTTCGAGGTCGGCAATATCTCGCCCCACCAGCAATCGATCGCCGTTTGGAAATGTCAGGAGCAGGCCGCGCACCAGTGGCGGCTTCGTGAACTCCGGCGATCCCGTCACACGAAATTCCGTCCAGCCTGAGGACGAGGCGACCGCCGGTGGCCACTGCCTGAGATTGCCGGCCAGAATGGCGCGAGAGGAATCGGCCAGAATATAGATGTGATCCGCAAGCGTCTTGTCGGCCATCCGTTGCCGAATAAGTTCAATTGCCCCATCGCGACCCGATCGCTCATAGGCGTTGCTCAACAACAAATACTCGCTCCTGATCGCGCGATCCGACCCGCCACGCACGAAAGAGGCGGTAGCGAAATAGACGTAGAGGAATATGGCCGACGCGATCAGGCCGAAGGCGGCGATTCCTATCAGCGCCAGCTTGAACGTCGAGGACGTTAAGGTCTTAGCCAGGAGCACTGAGACAATACCCGACGCCGCGAACCGTGTGGATCAGCGGATAAGCCTGCTGTTCGTCGACCTTCCGACGCAAGCGTCCGACGTAGACATCGATGATATTTGTCGACGGGTCGAAGTGAAGATCCCAGACATGCTGCAGCAACATCGCCCGGGATACGACCCGGCCTTCGTTGCGCACGAGGTATTCCAGGAGCTGAAACTCCCTCGGAAGAAGCATGATTTCCTTGCCATGCCGGCTGGCCGACCGCGAGATCAGGTCGATCGAAAGATCGCCGACGCGCAGGATGGTCTCCTTGGCAATGGTGTCGCTGCGTCGTGCAAGCGCTTCAAGCCGCGCCAAAAGCTCGACGAACGAAAAAGGTTTCACCAGATAGTCGTCACCGCCGGCGCGCAAACCGCGCACCCTGTCGTCGACCTCTCCGAGTGCACTGATGATCAGGAATGGTGCGCCGACGCCGCGATCGCGCAATCGACGCATGACGGCAATTCCATCGATGTCCGGCAGCATGCGATCGATGGTGATCACGGCATAGTCACTCGTCGTGCCCCGGCTCAGCGCCTCACTGCCTGTCGCAGCCAGATCGACCTGGTAACCGCTCGTCGCGAGCTGTTCCATGAGCTGACCGGCGGTTTCCGGGTCGTCCTCAACGACGAGAATACGACGGTGACCTCCCATCATGGCCTTTTGTCTCCGAAGCACCAGCCGAAGGGCGAGTTCGCCCGGCCGAAATCGGAAATCGATCAACTTGCATCATCGAGTCATACTAATTCGACGCCGCGCAAGCCGGTTCGCAAATGCGCGTGATGATCGCGACCCACTCCCACCCTTCGATCATGTCGGGGATGGCAAGCGATCGCGACCATCACGGGCCGTTAGACGCAAAGATGCGAACTTCGGAATCAGGACACTAGTACCCGTAGTTCGCGCATACATTGACATACCGCAGTCCATAGGCCGTCCACACCTCGCTCCAGCAGCTATCATAGGCAGCGTAGACGAAGGGTCCGCTAAAGAAGGCAAAGCGGTTGAAGCGGTGATGGAAGAAGCGGTGATGGAAGCCGTGATGGAAGCTCGAGAAACGAGGCGAGATGGCCGCATTCGCAAAACGCGCATTGGCAAACCGCGCGCCATTGAACTGTGGGCTTGCGGCGGCAAAGCGCATCCCTCCGCCCATGGCGCCACCGTGCATTCCACCCATGCCGCCACTGTGCATTCCTCCCATGCCGCCGCCAAAGCCGCCTCGGGCGAAAGCCGGCGCGGCAAAAGCAAGTGCTGTGCCGAGCGCACCAACGGCCAGGCAGTTCAGAAGCTTGTGGTTCATCCTAAATCCTCCTTCATCGAATTAAAGCGGCGAGTCCCGTCGCGGGAAGAAGAACCAAGTAGGAGGCCAAGCGAGCCAACGATTCCAATGAAAAAGGTGACAGTTTCTGACACTGGAGTTACTAACGGATTTTGACCAATCGTCAGCGCCAACTCGCAACTCGCAGTGCCTTCGTCACCTCAAGCCCTCGCGAGACCACCCTGTGGCCCTTATAATGTGCTAGTTTGAGCTGGCAGGGTAAGCTGCCGTCAGCCCGGAACGTTGCGCTGTGACCGATGATCATGAGCCGGCATGGAGCGAGGAAAGCCGCTTCCGCGGTGCGCTCGATGATGTGATCATCATCCCGCTCGTTCTTGTCCTGCTCGCCGCAAGCAAGACCCTGCGTTTCATACTTTCGATCCTGATGCGTTTGCTCGACTACGCCTTCCCTGTGGCCATACAGATTGTCTGGCTTCCACTTCTCACGATCAGGATTCTTGGCAATGTGATCGTCATTGTCATGAGCGGCGCATTGCACTTGCTTCCGCTTTCCGAGACCAAACGTCGGCGGTGGCGGGTATCGATCCGCAGGAACTGGTCCCGGTTGCGGCGGAAGATCAGCTATCGGGCGTTCGAACAGGCGGTGCATCATGCCTTTGAAAACGGCATGGCATGGGTTTTCCGAACCTGCCGGCATCTCACGCCGAACGCCGCGTTGCTCGTCATCCTCGGGGCGGTGCTTTGGCTGCCGATCTCCTTTGCTGCCGCGACCGCAATGCACGCGGTATTGTTTGCCAAGGTCACATCCTGGCCGGCGTGGATGCAACTGTTGCATCCGCTGGCCACGATCATCGCCAAGAGCAAGCTTTTGGTGCTGCCGGTGTACCCCGCAGCGTGGCCACAGGCCAAAAAACATCCACTCGTTCAGCTGGTCATCAGGGGCTATGAAGCCATCAAGTCTGTGTATGTGATCAGGAAGGTCGGATTTCGCTATCGGCAAGCCGAGAGGGCTGGCGTCGCGGCAATTGAGCGGCTCGAGCGCACCGCCGGCCTTGAATCGGCGGTTGGATGGCTGCGCTCGGCGCATGTGGCCGAGCATCTCGGCGTCGAAAAGCCGACCCAGCAATTCCGTTCATTCTTCTCGCGCTGGTCCATCAAGTTCTCGGCCGAATATTACGAAGCGAAGGAGCGGCAAGCCTCGCCTCTCCCGTCATTGGAGCATGATCCGGACCCGAAGGGCCGCGTTAGCGCAAAGTGGAACCCGGTTTTCCCTCGCGACAAACGCGAGACGCGTTTGCGCGGCGATCATGCTCAAACAAAGAGATGAGATCATGATGCGATTCCACTTGATCGCATCATGATCTAGACAGCGGCAAGCCCACTGTGAGATGCATCGTAAAGCCGGCGAGGAATTCCGCTTCATTCCCGCGTAATGAAGAGTTTTAGCGACAGCGAGGCCAACGTCGCTGCGACCATGATGGCGGCAACCGCCAGGAGGCCGATGACATAGGAGCCTGAAAGCTCCTTCAGCCAGCCCATCATAAATGGTCCGACAAAGCCGCCAACGGTCGCGATGCTGTTGATGAAGGCGAGCCCGCCTGCGGCGGCAACGCCGGTGAGGAAGCGCGTCGGAATGCTCCAGAAGATCGCGCGCGCGGCGGTCACGCCGATCAGCGCGAGGCTGAATCCGGTCACGGCCACCGTCACCGAGCCGGAGACGATCGGCGCCAGAAGCCCCAGGCCGCCAAGCAGGCACGCAAGCGACAGATTGACGATGCGGCGGCCCTTCTCGTCGACATAACGCGCCCACAGGATCATGCCGACGGATGCAAAGAGATAAGGGATCGCCGTGATCCAGCCGATCGCAAAATTCGCAAGATGATATTCCTTCAGCATCAGCGGCAGCCAGATGCCGATGCCGTAGGATCCCAGCGTAAAGCCGAACTGGATCGCGGTGCAGATCAGCACGCGCGCATCCTTCAGCGCGGCCCAAAGCGAGCTATGAGGGCGCTCGCGCACTTCGGAAGCCAGCACGCCAACGAGCGCGTCGCGCTCCTCGCCCGTGAGCCAGTGGGCGACTTGCGGACGATCGGAAAGCAATTTCAGCGTCGCAAAGCCAAGGGGAACGCAAGGCAGGCTCACCATGAGAAACAGCCATTGCCATCCCTTCAGCCCCCAGATTCCATCCATCTGGAGCAGCATGCCGCAGACCGGTCCGCCGATCAGCGAGGACAGCGGAATGCCGACCAGGAACCAGGCCAGCATGCGCGTGCGGTACTGGGCGGGAAACCAGGCGGCGAGGAAGAACGTCACGCCGGGAAAGAAGCCGGCTTCCGCGATCCCGAGCAGGAGACGCACGCCGTAAAAACTGTTCGGCCCGACCACGAACGCGGTCGCCGCCGACACGAGGCCCCAACTGATCATGATGCGGGCGAGCCATCGCCTCGCGCCGAAACGATAGAGCAACAGGTTGCTCGGTATTTCAAACAGCGAATAGCCGACGAAGAAAATGCCGGCGGCCAGTCCAAACTGGCTCGCCGTCAGGCCCAGCTCTCGGTTCATGGTCAGTGCAGCAAAGCCGAGGCTCGTGCGATCGAGATAGTTGAAGAGGTACGCGATGGTGAGAAGCGGCACGAATCTGAGCGCAGCCTTTTGAACGGCACCTTGCAGCAGCGAATCAATTGCAGCCTTTGTCGCGACGCCGTCATCGCTGGGAAGGCCCTGCTGCAGGAGTGTCATCCCTCGATTTCCTTCCCCCAGGATGGCTTTTGTTGTCTGAACCGAGTTCCGCCTATAGCACGATACCGGCATCGGCCCTTAAAATGTAACTGATATGTCACAAGCCCAAACATTGTGCAGGCGTTCCTCAAACGTTCGGCAGAGTTAATGAGGCGCCTTTTGTGCTCTGCGGTAGGCTGCCGCTTGGGGTTGGGTCTAGCGCACTTCTGCTTGTGGGGAGAGCCGATATGCCAGCCTACGTTCAACATCGTCATATCGTCGAAACGGCTCCGGTCATCTGCCCTGGCTGCATGGGATTGCTTCCGATGTACGTCAGAGACGTCGAGCCGCACTGGAACACGGCAAGGATCGACTTCATCTTTGAATGCTCGGATTGCGGTGCCGAAGTTCGGCAGACGGTGACCAAGCCCGTGCAGTGGCACTAAGCGCGCCGCAACGAAAATTCTGAAACGATCTCCGGTCGGCATCCCTTAACGGCCCTCGCACGACCAGTTACGATGCCCGCGTGACTCCAACGAGAGGCGCGCGCGGCAATGAAACGGCGCGAGTTCATTGCGGGGTTGGGAATGGCGGCCACGCTGCCGCTGCCCACGTTCGCGCAGAAATCCACCCTCCCGGTCGTTCGGATTTTTGAGCAGCCCGATCGCCCGGCGAGTCCGAGGCAGTGGTATCCAAATTTCGCGAGGGGCTCGGCGAAAGCGGATACGTCATTGGCGAAAACGTCCTGGTCGACTATCGATGGGCTCAAGGCCGCTACGAGCGGCTGGCAACGCTGGCGGCCGATCTTATCGCCTCGCCCTGCTCGCACGGGCCGACGAGGTAATCGAATAGATCTTGTCCGCCACATAACCAACAGGCCGGACGAATAAGCCGGCTTGGCGCCAACGCCGCTCTTCCATACATTCGACGCGAATGAGTTTGCGGCTCCTCGCGGCCCAAAAGTGCGATCTCAAGCCTCACGCACCGCCGAAGCGCAAGAGCAGGTCAATTGGATTTTTGCTTGACGTAGCGGCCGGGTGCGGGCTCGATCACCTGATAGTTGCCGTTGCCGGGATGCGACGGCGCCGCGACCGTTCCGCTGGAATGACGTTTCATCCAGCGATCCCAATCGGGCCACCAGCTCCCCGGTTTCTCTTCCGCCCCCTCCAGCCAATCCTTTGCCTCGCCATCGAGATCGTCATTGAGCCAATGACTGCGCTTGTGACGTGCCGGCGGATTGATGACGCCCGCGACGTGGCCGCTTGCCGCCAATACAAACCGCGGCTCCCTTCCCATGATGTCCTTGGAGCGGTACGCGCTCTGCCAGGGCACGATATGGTCCTCGCGAGAGGCCAATACGTAGATCGGCACCTTCACCTTCGAGAGATCGATCGGCTCGCCGCATTGCGTTGTCGCACCAGCCTCTTTGAGCTTGTTCTCGAGATAGGCATTGCGCGTATACCAGCAGTACATCGGTCCAGGCAGGCTGACGCTGTCGGAATCCCAATACAACAGATCGAAAGCCTCACCGGTCACCCCCATCAGGTAACTGTCGACGACATAGCGCCAGATCAGATCGTTGGCGCGCAAGGTTCCGAACGTAAACGCCAGTTCCTTGCCGGGCATAATGCCGCCGCTTCCGATCGTAGCCTCGCGCAGTGCGACGGAATTTTGGTCGATCAGAAGGCCGATCTCGCCGGTGTCCTCGAAGTCGATCATCGTGGTCAGCAGCGTGAGCGTGGCAAGCTTGTCTTCTCCGCGCGTGGCGAGAACGCCTGCCGCGCAACTCAGAATCGTGCCGCCGACGCAGAAGCCCAGCCCATGGACCAGATCGACTTTGGCAATGTCGCGTACCACATCGATGGCCTGAAGCGGCCCGAGCCGCAGGTAGTCGTCCCAGGTCAGCCGCTGGATGTCGGGGACGGCGCTGCGCCACGAAATCAGGAAGGTCTGAAAACCCTTCTCGACAGCGTATTCGACGAAGGAGTTTCCAGCGCCAAGATCGAGCAGATAATATTGGTTGATGCATGGCGGCACGATCACGAGCGGCGTTTTCTCGACCTCGGCCGTTTGCGGGGCATATTGGATGAGCTGGATCAGCTCGTTCTCGAACACGACCGATCCGGGCGTGACGGCAAGATTGCGGCCGACCTCGAAGGCGGACTCGTCCACCCGGGTGATCCGTCCCTTGTGCAAATCGTCGATCAGGTTCTGCATTCCGGCTATCAGGCTCGCCGAACGCGTCCGGATCGCGGTTCGAATGACCTCCGGATTGGTCGCTGGGAAATTCGCCGGACTCATCGCATCGATGAATTGCCGCGCATAGAATCGAAGCTGCAGCTTCGACTTGTCGTCGACATGGGCCTGATCGACGATCTCGGCCAGTTGTTTCGAGGCCATCAGATAGGAGTGCTTGATGAGATCGTAGTACGGCGAGTGCTGCCAGGCTTCATCCTGAAAACGCCGATCGCGAGGCGGCTGAGTGCCCGCAGCCGATGATTTGAGGAGGCTCCCCTTCCAGAAGCCCAGGAGCTGCGACCAGTACTGCCTCTGCAAATCTGCCGCGAAGGCCATCGGCGAGATATCTTCGTGCTTGCCGGGCGCGGCGCCGATGCCCATGGCACTGGTGAGCGCATCGTCAAACTGCTTGGCTGCCTGCTGGCCGGCACTCATCAGGCTTTCGAAATAGTCCGACACGCCGCTTGCCGATGACGGGCGATCCATCCGAACCTCCCAAATTTCTGTCCGATCGCTTGGCCCGCGTGCAAACCGCTCCCGCCGGCTGTCGCACCCGGCCACCCGATCGATCGCGTTGTATCGCAACCCGGACCGCTGTCCAGCTTGATATAGGTCAACAAGGTCCGCTTCGACAGCGCGACGCGACGCCGCCTCTACGGCTGATGACGTCAGCCTCGTAGAACTGCGACCGATCGGTTCGTTCCTCCTTAGGAACCGGAAGGTGGGTTACCGGATTGGCTTTTCCGGCCTGCATTTCCCCGGCCGAAGGCGGTTCAGGTCTATCAAACACCATGAGTTCGACAGGCTTTTTCGCGACGAGGCTTAGCGCTGGTTTTCTCGCAGCAATATTTGCGTTCCCGCTGCTTTCGCCCTGCGCGATCGCTGAAGACAAATCGGTATTGACGTTCCATGGCGACGTCACTCGAAGCGGCCATTTTATCGTGCCGGCGCTCTCCGTCGAAAAGGCCAGCTCCTTGCGCCTGGATCGAACATTCGATGCTGTCGGCGTTGGCCCTCTCTATGCCCAGCCGCTCTACTGGCGCCCTTCGGGCTCGAACGGCGGAATCCTGCTGGTGGCGGCGGAGAACGACGTGGTCCAAGCTATCGACGCCACGACCGGCAAGGAGTTATGGAGACGCAAGGTCGGCCGTCCGGTTTTCCGTGGCTCACTGCAATGCGGTAACATTGATCCACTCGGCATTACCGGCACGCCGGTCATCGATCCCGCGACGCAAGCGATCTATTTCGATGCGGCCGTCGAACTCTCAGGCGGCGTGCATCACCAGGTGTTCGCCCTTTCGTTGAAGGATGGTACCATCCTCCTCGGCTGGCCGATCGACGTTGCCGAGGCCCTGCAGAAGTCCGGGCGCCGGTTCGATCCAGCTGTCCAGAACCAGCGCGCGGCGCTTACGATCCTCGATGATACCCTCTATGTCGCCTTCGGCGGTCATTTCGGAGATTGCGGAAACTACCACGGCTGGGTAGTCGGAATTTCCCTGCACGACACCAATAGAATTGTCAGCTTCGAAACACGTGCGCGCGGCGGCGGCATTTGGGCGCCGGGCGGATTGAGTGTTGTCGGAGGTGATCTGTTTTTCGCCACGGGGAATACGATGGGCGCTCAAAATTGGAGCGACGGCGAAGCCGTGTTTCGCCTCGGCGCGGACCTCTCCCGCAGCGACAACAAGAAGGACTATTTTGCGCCGTCGGATTGGAAAACACTCGACGCTCGTGATGCCGATCTCGGAGGAAGCAATCCGCTGCCGCTCAACCTTCCCGGTGCGGACGACGGCGGCGGCGCCTTGATGCTGGCCCTCGGCAAGGATCGCAAGGCGTATCTTCTCGATCGAAAGGACTTGGGTGGCATCGGCGGTCAATTGGTCGCGGAAACCGTATCGGAGACGGCGATCATCACCGCACCGGCCACCTATCCCGTCGGCGAGGATGTCTTTGTCGCCTTTGCCGCGCGAGGGACCCATTGCCCGAAGCCCAGCGACGGCCAGGGGCTGACGGTTCTGAAGATCTCGCCGGGTTCGCCGCCGGGCATGAGGACGGCCTGGTGCGGCGCGCTCCGGGGCCGCGGCTCCGTGATCGTCACCACCACGGACGGTCATTCCGACCCGATTGTGTGGGCGCTCGGCGCCGAGGGCGATAATCGGCTGCATGGCTTCCGCGGCGATACCGGCGCGCCGATTTTCACCAGCGAGCCGTTGGAGGGCCTTCGGCACATGCAGACGCTGATCGCGACGGAAGACCGTCTCTATGTCGGCGCCGACGAGCGCATCTATTCGTTCAAATTCTAGTGTTCCGCCACACTAGCGCGCGTTCGTCTCTCCGGCGATTTCCTCGACCAGCGCCGCCACCGTCCTGCGATCGCGACGGCTGCGGGGTATCGACAGCTCTCTTTCCAGCATGACGCAGGCCGGCTTGCCGCCGAGGAAAAGCAGGCGGTCCGACAGTTCGATCGCCTCGGCAAGGTCGTGCGTGACGAGCAGGATGCCAAGCTTGCGGGTCTCGGCGATGGCGCGGAGTTCGCCGCGCAGCCGGGCCGCAACGGTCTCGTCCAGGGAAACCAGAGGCTCGTCGAGAAGCAGCAGGTCCGGGCCGACCGACATGGCGCGGACGATCGCCACCCGTCTCGCCTGGCCGAGCGAAAGTTCGCCCGCGTATTGACGCCGCTGCTCGACCAGATCGAAGCGCTCCAGCCATTCGCCGATTGAACCGGTGGCCGACGCGGCGTCCATCGCGACTCGGATATTGTCTTCGACCGTGCGCCAGGGCAAAAGGCGCGGCTCCTGAAACACCATGCCGACGCGCGTCGACGGCGATATGCACCGCTCGCCCTGGAAATCACGGTCAAGACCGGCCGCGATGCGCAGGATTGTGGTCTTGCCGCAGCCGGAAGGACCGACAAGGCAGGCAAACGAACCGGGTGCAAGCTCAAAGGCGAAATCGCGCAATACCTCGATGGGGGCATTCTTGGCTGAGCGATAGGTCTTCGAATCGACCCGCAACTCAAGCAGCTTTTCGGCGCCAACGGCTTGCATTGCGTTCCAGGGGTTGCACGATCAGGCTCTCCACCGCGAGCATGATGACGATGAAGGCGATCGAATAGGCGAAAATCGTCACCATGTCGAACAGCGAGAACGCCGATCCGAGCACGAAGCCCACGCCATTGGGGCGGCCGATCAACTCGACAACGAGCACGATCTTCCAGATGATCGAGATGCCGGAGCGAAACGCCGCAGCGAGGTAGGGTGCAAGCTGCGGCAGGACGATGTGACGGATCCGCGCCGGACCCGACAAGCAAAATACCTGAGCCACGTCTTCCATTTCCGGGCTCAGCGCCCGCGTTCCCTCCCGGGTCAGAACCACGACATTGGGAAACTTGTTCAGCGCGACGGCAACGACGGCGGCCGTCTCGTTCAACCCGATCCAGACATAGGCCAGGATGATCGTCACAAGCGCCGGGAGGTTCAACAGAATGACGAGCCAGGGGTCGCCGATCCGATCGACGAGACCCCACTTACCCATGGCAAATCCCGCCGCCATCCCGAGCGAAAAAGCGATCGCGAAGGCGGCGATCACACGCAACAGGGTACACGCCAGATGATAGGGAAGCGCCAGCGAACGGGCGTCGCGCAGCATTGCCTCCCCCACGGCCACGGGACCTGGAAGCAACGACGAATCTACGGCGGCGGCCGCCACAGTCCAGAGAACGATCACGAGGGCAAGCGACAGGAGCCTTGCCAAGGTCAATTCTCGGGCACTGAAGGACGATAATAAAGATGCTCGTCCAGTTCCTTCGAAGGGCCGACGAGCTCCGCACCGCCAATCCTGGCGAGGGTGCGGAACAGCTTTCGAGCATCGGCCTCCTCGTCATCGATTGACCGGCGTGGCACCGTGCTACGGCCGATCGTCCGGTAGGCTTCGAAGGTGGCCTGATCCTCTGCGGCCATCAGGGGACGCAAGGCTTCCCACTCGGCATCGGACTGCAAAAGAATCTGGTCGGCCTTTCGGGCCGCGGCCAGAAAACGATCGAGTGTGCCGGGATGCGCAGCAATAAAGCGTTCGGAAAAGACATAGCCGATCACGGCAATCGGCTGTGTCAGGCCGAGTTCGGCCTCGGCGTCCCGCACATCGTAGAGCCTGCGGTAACCCTGGCTCTCCAGCCTCGCACAGAAATTCCAGAAATTCAGGCCGGCCTCCGCCTCGCCCTGCCGCAGCTTCTCATAGAGAAGCGGTGGTGCGCCGAACATCAGACGCGTGGCCCGCGCAAGATCGACGCCGCGCCGCTGCGCTGCTGCGCGCACGATCAGCCAGCTCTTGTCGAGCGCGCCGCCCGCGATCGCGAGCGAGCGGCCCTTGATGTCCGCAAGCTCGCGGATCGGCGAATTCGCCTTCACCATGATTGCGCCGACCGCGGTGGAATACGGGTAGAACTTGAGTGGGCGGCCGAGCGCGCGCTCGCGCGCAACCCACAGCCAGTCGACGACGGCGACATCGACCGTGGCGCTGTTGAGAGCAAGCTTGCTCGCTTCGGGTGAAGCGAATTCCTGGATGTCGAGATCGAGCCTGTTGTCGCGGGCAAGCCCGTGACGAGCGATCACGTCAAGCTGCCAGGCGAAGGTGCCGGTCTTCTGCACGCCGATGCGCAGCGTTTCCGCGCCCGCGCTCTCGCAGAGGGCCGAAACCAGAAACGCGAGCGCAATGGACAGCCGCAGCGGCCAGACGGCTTTCAGGGCGAATTCTCCCGGTTTGCCTTGGATTTATTCTGGCAGAGGATCGAGGTTACCTTCTTGCCAATCGAGATTTTGGCCTTGTTGCGGCTGAAGAGCAAGCGGCCCGAAAGTAACGCGCGATCAAGCCTGCGAGCGTGCGAGCGCCCATGTCGGCCGCACCCGAGGGGGCCGGCGACCACCGGATCGTTCTTCGCGTCAGACACGGCATCGCCGGGGTCGGCTCCAATACACGGCGTGCAAGCCAAACCCGGTTACGTTGGGCGGGACGAAATTGTCGTCGAGGTGGTTACCGCCAGGCCAACAAGCCCGGCAGGTTTTAGGTGCATTTCGCGGTTACCATGCAATAGGCAGACGCTTTCACACGTCGCCGTCGCCACTCACGGGCGATGGGCGACGTTGAACTCACCCGGGCTCGACAACTTCGCGCGAATACTCGCGCTTCAATGCGTGTTCAGGGAATGATCCGGAGCTTCGAGATTGCATTCCCTGAAGTGGAATGCAATTTCGTCAAGTGCGCGCTGCTCCCACTCTTCGGCTTCCGCGAGCCAGAACAACTTACGCTCGGAATCATGCAACGCACGCTCACGGCAAAAATATTCCTGGCGGCGGATTTCAACGAGCCTGTTCATGAACTCCACTCCTTCGTGAAGCCAATTCGCATTTCGACCATAGCAGAGCGGGACCCGAGAGTCCGTTGCGTTTTGTCGCGCCCCTATAGACGACTTTTCTTCTCCTGTGGACATCGCAATGCAACATGTTTGCAGCGACTCAAATCGGTTCCTGGCATACAAAATCTCATTATTCAGTAGGCCTGAGCAGAAGGCGGGCTCTTTTGTCCGCCGCATGATCTGAGGTAGATAGGTCTTGCGAGATTTCTGGTGAGCGCATCAAGACGAGAAGTCCGAAAAAGGACCGCAACGGAGGACGTCGCATGAGAAAAGACGAACGCAAACAACGCTGGTCGCTCAAAGGTTGTGTGTGCGGCTGCGAAGAAGTGGCGTCACTTACAGGTGCGGCGCTCAGCCGGCGCCAATTCGTGGCAGGATTGGCGGGCACGGCCACCGTCGCCGCAGCTGGTCTCGGTCGGCCGATAAAGGCCTTCGCGCAGGGTGCCGAGACAAAGCCCTACAGGATCGACGTCCACCATCATCTGTCGGCGCCGAGCTACGTCGCAGCTTCGGTTGCGGCAAATTTCGGCGACGGTCCGATGCGGAAATGGACTCCCGAAAGCTCGCTCGCCGACATGGACAAGGCAGGCATCGCGGTCGCGATGCTCTCGGTGACCACGCCGGGCGTCAATTTCACTTCCGGAGAAGCAGCGCGCAAACTGGCGCGCGAATGTAACGAATATGCAGCCAAGCTGATCGCCGACCATCCTGGCCGCTTCGGCGGCTTTGCGATGCTTCCGCTCACCGATGTCGATGCCAGCCTGAAGGAGATTTCTTACGCGCTCGACACGCTCAAGCTCGACGGAATCGGCCTGTTGACCAGCTATCACGACAAATGGCTCGGCGATCCCGCCTTCCTGCCGGTGATGGAAGAACTCAACGCCCGCAAGGTCGTCGTCTACACCCATCCAACCGCGGCCGATTGCTGCGTCAACCTGGTCAGCACCCAGCCGCCGGTGATGATCGAATTCGGCACCGACACCACCCGCACCATCGCCGACATCATCTTTTCCGGCAATGCGCAGAAATTCCGCGACATCCGCTGGATCTTCTCGCATGCCGGCGGCTCCATGCCGTTCCTGATCGAGCGCCTTGTCCGCCACCCAGCGCTCGATGCCAAGGCAAACCCGACGGTGCCGGACGGCACGCTCGCCGAGCTCACGCGCTTCTGGTATGACACCGCGCAAACCTCCAACAAGGCAGCGATGTCGGCGCTGAGCGCGATCATTCCGACATCGCAGATCCTGTTCGGCACCGACTTCCCGTATCGCACGGGCATCGACCACGTGAACGGCCTGCGCAATGCGGGCGTATTCACCGAGGCGCAGATCGCGGGTATCGAGCGCGGCAACGCCCTGAAACTGTTGCCGCGGTTTGGTGCCTGAACACCTTTTGGCAGGGGCCGTAATTCTCGCGGGCCCCGCACCAGAGGGGGAAACGACCGGTCAGGCGGCTCCGCCGCGCCTCCTTCGTCCAGACGAGCCACCGACATTTTTTCAGAAACCTTTGCGCTACCGCAAAGCAAGCAGTGCGGACCTGATTTGTTCTTGGGCGACGCGCGGAAAAAATGCGCAAGATCAGGGGAGGAGCAAAATGAGCTTTCTGATCGCGCTGGCATCACTCGTTTTTCTCATGTTCGTGGCCTATCGCGGCTTCAGCGTGATTCTTTTTGCGCCTATCGCCGCCCTCGGTGCGGTGTTCCTGACCGACCCCGGCGCCGTACCCGCCGCCTTCACCGGCCTCTTCATGGACAAGATGGTGGGGTTCGTGAAGAGTTATTTCCCGGTCTTCCTGCTCGGCGCGGTCTTCGGCAAGGTGATCGAGCTGTCCGGCTTTTCGAAATCGATCGTGGCCGCGGTAATCAACATCGTCGGCACGCAACGCGCGATGCTCGCGATCGTGCTCGTTTGCGCCGTTCTGACCTACGGCGGCGTGTCGCTGTTCGTCGTCGTGTTCGCCGCCTATCCGTTCGCGGCCGAAATGTTCCGCGCCGGCAACATCCCCAAGCGCCTGATCCCCGGCACCATCGCGCTCGGAGCTTTTTCCTTCACGATGGATGCACTTCCCTTCAGCCCGCAAATCCAGAACATCATTCCGACCACCTATTTCAAGACCACCAACGGCGCCGCACCGATCCTTGGCGTGTCGGGAGCAATCTTCATCTTCGTGCTCGGCATGATATATCTCGAATGGCGCCGCCGCACTGCGGCCGCGGCCGGCGAAGGCTATGGCGAAGGACACGGCAACGAGCCGGAGGTCGTCGACACCAAGGAACTTGCACCCGCCTTCATCGCCTTTCTGCCGTTGGTCGTCGTGTTTGTGGTCAACCTTGTGCTCGGCGGCTTTCCCGGCGTGTTCACGGGCCTGATCGATCGCTACTATGGCAAGAGTTACGACCTCACGCTCGCGATGGATCACACGATTACCACGCAGATCTCAGGCATCAGGGCGATCTGGGCAGTCGAAATGGCGCTGATTGCGGGCATCATCACCGTCTTTATCTTTGCCTTTCCGAAGCTCAAATTGACCTTCGCGGATGGCAGCAAGGCGGCGGTCGCCGGTGCGCTGCTCGCATCGATGAACACGGCCTCCGAATATGGTTTCGGCGGCGTGATCGCGGCACTCCCGGGTTTCACCCTCATCAAGGAAACGCTTGCGGCCATTCCCAACCCACTGGTCAACGTAGCCGTCACCGTCACCTCGCTTGCCGGCATCACCGGATCGGCCTCCGGCGGCATGTCGATCGCGCTCGCGGCCATGGCCGACGATTTCATGAAGATGGCGGAAGCAGCCAACATTCCACCCGCGGTCCTGCACCGCGTGGCGTCGATGGCAAGCGGCGGCATGGATACGCTGCCGCATAACGGCGCCGTCATCACCCTGCTCGCGGTGACCGGCCTGACCCACCGGCAATCGTACAGGGACATTTTTGCCGTCACCTGTCTGAAGACCGCCGCGGTCTTCTTCGTGATCGGCGTCTACTACGTCACTGGACTTGTGTAATTCTCCATCAGGGAGTCGTCCATCCATGAGCCAACACCCTGCGCTGCCCTATCTGCGGCTGTCGGAAAAGGGCAAGGTGGTCACCGCGGCGGAAGCCGTGCGCCTCATCCGCGATGGCGACACTGTGGCCACCGGCGGCTTTGTCGGCATCGGATTCGCCGAGGAGATCGCGATTGCGCTCGAAGCCTACTATCTCGAGCGCGAGAGCGAGGCGGCCCAACCGCAAGGCAAGGCGCGCAACCTGACGCTGGTTTATGCTGCGGGTCAGGGTGATGGCGGGGATCGCGGTCTCAACCATCTGGCCCATCACGGGCTCGTCAAACGCGTGGTCGGCGGTCATTGGGGACTTGCGCCGAAATTGCAGCGAATGGCCATCGCCAACGAGATCGAAGCCTACAATCTTCCGCAGGGCGTGATCACGCATCTGTTTCGCGACATCGCGGCCCAACGCCCCGCCCATATCACCCGGATCGGCGTCGGCACCTTTGTCGATCCGCGCAACGGCGGCGGCAAGCTCAACTCCCGCACCACGGAAGATCTGGTCGAGCTGATCAGGCTCGGCGGGCGGGAATGCCTGCTCTACAAGACGTTCCCGATCAATATCGGCATCATTCGCGCCACGACCGGCGATCCCGACGGCAATCTCACCATGGAGAAGGAAGCACTCACGCTGGAAGCGCTCGCGATCGCGATGGCCGCACACAACTCCGGCGGTCTCGTTATCGCGCAGGTCGAACGCGTCGCCGAAAGCGGGTCGCTCAATCCGCGCCAGGTCAAGATCCCAGGCATCCTGGTCGACGCCGTCGTGGTAGCGAAACCGGAAAATCACTGGCAGACGTTCGGCACGCAATATAATCCCGCCTTCTCCGGCGAGATCCGGGTGCGCGCCACCTCGCTGCCGCCGCTGCCGATGAGCGAGCGCAAGATCATTGCGCGCCGCGCCGCATTCGAATTGAAAGCCAACAGCGTGGTCAATCTCGGCATCGGCATGCCCGAAGGCATCGCCGGCATCGCCAATGAGGAAAAGATCATCGACCTGATCACGCTCACGGCAGAGCCCGGCGTGATCGGAGGCATTCCCGCAAGCGGGATCGATTTTGGCGCCGCGATCAACACCCAGGCCGTGATCGACCAGCCCTATCAGTTCGATTTCTACGATGGCGGCGGCCTCGACGCGGCGTTCCTCGGGCTCGCCCAGGTCGACCGCGCCGGCAATCTCAACGTCAGCAAGTTCGGTCCCAAGCTGGCCGGCGCCGGCGGCTTCATCAATATCAGCCAGAACGCCAAGGAAGTGGTTTTTGTCGGAACTTTCGGTGCGGGAAAGCTGCGCATCGCGGCGACCGACGGCAAGCTCACCATTCTTGACGATTGCAAGGCGAAAAAATTCGTCGAAGCGGTGGAGCATGTGACGTTCAGCGGCGCCTACGCGACCACGCGCGGCCAGCATGTGCTCTATGTCACGGAGCGCTGCGTGTTCGCGCTCAGGCCCAACGGGCTGGAGCTGATCGAGGTCGCGCCGGGCATCGACATCGAGCGCGACATCCTAGCACGGATGGATTTCAAACCGCTGATCCCGCATGATCCGGTGCTGATGGATGCGCGCATCTTCCGCGAGGGCGTGATGGACCTGCGCAACGATCTCGTCGGCATTCCGCTTGACCAGCGCTTTACCTATGACCGACAGCAGGACCTGTTCTTCGTCAATTTCGAGCGCTTCGCGGTGCGCACGAGCGACGACATCAAGGCGATCGACAAGGCTGCCGAATCGAAACTCGCCCCGCTCGGCCACCGCGTTTACGCCATCGTCAACTACGACAATTTCTCGATTTCACCCGAATTGCTCGACGAATATTCGGCGATGGTGCACTCGCTGACCGACCGCTTCTACTCGGGCGTCTCGCGCTACACCACCTCGGGCTTCCTGCGCATCAAGCTCGGCGAGGCGCTGCAGAACCGTGGCGTCGCGCCGCATATTTTCGAAAGCGCCGATCAAGCGAAGTCGGATTGGCGCAAATGCAGCCCGCGTTAGGAGGTCTGGTCACGAAACCTTGATCCATCGTGGCGCGCGCGGTCGCGACGCAACATGCAAAAAAGCAGTCTGATTGCTTGGGTCGAAGGAGCTGCGGATGAAAGCCTACGTGATCGCGCTGGAGACGATCCACGATGCAGCGATGTTTGCTGAATATCGAAAGGGCGTCGTTGGCACACTCGCGCCGTTCGGCGGTCAGTTTATCGCTCGCGGCGGCAACTTCACGGTTCTTGAAGGTGAGTGGCAGCATCGGCGCACCGTGATCATCGAATTTCCGAGCCGCGAAGCGGCCGAGGGCTGGTACAAATCGCCCGCCTACCAGAAAATCATCGGACTTCGCCATAAGAGTTCGAACGGCAATCTGGTGATTTTGGACGGCGCCTGATCGGGGGATTGGCTCGCTCCGCAGCTTCAAGAAATGTTCTGGCCGATGCGCCAGAGAACCCCAGTAGGATCGACGATCACGAAGTCGCGGATGCCCCAGGACTGATCCTCGGGCGCTATGGTCTTGACGCCGTACTTGACGGCGACGCCCTGATCGGCGACATGTTGCCACCACGCATTCACATCTTCGACCAAAAGATGCATCATGAAGTTGTCGGCGTGTTCTTTCACGTAGAAATTCTGCAGCAGAAACGATGAATCGCCATGGCAGAAGTACGCCAGCATATCGCTTGACCATGCAAGATCGAAACCCAGGTCCTGATAGAATTGCTTTGAGAGGCCGAAATCGCGCGCCGGCACGAAAGCCTTGACCTCAACTGTCGCCAGATTTCCCAAGACAAACCTCCGCGATCGGGTTTGATCGCTCTGGTCCTTCCTGATGGCGAAAATTGGACCCTCGTCGTCCCCGCGTCCGCGGGGACGACATCGAAACCCAGTGATTGCCCTACTTCGCCCTCGCGTCCACCGCCCAGCGGCCGGGCCCGGCCACAAAGTACAGGAGGAAGACGAAGCAGTAGAGGATCGCGGCGTCGCCGCCGTTGAGAATCGGGAAAAAACTCTTTGGCGCGTGTGCCATGAAGTAAGCGACAGCCATGTTGCCCGACAGGATGAAGGCGACGGGCCGCGTCAGGAAGCCGATTGCAAAAAGCGCGCCGCCCACGAGTTCGATGATTCCCTGAAACCACAACAGCGTGCCCATCGCGGGCTGCGCCATGGGCGTGGCTGGAAATCCGAACAGTTTTGCGGCGCCGTGCTCAAGAAACAAAAGGCCGATGACGATCCGGGCGATGCTCAGGACTTCCGGCCAATATTTGCTGACGCGATCAAGTGACATCGATGGCTCCATTGGAAAAGGACGAGGGCGAAAGGCCCACCCACACTCCCTTACCATAGCCGGTGGATCGATCGCTGTGCAGTCACGCGCACACGTTGCGCACAAAAATCAGGCGCTTGTTTCGCCCGCCCCCCGCGTCTTGAGGTCATGCCGTGGTGACGTCTGATGTTATTGATGATGCGGGTATTTCCCAGAATCATCCGACCGACTTGCGGATGCTCCTGCGACCCTCCGCGGGAGCATCCTCCCTTTCCGAAGCTGCCTGCGGCTCGTTGAAATCCCGAAGCAGAAAATCGGCGATGTCGGGCCACGCGCGGCCGAGCACCTCAGTGCCGAGGAACAGGCTCAAGTGTCCGCAATCTTCAGTCATCTTCACCACGTGTTCGCCCCTTGTGCCGACCAATCGCGCCGCCGCGAACAGTTGATCGACGGAAACGACTTCGTCGCGGCTGCCCGCGAGCAGGCAAATCGGCGCCGTCAGCCTCGACAGATCGATGTTCTGTCCAAGTGCAACGAAGCTCCCTTGCGCGATCCGGTTTTCCTTGAACAGCCACTCGACCACCTGAAGAAAGAAACTGCCGGGCAAATCGACTGTCTCGGCATGCCATTGCCGAAAGCGCTCGACCAGGGCCTCGCGTTCGGAGGGCTCAATAGCTTCGTCCGCTTGCAGCGTGGCGTCGGCTTCATTGGGGCCGTGCGACATCCCCCATAGCCCGAGCATCTGCTGGCCGTGCACGATCCCCTCGCCGAGCCGCACCAACTCATGAAACGAGTTGAGCGGCACATCAGCTGCGAAATTGGATAGAGACGACTTGGCTGCGGCGATATCGACCGGCGCGCCAACCAGAACCAGCCGACGCACTTTGCTCGGGAATCGCGCCGCGTAGACCAGCGCCAGCCAGCCGCCCTGGCACAGCCCGATGAGATCGACCGGCGGGCCGACCTCATCGATCGCCACGTTGAGGTCGGCAAGATAATTGTCGATGGTGAAGTAACGCATGTCCGGCGTCGCGGATCGCCATTCCGTGACGAATACACGCGACAGGCCGCATCGGCCTAGCCTCTCGACCACGCTGTGGCCGGCGGCGAAATCCGCAATCGTCGCCCCGTGCAGCGCGTAGGGCGCACAGATCAGCGTGGCACGCCCATCGCTGCGGGCAGAGAAGTTCCGCAAGGACATCGTGCTGAGTTCGAGACTGACCGTATTCGGTGATGCCCAGGGAAAGGACAGCTGCCGCGACGGCCTTTGGTTTGCCGGCGGCAGAAAAGTTTCAAGCAGGCGAATGTTGGTCTGCGCGATGTGCGACGCTGCCGCCAACGGCCACGCCAGGAAAACCTCGAGCGCCGACGGCCGATCGGGAGCCTGCTCTTGATCGTCTTTCTCACCCATTGAATTTCACTAGCCGAACAGCTCAAATCCCAAAAGGATAAGTGTCCGGAAGTCCCTTCAATTCTGTGGTATCGAGCGGGGTCACCGCGCAACTGCTATCGAACCAGATATATTCGTCGAATTGCTGCGGCAGATTGGCGCGGAAGTAGTGGCTCGCCATCTCGGTTTCGGGCCGGTAGATCACCCCGATCGCTCGTTCCAGCCGCTCCTTGCCGAGACCCGCAGGCCCGCAAAGATCATCCGCTCGGCTGCGCAAGCCGAGCGTGAACTTTGCGTGCCCGGTCGCGTGACACAAGCGTTCGTAGCTTTCGTGATGCGAAGGCCGCACGTCCTTGATTTCCATCGGCCCATCCCAATTCGAAGCCGCCGCGACCGTGCCATGGTGGGTGCCGAACCCGACCGAAAAGGCGTTGTCGCCGAATTCGTTGCGGCAGAGCTCGCCGATATTGTGCTCGCCTCGGGCAGCCATCTCGGTTGCGCCTGCGTTGCCCACATGCGAGTTGTGCGCCCAGATCACCGCCTTGCTGTCTGCGCCGTGAAACTCGAGCAGGTTCTTGAGCGTCTCGAACATATGGTTCTCGCGAAGGTTCCAGGAGGCGCGCGAGCCGTAATACATCACACGGTAATAGCGCTCGGCGTTGGCGACAAGACGCGCGTTCTGTTCGGCATCGAGAAAGTGTTCGCCGTCATGCTCGGCGTAGGCCCGACGCCTGGCCTGCAGATCGGTGAGCGCCCGCACCACATCCGCTTCGCATGTCGGATAGGATCCAGTCAGCGCCGCATGGCCGTAAGTCGCCGGATCACTCTGCCAGGGCGTGAGGCAACCATAACGCTCGCGGGCTACTTTTGCAGATGTCGGATCGACCTTGTCGAGATAATTCAAAACCGACCGGATCGAGTCATAAAGGCTGTAGAGATCGAGGCCGTGAAAAGCGACACGCTTGTCCTTCTCTAGCGTGCCATTGTGCTGGCGCAGCCAGCTCACGAAATCCCGCATTTCGTTGTTGCGCCACATCCAGCTCGGAAATCGCGCGAACGCGGTCCATTCCGACGGCGGATACTCGAAGTGCCGGACGTAGTGATCGACCCGGGCCGCGTCGGGCCAGTCCGCCTCGATCGCCACAAAACGGAAACCTTTCTCGATGATCAGATCACGGGTAATGCGATCACGCATCCGGTAGAATTCGCTGGTGCCGTGGGTTGCCTCCCCAAGCAGCACGACGCGCGCGGGTCCGATGCGCTTCAACAACGGATCAAGATCGGCTTTCTCGATCGACGGGAAGGACTCGGCGACCTCGGCAAGATCGCGAACAAGCGTCTCCTCGCCGTACGGAGCGCCGCGGCGCGCCCGGCGCTGGGCGAGGCGGCCATGATCTTTCTCGATCCACCCCTCTTCGCCAATCAGGGGCACGAAGCGCACATCCGCGATGTCTTCGCTGCGATATTGGTCGGCTGAAACCCTGGTGAGGCGGACCAATTCCTGTGCGCGCTGATCAGGACCGATCGGGATTACCAGCCGGCCGCCGATCTTCAACTGCTCCTTGAGCGATTCCGGAACCTGCGGCCCGCCGGCGGCAACGACAATGGCGTCGTAAGGCGCATGTTCTACCCAGCCCTTGGTGCCGTCGCCATGCAGCACGTGGACATTGTCGTAGCCGAGATCGGCGAGCGTCGCTGCGGCCTTGTCCGCGAGCGGGCCGAGACGTTCGACCGTAAAGACTTCGTTCGCGATTTCCGACAACACGGCTGCGGCATAGCCGGAGCCCGAACCGATCTCGAGCACCCTTTCGTCGCCCTTGAGCATCAACGCCTCCGCCATGAACGCGACGATATAAGGCTGCGAGATGGTTTGCTCGCCACCGATCGGCAGCGGCGAATCCTCGTAGGCAAATTCGCGAAGGCTCTTCGGCAGGAACAATTCGCGCGGCACCTGGCGCATGGCCTCAAGCACACGCTCGTCCCTTACCCCGCGCGCGGCGATGTGCTGTTCGACCATGCCAGCGCGCAGCGAAGCAAAGGAACTGGCAGCATCCGCTGGGTCATCTTTCGATGACAGCGACCCCATGACGACCCTCCTGTCCAGATCTGCTGTTGTCTGTCAGGCGTGTCGAAAAACCCCGCCGACGATTTGACAGCTTCCATCACCGCAAGCCGCCGGCTTTCAGGCGACTGCCTTCGGAGGCAGCGCCTTGCCGACATCGCGGGCGCCAGCCGGCCGCAGGGCTGCGAAGTCTTCCGCGGTGAGCGTTTCCCGCGCCATCAGAAGCTCGACGCCGGCCTCAAGATCGCTGCGCCGCCTCTCGAGAATCGCTCGCGCAGCCACGCCGCCGGCCTCGACGAGATCGCGCACGGCCACATCGATCTCGCGGCCGGTCTCCTCGGCCGCGCCGACAGCCGGGTCCTGCATCGCCGGCAGGAACATTTTCGGGCGCGGCGCATATGTCCGCTGGCCGACGGTGGAATTCATTCCATATTTCGTCACCATCTCCATGGCGATTTCGGTGGCACGCTGCAAATCGTCGGCGGCGCCGGTCGAGACGTCGCCGGCGAAAATCAACTCTTCCGAAGCGCGACCTCCCATCAGGACGGCGATGCGGTTCTTCAGTTCGCTTGCCGAAAGCAGGAAACGGTCTTCGGTCGGACGCTGCATGGTGTAGCCGAGCGCGCCGACACCGCGCGGAATGATCGATACCTTCTGCACGGGATCGACGCCGGGAAGGCTTGCGGCCACCAGAGCGTGACCCATTTCGTGATAGGCGACCCGCCGTCGCTCCTCCTTGTTGAGCACCCTGCTCCTCTTTTCGATACCGGCGACCATCCGTTCGATCGCGACCGTGAAATCCTCGAACGAAACTTCGGATGCATTGCGCCTGGTCGCGGCAATCGCGGCCTCGTTGACCAGGTTTGCAATGTCGGCGCCGGTGAAGCCGGGCGTCAGCGCCGCGATGTTGTCGAGATCGACGTCGCTGGCCAGCGTGATCTTGCGGACATGGACCTTGAGGATAGCGACACGCCCGCTCTTGTCCGGACGATCCACCAGCACCTGGCGATCGAATCGCCCGGCGCGCAGCAGCGCCGGATCGAGAATCTCGGGCCGGTTGGTGGCAGCGAGCAGAATGACGCCTGCGCTCGGATCGAATCCGTCGAGCTCCGTGAGGAGCTGATTGAGCGTCTGCTCCTTTTCGTCATAGCCGCCGAACGCGCCGGGCGAGCGGCTGCGGCCGAGCGCGTCGAGCTCGTCGATGAAGATGATGCAGGGCGCGGCCTTGCGGGCCTGTTCGAAAAGATCGCGCACGCGCGCAGCACCGACGCCGACGAACATCTCGACGAATTCGGAGCCCGAGATCGAGAAGAAGGCAACGCCGGCTTCGCCGGCAACCGCGCGTGCGAGCAGCGTCTTGCCCGTTCCCGGGGGACCGACCAGGAGAATTCCTT
>Ga0307474_10000620_pt1 | contig 25444 bp, 24 predicted proteins | sample atmos_gasesECM1C_2_FD_203312 | JGI IMG/M metagenome (GOLD analysis project Ga0307474, IMG submission 203312) | Hardwood forest soil microbial communities from Morgan-Monroe State Forest, Indiana, United States - atmos_gasesECM1C_05 | ecosystem: Environmental > Terrestrial > Soil > Temperate... | reverse complement strand
CCTGGCGTCGGCGACCTCCAGGTCGCCCACTTTGGACCGGAGCGTTCCGATGACACTTTCGTGCAGTCGGCGTTGACTGTCGAGGGAAAGATCGGCAATTTCGATCTCACGTACGCAGGCGCCTTCATGAAGCGTACGACCCACTCGATTGCCGACTACAGCGACTACACGGAGTTCTACGACCGCGTGTACGGTTCGGGTGCGTATTGGACCGGTGCCGACGGCAAACCGATCATGGGGCAGCAACTGGTGATAACGAAGGGCTACTTCCAGAAATGGAGCAATGAGGTGCGCCTGAGCACACCGCGAGACCTGCCCGTACACGCGACGCTCGGCGTGTTTGCACAGCGTCAGCTGCATGACATCTGGGAGCAGTACACCATGCCTGGGTACGGATTCACGAATCCGTACGGCGCTTTGAACTCCCCAACTCCCAACCCAAACGGCCTTGACCCGGCTCTGTCGGTCCCCGGACTGGCGAATACCATCTGGCTGACCGATGAGCAGCGCGTCGACCGCGACAAGGCGGCATTCGCGCAAGTGACCTGGGACATCAGTTCGCAGTGGTCCGTGACCGGCGGTCTGCGCTACTTCACCTACGACAACAACCTGAATGGCTTCTTTGGGTATGGCAGCGGGTATTCTTCGCACACCGGCGTATCACAGTGTTTCGCGCCGGCCTCAACGGCATTTGCCCCTTGCACGAACCTGGACAATCGAGTCACGGGCAGCGGCAATGTTCCGCGGCTGAACCTGACCTACAAGATCACGCCGGATGCAATGGTCTACGCCACCTACTCCAAGGGCTTCCGGCCGGGCGGCGTCAATCGCACCGCCGTGCCGGGCATCGGGCCCTATCAGGCCGACTTCCTCAAGAACTACGAGATCGGCTGGAAAACGCAATGGTTTGACCACCGTCTGCGCTGGAACGGAGCGGTATTTTGGGAGGACTGGAAAGATTTCCAATTTTCCTTCCTCGGGCTCAACAGCGTGACCATCATCGTGAATGGCGGCAATGCGCGCATCAAGGGCGTCGAGAATGAACTCGAGTGGGCCGCGACCAATGCGCTTACCCTGTCCGGCAGCTTCACGGTCATCGATGCCAAGCTGACCCAGAACTACTGCGGCGCGCAGGGTGTGACGGACTGTCCGGATCAGGTGACCTCGGAAGCATTCCAGCCGAATTTGATCGGGCCGCAGGCTCCGTCCGGGACCAGGTTGCCGATAACGCCCAAGTTCAAAGGCAACCTCGTCGCCCGCTACAGTTTCGATGAAGTGGCGGGCTTCAAGCCGTTCGCTCAGGCTGCGGGCGTGTATCAGTCGCAAGCCTCGCAGACGTTGCGGGTGGATCAGAACAATATCCTCGGCAATACACCGTCTTACGCGCTGATTGACCTGTCGGGCGGAGCGAGCTTCGGTTCGTCCATGCTGCAGTTCGTGGTGACGAACGTCATGGACCGCCGCGCTCAATTGTCACGCTTCGCCGCGATCTCGCCGCAGTTCGACAATCAGGTGTACATCATCCCCTCGCAGCCTCGTACTTTCGCCATCAAGTTCGGGCAGAAGTTTTGATCTGGGCCCCCTCGCGTCGAAGGCGCGAGGGGTTTTCTGCGGGTGACTGGTACCCTGATTCAGGCGTCGAGTGGATGTTGATCGCCGTGCCGCGATTGGCTTAAGTTGGGCGATGCGCATCGCAAGCGTCGGTCATGCTGTTTTCGCGGCGACCATGATCGCCCTCGGCATCATGGGTTTGATCAAAGGCGGTTTCGGCCCGATATGGCTGGGGGTACCCAAGGGCCTCCCCGCACGCGAGGCGCTGGCGTATTTGTGCGCCGTCGTTTCCCTCGCATGCGGCATTGGGCTGTTCTGGCGGCGTGCAGCGCCCACCGCGGCGCGTGTGCTATTCCTTTATCTGCTGCTTTGGATGGTGGTTTTCAAGCTGCGATTCATCGTCCTCGCGCCCACGGTGGAAGTTAACTATCAAACCAACGGTGAGAACGCGGTGATGGTGGCGGGCGCCTGGGTGCTGTATGCCCGGTTTGCCGTTGATTGGGACAGACGCCGGATCGCGTTCGCAGTGGGCGATACGGGCCCGCGCATCGCGCGGATGCTCTACGGCCTGGCGATGATTGCCTTCGGCCTGTCCCATTTCGCCTACCCGGATCTGACCGCGCCGCTGGTGCCGGATTGGCTGCCCGGGCATCTGTTCTGGGCGTATTTCACCGGGTGCACGTACCTTGCGGCAGGCGCGGCGGTGCTCACCGGCGTGTGTGCGCGCCTGGCCGCCGCGCTCTCTGCGTTGCAGATGGGCGCGTTCACGTTCCTGGTGTGGACACCCTTCATAGCGGCAGGTCACATCAGTGAGCAGCATTGGGTTGAGTTCGTCGTCTCCTGGACTCTGACTGCCGCCGCCTGGGTGGTGGCGGATTCCTACCGCGGCACGGGCTGGCTCTCGCTCCGCAGCAGCCTGTCTGAGCGGAATACCCAAACAGGCTCCTAGCCTGAAGCCGTCGCCCGTTTAGCCGTCGAGCACCGCACGCAGTTTTGCGTAACCCGAGCGCGAAATGGGCAATTGAGTTTTGTCGAGCAGGACAGCGATGCGGTTATCCTTCTCCGATAGTTCTATTTTGGCGAGCCTCGCGATATTCAGGAGGAACCGCCGATGAATACGCACGAAACCCTTCGCGGGCAATTGTTGCTCCAAATCACTGATCGTCTGTTCTTTCAAGTAGTTCTTACCCGCCGCCCGGATCGAGATGTAGTCGTCCTGCGATTCCACGAAATCCACGTCATCGATCGGAATGACATGGACATTGGAACGATCGCGAATCAGCAGGCGATCGATCGCGGCGCCGTCGCGACGAGTTTCCAGCAGCTCGCGGGCGGGCACGGGCTCTGACTTCCGCAGCCGTGTGCGGGCGAGGGTCAATGCCTCGCTAAAACGCTCGGCGCTGAAGGGTTTGAGCAAATAATCCACCGCATGCACATTGAAGGCACGAAGCGCATAAGTGTCGTAGGCCGTCGTAAAAATGACACCTCGAGCCTCGGTGCCGAGCAATTCCAAGACTTCGAAGCCATCGAGCTTCGGCATCTGAACATCGAGAATCATCAAGTCCGGCTTATGCATATTCGCGGCCTTGACTGCCTCAAAGCCGTTGGCGCATTCGGCGACCAATCGCATGTCTGCATGATCCGCGAGATACTCCCTCACCAAGCCTCGCGCCGGCGACTCATCGTCTACCACGATCACGGTGATGGCGTCGGTCTCGCTCATAGGCCCACTTCCCCGGCGGGAAGCGGCACATGGATGTTCACCCGATAAGCGCCTTCTTCCTCGCTAGCCTGAAACAGGTACGACGCACCATAGTGTGCCTGCAGTCTTTGCCGGACCAGGTTCAGCCCCAAGCCGCTACCCTGGCTGCGAGGCCGATCCGCGTCGGTTGGATTCGTGATGTTTATCACGAGGGCTGAATCGCGGCACTCTGCGTGAATGGACACAGTACCCCCCTCCAAGCGGTGCGCAATGCCATGGACCACGGCGTTTTCGACCAGCGGCTGCAAAAGCAGCGCGGGAATCTTTTCTTGCATGGCCTGATCGCTGCCGGCGCACTGCACGCTCAAGCGAGAGCCCAGGCGCACTTGTTCAATGGCGAGATAGCGCTGCAGCACCGCGAACTCTTCTCCCACGGATATGCGTTGAGCCGAACCCAATCGCAAGGTATCGCGCAAGAAGTCGGCCAGCAACAGACACATATGCCGCGCCGCTGCGGGATCGCTCGTGGTCAGCGCACTGACGGAATTCAAACTATTGAACAGGAAATGCGGGTTGAGCTGCGCCCTTAAGGCTTTGAGCTCTGCCTCGCGCACCAAGAGGCTGGATTCCAGAATCTGATTTTCCGAGCGCTGCGCTTCCAGCGAGGCGATGAGCGCATAGTGAAAGGCAATCGCCAGCCCAAACAGCAGCACGCCCACCGCGAACAATGTCCACGGCTGATCGAGATACATCTTGGGGTGGACATCGAGGTTCAGCGACTCCAGCATGGCCGACCAGACCCATGCAATGCCGACCGAAAATCCGCCGGCAGTAATGGCAGCCATCGCTTGAGCCGGTAGCGCACGCCAAATCCGATACTGTTGCGTAATGGGAAAGGCACGGCACACGTAGTAGGCGGTCATGCCGAGAACGCCGTAGAGCACGGTAAGTGGCATGAAGAATGCCGCGGCGGTTCCCCAGGCATCGGCATGGCCGAAGCCGATCACCAGCACGGCCCCGATGGGCAAGTAACCGAGGATATACAGCGCCAATTGCTTCCCATTGGTGAAAATAGGATGCATGGCGACTTTAAGCTCCGGCGCAGATCAATTGCTGATTTCGACGCCGCCCATCAACACGGTGCCGTGAATATAGAGAAACTGATTGCCGCCCATGACCGGGCGACTCTTATCTTCGACGCCGCCCATGATGGGCGTCACTTGCAACACCACTTTCCAGCTCGGTGGCACGAAAATATGGGCGCCGCCCATGAGGGCAAACACCTCGACATGCGCAGTCCCGTCGGCACCGAGCAAGGCTTCGCGCAAATCAAGGGCGCAACCTCCCATCAACGAGGTCATGTCGGCGCTGCGAAAGATCACCCCCGACACGCGCTGCTTCGTCCCGCCCAACATGCCGAACATGGATATGTGATCCGACAGGGGCGGCGAGCCGCTCGACGGAGCTGCGTTTGCAGAAGGTGGGTAGCCTCCGAACGGGGGAGGCGGTGCGGATGGCTGTGCGGGCGGCTGTCGGGGTGCACCGCCGCGCATGAGAATTCGCGCGCCCACCACCACCAGAATCAGGGGCCACAAAAACTGCCACGGGCTCAAGGTCAGCCAGTGCAGCGTGTTGAGCAGCAACCAGCTTCCAATAACAATCAGAATGCTGCCCATGACCACGCCGCGTCCGCCACGCTGCAAAATCGATAGTCCGTAGAGCACCACCAGTCCCGGCCAAAAGCGAGTCAGGTGGTCGGCGTCCACCCAGCCCACTTGGTCTAGAGCCAGGAGCAAACCCATCAATACCAGAAACGCGCCGATGAGCAACCTCGGGAGCGGCGCGGGTCTGGGCGGCGGGGGCTGTTGCATATCAGGCGGCATGATGGTCCATGGTCAAAGACGAACGCTTCGCGCGGGATATACCGCCCGTGACCATCCAAGCACCGACACCGGCCAGCAGCAGCGGCCACGCCAACTGCGGATACGCCCAATGAGTCATGGTGTTCATGAAAAGCCAGTCACCCAACAGTAGCAATCCAAATCCGCTTAGGCGCGGACTACGCATGGTCATGACCAGATCCGCGAGGCCCATGGCAATCAGCGCCAATGGCCAGCTGCGTTGCAGTTCTACAGTCATGAAGAGCCCTGAATTACCCAAGGCTAATGCGCCCCCGGCAATGACCAATATCGTACCCGCAATCAGCCGCGTCCCCGCGTGCATTTTCGCTTGGGTTTCCATCGTCGTTACTCCCGTGGTTGATCGATGGGTACATGCTGCCGAGGGGCGCTTCGCGGGTCATGCGATATTCGGCGAATGCACAGGGATGCCCGGCGAACGACCTTAAAGGGTGGGAGAGGGCCGGCCGTTTGCGATGAGCGCGTAGATCCGTGCCAGCAGTTTCCAATTCTTTGGCCTTAAGCCCCCAGGCTCTCGAAGAAGTATAATGTTCGCGCGGTCAAGCCGCGGGAACTGCAAGTCGTGGGGGAAAGATAGAAGAAACAGGTAGATAAGCCTCTGACTTTACATCGAAACTAACTGGAAGGATGGACACATGCGAAAAATCGCACTCTCGTTAATGCTGGCCATATCAGTCGGCGCCGCCACCACAGCGTCGTCGCAATCCCCGGAGTCTGCCCCACCGCCGCTTGATCCTGCCTGGAAGGTGCCGGAAGTCATCGCCTTCATTGGCCTGAAACAAGGAGACAAAGTGGCCGACATCGTGGGGGGTCGCCTGACGGCATCGCTGGCAAAGGCCGTCGGTCCGTCCGGAAAAGTGTATGCGGTCGAGACCGCCGAAGTCGTCAAGGGCCATCCCCAGATAATGGACAGGATGAAGGCGCTCGCGACGCAGTCGCCCAATGTCGTCGTCAGTGACGACCCGGTCGCCACGCCGCTGCCCTCTGGACTCGACGCCGTTTTCATTCGACAGAATTATCACGATCTCTACGACAAGTTCATGGGACCTGCGGATGTGCCCGCGTTCAACAAGGCGGTCTTCGCCGCGCTGAAGCCGGGCGGTGTCTATGTCGTTTTGGATCACGTGGCCGCCGCGGGATCGGGGATCGGAGCAACCGAGACGCTGCACAGAATCGATCCGGCAAGAGTCAAGGCGGATGTGCTGGCTGCCGGCTTCAAGTTGGACGCCGAGAGTTCGATTCTTGCCAACACGAGCGATGATCACACCAAAAATGTGTTCGATCCCTCGGTTCGGGGTCACACCGACCAGTTTTTGTACCGCTTTAAGAAGCCGAAGTGATGCCGAAGCCGGAGTGATGCCAGACCACAGTTAGAACCTTCGTCGCGCAACGCTGCAGCCAGGAGCGTGAGTGTGATTGACCGACGAAATTTGTTATGTCTTGGAGCAACCGCGGCGTCTCTTGCGCTGACGCCGCGGTGGCTTCGTGCAAGCTCACCCGAGCCGCTCGGCCAACGGACCATCCCCTCTAGCGGCGAGCGGCTTCCGGTGATTGGCCTCGGCAGTTCGGCCTCCTTCGAGGAGTCGGCAAACCGCGGCGATCTGCAGGGTCTTGCCCAGGTTCTCAAGGTGATGATCGATCAGGGTGCAAAGGTGTTCGACACCGCGCCGAGTTATGGGGCCTCGGAGGCGGCAGCGGGCCGTATCGCGAAGGAATTGGGGATCGCGGAAAAGATTTTTTGGGCAACCAAGACGGAACTATCTGCCTACGGCAGCGACGATGTGGCCTCTGCACGTACTCAAGTTCAAGAGTCGCTTGGGAAACTAGGCGTCAAGAAGCTGGACCTGGTTCAAGTACATAACCTGGCTAATTTACAAACCAAGTTGGCGGTGTTGAAGGACCTGAAGCGTCAGGGTCTCATACGCTATCTGGGAGTGACGACAACGTTTCGCGGACAATATGCTGAGCTTGTGAATTGCATGCGCAATGAGCGGCTGGACTTCATCGGCGTCGACTATGCAATCGACAATCGAGAGGTAGAAAAGCGAATCTTACCCATGGCCATTGATCGCGGCACGGCGGTACTTGGGTATGTGCCGTTCGGCCGCAGCAACCTCTTCAGGCGGGCAGGGCGGTCCGGCGTGCCTGAGTGGGCGCAAGAAGCCGGCATGAAAACTTGGGCGCAATTTTTCCTAAAGTTCGTCATCGGTCATCCGGCAATGACAGTCGTGACGCCTGCCACGAGCCAAGCCGGTCATATGCTGGAAAATCTCTCCGGCGGAATTGGTCCATTCCCGGACGAACCGATGCGGAGGCGAATGATTGCCGTAGTTGACAATCTGCCTAACGGCTAGACGCTGCGGCGATTCACTCGCCGACCGGCAAAGACACCAGCGTCAGCGATATCAAGGCCCGGAGGAACATGACGCGCAGCGAAGGAGGTTTTGACCCCGCGGTGCGGGGTGTCGAGGCGCGGGGACGAAGTGCTCCGCTCGGTGCCGACGTGTCGCCTCGAGGCGTGAATTTCAGCGTCTATTCAAGGAGCGCATCCGGTATCGAGTTGGTCTTCTTCGACCGTGAAGATGACGCCCGGCCCGCCAGGGTGTTGACGCTCGATCCGGCGGCGAATCGCACCGGACTCTATTGGCATGCGTTCGTGCCCGGCATCAAGCCGGGGCAGCTATACGGGTATCGGGTCCGGGGACCCTTCGATCCGGCGAGCGGGATGCGATTTGACGGCGACAAGGTCCTGCTCGACCCGTACGGGCGGGGCGTGGTCGTGCCCAACACCTACAGCCGCGACATGGCGTTCCGCAAAGGCGATAACGCGGCGATGTCCATGAAAAGCGTTGTCATCGATTCCCGTGCGTACGATTGGGAGGGTGACACTCCTCTGTGCCGGCCCGCCTCGCGAACGATCATCTATGAGATGCACGTGCGAGGCTTTACGCGGCATCCGAACTCGGGGCTTGCGGAAAAAACGCGCGGCACCTATGCCGGCTTGGTGGAAAAGATTCCCTATCTGCAGCAACTCGGCATCACCGCGGTCGAGCTGCTGCCCGTGTTCCAGTTCGACCCGCAGAGTGCTCCCCTCGACCGGGTTAACTACTGGGGCTATGCTCCGATCTCATTCTTTGCGCCGCACCAGGCTTACAGTTCGCGCCAAGATCCACTCGGTCCCGTGAACGAATTTCGCGACATGGTGAAAGCACTGCACCGCGCCGGGATCGAAGTGATTCTCGATGTTGTTTTCAATCACACCGCGGAAGGTGACCACCTCGGACCCACCTTGTGTTTCCGCGGACTGGAAAACAGCACGTACTACATTCTCGAGAAAGACCGGGCACGCTACGCGGACTATAGCGGCACCGGAAACACGCTCAATGCAAATCATCCCGTCGTGCGGCGAATGATCCTCGACAGTCTCCGCTATTGGGTGGAAGAGATGCACGTGGACGGCTTTCGCTTCGATCTGGCGGCGATTCTGGAGCGGGATGAGTCAGGCAATTTGCTGCCGGATCCGCCGGTGTTATGGGACATCGACTCGGCTCCGCTGTTAGCCGGCACGAAACTGATCGCCGAGGCGTGGGACGTGGCGGGCCTGTACCAGGTGGGCAGCTTCCTTGGGGATAATTGGCGGGAGTGGAATGGACGATTTCGCGATGACGTGCGCGCCTTCTTCCGTGGGGATGACAATTCGGTCGCGTCATTCGCCGACCGGCTGCTCGGCAGCCCGCAGATCTACGGTCACAAGGAGCGCGAGGCGGAGGCCAGTGTAAATTTCGTGACCTGTCACGACGGCTTCACGCTGAACGATCTGGTTTCCTACAACAGCAAGCACAACGAGGCCAATGGCGAAGACAACCGGGACGGCGCAAACGACAATCGAAGTTACAACTGGGGTATTGAAGGTCCCACCGCCGACGCCGCGGTGGAGAAGCTCCGGAATCGGCAGGTGAAGAATTTTCTCACGGTGACGATGCTGTCGTTCGGTCTACCGATGATCTTGATGGGCGACGAAGTGCGGCGCACACAGCAGGGGAACAATAACGCCTATTGTCAAGACAACGAGATCAGTTGGTTCGACTGGGCGTTGGTTGCCAGGCATGCCGATGTGCATCGGTATGTGAGATTGTTGGGCGCACACCGCAAAATGCGAGGTCTCGACCTCGATGTTCAAACTTTGACTCTTAGCGAGCTGTTGCGTGACGCAAACGGAGTCTGGCACGGTGTGAAACTCAAGCAACCCGATTGGCGCCCCGATTCGCACAGCGTGGCGTACAGTGCAGCGCACCGAGACGGAGGCCTGCTCTTTTATGTGATTTTTAGCGCTTATTGGGAGGCGCTCGAATTCGAACTGCCGCCGACTTCTCCGCAGGCGCCGTGGCGGCGCTGGATCGATACCAGCCTCGACTCACCTCAGGACATTGTTGAGTGGCAGAGCGCTCCGCTCGTGCCGACCCCCAGGTATCAAGCCGGACCGCGCTCGATTGTTGTCCTCTGCACCCATGCGTGAGCTTAAGCTCCGCAATTGATTTTGTTTCGGCGCGATAAAACCAATTAGCTCGCTCACGCTACCTAAGCTCACCATGAACCAGAGCGAGGTGAGCGCCGATGAACGTTGTCACAGTGGACGCGGCGCCGCCGTCCGACCGGCGCGCGTATCGAATGACGTCGATCGATATATTGCGCGGACTCGTGATAGTTGTGATGGCGCTTGATCATGTTCGCGACTATGTCATGGCCGGCTCGGTGCAGGATCCGATCACAGATCCCGCGACCGGCCCCGTGCTATTCGCCACGCGCTGGATCACGCACTTTTGCGCGCCGGCGTTTGTGCTGCTGGCGGGAACCAGTGCGGGTCTCATGGCGCTCCGTAAGAGCCGCTCGGAACTCGCGCAATTCCTGGTACTGCGCGGACTGTGGCTGGTTGTGCTCGAAGTTCTCGTTGTCTCGACGGCGGCATCGTTCGCACCGACGGGCATCGCCGAACTAGGCGGCCGCATCTATGTGGGTCTGCAGGTCATCTGGGCGATCGGCGCCAGCATGGTGGCGTTGGCCGGCGCGCAATATCTTGGTCGGCGAGCATGTTTCCTCATCGGAGCGGCGCTTGTATTTGGCCACAATCTACTCGACGCAGTTTGGCCCGTTGCGAGTACCACCGGTACGACAGGGCCTCTGTGGGTGGTATTGCACGCACGCCAGGTGTACGAGGTGGGCCCGTTCTGGGTTTATTTCTCCTATCCATTGCTGCCCTGGATTGGCGTCATGTTCCTCGGGTACGCATCCGCCGGCCTGTTCGAAGGGCCGTCGCGTCTGCGGCAGCATCAATTGGCGCGGATCGGGATTTGCCTGACGCTCGGGTTTATTTTGCTCCGTGCTCTCAACATCTATGGGGACCCGCACCAGTGGCACATTCACCCAGGCAGCATCGCGGCATCAGTCATGTCATTTCTCGCAACGACCAAGTACCCGCCTAGTCTTTTGTATCTGCTGATGACCCTGGGACCCGCCGCGATCGTCTGTGCTTTTTCCGAGCGCCTGTACGGTCGAGTCCGGGACGTATTGCTGACATTTGGGCGCGCACCGCTGGCATTCTATGTCGCGCATTTGTACCTCATCCATGCCGCGAGCATCCTACTCGGTGTCGCGCAGGGATTCGCGGCGCAGCAGTTCCTCACCCAATATCGCTACTATCCAAATGGATACGGCGTAAGCCTGCTTGGGGTCTATGTGATCTGGATCGTAGTCGTCGCCAGTCTGTACCCGCTATGTCGTTGGGTGGCATCGGTGAAGGCGCGCCGCAGGGACTGGTGGCTGAGTTACGTCTAGCGTCGATTGCTGGCTCATCGCGGCGGCGTCCCCGCATCCCAGCGCAGCTTGCGCGTTGCAACCATCACCGTGGCCAGTATCGCAAACAAGGCAATGGCACCGATTAGCAGCGCATAGCTTTCGGACAGTACCAACATGAAGAGCAATCCGTAAACAAGACTCATGACGGCGGCAATCATCGCGCCCAGCCGTACGCTGTCCGTTGCCCCGGATACATAGAAACCGAGCAATCCGACCAGCGCCGCCGCACCCAGCCAATAACTCAGCCAAAACGGCAGGTGTTCCGCCAGGGCGATGAGCAGCAAGTAAAACGTGCTGAGCGCAAGCCCGATCAATAAATATTGCATGGCATGAACCCGGACTCTGCCGAGCGACTCCCACGCAAAAAACGCGAGAAAGGTCAGAGAGATGAACAGCAAGGCGTATTTCACGGCGCGCTCGCTGCGCTGATAGACGTCCACGCTCTGAAACAAGCCCACGCCGTACGCCGCGTTGGCAAGCTGCGGGCTGTCCACCTGATTGTCGATCCACGATTGTGCGAACGCCCGGTTAAGGGCAAGCACCTGCCAGTTGGCGCGGAAGCCATGTCCATCGATCGTGTACTGCGCTGGCAGGAAGGCGCCTTGAAATTGTGGATCCGGCCAATCTGATGCCAAATTCGCGCGGGTCACCGCGGCAGTCGGCACGAAACTCAATGACTCGCTGCCCGCGAGCACCAGTTGTGCAGAAAACGGCAAGATTTGTTCGCGGAAGAATTCCGACAAATCGATGCCTGCCTCGACGCCGGCCGGACCCTGCGGGAGTGCGGGGCCGAACGTCAGGCTGCGTTGGCCGATCGTGGCACCGTTGAACTCACGGACGCTGCGCACGTCCGACAGCGGCAGCCTTACGCTGGCTTCTTGCCAACGAAAATTTGCGGTCGGGTATGGTCCCAGCGCGGCGGCGGCCAGTACATCGGTCATCTTGAACGTGCCGCTCAATTTGGCCCGCACCAGGTATACGGGGACGCCGTAGATGCCAATGCGCCGGGTCGTTGTGTGGTCGATAGTCGCCTGGATGTCCAAGTCGCTGGCAAGAATAAAGAGCTGGTGCGATTTCCTGGAGACTTCGCCAGTGTTCGATTTGCTTTCGACATCGAACGGCACTCGAAGCATAGGGCCGCCCACCGTAAGGCTTCCACCCCAGCCTTTTGCGACTGTTTCTACCGCCTGATTTCGCATCTGACTGCGTTCCAGGACCAAACCGCGCAGCATGGACAAGGGAATCATCAATCCCACAACGATCAAGCCGATTGCGCACAGCTTTGCCGCCAAGGGCTTGCCTTCGAACATGCTCCATGCCATTCGTTGCTCCGGTGTGGATGAAATTCACCGTTAGACTGCCGTGAGGAAATGGCAAAGCAGTGGGGCAACCCTGCGCAATTGTGGCAGTGGCCGGGGGATGCGCCGACAGCTAGGATACCGTTGCGCGATATAACGCAGAGAGCCGGGGGTTATGCATAATAAAGCCGTGAGTGCGGGAGACAGTTCCGCCGGTCGAGAGTCGCCGCAATGCCGAAATTGCGGCGACTACGCACCCGACAAATACTGTCCGAATTGCGGACAGGAAACACAGGAGCATTTGCCCACAGCTCGAGAGTTCGTGCACGAGTTCGTCCTGCACTACCTCGCTGCTGAAGGACGACTGTGGCGCACGCTGAAGGTGCTGGTACTACACCCCGGCAGGCTGACCGTCGAATACATTCGAGGTCGCAAGCGGACCTACGTGCTGCCGCTTCGGTTATATCTAACCGTGAGCCTGGTGTTCTTCTTGCTGCTGAGGCTTGCGGCGCCTGGCGCCGACCGGATGAGTACGGCCATTCATCGCTCATTAAATGATGGGCGCGTCTCCTTTACGATCATCGACATGGGCTTCGCGAAAGCCATCAAGAACCAGGACGGTTCGTTCACCTGCAATTTGCCAAAACGGCTTTGCGATCACATCAACGAACAGGTACTGCAACCGCAGGGAGAGCTGGAGAGACGCTATTCGAACGTGCTTCCCGAGTTGCTAAGTCATTTGTCCACCGCGGTGTTCCTGCTGCTGCCGCTATTTGCCCTGTACTTGCAGCTCGCGTATCGCAAGCGAACTTACGGGGAGCATTTCTTGTTCGCTTTGCATTTGCACAGTTTCTGGTTTTTGTTGCTGTTGGTGCTATTGCTGCCGATGCCAGAGTGGCTCAGCGTGCTGTTAAAGGGGTATCTAGTCGTGTACAGCGTCGCGGCCCTGCACGCGGTTTACACTTCGAGCTGGTGGAAAACCGTCCTGAAAGGGCTGGGGCTGGGTCTGGCCTATCTCGTGAGCCTCTTCATCGCGACCACGGCAATCGGAATCTGGACGATTGTGGAGTAGAGACTTCGAATGCCCAGAAAAGCCAAACATATCGGGATCGTGGCGTGCAGCGTTGAGGGCGCAGCGCTGTGTCTTCGTGAAATCGCGGCATACTCGCTGAAATTCATGGGCGAGCACCTGCATCCGCAAGTAACTCTGAGCTGCATCGCCATGGGCGAATGGATGCCCGCATTCAAGCGCGGGGACCATGAGGAGGTCGCCGAATTCATGCTGCGTGAGACCGAGATCGTGGCGAAAGCCGGCGCGCAGCTCGCGATCTGCCCTGACAATTCCGCGCATCTTGCGTTCAGGCATGTGGCGGCAAGATCACCGATTCCGTGGCTGCACATCGCGGATGAAGTCGCGAAGGCCGCGGTGCGCGGCGGCTATCGGCACGCGGCGTTGCTCGGCACACGTTTTACCATGAGCGGGCCGGTCTACCCTGAGGTATTCAAAACGTACCAGCTGAAGATCAGTTCCCCCGCCGCAAGTGATCAAAAGATCGTCGACGAGATCATCTTCAAGGAACTCGTCAACGGAATATTCAGCGAGGCATCCCGCCTTCGCTACAACGAAGTCATCGACCGCATGAGGGCGCGCGGCTGCGATAGCGTGATCCTCGGTTGTACGGAGATTCCCTTGCTCGTGCGGACGGATGATTGTCCGTTGCCGGCGCTGGATTCGACGCGCCTTCTTGCGCGTGCCGCGGTTGACGCGGCCTTGCAAACAAGCTGATCCTGGCCCGAATCGGTCTCGCGCAAGTCAGCGCAGAGGCAAGGTACGTTTAGGTCCCGCGATGGTGGCGGCCAATCACTGACCGGAGAGACGTTTTCCGTACGAAATCGCGTACGCCGGGGAGCGGAACAGCAACACAGGGTCGTTGGTCGGGGCGATGCCATCGGCCATGACCAGGGGATCGAAGTTGATCGGCTCGCAGGCAACGCCCTTTTGTTGCGGCATCGCCTGGGTGATGGTCAGGGTGCCGGCCTTGAAATGCTTGCGAGTCTCGGGCCATGCCAACGTCGGGTTGTCCTGCGGGTCCCCAGGTTCGCCGACGTAGACGATCATGTCCCACACCGCCGGCCCTTTGCCTGTGCGCTCGATGAGATTCTTTTCAAGGAAGTCATGTGGCGCCGCTTTTATTTCCGCGGCGGTCATTTCCTTCGTGCCGTCGTGGGGGACGAAGCGCCACCTGACCGGGTGCTCGGTACTCTTCGCGTCGATGAATTTGAACGTGTGAATGCTGAAAAAGGTGGTCTGATAATAGTTCGCCGTCGGCGTGTGGCGACTCGACAGTTGGGTAAGTGCCATCGCGTCGGGGTGCGTGGCGGCATAGGCTTTCAGCTTCTCCGGGTCGGGCTGGCCGGTTTTGGGATCGGGCTTGGCGGCGACGAGTGCATCGCGGAAGGAGGCCGGCGACGCCGCCGCGAAGATCGGCACATTGATCATGGTGATGTGCTGCAATGCATTGCCGGCAAGATGGAACTCGAGCGCCATTCCGCGCGGAGCGGGAGCCGCGTCCGGTACTTCGGGATTGCCGCCGCCGAGCGAAAAGCGCGCGACGACCGGGATGGTTTTACCCGAGAACAGAGCCGAGCGGCTGAGGGCGGCCGCCTCGTTAGTCCCAACGAACTCGCCTGCGGCGCACGTGCCTTTGATGTGATTCCGGCGCTGGCCGGGGTGTATGCCGAAGGTCCCTTCGAAAGCATCGATCATTTGCGGGGCGGTGACTTGGGATCCATCGGCTTGCGCTCCAAAGGCCAAACTTGGCGCCGTGGATGCAGTGGTCAGAAGAGTCATGAACGTGAATTGTGCGCCGTAGCGGAATGAAGACGAGTTCATGGTCTCACCTTGTGCGTCATTCTCAGCCCTGCGATATGGCCGACTCCAGATCGGGGATTATAGCGTGGCCGATCAACTCCGATTCAGTGCTGCTCGAAAAGAAATCGACCACCCGCATGACCGAACGCGGTGACTTGAGCCCGCTCCAGCCGCTGCCGCGGACACCGAACGCACGCTGCGGGAATGCGGGCGGATGCCAGCGCAGGGAATGCAAGACCGCCGGGGGAACACCGCGATTGAGCGAGGACGGTATTTCACACTCCTCGCCTATTGCGGCGGCCGCCGAGAGCACGTTCGACAGCTTCTTCGCGATGCCGGGCCAGTTCTTTGAAATATGCGCGGCGAAGACGCCGGCGTACCCAATCATGATCCCGGACGCCACCAGCGCACCGCTCTGTCTTAGGTGCCGCGCAACCCAAGCAACCGGTCGGCGGGCGAAGCCCTCGACGTTGAGGCCTCCCCCAACTCGCGGCCGCCCCACGATGAGATAGTCCTCGTCGAGTCCTTCTTCAAGGTCGACCATGCCGAGGGTAAGAGCCCCTTCCGGCACGCTTGGCAGTTCAACAAGGGCGCGATTGAGCGCATTTTTCAAGACGCCTTCGTGCAAGACGAAGCATCGGGCTGGAAGAATCGTGATCACATTCGACGGTGAGCACGCAGCCACCGAAAGAATTGCCGCGGCCGATGACAGCTGTGACGCGGCGCGATTGTCGCATACAAATCTTCGCTCCGGAGGAACAAACCAGCTCGATGGTTCCCAGTGGGATCGATATTCCTCAAAGGTGGTGACAATCACCTGAGACGCCGGTGCGATTGCCGTTGCGCGATGCAGCGATCTCTGTAGCGGTGTTGCTGCCATGGCCAGGGGACAGTATTGCACCGGAGCCGGCAGTCCTCCTGGACCGATCGCCCAGTCCGGCCCGTAGTCGTCCGCAACAATGCACCAGCGCGATCTGGCCGGGTGGCCTTGATTGAGCGAAGGCTCACTTAGGAACATAAGCGAGGCAGACTAGTCATCGCTGCACGCTCTTTCTTGAAGAAACAAGGCGTCAGTTGAATAAATCTCGCGGATTCTTATCGCGACATCGTGTCGAAAAGCCGGCCGTTTTGCGCAAGCGAATACAAAGCACAGCAGGCCGAGCAAAGCTTTTCAGCGGACGCAAGCCGCACAATGCCCTTGGCCCGTATCTCGACAGGTCTGGCGCCGAAGGAGAAGCCCGTGGAAGCTGAATTCATGGTCGAGTTGTTTCTCGGGATAATTTTGGTGGTGCTGCTGGGTCTTTTGACCATGCAAGATCTGCGAATGCGATTTCCTAGTCACCCCAATCCATTCCCAAACGATGAGGACCTGGATGAGTTCGATTGGTCAAGGCGCACATCGGCTCGAACCGTGGGCACTCGGTGGCGCCGGGTGATACCAACGTATCGATTGACTGATACCATCGTGCAATCGATTCGACCTCACTCTTTTGGTGTGATTAAGAGCGGCCGCCCGCGTCTATTTGTCCCAGGAGAGTAATCATGTCCGCAGATTCCCTAGAGTTGACCAGCAGCAGCGGCAGCCTCGAAGAATCAATGACGCCTGAAACCCCGCCGGGCCTCTTGGCGCGATTGGTCGTGGCGGCCACCGCAGCGAGCCTGAGCGATCGGGAAAAAGCGCGTAGTAGTCTTGAAGACGCGCTCGCACTACTTACAACCAGTCCTGAGACTGCAGCGGCTGTCCCCGCTCGCGCGCCGCGCGGTGGCTTGGCGCCGTGGCAGGTGAGGCGAGTCGCCGCGTATGTTCATGTGCACATCGGTACGAGCCTGAGAGCGAGCGAACTTGCGAAACTCGTGCGCCTGAGTTACAGCCATTTCAATCGCGCCTTCAAGGTGAGCTTCCGTGAAACGCCTACGGCGTACATCATGAGGCAGCGAATGCGCCTCGCGCAGGACAAGATGCTCACCACCGGCCATCCGCTTTCGCAGGTCGCGTTGGAGTGCGGCTTGTGCGACCAAGCGCATTTCAGTCGCATGTTTCGCCGCATCGTCGGAGAAAGCCCGCGCCTGTGGCGCCGGCAATTCGCATCGGATTTGAGCTCGGAGCCGAAGTGCGGGCAGCCGGCGCATTAGTTCGAATCTGACGTCGTAATATGAGCGCGACGGAATCCGCGAGGCCTCCCGTGCCGCCGTTTGATTCGGCGTCCGCCGCCTTGAAAGTGCGCCTCGCGGAAGATGCGTGGAACACACGGGATCCCGCGCGCGTTTCCCTGGCATACACCAAGGACAGCATTTGGCGCAATCGATCCACATTTCTATCGGGACGCGACGCCATCATCGAGTTCTTGACGCAAAAGTGGGCGAAAGAACTCGAGTATCGCCTAATCAAGGAATTGTGGGCATGCCAAGGCAATCGAATCGCCGTGCGTTTCGCGTACGAGTCGCACGACGCAAGCGGCCGCTGGTACCGATCCTACGGCAACGAAAATTGGGAATTCGATGCGCAGGGACTGATGCGTCGGCGCATCGCCAGTATCAACGATTTACCGATAGAACCGGGCGAACGCAAGTTTCACTGGCCGCTCGGCAGACGGCCTGACGATCATCGGAGTTTGTCGGATTTGGGGTTGTAATAAGACCTCCGTTTCCATCGTTGAGCCGCCTCGTTTGCGCATGTTTGTTCAAAGCGCAGCAAGCAAGTGAAAGATTTTGTCGGATTGGACCGCCACAATGAATGCCGGCGGTTCCAAGAAAAAGCCGCGGAGTTCAGCAATGCAGGCCAAACAAAGCCAGATGCGCAACCGGGATAACTTGGTGCGTCGGCGGATGGCGCCGCTTATCACCCCAACAGACCTCGGCGACAAGGCGTCGATGGATATCGCGGGCGGCATGAACGCGATACTTGCCGATGTATTTGCGCTGTACCTGAAGACCAAGAACTTCCATTGGCACATGAGCGGGCCGCATTTTCGCGACTACCATTTGCTGCTCGACGAGCAAGCCGATCAGTTGTACGCCATGACGGATCCCATCGCGGAGCGCATTCGCAAGACCGGCGGATCGACGTTGCGCTCAATCGGTCACATCGCTCGAATTCAACGTATCAAAGACAATGATGCGGAATATGTCGATCCGATGGATATGCTTGCGGAACTGCGCGAGGACAATCAGGCGCTGGCGGCGCGGTTGCGCGAAGTGCACGAGATGGTGGATGAGCACCGTGACATTGCCAGCGCGAGCTTGATCGAGGGCTGGATCGACGACACAGAGCGCCGCACCTGGTTTCTGTTCGAGTCCAGCCGCAGTGTTGACTAGTTGTCAGCCGTTCTTTATGAGTCCGGGCATTTGGATGGCGCTCGGATTGATGCTGCTGGCAGCCGCTCCGCCGGTCTTGGCCGCTTGCGAACCCAGCGATTCGCTGCACGGCAGAGGCGCGAAAGTGCTCGCAGAATCAGACCGTGAGCGTGATCTGGACACCAAGGAGGCAATCAATCGCCTGGGGATCCAGTACGCCCGCGGCCGAGGTGTGGCCAAGGATTACAGGATTGCGCTCAGGATGTTCAGGCAATTGGCTTTGGACGGATACACACCGGGCATGGTGAATCTCGGCACCCTGTACGAAATGGGACCGATTGGACTAAGGAATCATCGTCGAGCATACGCGTGGATTCGCGCTGCATTGGTGCTCGGTGTACCCAAGGAGGACTATGACGCGACGCTCTTCAAATTGGGAATGATCGCGGGAAGACTCGGCGCAGCCAAGGTGAGCGGCGCGGAGCGTCTCGCGGTGAGTATCGTCGAGAACGTCACGAGTCATTCTGAGTCCCCGCCCGAGCAGTACGCCGACATTCCATTGACTCGAGAATCGTATCCCGGCACTTGCTCATTGCCGCTTTTGGCCCACGAGAGCTGAACACCACTGCGTACTTCCAGCGTCACTCCCCCAATATTGCGCTGCGCAGAGGCTCTCGTGGGTTTTTTATGCAGGAGGACGAATGTCTGACAAAATTACAAGACGTCTTTTTGTAAGTTCAATGGGCGCTGCCTCGATTGCGTCCGCATCGGCATTGCTTGGGCCCCCTGATGCCGCTGCCGGCGAACCTGTTGGCAGCCATCAGGTTGACAGCCCACAGGTTGACAGCCAACGGGGTGGCAGTGCGGCGCCAGAGAACCTCAAGCCCACTTATACATTTTTCAATTCGGCCGAAGCGCAGTTCATTGAAGCGGCCTGCGACCGTCTCATCCCTGCCGATGAGTTGGGTCCGGGCGCGCTCGGCGCCTGGGTTCCCAACTATCTTGACAAGCAACTGGGCGGCGCGTGGGGCAACGGAGAACGCTTGTATCGCAGCGGACCGTGGATCGCAGGAACTCCATCGCAGGGATACCAACTGCCTTTCACGCCGGCGGAGCTGTTCCGCGCAGCGTTGGGCGCGATCAATCGAAGTCTGCGGGCTCGTGGTTCACCCTTCAGCGATCTTAGCCCCGAATCCCAGGACGACTATCTCAGAACACTCGCGAAGGGCGGCCCCGACCTCGATCTCGACGGCGTGCCGTCAGAGGTGTTTTTCGACTTGCTGTTGAAAATGACGGTCGAAGGATTTTTCAGCGATCCGGCCTACGGTGGGAATCGCGACATGGTTGCTTGGCGAATGATCGGGTTCCCGGGCGCCTATGCGGACTACTACGATGCCATTGATCGGCACGGTGTGAAATTCGATCGCGAACCAATGAGTCTCGCCGAGGACAGCCGCGGACATCTGCACGCGGATCCGAACATCCCGGCGCATTTATAACAAGGAATTGAACATGACGGAGCGCCTGAAAGAAGTCGATGTCGTAATCATCGGTGTCGGCATGGTGGGAAGCATCGTCGGCAAGGAGTTGGCGGCGGCGGGCTACAAGGTCGTGGGGCTGGAGCGTGGGCAGGCGCGCTATACGGCGCCGGATTTTCAAGGCCCCGCGATTCACGACGAACTGCGCTTCGATATCCGCAAGGCGCTGATGCAGGACAATACCCGCGAGCCGGTGACGTTTCGCAATCACGGATCGGAACGCGCATTGCCCATCCGGCGATGGGAGTCATTCCTTCCCGGCACGGGTTTGGGCGGCTCGATGGTGCACTGGAATGGCCAGACGTATCGATTTCAAGCCAATGACTTCGAGCTTGCGACGCGAACGCGCCAACGCTATGGCAAGGATTTCCTGGATCCGAACCTGACCATTCAAGATTGGGGTGTCACTTACGATGAACTCGAGCCGCACTTCGATCGCTTCGAGTATCTTTTAGGCACGTCCGGCAAAGCCGGCAACATCAAGGGAAAGATTCAACCGGGCGGGGATCCACATGAATCGCCGCGCTCGCGCGACTACCCCACGCCGCCCATGAAGGAGCACTTTCAGGGAGCGATGTTTCGAAAGGCCGCCGCGAGTCTCGGTTATCACCCCTTTCCACAACCGTCCTCGAATTTGAGCCAGCCGTACACCAATCCGGAAGGCGTCAAGCTGAATGCCTGCGTGTTCTGCGGCTTTTGCGAGCGCTATGCCTGCGAACACTACGCGAAGGCCGTGCCGCAGACCATCATCCTGCCGGTATTGCTGGCGAACCCGAACTTTGAGCTCCGCACCGGATGTCAGGTCCAGAGAATCAATCTCGATTCCACCAAGAAGAAAGCGACGGGCGTGACCTACATCGATGCCGCGGGTCGCGAGTTTGAGCAGCCGGCCTCCTTGGTCATCACCGCGTCCTTCGCGCTCAACAACGTACGCATGCTGTTGTTGTCGGGCGTCGGCAAGCCCTACGACCCGAACACCGGCAAGGGGGTGGTGGGGCGCAATTACGCGTATCAAACAATGAGTTCGGTGTCCGCCTTCTTCGATGAGAATGTGATCATCAATCCGTTCATGGCATCCGGAGCCTCGGGGACTTTAATCAATGATTTCGCCGGTGACAATTTCGATCACAGCGGATTGGGATTCATTGGCGGCTCATTCATTGGTGCCGTCAACACGAACGGCCGGCCGATTCAATATCACCCGGTGCCGCCCGACACGCCGCCATGGGGTAAGGCGTGGAAGCAGGCGGTTGTGAAGCACTACAATCACACGGTCCAGTTCAGTTGCCATGGAAGCTCAATAGCCCAGCGGCAGAATTACCTGGACCTTGATCCCACTTACCGCGATGCGTGGGGTCAGCCGTTGCTGCGGATGACTTTCGATTTTCCCGAGAACGATTTGAAGATGGCGGCCTACGTGACGGCCAAGGCGGTCGAGATCGGCAAGGCCATGGGCGCAAAACAAGTCGCCGGGTCGCCTCGCAAGGGGCCATACACGACCCAGCAATACCAGACGACGCACAATACGGGCGGCACCGTGATGGGCAATGATCCGAGCACCAGCGTGGTCAACCGCTACCTGCAATCCTGGGATGTGCCGAATGTATTTGTCATCGGCGCCTCCAATTATCCGCAAAACGCATCTTGGAATCCGACCGGAACCTTGGGAGCCCTAACGTACTGGGCGGTGGAGGCGCTCAAGAACAAGTATCTTAAGAACCCGGGCCGGTTGGTGTCGGCATGAGCGTCTCGCAGGTTCTGCGCGGTTGTCTGCTCTTGGGCATCATCCCGTTGCTGATGGCTGTCAAGCCAGGAACAGAGAAACCCCCACCCGCCGTGGCCGCCAAATTGTGCCAGAGTTGCCATGGCGCGCATGGCGAGGGCATGCCGGCCGCCGGCATCCCACGACTGGCGGGACAGTCGGCGGATTATCTTGACAAGCAGTTGCGAGACTATGCCGGCGGCTCACGTGAGAACGCGATAATGCATCAATGGGCGATCCAACTGAAGGATGCGCAGCGCGCTGAAGTGGCTGCGTACTACGCCTCGCTAGCGGCTGACGCGGCCGCGCCGGCAACCTCCGCGGGCAACGCGTCAGATGCAATGCTCGTGGCGCGCGGTCACCAGCTTGCGCACCAGGGTGATGAAGCCCGGCGCGTTCAAGCCTGTGACAACTGCCACGGACCGGATGGCAACGGCGCGCCGCGAACGGCGCCGTACATAGCGGGACAATCCGCGCAATATTTGACGGCGTCGCTCAAGGCATGGAAGGAAGGCACTCGCAAGAATGACGACGGACAACAGATGCGGTCGGTAGTCGATCGGTTGAACGACGCAGACATCGGTGCGATCGCCGCCTATTTTTCCAGCTTGGCTGCATCGCCGAATTCAGGATCGCGATGAACCCTGCGACAACGGACTAGCATCGTTGGCCAATTCGGTCTCGGCTTCGTCATCGCCGTCAGGATTGGCGAGAGGCGGGTACTCGATTCGGAGGCGCAAATCATTTGCCACGCTGAATAGTCCCGCCGCCAGAATGAAGGCGAGGCCTACGAACAGTCCGACGATGATCAAGGTGTTCATAATTCCTCCGGCCAGACGCGGTGCTTCGGAGAGTTTATTTTGCGACAGTGAGTCGCCAAGGTCTTTGATCGGACTGCTGTGATTTGTATGCTCGGCTCGTATCGCTGGAGGATCAACCCGGAGGATTCGTCGCACTGCGCCGGCCGCAATCGGCGTTGCGGGGCATGAAAACCGCCGTCGGGATGCGCGGATGTCCTTTCAGGACAATAACTTACGGTGGCCAAGTAAAGGCAGAAACGGTCGGGCAGCCGCGCGTCCCGCGCTTCTATTCATCGAGCCGGGAATTTCACAAAACTCAAACCTAGGTACTGTAGCTTTAGACGCGTGGCAGATCGCTGCCATCAGGAGGTCCCGATCGCATGAGCAACGAGCAATCAAAGACAGCCGCACGAGTCGGCCAAGCCGATACTCTGGACCGAAAACTCTACGAGAGACATTTGCTGATCGACAAAGTAGTCGATTTGCCCGGCGCGAGTCCGCATGAGCGCTTCGAGGCTTTTGCGCTCGCCGTGCGCGAAGTTCTAGCGCAACGCTGGGTGGAAACCGAACGCACGTATGCACGCGAAAACCCCAAGCGGGTGTATTACCTGTCGATGGAATTTCTCATCGGCCGATCCCTTGCCAACAATGTGGAAAATCTTTTATTGGGTTCCGACGTCAGGCGTGCCGTACACGACATCGAGCTCGATTGGACTGCAACGTTGGAGGAGGAGGCGGACGCGGGACTCGGCAATGGCGGTCTGGGGCGCCTGGCGGCGTGCTTCTTGGATTCCCTGGCCACGATGCAGATTCCGGCGATGGGTTATGGTCTCCGGTACGAGTACGGCATGTTCAGACAGGTCGTGCGGGACGGGTGGCAAATTGAATATCCGGACAACTGGATGGCGCGCCACGATCCGTGGGAAATACGCCGAGTGCGCGACCAGGTCGAGATTCAGCTCAACTGTTCATTCGAAGTGCGCGAGGGCACCTTGCGTGCCATACGCGGCAAACCATCGCGTCTGATCGGAGTTCCCTACGATCGCCCGATCGTGGGCTATGGGGGCAAGACCATCAACACGCTGCGCTTATGGGCGGCGAGAGCACCCGAATATTTCGACTTCCAGGCATTCAGTCACGGCGAGTTCGTTGGTGCGGTTGCCGAGGCGCTGGAGGCGGAATCGTTGACCCGGGTCCTGTATCCAGATGACTCGACGAGCCTGGGGCAGGGCCTGCGCTTCGTGCAGGAGTATTTTCTGGTGGCCTGCTCGCTCGCGGATGTCATTCGACGCTTTCGCCAGCACAATGCCGACTGGAACCAGCTTCCGGAAAAAGCGGCGCTTCAGCTCAACGATACCCATCCGAGCTTTTCCGTCCCAGAGCTGATGCGCATCCTGCTGGACGAGGCGCACCTCGAATGGGACATCGCCTGGAATCTTAGCTGCCGCACCCTGGGTTATACGAATCACACCCTATTGCCGGAGGCCCTGGAAAAATGGCCGCTCGAGTGGTTCCAACTCCTCGTGCCACGTCAGCTCGAAATCATTTTCGAGATCAACCGACGCCTGCTGGACGCAGTACGGAAGCGCTTTCCGGGCGATGAACAACGCGTGCAACGAATCAGCCTGATTGAGGAAGGAGCCGTAAAGCATGTGCGCATGGCCAACTTGGCCATCGTCGGTGCTCACAGCACCAACGGGGTCGCGAAGATTCATTCCGAACTGCTGCGCACGACCACCGTCAAGGATCTCGCCGAGATGTTTCCCGAACGGTTTAGCAACAAGACCAACGGCGTTACGCCGCGGCGCTGGCTGTTGCTGGCGAATCCTCCGCTGGCCGGGCTGATTACCGATCACATCGGCACTGGCTGGATAACGGATCTCGATCAGCTGCGGCGGCTGAAGCCGCTCGCCGACGACGCGGGTTTTCTCGATAAATTCATGCAAGTGAAGCGCGAGAGCAAGAAGCTCTGCGCGCAATGGCTTAAGGCGAAATTCGGCTTGAGCGTCGATCCCAACACGATATTCGACTGCCATATCAAGCGCATTCACGAATATAAAAGACAGCTCCTCAACGCGCTGCGCATTGTGGTGCTCTACAACCGATTGCGAGCCAAGCCGCAAGCGCAGCAACCGCCGCGGACCTTCCTTTTTGCCGGCAAGGCCGCGCCCGCCTACTACCTGGCGAAGCTCATCATCAAATTCATTGACAGCCTGGCTCGCACGATTGCCGCAGATCCGGCCGCCAATGCGCGGCTGCGCGTCATATTCCTGCCCGACTACGATGTATCAATGGCGCAAAAGCTGATACCTGCAAGCGATGTCTCGAATCAGATCTCCACCGCGGGTTATGAAGCCAGCGGCACCAGCAACATGAAATTCATGATGAACGGCGCTTTGACGCTGGGAACGCGCGACGGTGCAACCATCGAGATGGCGGCGGAAGCCGGGGAGGAGAATTTTCTATTGTTCGGTCTCACCGCAAAGCAGGTCGCCGACAGTCGCGGCTGGTATAACCCGCGCTGGCACTACGATCATGATCCGGAGACGCGCGCGGCGCTCGACTCGATCAAGGCGGGGCAATTCAGCGGTTCGGAGCGCGGACTCTTTCAGCCGCTGTTCGACGTGTTGATGCAGGGCGATCACTATATGCACTTGGCGGATTTGAAGTCGTATCTCGAGGCCGATCAGAAGATGCTCGACTGGTACGCGAACCCGCGCGACTGGGGACGCAAGGCGATCCTGAATGTCGCTTCCTCGGGGCGATTTTCAAGCGACCGTACGATATCCGAATATGCCAGGGATATTTGGGGCGTGCGCGCATGCCCCATTTCATAAAGGGGGTTTGAATATGAA
>Ga0307474_10000619_pt1 | contig 25471 bp, 19 predicted proteins | sample atmos_gasesECM1C_2_FD_203312 | JGI IMG/M metagenome (GOLD analysis project Ga0307474, IMG submission 203312) | Hardwood forest soil microbial communities from Morgan-Monroe State Forest, Indiana, United States - atmos_gasesECM1C_05 | ecosystem: Environmental > Terrestrial > Soil > Temperate... | reverse complement strand
TAGCAGGGGTGCGCCTTCGACCACTCGGCCATCTCTCCGCACACCGCAGCCTTGCCTGATGACTCGCTCGGCGGCTGCCCGGCGCCGCGATGGACGCAGGGCGCGCCATCATACTCAAAGGGCCGCGGCGGGCCAAAGCACGCCCGTCACAGGCCGAACCCTGCGTCCGGCGCCGCCTCAGGCGGCCAGCCGCGATCTCACGAAGTCCTGCACTGATTCGAGTGCTGCATCAAGCGCTTCGGGCTTGCTGCCCCCGGCTTGCGCAAAGTCCGGCCGGCCGCCGCCTCGGCCGCCCACCTGGGCCGCCACTGCGCCCGCGAGCTCGCCTGCCTTGATGCGCGCGGTCTGGTCAGCGGTGACACCCACAACCAGCACGATCTTGGCGGCATTCTCGACGCTCGCCAACACGACGACGGCTGACTTCAAACGGTCCTTGAGTTGATCGACCGCGGTGCGCAGTGCCCCGGCGTCCGCGCCGTCGACCTTGGTGGCCACGACCTTTACGCCCTGGACGTCGACTGCGCCCGCCGCAAGATCGACTCCATGCCCCGAGGCTAGCCGGTCCTTGAGCGCGCGGACCTCCCGCTCGAGTGCACGCGTGCGCTCGAGCTGCTCGCGAACCTTGTCCTTCAGGTCGTCGCGTGAGCCACGCACCAGCGCGCCGAGATCCTTGAGGAGCGTCTCGTTCTGCTCGACGTAGCCGAGCGCGGCGGCCCCGGTGAGCGCCTCGATGCGGCGTACACCGGCGGCGACACCGCCCTCGCTCACGATCTTGAAGAGTCCGATGTCGCCGGCACGGTGCACGTGCGTGCCGCCGCAGAGCTCCATGGAGAAATCCCCAAGCCGCAGCACGCGCACCTCCTTGTCGTATTTCTCGCCGAACAGCGCGATGGCACCGTCCGCGACCGCGCTCTCGTAGTCCATGAGACGCGTCTCCGCGGCGACGTTGGCGCGGATCTGCGCATTGACCAGCTGCTCGATCTCGGTGAGCTGCGCCGGCGTCAACGGCTCGAAATGCGAGAAATCGAAGCGCAACCGGTCCGGCGCCACCAGCGAGCCCTTTTGTTGTACGTGGGTACCGAGCACCCGCCGCAGCGCCGCGTGCAACAGATGCGTCGCACTGTGATTCAGCACCGTGGCTTCGCGGCGCGGGACATCGACTTGCGCCTCGAGCGTATCTCCGATACGGATACGACCCTCGGCAAGGCGCCCGATGTGCGCGTAGGCAGCGCTGCGCTTCTGTGTATCACTCACGACGAAGCGCACGCCGCGTGCGGTGAGCTCGCCTGCATCGCCGACCTGACCGCCGGCCTCGGCATAGAAAGGAGTGCGATCGAGTACGACCTCTCCTTCTTCGCCGGCGGCGAGCGCTTCGACGCGTGCGCCTTGCCTCAAGAGCGCGACCACCTGCCCCGAGGCGCTGAGACCGTCATAACCACGGAACTGCGTGCGGGCAGTGACCGACGTATCGGACTGCAGGTCGGCAGCGAACTTGCTCGCTTCCTGGGAGCGGCGGCGTTGCTCTTCCATTGCCGCATCGAAGCCGCGCTGGTCGACGCCGAGTCCGCGCTCGCGCGCGATGTCGGCGGTGAGGTCTATCGGGAAGCCATAGGTATCGTAGAGCTTGAAGACAGTGTCGCCGTCGATCACGTTTGCGCCGTGCAGATTCCGGATGGCGCCCTCGAGCAGCACCATGCCGTTGGCGAGTGTCTGCGCGAAGCGTTCCTCCTCCTGCCGGAGCACACGCTCCGCGAGCGGGCGCCCGCGCTTCAGCTCCGGATATGCCGCCCCCATGTCCTGCTCGAGCACGGCCACAAGCTTGTAGAAGAAGGGTTCCTGGATGCCGAGCTTGTAGCCATGGCGCACTGCGCGCCGAATGATCCGGCGAAGAACGTAGCCGCGCCCCTCGTTCGAGGGCATGACACCGTCGACGATCAGAAACGTGCAGGCACGGATATGATCGGCGATCACCCGCAACGAGCTCGAAGTGAGGACCGAAGTTCCGGCCAGCTTGCCCGCGGCACGGATCAGGTTCTTGAAGAGGTCGATGTCGTAGTTCGAGTGCACGCCCTGCATGACCGCCGAGATCCGCTCGAGGCCCATGCCGGTGTCGACCGAGGGCCTTGGCAACGGCTTCAGTTGACCGTCGCCGCCACGCTCGAATTGCATGAACACCAGATTCCAGATTTCGACGAAGCGATCGCCCTCTTCGTCCGCTGAGCCCGGCGGACCTCCAGCAACTTCGGGCCCGTGGTCGTAGAAGATCTCGCTGCACGGCCCACAGGGCCCGGTATCGCCCATCGCCCAGAAATTGGAGCTCTCGCCGAGGCGCGCAAAGCGCTGTGGGCTGACGCCAATCTCTTTCAGCCAGATGTCGGCCGCCTCGTCGTCGTCGCGGTAGACCGTGCACCACAGCCGCGCGGGGTCGAGACCCATCGTGTAGATCAGGAAATCCCAGGCGAAATGAATCGCCTCGCGCTTGAAGTAGTCGCCAAACGAGAAGTTGCCGAGCATCTCGAAGAAGGTATGGTGCCGGGCCGTATAGCCGACGTTCTCGAGATCGTTGTGCTTGCCGCCGGCGCGCACACAGCGCTGGCTGGAGGTCGCGCGCAGATAATCGCGCTGCTCGCGCCCGAGGAACACATCCTTGAACTGCACCATCCCGGCGTTCGTGAAGAGCAGCGTCGGGTCGTTCGCCGGCACGAGAGAGCTCGAGGGCACGATGATGTGGCTCTGCGTGCGGAAGAACTGCAGAAAAGCGCTGCGCACGTCCGCCGCGCTCATGAAGGAGGGTTTGCTCAAGGCGTCAGTCCGGGTCGAGATCGGCGCCAGTCGCCGCGCGAATATGATCCGATGAAAAGCCACGATACTGCAAAAAGCGTGCTTGACGGGCCTTCTCGGGCCAGCCCGACGGCGGCGCGCCAAAGCGCGCCGTCCGTACCTGCCGGGCGAGCGCAGCCCAGTCAGGCCCCTCTGCGAGCGCTCCCTCGATGAGAGTCTCGCCCAGGCCCTTTCTGCGCAGCTCTGCAGCGATCCGCACCGGCCCCTGGCCGCGCCCTGCGTGGAATGCGACGTAATTCTGCGCGAAGCGCGCGTCGTTCACGATGCCCTCGCGCTGCAGCTCCGCGACCACCGCCGCTGCGGCCGTGACTGTGAAGCCCTGAGCAACGAGACGCTCGCGGAGCGCAACACTGCCAAAATCGCGCCGTGAAAGCAGCGCTATGGCGGCAGCGCGTACTGCCGCGTAGTCCGCGGGATCGCTCGACCCAGCGGTGTCGGCGGCTCGATTTGATCGGCCTATGGGCATCAATTCGAGTATATTGGCGCCGTAAATCCGCGTCCCGTTCCGTCGGACTCCCAAGGTCACGAACAGATGAAATTCATTATCGGGATAAGCGCGGCGCTGTGTCTCGGGCCGGCGATTGCCCTCGCTGAGCCACCGGACAGCTCGACCCCGGCTCCTGTAACTCCCGCGCCGGCAGACGCCAATTCCACCACGACACCCGCAGCAGCCACAGTGCCAGTAGCGCCATCCGCCACTGCACCCCAGACGGAGGATATGCGACCCGTCGCCGAGCCGGCGTCGACGCGCGATGCTCCCGCCGCTGCCGCGCCATCCGCCACCGCACGTAAACTTGACGAGGCGCAAGTGGAGAAAGAGCTTCGCGCGCAGGGATACTTACCGCAAATGCGGAATGGCGAAAAGATTTTTTGTCGGCGCGAATCGGTCCGCGGCTCACGGCTTCCGGGACCGCTGGTGTGCATGTCGGCAGATCAGGCTGAAACGATGGCCCGAGAGACGCAGCGCGACACCGAACGGATGCAGCAGCGCAGCGGAAGTTGCCTTTCGGGAGGTGGCAGGTCGGGCACGATGTGCGGCGGCTAGCCGCCGACGGAGGCTGGAACCACGCTCAGGCCGAACTGGCCACCTGCTCGGCGTTGCGCTGCTGGCGCGGGGGCAGCAGCCGCGCTCTCACCAGGTCCTCGATCTCACGCGCGGCGTCCCGGTTCGTCTGCAGGTATGCGCGGGCATTGTCCTTGCCCTGGCCGATGCGATTGCCTTTGTAGGAATACCAGGCACCTGACTTCTCGACGATGCCGAGGGAACTCGCGAGCTCGATGATCTCGCCTTCGCGCGAGATCCCCTGCCCGTACATGATCTCGAATTCCGCCTCGCGAAACGGCGGGGCGACCTTGTTCTTCACCACCTTGACGCGCGTCATGTTGCCGGTGACTTCTTCGCCACTCTTGATGGCGCCGATGCGGCGGATGTCGAGGCGTACCGAGGCGTAGAACTTCAGCGCATTGCCGCCGGTAGTGGTCTCCGGGTTACCGAACATCACGCCGATCTTCATGCGCATCTGATTGATAAACACCACGATGGTGTTCGAGCGCTTGATGTTGCCGGTAAGCTTGCGCAGCGCCTGCGACATCAGACGCGCGTGCAGGCCCACCTGCATCTCACCCATCTCCCCCTCGATCTCGGCCTTGGGCGTGAGCGCCGCCACCGAATCGATGACTACGATGTCGACGGCGTTCGAACGCACCAGCATGTCGGTGATCTCGAGCGCCTGCTCGCCGGTGTCCGGCTGCGACACGAGCAGATCGTTGATGTTGACGCCGAGTTTCTCCGCATAGGTCGGATCGAGCGCGTGTTCGGCATCGACGAACGCCGCGGTGCCGCCGTTCCTTTGCACCTCGGCGATGACCTGCAGCGTCAGCGTGGTCTTTCCCGAGGCCTCGGGGCCGAAGATCTCCACCACCCGACCGCGCGGTAATCCGCCCACGCCGAGCGCAATGTCGAGCCCGAGCGAGCCGGTGGACACAGTCTCGATGTCATAGGACGCTGCGGCATCGCCCAGACGCATCACCGAGCCTTTACCGAACTGCTTTTCGATCTGGCCCAGTGCGGCGGCGAGCGCCTTCTTGCGATTCTCTTCCATCGGCTTGAGTTCCCGGGGTGTTGGAGTGACGAGTGAACTTGAGGGAGCAAACGAGCTTCGTCAATTATCCCATAAAGCAGCATGCACGAGCGCTCATCGCACACTCATTTTCTGGGCTGTTCATGCGCTTTCTCTTGCACTCTCGGCCTTAACCAGTGGATAGGATTCAAGAACACTGTATACGGGCCCGCCGGTTTCGGTGCGACTGTCGATGAGCGCGAAGCCGTCGAAGCGCCAAAGGATCTCGCGCAGCGCACACTCGCGCGGAGCGTGCGCGACTTTGCGCGCGAGCGTGACGTGCGCGCGGAAGGGCTTGAGATCGGGAGTAAATCCCGAGGCGGCGGCAGCGTCCTTGAGCGCGGCGGCGAGCGCCACAGCTATCGGATTCTCCTCGACTGCCACTGCGCACAGAATCTGCTGGCGTGGCCAATGGGCGAGGCTCTCGAATCGCAGCTCGAGGGGTCGTTGCTGCGGGCGGTCCGCGGCGGCGCGCGTTCCAAGCTGCTTCACTTGAGGAACACGCCGCTGCAGTACGCTGCCGAGGAAGGCAAGCGTGACGTGGAGATTCGCGGCCGGCACGGCCCGACCGCCCGAGTGCCGAACTGCCTGGGCGGTGGCGTGTGCGAGCGCCTCGCGCCCTTCCTCGCCCGGCCAGAGCGCAAAGAACAGCCGTTGCGTCGGCTCGGAAGAGTGCGGCTGGATCAATCCGGCTCGGCGCTGGGCGGTGATTCGTGGCGCACGGGCAGATCGAGCCGCAGGATCAGCCGCAAGGCGTGCTGCACCGAGCGGCTGCGTACGAAAGCCCGGTCGCCGCTGAACAGCCTCTCCTCGGCGATGATATCGACCGCCGTACCGGCGCGGGCGGCGGCACAGAACCAGACCGTGCCGACCGGCTTGCCTGGAGTGCCCCCGTCAGGCCCCGCGATGCCGCTCAGGGCCAATGCCACGGTCGCCCCCGCAACCCTCAGCGCCCCTTCGGCCATCTCTCGCACGGTCTGCTCACTCACCGCCCCAAAGCTCTCGAGCGTCGCGGCGGCGACACGTAGCTCACGCATCTTGGCGGCATTCGAGTAGGTGACGTAGCCGCATTCGAACCACTGAGAGCTCCCCGGCACGTCGGTGAGCGCCTTCGCCACCCAGCCGCCCGTGCAGGATTCGGCGGTCACGAGGCGCCGGTCTGCCGCGCGCAGCTTGTGAGCGACGCGCTCGGCCAGCTCGTACAGCTCCGGGTCGATGCCCATGGCCATTTCAGCGTACCGCAGCCGATGCCCGGACGGGTAGCCGGAGGCGCGCCGGGAGGTGCGACTGCTCCTCGCGCCTTGCTACCAAACGTGCGGCACCTCAAACTGCGTGGAGCACAATCGCAGGGGGTCTGTCATGAACGTCGCCGCCGTCGCCCGCGCGCGGGACAGTCATCTGCTCCTGGTCCCTGTGCTCGTGATCCTCGCCGCGGCGCTGCTCTGGTTTATCCACCAGAAGCTTCACTACCTCACTGACTACTCTGTGCGGTCCTACACCGAATATTTCTGGCCGCGTCGCGCGGGACTCATCTCCCACCTGCTCGGTGGCTCGCTGGCCATATCCACGGGGCTGGTACAGATCTGGCTCGGGCTCACCAGCCGGACCGGCCGACTGCACCGCTCGCTCGGCAAGCTCTACGCTGCCGGCGTCGCCATCGGCAGTCTCGGCGGCTTCTACCTCGCGCTCACGATCCCGGGCCACCTGGCTTACAGCGCCGGGCTGTTCATGCTCGCCGTCGCGTGGGTGGTGACCACCGGCATGGCCCTGTACTCGATCGGCACGCGACGCCTCGAGCAGCATCGGGAGTGGATGCTACGCAGCTATACAGTGACCTTCGCCTTCGTGACCTACCGGCTGGTAGGCGCCGCGCTGCGCCGCTGGCTGCACATGACGGATGGCCCGGATCTCGATGAAGTCGACAACCTCATGGCGTGGGCTTGCTGGGCAGTGCCGCTGCTTCTCGCGGAGCCGCTGATTCAGCTGCGTGCCATGCGACGACGATCGACGGGGCGGCTGTCCCAGAAGTCAGTGCCGGCATAGAGGTCGGGTGGGGCCCGTTAGCGCGTCACCTGAGCCGGATTCTTGCAGGCGATCACCATGGACCGCTCTTGCGTGCGCCCATGGAAGGAGCTGAAGCTGTTCCCGTTGCCGGATGCGGCACCTACCTCGGCATCTTCCCCGTTCGATCAATGATGTCGTAGCCCCTACTGCCGCAGATGTTTCCGGCGGCTGAGTAGCACTTGTCCCATCCGCGAGCCATCCCGCTGCAGTTGAGCGTGTAGGCCTTTCGGCCGTCAGGCGCATATGTCTGGCGTGTAGACGCACAACCCGCTATGACAAGCACGATCGTCCAAAACAGAAAGCCGAATCTCGCGGGGTCTCCAACTGCTCCCGCGACGCGCACGATGCGTGCCTGCTGATCTGCGGGATGGCTAGTAGCGATACCTACCGCTCGATATGCAAGACCCCGTGACGACGATGTTCGAGCGGTCCGCGTCGAAGCCAGGATAGGGCGACACCGGCGGCGTATTGCATCCTATTAGCTGGTAACTGATCGAAATCAGGTAGGGTCTTGAATCTGTAGGATCTAACAAAGGATCTTTTGTGTCGAACCTAAACGTCGTCACCATGTATACAGCCCCAACCTGCAGGATGCGATCAGCCTCCGCCCGATTGATCTTCACGTCTTCAGGCTTACCGGCGGCATCAATTCGGAACTCGACAACAGCACGACCAGTGAGAGTCCGCCTGCGAGCCTCCGGCGGATACCAGTCGCGCCCTCCCTCCAACATCCGATGGGAAAACGTGCCATGAGGGATCGTACGCACCGATGCATCTGCTGCGGCTGGCGTAGGGCTTGATACTGGTGAAGCCGGGGGGGTCGCCGGGGGCTGACTAGCGCAGGCGATTACGAGCGTGCTGCACAAGCCAAGGCATGCGAGTTTTGTTCCCGCGGAAATCGCCATAGCGCCTAGCTCCTGGGCCTCACGTGTGTAAGCCAGCGCAAATAGGGTCGCCTTGTTGTCTGTACGCTGGCGTGTCCCAGTCTCAGCTCTGCTATCGTCGGCGACTCCGGCCGGTTTCGGCCCTGAGTTCTAGACAGCAGGCATCTATTTCAGACACGGCGGCAAAAATCCTTTGAACGATAGGAGCTTACAACACACGCCGATGATGCAGCAGTATTTGCGCATCAAGAGCCAGCATCCGGACATCCTGCTCTTCTACCGGATGGGCGACTTCTACGAGCTGTTCTACGACGATGCGCGGCGCGCCGCGGCATTGCTCGACATCACACTCACGGCACGCGGCCAGTCGGCCGGCGAGGCCATTCCCATGGCCGGCGTGCCCTTCCACGCGGTCGACAGCTATCTCGCACGGCTGGTCCGCAAGGGCGAGAGCGTGGCGATCTGCGAGCAACTCGGTGAGACGGCCACCCTCAAGGGGCCGATCGAGCGGCAGGTCGTGCGCATCGTCACGCCCGGTACCGTGACCGACAGCGCCCTGCTCGATGCGCGCGCCGACACACTCGTTGCCGCCGCAGTGCAGGACGGCAATCGCTTCGGACTCGCTTGGCTCGACCTCGCCGCCGGTCGTTTCAGCATCCTGCAGTCGCAGAGCCGCTCGGCACTCGAAGCGGAGATCGAGCGACTGAAGCCCGCGGAGCTGCTGCTTGCGGAAGGTGCGGCCACATCACCCGCCGTGCGACCCGCTACCGCGGTGCATACCCGACCGCCCTGGCACTTCGAGCTCGCCAGCGCCTCGCGACTGCTGACGGATCAGCTCGGAACGCTCGATCTCAGAGGCTTCGGTGCCGATGAGCTTCCGCTCGCAATCGCCGCCGCAGGCGCGCTGCTGCAGTACGTCCGTGATACCCAGCGCTCCGCGCTGCCGCACATCCGCGCGCTGCACGTCGAGGAGCGCGGCGACTCGCTGCTGCTCGATGCGGCAAGCCGCCGCAACCTCGAAATCGACGAGAGCCTGACTGGCAACGACCAGGCGACGCTCCTCGCGGTGATCGACAGCTGCGTGACCGCGATGGGCTCGCGCGAGATGCGTCGCTGGGTGAACCGTCCGCTGCGCAGCCAGTCTCTGCTGCGCGAGCGCTACCACGCGCTCGCCGTGCTGATCGAGGGCCGGCGCTTCGAGACCGTGCGCACACGGCTTGAGGAGATCGGCGACGTCGAGCGTATCCTCGCGCGCGTCGCGCTGCGTAGCGCTCGGCCCCGCGACCTGACGCAGCTGCGCAGCTCGCTTGGCGCGCTGCCGGCACAGCGTGGCGCGCTCGACGGCCTCGATTCACCGCTGCTCGGGCAACTTCGCTCGACGATCGGCACGCATCCCGAAGCACATGCCCTTCTGACCTCTGCAATCGCTCTCGAGCCGGCAACGCTACTTCGCGAGGGCGACGTGATCGCTTCGGGTTACGACGTCGAGCTCGATGAGCTGCGGCGCATCTCCACGCACACCGACGAATTCCTCCTCGAGCTGGAGCGGAGGGAGCGGGAGCGCACCGAGCTCGCCAGCCTGCGCGTCGGATACAACCGGGTGCAGGGTTTTTTCATCGAGGTGCCGCGGCGCGATGCCGAGCGGGTGCCGAAGGACTACATCCGCCGCCAGACAGTGAAGTCGGCGGAGCGCTTCATCACCGCGGAGCTCAAGAGCTTCGAGGACCGCGTGCTCGGGGCGCGCGAGCGGGCCTTGACACGCGAACGACAACTGTACGAAGAGGTTCTGAGCAAACTGATCGAGACGATCGGCACGCTCCAGGACACCGCGGCAGCCCTGGCGCAGGTCGACGCCCTGGCCGCACTCGCCGAGCGCGCCACGGCCCTCAACTGGTGCCGTCCCGAGCTCGTCACCGAATCGCGCGTCAGCATCGAGGGCGGCCGTCATCCGGTGGTCGAGCGCTTCACCAGCGCGCCCTTCGTGCCCAACGATCTGCGCCTCGACGCGGAGCGACGGATGTTGATCGTCACCGGCCCCAACATGGGTGGCAAGTCGACCTACATGCGCCAGATCGCCATCATCGCGTTGCTCGCCCACGTCGGCAGCTACGTGCCCGCCGAGCGCGCTGTGCTCGGACCGCTCGACCGTATTTTCACCCGTATCGGCGCAGGCGATGACCTCGCCGGCGGGCGCTCGACATTCATGGTGGAGATGACTGAAGCCGCCAACATCCTGCACAACGCCACTGCAGAGAGCCTCATCCTGCTCGATGAGATCGGCCGCGGCACCAGCACATTCGATGGGCTCTCGCTCGCATGGGCGGTCGCGCGCGACATCGCGGCGCGCGTGCGCGCCTTCACGCTCTTCGCGACGCACTACTTCGAGCTGACGACGCTTGCCTCCGAAGTCCCGGGCTGTGCCAACGTGCATCTCGATGCAACCGAGCACGGCGAAGGCATCGTGTTCCTTCACGCGGTGAAGGAAGGCCCGGCCAACCGCAGCTACGGGCTGCAGGTGGCGCAGCTCGCCGGCGTACCGGCGGCGGTCATTGGTGACGCGCGGCGCTACCTCGAACACCTCGAATCCGAGCGCGACAGGCAACGTTCGGCTGCAGCCGCGGCGAACGGCGCGGGTCAAGCGGAGCTGCCACTCTTCGGCGTAACTGCGGTGCAGGGACGCACAGCTCGGGCGTCGGCGACCAGCGATGTGCTGCGCGAGGCGCTCGCGGCTCTCGATCCCGACGAGCTCTCGCCGAAAGCCGCGCTCGAGGCCATTTATCGCTTGAAGCGGCTGCTCGAACGGCGCGAGTCCACGGAGTGACGCTGCGGACCACACCCCCTGCGGGGGTGCTTTTTTGTGAGTCGCCGCGCTCGCCAGCTCCTTCAGCGCAGTGAGAAATGTCCCGTGGTGAGAAACAGCCCCGTCTCGTGCGCCACGCGCGCAGACAGCAACAGCCCTAAGTGACTCACCGGCAGCACTAAGGTGTCGGTGGCCCCCGGCATGCGGGTCTCGCTCACCGCCACCGTGCCGTCATTCTCCTCGTCGAAAGCGGCAAACAGCTGACCGAAGCCGAGCGGTTGTGTGCCGGCGATGATCCCGAGGGGCCGTGCATGGTCCCAGCGGCGCTCCTGTGATTTCGTCAGCTCCTCCGCCACCGACCGGCCCATCAGGTGCGCCACCGGTGCAAAATGTCCCGCCCGCTCGGCGGCGCGGCTGCCGACACACGGCGTGCCGAGGAAAACTGCCCTACCCGCGGGTTGCTCCGGGAAGCGCTCGAGAAATCGATAGATCACGAGCCCACCCAGACTATGGCCGACCAAATGCACCACGCTCGAGCGCAGCTCGCGCACGAAGACATCCAGCCGTTCCGCGATCTCGCTCATGACGCTCGCGGTAGCGGAATACCGGAACGGATGCAGTTCGAGTGAGAACTCGTGTGCCAGGCGGTGGCGCAGGATCAGAGACTCCTCGCCGGGCATCCACAGACCGTGCACGTAAACGACCGCGGCCATGCTGGCTCGATCCCGCGCGACTATTTCGTGCTGCCGGAACTCCGGAAGCTTCAGGCCTGCGGCAGGCGCACGCGAATGTGCAGCTCGCGCAGCTGCGCTTCGGTGACTTCGGTCGGCGCCTCCGTGAGCGGATCGGCCGCCGTCTGAGTCTTCGGGAAGGCGATGACCTCGCGAATGCTGTCGGCGCCGGACATCAGCATCGCAAGGCGATCGAGCCCGAAGGCAATGCCACCGTGGGGCGGAGCACCGAACTTGAGCGCATCGAGCAGGAAGCCGAACTTGACTCTCGCCTCCTCCGGGCCGATGCCGAGCAGCTCGAACACCGTCGACTGCATTTCCTGGCGATGGATGCGCACCGAGCCGCCGCCGATCTCGGAGCCGTTCAGCACCATATCGTAGGCCTTGGCGAGTGCTGCGCCGGGCTGCGCGCGCAACGCCGCAGGATCATCGCTCTGCGGGGCGGTGAACGGATGATGCATCGCGACCCAGCGCTTCTCGTCCGGGTTCCATTCGAACATCGGGAAATCGCTCACCCACAGCGGCCGCCAGCCGCTCGTCGCGAGCTTCAGATCGTGCCCCGCCTTCAGGCGCAGCGCGCCCAGAGCGTCATTGACTACCGCGGCGCGGTCGGCGCCGAAGAAGATCAGGTCGCCCGCCGCAGCGCCGGTACGCTCGAGGATCCCCGCAAGCGCCGTGTCGCTCAGGAACTTGATGATCGGGGATTGGAGCCCGTCGCGACCGCGGGCGGCATCGTTGACCTTGATATAGGCGAGACCCTTGGCGCCGTAACGGCCGACGAACGCGGTGTACTCATCGATCTGTGAGCGGGGAAGTGAGCCTGCACCGGGTATCCGCAGTGCCGCCACTCTTCCTGCAGGATCGCGTGCGGGGGCGGCGAATACCTTGAAGTCGCAGTCGCGCACGAGGTCGGCCACGTCGACGAGCTCGAGGGCCACGCGCAGGTCGGGCTTGTCGGAGCCGTAGCGGCGCATCGCCTCCGCATAGGTGATACGTGGAAACGGGTCAGGCAGCGCCTCGCCGAGGACTTCCGCGAAGCAATGCCGCACGAGTCCCTCCATCAGCGCCATGATGTCTGCCTGCGCGAGAAAGGAAGTCTCGATGTCGAGCTGCGTGAATTCCGGCTGGCGATCGGCGCGCAGATCCTCGTCGCGGAAACAGCGCACGATCTGATAGTAGCGATCGAATCCCGAGATCATCAGCAGTTGCTTGAAGATCTGCGGCGACTGGGGCAGCGCGAAGAATTTGCCCGGATGCGTCCTGCTCGGCACGAGGTAGTCGCGTGCTCCCTCGGGCGTCGCCTTGGTGAGCATCGGCGTCTCGAGATCGATGAACCCGTGACCATCGAGGTAAGACCGCATGGCGCGCGTCAATCGATGCCGCAGCCGCAGCCGCGCGCTCATGACCTCACGCCGCAGATCGAGGTAGCGATAACGCAGCCGCACCTCCTCACCCACTGTCTCATCGAGCTGAAAGGGCAGCGGCTCACATCGGTTCAGGAGCTCGAGCTCACCGGCAAGCAGCTCGACGCCGCCTGAGGCGAGATTGGCGTTGGCGGTCCCGGCCGGGCGCGCGCGCACTTTGCCCGTGACCCGGATGACGAACTCACTGCGCAACCGCTCCGCTTCGTGGAAGACCGCGGGTGTCTCGGGATCGAAGACGATCTGCAGCAATCCTTCTCGGTCGCGCAGATCGACGAAGATCACTCCGCCGTGATCGCGCCGGCGATGCACCCAGCCGGCGACCGTGACCTCGCGGCCGATGAGGCTGTCGTTGACCTGACCGCAATAATGGCTACGCATAGGGGCGGCGATGTTACGTGCCGCCCTTGCATGCCCGCAACCGGCCCGCTGCGACCTCGAGCACCGCCGCGCCGGTAAGCTCGCCGCGGCGCAAGCGCTCGAGTGCACGATTGGCCTCACCGAGTGCGAAGCACTCGACTGTCGGCTTCAGGGCGAGGCGGGCCGCGATCGCGAGGAAAGCCTCGCCGTCCGCGCGAGTGAGATTGGCGACCGAGCACACGGTGCGCTCCCCCCAGAGCAAGCGGTAGGGAAATGTCGGCACGTCGCTCATGTGGATGCCGGCGCACACCACCCGCCCGCCCGGCCGAACCGCCGCCAGAGCCGCCGGAATCAACGCGCCAACCGGAGCGAAGATCAGGGCGGCATCGAGGAGCTCAGGCGGCGCGATGCCGGAGGCGCCCGCCCATACGGCACCCAGTGAGCGCGCGAAGCGCTGTCCCGCCTCATCGCCTTCGCGGGTGAAAGCGAACACCCGCCGACCTTCGTGGCGCGCCACCTGGGCGATGAGATGCGCAGCAGCCCCGAAGCCGTAGATGCCAAGGTTGGCATCTGCGCCCGCCTTTCCCCCGCCCGCCTTGACCTCGACCGCCTTGCTGTAAGCGCGATAGCCGATGAGGCCCGCGCAGAGGAGCGGGGCGAGCTCGCTTGCGGGGCGCTCGAGCGGCAGCGGCAGACAATAACGCGCATCGGCAAGCATCTGCTGCGCGTAGCCGCCGTCGCGCGTGTACCCGGTGAAACGTGCCTGCGTGCAGAGGTTTTCCTCACCTCTGCGGCAGTAGTCGCAGACCCCGCAGGTGAAGGCGAGCCACGGCACGCCGACCCGGTCGCCGATCCGAAACCGCTCGACGAGCGGCCCGCACGCACTGACGATCCCGACGACCTCGTGGCCGGGTGTGATGGGATAGTCAAGGCCGGCGAGCTCTGCATCGACCACGTGCAGGTCCGTGCGGCAGACACCGCACGCCTCGACATCGATCAGCACTTCGTTCGACGCGGGTTCGGGCAGCTTCAGCTCCACCGCTTGCAGGGGTGAGCGGGCCGCGAGCAGTCGCATGGCCTTCACGGGCGTGACTTCAGGCGGCGGGCATCTCCAGCCGCGCCCGCTGGGGAGCCGGCGGCACCACCACGCCGCAGGTGATGATCATTTTCATGGCTGCATCCACGGTCATCTCGAGCTCCACGACCTGGCTGCGCGGCACGATCACGAGATAACCCGCGGTGGCGTTCAGTGCCACCGAGATATAGACCGCGACATGTGGTTCGCCGAGCCTTGCGCTCACCTCCGGCACATCCTCGGCTGTGAGAAAACCGAGGCTCCAGGTGCCGGGCCGCGGATACTCCAGCATGACAACCTTGCGGAAGGAGCTTGATTGGGAAAGTACGCTTTCGGCGAAGCTTTTGACGCCGCCGTACACGGTGCGCACGATCGGTATGCGATTGAGCAGCTCTTCGCCCCAGGCGATCAGGCGATGGCCGATCAGGTTGGTGACCAAGAGCCCGGTGAGAAAGACGATGATCAGCGCGAACAGTAATCCGATGCCCGGCAGTGAGAAGCCCACCAGCGCTTCCGGCCGATACGCCGCGGGCAACAGCAGCAGCGTGCGGTCCATGATGTGGAGCATCGTCATCACCACCCAGATGGTGGCGAGGATCGGGAGCCACACCAGGATCCCTGCGACCATGTAGCGCCGCAGTCCCCACTTGCGCGTGACGACGGCGTTCATGACCTCAGCGTCGTCCCCGGCGGGCCTTTCTCCGAGGGGTGCTGCGCGTACTTCGGCGCGAAGCAGCCTGGCGCGACGCGCCGGTCTGGCGGGGTGAGCGAGTGGCGCTGGCCGCTGCGCTGCCTTTCCCGCGGGAAGCGCCCTTGGGCCGTTCGCGTCGACTGGCGCCTTCAGATGCCGATTCCTTGGCCTCCTTGCTCGCAGACTCTTTTCCGCTGGCCGCTTCCTTGCCCGTGCCCTCCTTGCCAGCAGCGGCAGCGGCAGCGGCCGCATCCGCCTTCACCTCCGGCTTGGATTCCGCCTTCACCTCCTCCTTCTCGGCGGCGAGCAGGTTGCGCTTCGCCTCCTTGTCCGACTTGAAGTCGGTCTCGTACCACCCGCCACCCTTCAGGCGGAAGGCCGGGGCCGACACCAGTCTCTTGAGGCGTCGCTTGCCGCACGAGGGGCACTTGATGAGGGGCGCGTCGGTGATCTTCTGCATCACCTCCGTGTAGTACTTGCAGGCCTGGCACTCGTATTCGTAGACGGGCATCAGTTCACTTTAGCACGGCGCTCGTCGGCCTTCGAAAACGTCAGCTCGCCGTTGCGGGCGCCGATGCGGATCCGGTCGCCGGGCACAAACTCGCCCTGCAGGATGCGTTGCGCCAGCGGGTTCTCGATCTGCTGCTGGATGGCGCGCTTGAGCGGCCGTGCACCGTACACCGGGTCGAAGCCTGCCTCGCCAATCACCGCTCGAGCGGAGTCATCGAGGGTGATGTCCATGTTGCGCTCCTGCAGCCGCTTGCGCAGGTAGACGAGCTGGATGTCCACGATGACGCGGATCTGCTCCGTGCCAAGCGGGTGGAACACGACGATGTCGTCGATTCGGTTGATGAACTCCGGGCGGAAGCTCTGCTGCACGATCTCCATGACCGCACTCTTCATCTTCGTGTAGTTCTTCTCGCCGGCGTACTCCTGGATCACCTGCGAGCCGAGGTTGGAAGTCATGATGATGACGGTGTTGCGGAAATCGACCGTGCGACCCTGCCCGTCGGTGAGGCGCCCGTCATCGAGCACCTGCAGCAGCACGTTGAAGACGTCAGGATGCGCCTTCTCGACCTCATCGAGGAGGACCACTGAGTAGGGCCGGCGGCGCACCGCCTCGGTGAGATAGCCGCCCTCCTCGTAGCCGACATAGCCGGGAGGCGCGCCGATCATGCGCGCTACCGAATGCTTCTCCATGAACTCCGACATGTCGACGCGGATCAGCGCATCCTCGGTGTCGAAGAGGAATTCGGCGAGCGCCTTGCAGAGCTCGGTCTTGCCGACGCCCGTGGGCCCGAGAAAGAGGAACGATCCGTTCGGACGGCGCGGGTCGGCAAGCCCGGCGCGCGAGCGGCGGATGGCGTTCGCCACGATGTGGAGCGCCTCTTCCTGTCCCACGACTCGCCTGCCCAGGGCCTCCTCCATGTGCAGCAGCTTCTCCTTCTCTCCCTGCAGCATCTTGGACACCGGGATACCGGTCCACTTGGAGACTACTTCCGCGATCTCTTCCTCGGTTACCTTGTTGCGGACCAGGGTCGGTGCCTTGTCTTCAGCGGACGTGGCGGCAGCCAGGCGCTTCTCGAGCTCCGGGATCTTGCCGTACTGCAGCTCCGCCATCCGGCCGAGATTGCCAGCACGCCGGGCGGCGTCGAGCTCGAGCCGGGTGCGATCGAGCTCCTCGCGTACCTGGGCCGCGCCCTGCACGGCCGCCTTCTCGGCCTTCCAGATCTCCTCGAGATCGGCGTACTCCTTGTTGAGCGTCGCGAGGGTCGCCTCGAGAGTTGCGAGCCGCTTGCGCGAGGCCTCGTCCTTTTCTTTCTTGAGCGCCTCCTGCTCGATCTTCAGCTGAATGATGCGCCGTTCGAGCTTGTCGAGCGCTTCGGGCTTGGAGTCGATCTCCATGCGGATGCGTGCCGCAGCCTCGTCGATGAGGTCGATCGCCTTGTCGGGGAGCTGTCGGTCGGCGATGTAACGGTGCGAGAGAGTCGCCGCAGCCACGATCGCCGGGTCGGTGATGTCCACCTTGTGGTGCACCTCGTAGCGCTCCTGCAGTCCGCGAAGGATCGCGATCGTGTCCTCGACCGAGGGCTCATCGACCATCACCTTCTGGAAGCGACGCTCGAGGGCGGCATCCTTCTCGAGGTACTTGCGATACTCATCGAGCGTTGTCGCGCCGACACAGTGCAGCTCGCCGCGGGCGAGCGCGGGCTTCAGCATGTTGCCCGCGTCCATGGCGCCTTCGGCCTTGCCGGCGCCCACCATGGTGTGCAGCTCGTCGATGAAGAGAATGATCTGGCCTTCCTGTTTGGCGAGATCGTTCAGCACTGCCTTGAGCCGCTCCTCGAACTCTCCGCGGAACTTGGCGCCGGCGATCAGCGCGCCCATGTCGAGCGCGAGGATGCGCTTGTTCTTGAGCCCTTCGGGCACTTCGCCGTTGACGATGCGCTGCGCGAGGCCTTCGACGATGGCGGTCTTGCCGACGCCGGGCTCGCCGATCAGCACGGGGTTGTTCTTCGTGCGCCGCTGCAGCACCTGGATGGTGCGGCGAATCTCGTCGTCGCGGCCGATTACGGGATCGAGCTTGCCGGCGCTCGCGCGCGCGGTGAGATCGACGGTGTACTTCTCGAGTGCCTGACGGCTTTCCTCGGCATTGGGATCGGACACTTTCTCGCCCCCACGCACTTCGTCAATCGCCTTCTCGATCGCCCCGCGGACCGCACCCGACTCCTTGAAGACCCGCGCCAGTGCGCGGTCTTCGAAGGCGGCCACGATGAACAGTTCACTCGAGACGAATTGATCGCCACGCTGCTGAGCGAGCTTGTCGGTGACGTTCAGCACGCGGTTGAGGTCGTTGGAGATGTGGATCTCCCCGGGCGTGCCCTCGACCTTCGGCAGGCCGTCGAGAACGGCCAAGAGTCCGGAGCGAAGCTTATTGACGTCAACACCGGCCTTCATCAGCAGCGGACGCACCGAGCCGCCTGAGCTGTCGATCAGTGCCAGCATGACGTGTGCCGGCTCGAGGACCTGGTGGTCCCGGCCGAGCGCGAGCGACTGGGCGTCGGCAAGCGCCTGCTGAAAGCGGCTGGTGAGTTTATCCATGCGCATGGGAAATCAGCCTCGGGCGTGGAATAGCCGGAGTTTTGGGGCAAAACGCCGCGGCTTCAAGAGGGCGCGGCCCAACAATGATCGCTCAGGCGCCCTCGTCGCGCAGCTCGAGCAAGGGCCCGATGAATCTCTCGTAGTTTCGCCAGCGCCCTGCGGCGCGCCGATAGATTTCCTGCCGCACTTGCCAGTAGCTCGCCGTCAGCACCGCGCGCTCGGTCCTGTGGAAATCCAGGCACCGAGCATCCCACTCGAGACCGATGAAATCGATGATGCGGCGCGACCAATGCTCCGGGTCCTCGACCAACCCCTGATAGGGCACATCGAGCAGCGTTCCGGGAGGCAGCGCACTGCGCCAGTGGCCAATGAGCCGCCGGTGCTCGCCGTAATAATGGGCGAGATCCGTTAGGTCCATGGTGAGGTCAAGTACGGCCGGAAAGGGCTGGAAGTAGCTGGACAAGCAGCTGTCGATCGGGTCCCGGCGCAGATAGATCATTCGGGCGTTGGGAAACACGGTGTGAATGACACCCAGGTAATCCGAATTGAACGGCGTCTTGTCGACGATACGCAGCGCGTCTGCGGAGTGTCGCGCAAGCTCTCGCGCGTACGCACCGGCGAGCTTCCGGCGCTGCGTCTCGCTGGGCGGGCGTTCTCGCAGTGTGCCGCCTCTCCTTCTCACAGCCTCCGGCCAGAACGCGAGCTCGCCCGCCCCCTTGGCTGCCGGGTGCGAGGCGATGATCTGCTCGACGAGTGAGGTACCCGACCGCAGCATGCCAACCACGAACACGGGTCGGACGGAGTCCGAGACCCCGGCTTGTGGTCGCGACAGCACCTCGGAGCTGTAGACCCGAATCAGGTCGTCGACCAACTGCCGATGTGCGTCACGGTCATAGGGTTCGGCCGCGGCGCGGTGCAGCTCGTTGGCGCGCCTGAAGCTGCGGAACGCCTTGGCGTAGTCACCGACGTCGTCGTAGTACTTGCCGATCGCATGACGCACGATTACCTCGTCATACGGGTCAAGACCCGCGCCCACGCTGGCTTCGGCGGCCTTGAGCAACGCGTGGTCCGAGGGAGTCATCCGGCGCAGCCGCATGAGCGCCGCCAATGCGGCGGCCGAGCTCGGGTCGAGCTCGAGAGCGCGCTTGAGCGTTTCTTCCGCGTCCGCAGTCCGGCCCTCGAGCGCAGCGATCTGGCCGAGACTCGCGAGAGCCTCGACGCTGCGGGGAGCGGTCCGCAGTACTCTCGCGAAGAGATCGCGGGCCTCGTGCACTCGGGCCAAAAGCAGCAGGGTCATGCCGAGGCTGACCTGGGTCGGCACATCGGCCGGCATGAGCTTCACCGCCTGCCGCAGCGGCAACTCCGATTCGGCGATCCGACCGCGCCAGTGCAGCACTGTCCCGAGATGCCTGTGAGCTGCGCCGTAGGTGGGTCTGAGCGAGATCGCGCGTCGAAACTGTTGCTCCGCCTCGCTGTAGTGGCCCAGCTTGCAGTACGCTGCGCCGAGGTTGTGGTGTGCCACGACATGCCGCGGCTCGAGAGCCAGCAGCTGCTCGTACTGGACAATTGCCTCGGGCCACGCGCCCTGTGCCGCGCACTGATCGGCCTGGGCAAGAAGCTGCTCGATGTTGTTGCGACTGCGACGGACCGGCACAGCGGCGGAGCGGCCCCCCCCTGCGGTGTGCCCTCCCGTATTACTCGAGAGTCGCACGACCAGGGCGCGAGTGACCTCGCCGACGATCTCCCGCTCGACGCCCTTCTCGAGGAGCCGCCACTTGAAGGAGTTCGCGATGATCGCCCGATTGAGGACGTTCTGCCGCAGCGGGCGGGCTTCCTGGTCGACTCGCTTCAGGAAACTCTGGAGGAACTTCTCAAGCTCGCGGTTCGCACGCAGTGCAGCGCGGCCCCGAAGGGTTCTCACACCCGGCGCTGATCCGGTCGGGAATGAAAATCCGTCCGCCAACGCGGCGCCAACTCTGGACGCTTCACGAGAATTCAGTGCCTTGAGCAGCATGGCATGCAGACTGATCCACCGGACGCGGCAGCAACGAGTGGATTCCGAAACCTAAACCGGAGTTGCTTAGGTTAGCGCTTCCACAAGCGACGTTAAATGAGCGAGCCCCTACCCCATGTAAGCGAGTGTGCTCCGGTGACAGCAGTCACATGGCGCGCGAGACGTGCCGGACCGGCTTTTACATATGGGTGAGATGCTCCGCCGCGGCGATCACCGTGATGCCGAGCGCGATGAGTACGACCTGTACGGCGCTGGTTCGTGCATCAACCCTCCGGTGGAGCCCGGGGATGAGGCCGGCGACGGAGATGTAGAGAAATCCCGCCGCGGCGAATGCGAGCGCATAGGGCAGCGCACCAAGCGATTGGCGCAGCCCGAAGTAGGTCGCAGCCGCGCCCACAACGGAGGCAATTCCGGTCGCGAGATTGAGCAGCAGCGCGCGCTGGCGCGAGAGCCCGGCCTGTACGAGGATCGCGAAATCGCCGACGCGGTGCGGAATCTCGTGGGCTGCGACCGCAAAGGTTGTTACGAGACCGAGTGGCACGTTGGTGAGGAACGCAGCCGCGATCAGCACCCCGTCGAGCGCGTTGTGCAGGCTGTCTCCCACCAACACCAGCACTCCCGAGGCACGGTCGCGAGCATGGTCGTGGCCGCCGTGATGAGCGTGCGAATGCGGCTGCCGCGGACTCTTGCCGCCCGTCGGATCGTCGGCGTGCTGCGGGCAGGCGCTGGCCTCCTCGCTGTGCTCATGCGCGTGGGCATGCCACCAGAGCACGAGCTTCTCGATCACGAAGAAAACCGCGAGGCCGAGGACGAGCACTGCGCCAATGCGGCGGGCGCCGGCAGTGCCCGCACCTTCGATGGCTTCCGGCAGCAGCGCAAGCAGTGCCGCGCCGATGAGCGCGCCGGTGGCAAAGCTGACGAAGTGCGGCAGGATGCGGACGCTGTGCTCCTCTCGCACCCACAGGAACACGACGGCAAAGGCCGCGCTCGCAATGCCGCCGAGTGCGGCAAACAGCAGGATCATGAGGAGTAACGGCATGAAAGACCTCACTCGAGCCAGATGAGCGCCGCCATGCGGCCGCAGCGTCCGTCACGGCGGTAAGAGAAGAACCGCGCCGGATCGCTGTAGGTGCACGAATCGACGCTGTAAACGGCCTCCACGCCAGCTGCGTAGAGGCGTTGCCGCGCCAGTGCACGCAGATCGCACTGCCAGCGACCACGGTCATTCGCTGTGAAGGCGCTCGTCGCGGCCACATCGTGCGCCAGGAAGGCCGCCCGTACCTCACCGCCGACCTCGAAGTGCTGCGGGCCGATCGCCGGACCCAGCCACGCGAGAAGCTCGCGCGGATCGATGGCAAGTTGCGCAACGGTCGCTTCGAGCACACCCCCAGCCAACCCTCGCCAGCCCGCATGCGCCACGGCGACGGCATCGCCCCGGACCGAGCCCAGGAGGACCGGCAGGCAATCCGCCACCTGAACGACGCAGACCTGGCCGCAGCGGCGCGCGATGACGGCGTCTGCCACGGGCGCTCCCGCGGGCGCCTCGAGATCGAGAACGACGGTACCGTGCACCTGCTCGACCCACTCGGGCTCTCGCGGCAGCTTCAGCCGCGCACGCAGAAGGCGGCGGTTCTCAGCCACCGCAGCCGCCTCATCTCCGACATGCGCACCGAGGTTGAGCGATGCGTAGGGTCCGACGCTCACCCCACCGCCGCGCAAGGTAAACGCCGCACGCACGGTGCGGGGAGCCGGCCACTGCGGCTCGAGAACGCTAAAGCCGGCGAATGTCTCGGCCTCCTTCACCGGCGTCGATCTCCGTCGGCGGCATCGGCCTCCAGGGCAGCCAGCAGCCGCAGCATGTCCGGGGGAAGCGGCGACTCCCACTCGAGCTCGCGGCCGGTCTGCGGATGAGTGAGGCCGAGATGCGCCGCGTGCAGCGCCTGACGCGGAAAGTCCTGCAGCAGCGCGGCGAGCCCCGCTCCGGCGCCGGCCGGAACACGGCGGCGACCGCCGTAGACCGGATCGCCGACCAGCGGGAAGCCAAGATGCGCCAGATGCACTCGGATCTGATGCGTGCGGCCAGTCTCGAGCCTGACATTCACCAGGGTGTGCGCGCGAAAACGCCGCAGGACCCGATAATGGGTGACGGCGCGACGGCCGTCGCTGCGTACGGCCATGCGAACCCGCTGCGTACGGTGACGGGCGATCGGTGCATCCACCGTACCGCCCGCGGTCATCGTCCCGTTGCACACGGCCAGGTATCCCCGGACGACCGCGCGCGCCGCCAGGGCGGCGGTGAGCGCCGTATGCGCCTCGAGCGTCCGTGCCACCAGGATGAGGCCGCTCGTGTCCTTGTCCAGTCGATGCACCAGCCCCGCGCGCGGCACCAGCGCGAGGCGCGCATCGAGGCCGAGGAGCGCGTTCTGCAGGGTATGCCGCGGGTTACCGGCGCCCGGATGCACGACGAGCCCCGCGGGCTTGTCGATGACGAACAGCGCCCGGTCCCGGTGGAGCACCGTGAGCGGCAGGCTCTCGGGGACGAGCTGCGTCGTCCCCGGGAGGGTCGCCTCGACGCGCACCTGCTCCCCCCCGAGCACTTTGTCCTTGCCGCGTAACGGGCGGCCGTCGACCTGAACGGCGCCGGCGGCGATCCATCCCGCAAGGACCGTTCGCGAATATTGCGGCAGGGCACGGGCAAGGGCCTGATCGAAGCGCAGTCCTGCCGCCTCCGGTGGCAGCACCAGTGCGTGCGAGCGGAACTCCCTCGCTCCTGCCGCAGTCGGAGATGGGGGATTCGCTATACTCGGCGCATTCACGCGGCGCGAAGACAAAGAGAGGCCCTCTCAAGATGCGGTTGACTTCTGCGGTGCGCGCCGGGCTGGTCGCGTTGTGTGTGGTGATGCTTGCGGTCTCGGGCTGCAAGGCTCACCGGGAGAAGCAGGAAAAGAAGGTCACACCCGAGGCTTTGTACAAGAAAGCCCACAAGAGCCTCGAGAATTATGACTTCAACGGCGCGATCAAGACCTACGAGCAGCTGACCGCCCGCTTCCCCTTCACCGACGAGGCGCGCCAGGCGCGGCTCGACCTCATCTACGCATATTACCGTGCCGGCGAAGGTGAGTCCGCCACGGACGCGGCCGATACCTTCATCCGCGAGAATCCGACGCACCCGCGCGTCGACTACGCCTGGTACGTCAAGGGACTGGTCGACTTCGAGCGCTCGCCGAATGCGATCGAGCGGCTGTTCCACGCCGACCTTACCCAACGCCCGCCGAGCACGGCGCGCAAGGCTTTCGCTGCCTTCAAGACGGTGGTCGAGCAATTCCCCAAGAGCGAGTACGCCCACGATTCGCTGCAGCGCATGATCTATCTGCGCAACCGCCTGGCGAGCTACGAGGTGCACGTCGCGCGCTTTTACTTCAAGCGCGGCGCCTACGTCGCTGCCGCCCAGCGGGCCAAGAGCGCCATCGAGCAATACGACGGTGCGCCGGCGATTCGCGACGCTCTGGTGATCATGATTGAGAGCTACGACAAGCTGAATCTGCAGCCGCTCGCCGCCAACGCGCGCGAGGTCTACCAGGCGAACTACCCCGGCGCGGTCCGCTCCTCGGAGGCGGAGGTAAAGAAGTCCTGGTGGCAGATCTGGTAGGCCCTAGCGCCGATAGCCGCTCGTGATCGGGTAGCGCCAGTCGCGCCCGAAAGCCCGCCGGCTGACACGGACCCCGGGAGGCGCCTGCCGGCGCTTGTACTCGGCACGCTTTACGAGATCGAGCACCCGCGACACCGTGGCGCGGTCGAATCCTCGCGCCTCGATCTCATCGACCGAGAGGTCCTCTTCGATGAAGGCCTCCAGAATCGGGTCGAGCACCTCGTAGGGCGGCAGGGAGTCGGAATCCTTCTGCCCGGAACGCAGCTCGGCCGTTGGCGCCCGCTCGATCACTCGCTGCGGTATGACGCGGCCGAGGGAGTTGCGGTAGTGAGCCAATCGGTAGACCAGGAGCTTGCTGCAGTCCTTGATCGGCGCGAAGCCGCCCGCCATGTCGCCGTAGAGTGTTGCGTAGCCCACCGCCATTTCGCTCTTGTTACCGGTAGTGAGGAGCATTCGTCCGGTCTTGTTGGAAAGTCCCATGAGCAGCAGCATGCGACAGCGCGACTGGATGTTCTCCTCGGTCGCATCCGCTGGACGGCCCGCGAACTCCTCCTTGAGCGTCGCAAGTGTCGCCTCGAACATGGCTTCGATCGACAGCACGCTGTATTTCACCCCGAGAAGCTTGGCTTGCGCGCTCGCGTCCTCGAGGCTCATCGATGAGGTGAAGCGCGAAGGCATCATCACCGCCTGGACATTCTCGCTGCCGAGCGCATCCACCGCGATCGCGAGGGTCAATGCGGAATCGACTCCGCCTGAGAGGCCGATCACCACACCGGGAAAGCCGTGCTTGTGCACGTAGTCCCGAACGCCAAGGGTCAACGCGCGGTAGACGCTCGCTTCATCGGAAAGCTCGGGTGCGATGTTGCCCGGCCGCGGCACGAGTCGACCGCGCGCATCGGGCACGAACTCCACCCCCCAGACGCCCTCCTCGAACGATGGCGCGCGCATCACGACCTCACCCGCGGCATCCATCGCAAAGGAGTTGCCATCGAAAACCAGCTCATCCTGGCCGCCGACGAGGTTGACGTAGGCGAGCGGCAGGGAGACGTCGCGCGCGCGCGCACCCGCAACCTGCTCGCGCTCGCGCTGCTTGTGCATCTCGTAGGGCGAGGCGTTGATGACCGCGAGCAGTTGCGCCCCCGCGGCGCGCGCGAGCTGCGCGGGCTCCGGAACCCAGATGTCCTCACAGACGAGCAGCCCCACTCGGAAGCCGCGGCATTCGGCGATCGTCGGCTGCTTGCCTGGCTGGAAATAGCGTTTCTCGTCGAAGACTTTGTAGTTAGGAAGCTCCGCCTTGCGGTGAATCGCCGCAATCTCGCCGGCCGCGATGAGCGCCGCGGAATTCGAGATGCCGGCGCGCGTGTATTCCGGAAATCCCGCCATGATCGCAGTATCGGTGAGCTCCTCGCGCAGTTGCGCGAGGCCCTGTTCCACCTGACGGCGGAAGCCCCGGTGAAACAGCAGATCCTCGGGCGGGTATCCCGAGAGCGTCAGCTCGGGAAAGAGCACCAGGTCAGCCGAGAGCTCGCGCCTCGCTCGCTGCGCCCATTCGAGAACCCGCGCGGCATTGCCGCGGACGTCTCCGACCAGCAGGTTCACCTGCGCCAGAGCGATCTTGAGCGACTCGGCCATTGTTCAGCGTGAGGCGTGAAACGGCGCAATCATCTTCTAAGATCGGGGCGCAGCTGCACGACTCAAGGAGCCGACGCGCACGAATCA
>Ga0307474_10000617_pt1 | contig 25484 bp, 28 predicted proteins | sample atmos_gasesECM1C_2_FD_203312 | JGI IMG/M metagenome (GOLD analysis project Ga0307474, IMG submission 203312) | Hardwood forest soil microbial communities from Morgan-Monroe State Forest, Indiana, United States - atmos_gasesECM1C_05 | ecosystem: Environmental > Terrestrial > Soil > Temperate... | reverse complement strand
CGATGTCGGCTCATCGCATCCTGGAGCTGTAGAAGGTTCCAAGGGTTAGGCTGTTCGCCTATTAAAGCGGTACGTGAGCTGGGTTCAGAACGTCGCGAGACAGTTCGGTCCCTATCTGTTGTGGGCGCAGGAGATTTGAGAGGACCTGTCCTTAGTACGAGAGGACCGGGATGGACGAACCTCTTGTGTTCCAGCTGTCGTGCCAACGGCATAGCTGGGTAGCGAAGTTCGGTAGTGATAACCGCTGAATGCATATAAGCGGGAAGCACTCCTCGAGATGAGATCTCCCAACCCGTAAGGGATAAGAAGGGCCCAGGAAGACTACCTGGTTGATAGACGGGAAGTGAAAGCGCAGTAATGTGTGAAGCTTACCCGCACTAATCGCCCGTTCGGCTTGACCATAAAATTTACTCGGAATAGCAGTCGTTGGTCATTCGTCGTCGGTCGTTGGTCCGAACCTGGATCAAATGATCGCGAGAGTTTTCTCCCGCCAAAAACTGGGCGGAGGGGAAATGGAAAATGACCTTCGGCTGTACGCCGACGAAAAGCCGAAGTAACACGTGGCAGAAATCGGAAGTAAACAAAGATGAAAGTAAGCCACACCCAATCTATTCAGTTGTGAGGCATCGTCCTCACGCTCTTTTACAAGATTGCAGCGAGGTTTTGGCCAACGACGAACGGCCAAAGACTAACGACCGCTGCTACGACTTGTCGGTGATCTTACCGCGGGGGCTCCACCCGTTCCCATCCCGAACACGGAAGTTAAGCCCCGCAGGGCCGATTGTACTGCACGCGAAAGTGTGTGGGAGAGTAGGTCGTTGCCGGCATAAATAAAGGCCACGTTCAGAAGTGAGCGTGGCCTTTTCCTTTCTGGCCTTAGAATGTGGCACGGCGCCAGGTTGTCATAGAATTGCATATTCTTTCGGCGGATACTGAATAAAATGTCCAAGATGAATGGACAGTGGCTCGGAAGCTACACCGGTTCCACCACCGGTTCGATAGTCGTCAACGTCGACGAACGGCAGGAGCACTATCAGGGTACGGCTATCTTGATTGAGGACGATCAAGCACTTCCCCACTCACTGGTGTCTTTCCAGACCGCGAGCAAAGAAGCTAAATTTCAATTTCGCGCTAGTCCAATCCTCGCGCTAGACCCAAGAACCGGGAACGGGCTCTCGTTGGAGGAGCTAAAGCAGCGTCTCGGTAATGACAAGGTCTTCTCGAAGTATGCGGACGTGAGCGGAGTTGTGGAGCGTGAATCTCTGGCAATGTCGTGGACGACAGATGCGGGCGTAGAAGGAAAATGTATCCTGCCCCGGTCTAAAGCAGACCAGCCATCGGGGTTGGTGCCGCTCGAAAAAAACTGGGCGCAGTTTATGGAATATGTTTCGGGTTTGAAAGGGTCCCGATTTCTATTCAGGGGGCAAAATGAACCATGGCGCTTGCGCACGTCCTACCACCGCAGGGGAAGGGCGGATCTCGGAAGGTTCTTGACCGAAGATGTTCCAGCTCTTTACAAGCATCTCAGTGCTAGGACGAGGCACGTGTTCAATCTCAACATCCCGGATGAGAACGGGGCTTTCTTCAACCTCATTCAACATCATGGTTATCCCACACCGCTTTTGGACTGGACGTATTCTCCCTACGTAGCCGCCTTCTTTGCATACCGCGGCATTTCAAACGAGAAGGCAGCCTCGGCTGAGGTAAGCGCGAAAGTTAGGATTCACGTTTTCGATCAGGAAAGTTTGAAGAAGGACGTAAACCAAATCCTCTTTCTGGTGGCTCCCAGGCTTCACGTTTCAATTGGAGAGTTTCTTGCGATCGAGAATGAAAGAATGATTCCTCAACAAGCGGCTTCAGTAATAACGAACGTTGATGATGTCGAGCCATACATTCGATCAATGGAGGCGAATAGTAAGACGTATTTATGGGCTATAGACTTGCCCGTCAGTGACCGCCGTCAAGTTGTGCGCGATTTGAGTTACATGGGGATAACGGCAGGGTCGCTATTTCCCGGTCTAGATGGAGCATGTGAGGAACTGACGGAGCGGAATTTTGAAATCTAGTCCCGCCCCTATCCCGAACACGGAAGTCAATCCCGCAGGGCCGATTGTATTGCACGCGAAAGTGTGTGGGAGAGTAGGTCGTTGCCGGCATAAATAAAGGCAAATCTGAAAAATCAGGTTGGCCTTTTCCGTTCCTCGTGCTGATTACTAAAGAAACGTCGACGCGCTCGGCCGGCCCGGGCTAGCATCCAAGAATGCGATACCTGGCTTTCCTGCTCCTTCTTGCCTTCGGCCCAACCCTGCATGCCGAGCTGGGGGAGGGAGATATAGCTTGCCGCTCGGGCCAAGAAGACAATCGTCCTTACAAAAAGAAGCTTTGGGATGGTTATGAGATTTCGCTGGGGCCGGTGGCGCACCCGTTGGAATATGGATGCACGGCGGCGATCTATAACTCGGCGGGGAAAGTGGTGTATCGGACAAATGGATTTGGCGTAATCTTCGATGAGGACTTAACCGGCGAAGATTTTGACGGCGGGGGAAGAGCAAAAGTCGTATTTCAAACTGACGAAGCCGGTGGCGCGCACTGCTGTTGGACGTACAATGTCGTTTCTCTTTTTCCCAAGCCGCATCATCTTTTCGACGTGGGCGCCGGGGCTGGAGTGCGATTCGAGAAAGACGGGCAGGGCAAGATGGTGATCTGGCAGAACACGCCGGGACCCTACGAGTACACGGACGGGTCGGACCGGCCCTATGCGGAGCGGGTGTTTCGAGCAAGCGATGACAAGTTGGTGGATTCGACGCCGGAGTTCTGCGGGAAGTTGTTTGCTCCGGGCAATCGCGACTACGACTCGGAAAACCGGGTGCTCACGCCGGAAAAACTCAAGCAATTGTCGGGCGCCCCAAAACCGGACAGCGAAACCGCCAGTGCACTGCTTTCGCGAGCGTTGCAGCACACCTTCTGCCGGCAATTCGATGAGGCATTGAACGATCTGAACCAGTGGCCAGAGGCAACGCGAGAGGACATGAAATCAGACTTCGGGGAATCGATCAAGAACGATTATCCGGAATTCGCGGCGCGATTGCAGGGAGCCAAGTGAGGCAGGCCAACAACGAACGACGGCTTGTCAGAGTTGTCGGGGATCTTACCAGCGGGGGCTCCGCCCGTTCCCATTCTCGAGTACGGCAGTTTAGAGGTCCCTCGCAGAAAGCGCTCGGGATTTCGGCTGCGGGCTCCCGCTTCGCTCGCGCCCGCAAAGCGCCTCAAGTTAAGCCCCGCAGGGCCGATTGTACTGCACGCGAAAGTGTGTGAGAGAGTAGGTCGTTGCCGGCCTTTTCCTTTTCGGCACGTTCTCATTCACGGCTACGCGTCGAATAGAGCGTAGTGAATCAACCGCTCGCATCGCTCTTGCACCGTGGGCTTTTTCGCGACACTGTTGATCCAATCTTCAATGATTCCCTGCGCGACTAATACTTCAAGAAAATACTTGAAGCCAGGTCTCTCTATTTCCTTCACCGCTCCAGACTCCGATGAAGTCACAATGATCACTTCAGACTGTTGGGTAAACGGCTCGGTTGCGCAAATCATGCCTTCTCTATCGAGCGACGCGAGCTCCCGAACTGTCTCAAGAAGCGTCACTCCTGGGATTGTACTGCACGCGAAAGTGTGCGGGAGTCCTTCGGCTTTACCTCAGGATAAAATCCGGTCGTTGCCGGCATAAATAAAGGCCGATCATGGAAACATGGCCGGGCCTTTTCCTTTGTGAGTCGGTAATCTTTCCGCGACTCCCGGCTTCTGCTAGCATTCATAGATGGCAACCGTGAAACAGACTCAGCGCAAGCGAACCGATGCGACCCATCCCGCTCGCGGCCGCAAAACACAGAAATCGCCGAAGAAGAGTCTGCCAGAGCTTTACGCCCGCCTCCAAAAGACTCAGCCTGGTTCCGAAGAATCCAAGCGGATTTCCGAACAGATAGTCGACGCCATCGGCTAGGCCATGGCGGCTGTCAGCATCAGACCGCCCAGAGACGACCGATGCCGTGCCTACCGCGAGCACTTGCGGGATCGAGTGGACAAGCGGCAGTTCCTAGCCCCGATGGCACTGGAACTCGACGAATGGCTCAAGCGTGCGCCGTGCGGATTCGAGCTTTTGCGGCGCAAAGTTGAGGATTTGTTTTAGAAAGCGGAATGCGTCCTGCTTGTCGAGGAGTTCAACGGGCAGGAAATCGTTCACTTGGAGAATGAAGCTGGAAATATTTTGTGCAAGCATCGCCTGTGCAGCCTGTATTTCCTCGCCGACCAGGGCAACTTGCTTTTCAGTGGAGAGAAGCGCCTTGAGTTCACTCATGGAGCGCTTCGGGTCGGAGTTGACGGTCGTCAGGACGCGGGAGACCGTCCTTTTAGCCGGAGGGTTTTCCATCAGGATGACGAAGTAGATCGTCAGTCCATACAGGCTTTGTGCTTTGCCTTTCAGGTACGCGATTCGGTTCTCAATCGCTGCGTTTACGATCGGATTCTGATGGCTCCTGCTCGGAATTGCTGGGTTGCTGCTTTTGAAGAGGTACTGGTAGATGCGGTATTTATCGTCGAGGATCTTGAATGCTGATTCGAGCCGCTTGGTGTAATTGTCGATCTCATTGTTGGCGAGACACTCATAATCCACCCCCTTAATGGCCCAGGACGACTCCCACATCTCCGCTCTTCGTCAGAAACGTGTGGTCGTCCACGAAGCCAAAGAGGTTGATCTGGTCATTCAGCGAGCCCGCTTCGCGGTAGCCCTTCAGAGCCGTAACCAGCCTATACATGGTGCACCTTCCGAACGGGAACCGGCGCAAATTTCATCGGGTCATACTGGCGGCGGGTCTTCGACGAATTGAGCAGAAGGCGGAGAATCTGCGGGTCGGTCCTGGTGGCCCAGCGGGCAAACCAGTACAACAGCGAGAACATCAAGATTCCGCCAAGAAACGTGTGCAGCAGGTTGAAGACGGCTGCTCCCATAACTAGGGCTAAGAAGAACAGCTTCCGCTCGGCTCCCACAAGCGTGAGGGGACTGTTAAGCGCTCGGAATACGGGATTGCGTCTTCGTTCCATTGTGGTTCCTCGCTGGGCGAGTCGGCGTTTCGATCACGGAAATAGCCAAGACATGAAGTTCACGGCTCCCACGGCCATGCCCACGCCGAAAATCACGCCGGCCAGGGTGCGCTTGGCCGCGCCTTCGCCGAAGGCGAACATCAAGCCGCCCACAACGATTGCAACCAGGGCCAGCCCGGTCGCTATTGGGCCAGTAAAGGCCGCTTGTAGGGCCTGAACGGCCTGCGTCCAGGGAGAACCCCCGCCCTGCTGCGCGAAAACCTCATCCGCCAGAGCTAGACAAGCGCCGAATGTCAACGTGCCCTTCTTTAGGAACCTGTTCACAGGTCGCACTCTTGGTGCGCCAGTTGTCGGATTTGAACTCTCAACCATCGCAAACCTCCGTAGGCCTGCCGCCCGGCCATTTAGATATATGACTACGCGAACCGTCAAATTGGTTGTACATATATATCTATTATTTCTTCTGAACACCTGCTCGCGACATTTGTTGCGGTGCTAATCACGAATGGACCATCGTGGAGGTCGCTTTGGATTAAGAATGTTCCCCGTGGCGAATCGGGTCGCGACTCGCAGGACAGCGGGGCGGGCTACAATCTGGAAGGGACTATATGGCTATACGTAACCTTCAAAAGAAGATCGGCCTGGTTGCAGATGTCATATCGAATGCAGCCGCAGTCGCCAGTTTTACCGTACAGAATGGGAGCGGTCCATCCCTCTATTTTTATAAGAAGCTTCTCGACTCACGGCGATGCGCAGGCAGTATCGAAACGTTTCTGAATGATCAAAATAATGCTGAACTGTGTTATTGCGTTCTCGGCCTTTGGGGAATGGACACTCGCGCTGCGCGCTTGAAAGACTGCTCTTCGTTTGTCAGAGCTATTGAGGAGGCGCGCCCAGAATTGGTAGCACTGGAAAACACGTTGAATCAAGGGAAAGATGTGGAACAGGAGCATCTCGGGGCTGTCTATGACAGTCTTCACCTGATGCAAACTGGTAGCAAGCTCGTGTCAAATTCAAAGTTCTTGCACTTCCTTTTGCCCGATCACCTTATGCCCATGGACGGCATGAACACATTGATGTTCTTGTACGGGAACACATCGGAGTCGAAAAAGAAGTACCGGGAAGTAATCCAGTTTTCGTCGCACGTCCGATCAGCTCTTAGTCCACTCAATATCACTTGGACGGAACGGCTGGATGATGGCTGGAACTCGAACATCCCCAAAATAATCGACAACGCGATCATGTTTGTGATGTCTGTCCAGACCCGGATGGCTAAGTCTAGGACCGCCGTGGGAGCGGAATCGGGATCATCCGGTCAGGAGCAGCTTTAGGAAGGGCGCGTGCCTAAGCAGATTCGGTCAGGACTCGTTTGGCTGCATTTAAGGCCCGCTCGACGATGAAACGGCTCATGCTGATTCCTTCCTTTGCGGCCGCCCTCTCAATGCTCATCTTTTCTTCTTCGTTCAGCAGAATCAACATCCCTTTATTGTTGCCGGTCTTGGGCCTCCGGGCTCGCGAGACGCCAGGGGACATTTTGCGCTTGGGTCTTTTCATTTCATTTCCCCCTCCTGCGCTGGCTTGTCGGGTGGATTATAGAACGATTTCCCCTGTTGCAAACGGGGTGAGAATGCATCTCGACAATCACGATTTTCGGATTGTAGCCGATGCGACAGTTCTATATCTATTATCTATTGAGAGGACCTCGGCTTTCGACGCCGGGACTTTGTTTTCCTGCGCGATGTGGCGCCACCACGTTTCATCTGGGAGGTCTTGATTTCTGTGCCAAAACTCCGAGCCACGTTCGTGACGAATTCGGGCACACTCAGGCCTTGTTTCCGGGCGGCCTTCGCGATGAGGGCGATTTCCTCTTGGGTGGCCAGGACCCGAACCCTGAACACGAGCCACCTCCCAAATTCGGCCTGAGCTCGCCTGGGTTCAGGTGTAGGAGTTCACTTTACTTGAGGCGGCTGGCAAGCCATCTGGAGGATTAGAACCCAGGAAATCCAGAAAGGTTTCTCTCCAAAGAAGTTTGTTCTTAAGTTCAATTGGGTAGAATATCCCGCCTGGCAAGTTCTGCAGGCCGGGTAAAGCAGAGAGTTGAGACGGCGGTTAGTCGGTGTCCGTGGGCCAATGGCCCTGGCACAACCAGCGCCGGACGCTTGCTTTATAAGCCGCGTATTCAGACAGCTGCGTCACGCGGACGCAACTCCATGACGACCTGCACATCAGCCGGATACACTCAATCCATGCTTCAGCTTTACTACGGCAGTGGATCGCGGGAAGTCCAACTCGTGTCTGAGCATAACTCCACCGTGTGGGGACTGCTAAAGCGGAACGTCGTCCGCTATCTCCAGCAGAAGGGCGAGAAAGCTGCGGCCCAAATTCTTGCAGACACTTCGTTCGAGTTGTGGCACGGGACGAATGGTTTCGGAGACCCATTCGAGTTGCTCTATCTGGACACCGATATTGACACCTATCTCAAGTTCGACGCCGAGAAAAGGACACAAACCGCGAAGAACTACAAAGCGATACCAGATGCAATGGGTGAACTCGACAACCCTGTCCGATTCATCATTGTGGAAATCTCGAAAGATGGTTCCGAAGCGGTTTCAACGCCCGCCCTCACGATTACCTCCGCGACTGTCGAACGGGCGCTCGATGACTTCGAGACGCTAAGTCGCGGTAAGGGTGGAGCGATTAGCGGAGTCGATCGGATTCACACCGCTCTACACGCTTACCTCGAAGCAGTGTGTGATGAAGCCGGCATCGGGCACAAAGATGATGCTGACATCACGACATTGTTCCAACTGATACGTGACCACCATCCCAAGATGCAGAAACCTGTTCCCGGAGCTGAGATACAGAGAATACTGCGGGCGCTGGCACAAATCGTAAATACTCTCAATCCGGTTCGGAATCGCATGAGCATGGCTCATCCCAACGAGGAATTGTTGGATGAGCCGGAGGCGATGCTCGTGGTCAACGCGGTCAAAGGTCTGCTCCACTATCTCAATGCCAAGCTCGGGTAACGAATTCGTAGTTCAAAATCGCTTCAGAAGCTCCTCGAATCGGATGAGTCTTGCCCTGACGTAGCCTGTCCTCTCGGCGACTGGATAAAGTCTGTGAAGGAATCCGTCATCTGAGACAATCTCATCGACGTATTGCAGCGCCGGGATGAAATGAAACTTGTCGATTAGACTGTTTGCGTCTGTTCGGCCCATACTCTTCCACTCTTGATCCGAAATTGCGTGCTCAATCGCCCGCGTTGGTATCGGATTGATATCACCCCGTTCGATATATTCCGCCGCCAACTCACGCGGAATTTCTAGGCCGTTCGGAGTGGTTGCCGGAAGGAGCGCCTTGAGGAAAACTCGGTCGGCCTTTTTCCTAATTTCGTCGGTCATCTTTCCGTCCTTGATGGCTTGCCGCAACCCGTCAAGTGCTTTGGCGTTGTCTTCGTAACTCTTTTTCAGCACGTCCAACTGCTCGGGATGCCTGATCCACTGCTCTACAAACGCCCGTGAGGGAATGTTGAATTTGGGCGAGTCCTTTTCACCGTTCAACGTCGCTATGGCATAGGAGAGTGTGCCGAGACGTGGACGACCCTCGAATTCCAACCTTGCGAATCCATAGAAATCCTCCTGAACTTCGAGCATCTGGATGTTGTGTCTTTCCAGCAACCAAGCTGGTTGCAGGCTGTCGATGAAATTAGCCAGACGGACTGCCTTGTCAACGTCCTTGGTTTTCGCTGTCTCAATGAGGTGCCAAGAGGACACGACGACCTGCAATTTGCCCGACCCGATGGCTGCGTCGAGCTTCGCACGGAAGGGATCACTTGCTCTCTGTTCGAGGTAAATTACCGCGTTCTGGTCGAGGTAGGTGAGTGGCATAGTTCATTCAAGTACGTACTCGATTTGCTCTTAACTCGACGAGCATTAGCGCAATTCGCGTTCAACCCTTGTCAGGTAGCCAACGGTCCCAGAGCCGCTTCCAAGCGAGCGAGCACATCTTCTTTCTCCAACGCGCCTTTTCGAATCGCGTCCACTGCACCTGCTTTCAGCACACGGATCACATCCTCCGGCGTGATTTTTCGGGAGTAAAAGACGAACGGCACGTCAGGATACTGGGCCTTGATCCTGCCAAGCAGGGCGACGCCATTATCAGGGGACTGACCGAGCGCGGTCCATTGTAGCTTGAGCATTTCGTAAGTTTCTCCAATGGCCTTCATGGTTTTTTGAAGTCGCGCTTTGTCGTCGATAGCGCTCTCCGCGTACAAACCCAAAAACTTATTTCCCACGGCTTCTGCCGCCTTTGCCGCGGCTTGTCTGTCGTTATCAGTTGGAGTCCTGTCCCCTTCAGAAGAAGGCAGGTATAAGTCACTCACAAAGATGTCTGGTTTCGGACCACCAAATAGCTTTGCTGATTCCTTTGGCCAATGGACCGTGTCGTGCTGGTAGGAGTCCCCTACAATGTCACGAAACGCCTTGAGCTCCGTTTCGTCATCGTCGATGAAAACAAGTCTCCGCATCTCGTGACCTCCGATGTATGCGTTAATTCCTATTAGGCGGCTTCCTCCGCATACAAAAGCCTACCAAATCTGCGAAAATAAATCGGTGTGCAACCGATACCGATTGACGCACTCGAAGCAGTACCTCGCCGAACGTTTCCAGGCATGGGATGAGATCGAGGATCATCCTCGATACAACATTGCCCCGACCCAGCCAGTCTTAACAGTGCGTCGAGAAGAATGAAACAAATTGCGCAGGTTCACGACAATCCGGTGGGGACTCATTCCTTCTTGGGCCACGGACATGAGCATCGGCACTCGAACGCTTAATGCCCGTTCCGAGACGGTCACGATGACTCCCGCGTTTAGGGATTCCATCCTGACGAAGCGGTGCCTCATCCCTGCTGATGGATTTTACGAGTGGCGAGCGATGGGAAGTGTTAAGCAGCCTTACTGCTTTGAAGTGGGCGAAGGAGATCTGTTTGTACTCGCAGGTTTGTGGGACCAATGGAAGAGTCCTGATGGCGAAATCCTCAAGAGTTGCACGATCCTGACAACGACACCGAATTCTCTTGTGGCCGACATGCACGACAGGATGCCTGTGATCGTGACGGCGGACAAGTACGAAATCTGGCTCGATCCTGACGTGACGGACTTCGATGCAATTCGGGACACTCTCAAACCATACGACGCAGATCAAATGCGGCGCTATCCGGTCAGTACGAAACTAAACAATTCGCAGAATGAAGGCGCGGAAACCGCTGCACCGGTCACGTTAGACACTCCCATACAGACGCGCTTGTTCTAGGTCACGAGTTTCAGAACAGACTCACTTTAGAAAAGACAAAGAGATAAAATGGATTGAAGTCCGATCTGATTCTTGGCCGAGAGATTGAAAAATGACTCTCTACTCTCTCGCGGTTCCCGCTGCTATTCCCGCAGACGCTGTGGAACTACTTCGGACACTTGTTACAACGGCCGGCACTTCCGAGCGAACGCTGGAGAATTGGGTCAGAACATTTCCCCAGGTCATCGGTTCCTCACCAGAATCTCTTTACCCGCATCTACGATTCCGTCTTCCAGGTGAGCCTGAGAAACTTTGGGAGCCCGATATCCTTTACAGGGATGCCGGGAGCGACCATTACGACCTCATCGAACTTAAGCGCGCGGATTGTGACATTGTCGTTCCGGGCCGCGACGGTACCGTATGGGTGCCCTCGTCGCCGCCGAGGTTCTCAAGCTACGCGGCGAAGGCAATCAGTCAGATGCAGATTTACATTGCTCATGCGAACGAGCACCGCGAGTTCCTTGAGAAGACGCACAGCCTCCAACTCCTTTTTCCGCGTGGTCTCATAATAGCGGGCCAAGAAACGGACTTGACCACCAGCAAAAACCTTCGCCTGCTTCGCCATTGCCTTCCAAACGGAATTCACGTCTTAACCTGGACGACCGTCCTCCGACGTGCCGAACAATTGAAAGCCTACAAAGTGGTGATTGGCGTGCCGTGCATTGCGCCTGATGAAGACCCTGAGCGCGCTTTCCAGTGTGGCTTTCACAAAAGTGTGATTGCAGGTTTCCATCCCTGGACTGGTTTCAGCTCTCCCTACGCTGACCCTCTTCACATATGGAAGCAACTTTTGGACGAGGCACATCAAGAGATAAAAGAGTATGCGAGCGAGAACGACACTGATGGAGACGACGAGACGTGGGACGCGTACCGCAGGTTTCAGGGCCAAGTACTGGAGCCAATCTACTATAGATTGGGGAAGTATTGTCTCAACGACCGCCAACTCGAAGAGCTTTCCCAAGTGCTTCCTGGACTTGGGTCATACGTAAACACCCGTTCCTTCGAGACCTTCTTGCGCCGCTTGAACGTGGGATACGAAGACACGCTAGCGTTCCTGAAAATTGGGAGCGAGGCGAAGTCAGTCGTAGAGCTCAAATCGCGTATTGATAGTGTCCTTATAGAGCGACAATCTAACAAGATCGACAATCGTTACGTAGAACCGGAATCTTTCTACCGCAGAGTCGTGACCTACGGCTTCCTAAATGCAAAACTTTTGGCGTCGGATCTCAGCGAAGTCTTGCGCCTCGGGGGCTGGACTAATTGCTGAACGAGCCCTTCGCGTGTTCATTCAGAGTTTCTGCAGCTCTCCCATTCCAATCTAGCGCAATAGCCCCGGACAGTCAGCAAACAAGACACAAGAAACCTTAAATCCTCGAATAATGGAACCGCCGTTGCTCAGAGGCTCGGCATTTCTCCCAATCACCATAAACGCTCTAGCTGTGGGTGCCGCAGAGATTTCGTCGCACGATTTCCATTGATTTTACTGGGGGCCACCGGCTGGCAAGGGATTTGAACGGTTTAGAACCCCAGAGTTAGGAAACGTCTCACGATGGCGAGAATTGAAATTGAAGTCAAACCCTGTCGAGCATGTGAGCAGCAAAGAGGCGACTCAACTCTGCAAATTGCGCTCTGACAACAAGCTGCTCGTGACGTGAGGCTCCGTGCCGCTTCAGGAACTTCCTGTAAGCCCGCTCCGTCAAGTCGCTCCATTTCTTTCCGTCCACCAACTCAGCACACTTTCTGCAAGTAGCCCATGTACCAGTAGTACGTCCAAGGAATACCGGAAGACCATTATGAAGGAAATTCGAGCAGGGATAGACCGTGAACACTGGCGACGACTGGCAAAAGTCGCAGTGGTTACCGCCGAGATTGGCACAAGGAACGAGGGTCATACGACAGTCATGCGGCAGGCGTCGTGTAGGCGAAGTCGAGGAGGATAAAAGTCGTCTTACCGTGGAGCAGAACGTCTTTTCTCGCGCACTGGGGGCAACGCCATTCAAAAGGAGTTCCGCATCGCAGGCCGTGTGGCATCAGTGTTGCGTATTCTTTGGTGAGTTCAACCTGACAGTCGTAGTTGCGGTTGCATTCGGGACTGAAATGTTGCACAGCTTTCCCTCCAATGAGACTTCCGGGGGAAGGAGACGGTGTTCGGGACATCCTGACCGCACAGGATGCTTACATCCCCCCTCGCAAACGCCGTCTCAAACACATACCGTCTATAGACGGTAACGAGGAGAGATCATACCTGCAATCATTCCCGCATGGCAAGTGGAAAAACGAAGAGTCTGTTGAATGTCCGATTTGGAAAGAGACTTGGGGCGTTACGCAAAGAAAAGGGCTGGACCTTCGTTTATCTGGCAGAGCATTCCGGGCTAGACGATGCGTTCCTCCAGAATCTGGAACACGGAACGAAGGAGCCATGCCTGAACACGATCGACATTCTTGCAAAGAGTTTCGAGTTGAGTATCTCTGAGTTGATGCGCGGAGTTTGATCGCTCCGACAATCATGCGAGTTTTATCCCCACCGCTGACAAAAAAGGCGGAGTGCATATTTGCACTCCGCCGTCCCAGAAAATGGAGTTGTTTACGCCACATTCTTACGCCGTACTGTTGACTTGTCTTTTCCTGTCTTGGCAAGTTTGGCAGCGAATTCCCCGGCCACGGCTTTTTGCAGCTTGTCCGCGTCCACTCGGTAGCGCTTGGCGGCACTCACGAGAACGTCATCGCCGTTGGCTGTGGATCGCTGATAGGCCGAATCCAGTAGAGAGACTTCCAGAAGCAACTTGCAAAGTCCGGCCTCGTCATACGTGTTGACCTGCTTTACCAGCATTTCGTGCGCGGAATCGGAGTCCTTCTTGACCTCTACCCTGTGCCGCTTCGCCAATGCCGGGACTTGGTTGTAGGACAGATGTGCGACCAAGTATTGAGCGATGACTTGCAAGTCCGCCTTCTTCAACGGAGCCGAAACCCGTTGCAGAATGGTCGCTAGTATCCGATGGCGAGTCGTGATCGCAAGTTTCTCTTTCTGGATTCGTTTGCGTTCCGCTGCCCGCTCCCGCTCTACCTGCTCGGGAGACGGCGCGTCAGGACGATGCACCCGGCAAGCTGGATCGGGACAGACCTTGACGATGTGTCCCCGCTTGCCTCCATCCGTTACGATGGCCTCGGTCATGCTCTCGCAAGGCTTTTGGAACGCTGACAGCTTGGCGCGTTCGCCATTCGTCCTTGCCTTCTTGATCTGCAATTCCACGTAATGATTCCGTCCAAGCGGAGCACCTTCCCGGTTGTTCCACGCTGACGAAATCTGAACCAACGTTGGTTTGGTTTCCAGAGCCTTGCTGACGTGGGCGTCAATCTTGGCCCGGAAGCACTGCGGGTCGGTGCAAGAGTCCTTGCGAACGTCGCTGAAAAGCAGCTTGTTGAATCCAGTTCGCTTCGGACAATTGGCGCATGACCCGGCCCCTGTAACCAGCGTTTCATCCTGTTTGTCGAACGGCGCTGCGTCCAGCTCCAACAAGATGTTCGACTCAATCCACGCGGCCAGTTCGCGCACGGGGATGAGCACTTGCGTGTTGCCTTCGCTCGTCCACATGCTGCGGAAGGACGCCGCGAATGCTTCTTGCTGTTGCGCTGCCGGGAGCTTGGCAATCAGCAAAGCATGGCCCGTCGTGATTTTGTCGTTGAGGAACGCATCAGCAACGGGCGGTGTCAAGTCGGTGAGCTTCACTCTGCTGTATACATAGGCTTCGCTCTTTCCCGCTCTGGCCGCGATGCTGGCGACGGTGTAGGTGCCGTCCTTGAGTTCCAAGAGTGACCGGAAACCCAAGGCTTCTTCTAGTGGGTGAATGTCCTCGCGTTGCAAGTTTTCGACGACCTGGGCCTCGATGGCCTCGGCATCGGATAGCTTCACAACCCGAACCGGAACGGCCTCCAATTCAGCGATTCTGGCAGCACGCAACCGTCTTGCTCCGATGACGACTTGGTACGCTCGTTCTTCAATTTCTCGAACCAAGAGCGGCTCCAGTACACCTTGCGTCTTGAACGTGGCCGCGAGTTCTTCCAGAGCCCTTTCATCCTGTAACCGACAATTTCGTCCATCTTGGCGAGCACGTTCAAGGCCTCTCCTATTTGGGCGGACATCCGCAAGATCTGCTCGGTTCTCTCCGTTCCGAATTCTCGAACCATACGCTTCAGATCCGCGGCCTTAATATCCTGCTGTCCTTGGTAGGCGGCCATCGCGAAAGCGTGTGTGACATAATCTTGGCGCTTGTATCGAGCTTCCGGAATACGGCTATTTAGAAAGAACTCATGTGATCTGGTAATGGTGTCGATCACGTGTCGCATGGGGCCCAAGATTGCGTTTCGGAGTTCAGCTGGATTAAGCGAGACGCCCATCTGGAGACGTGAAAAAAGGTTGGTGATCTCGTCATTACTTCCCTTGACGATTTCGGCGACGCTCACAACGAATTTACCAAATCTCTCCCGGAGATCGCTGTTTAAGTCATCAAATGTTAAGCCGGCAACCGGATAGCCGTCTATACTCTGTAGACCTTCCGGGTGGTCTAGGCGAATATCCCCAGCTCGGAATTCCCAAATGGCCCTAAGTCGCTGCTGACCGTCTACTGCGTCGTAGCTGTAGGCTGATTTCTTTGAGAGCCGTCTCAAGTAGATCTTCGGAATGTCCATCCCACGTAAAATCGAATCGATGAGCAGCACTTGGCGAGCAGGCTTCCATGCTGGGCCGCGCTGCCAAATTGGGTTCAGATTAATGACGTCCTTTTTCCGAACGAATTTGTCAATTGACCAACGCGTCTGCACAACTTCCATAGGACACTCTCGGACACTTTCTAATGCAGCGTCAATTTAGGTCCCGACGCCTACGGCTAGGAGCAACTTTTAACAGTTGACTGGATAGGATCGGGGGCCGTGGAGGTCGCCAAAGGGGGATGCGACAAAATGTCAGGCCTCTGCAATCAAACGCCTATGCTAACACAATGGGGTTTTTAGATTCATAAGAACCCTATTGATGTACCATCTGTAAGCAAATCCGTGAAATAACCTTGCATCGCTTGGGGCGCAGGGCAGCGACTATATCAAATCCCCGGTGCGGCTCTTGAAGACCAAGATGAGAGTTCGGAAGAGCCGTGCTTGATCTGCACTCTCTAAGTCGTTAACGGACATGTAGGTCAGCGGCACGCCCAAATATTGCAACGGCAACTCGTCGGCGATCTGCTTGAGATCAACGAGATGCCATGTTTCCACGAGCGGAATTCCTTGGATTATGCGGGGAAGAGTGCTGAATTCAACCCTGCCTCTGCGTGGGTGCCCGCCAAGAGGTAGACCGTACACGCCTGTCTCTTCGGGTGCGGGGCGCACTGCCCAGGGCAAAGCGCACTCACGCCGTAGGGGCGGGGCGCACTATAGGTAATAAGTAGAGAAGAAGCTTCAACCAAAGAAGTGGGATGAAAGAAGTATCCGGGCTCTCAGGTAACGCTAAATGGTCTTCAGGTACTCGATTATCTCCAGGCGTTCCTCCTCGGACAGCTGGCGGCCGATTACGCCGTTGCCCGTCGGGCTGTCGTTGAATTCATGCCCAGCATTCGAATTGCCGGGCAGGTCGGTGCGAAGCTCAGAGGCGCCTCGGAGCGGGTTGGTGTTCAAGCCGAGCTTCACGGGATCGTATTCCTTGTTCCCGAGATAGAAAACTCTTGGCCGCTCCGCAACCGGCGACAGCAGCGCAAACAGATTTGGCACGGAACCATTGTGAAGGTAAGGAGGCGTTGCCCAAATCCCATTGAGCGGCCTTGCCTTGTAGGCCAACGGCGACCGAATTTCGTTTTGCAGGTGCCCGTTCCATAGCCGCACTTCTTCAGGCGTAAGCTTGAGATCGGAATATGCTTGATCGAGTATCTGCTGCGAAACGTACCTAAGCCCGTCGCGGGCAGAGACGATTCCTCTTCCCAGAGGCCCACTATCGGCCGTCCGGTTATTGAAGTTCTCAGCTTCCTTCGGATCGGTTCCGATCTCGGCCAAAGGTATCTCTGTCACCCTAAAAAATTGCGATTCCGCAGCGCTTGTACTGTTCGTCCAATGTTGACCCTTGCGGCCTTCGTCGGAAAGCATAGGCGACTGATGGCAGTGCAGGCATAGCTCGTTGTAGAGTTTTTCGCCCCGGGCTGCCTTGTGAACGTCAATCTTTCCCAGAATATCCTGGGGCCAACTTGGCGACCATACGCCTTGCCCAGGTGCACTACCTCCAAGCGCAGAATAGATTTTACGAACGTCGTCCACTCGAACTGTATTGCGATACATCACTCCGGAATAGCCAAGCAGGTTAATCCTCGCACCTGTAGCCAATCCCTCTAGCAGTCCCCGGACTACAGGTTGTTGAGATGATAGGTTATATCCCTGCCAGTCCATCCACGGTGTGTCCCAGAGCGGCGGGTAATTCGCGGGGCCGTCGCCAACCGCCAGGTTCTTGTGACTGTTCAACTCGGTTCCAAAAACAAAGTTACCGATTCGAGCTAGTTCATCATTGCGACCGTAACCTTCCGGGGTGGGGAACAGGTGTCGATTCTCTTGGAACTCCTCGAAAATACGATCCAGGTAGGTTTTCAGGGACGCTTTCAGCGTCTGGCGCAAGAGCGATTCATCCTCTGACGACAGGCCGGGCACGAGTACCCGCTTCGCAAATCTGTTGAACCGTGCTGGATCGTAGTAGGTCCATGTGAGCGCGAGACCGACTGCTTCGGTGAACTTTTGCAGATCGATCATAGAAGGCCCTGCGTCGATCCGGATCGCCTTCCCGCCATAAAAGAGTTCACCCGTGTGGCAGGCCGCGCAGGTTAAACCCAGGACCACAGGTTTTTGCCCCGTGTAAGGGTCTACAAAGCGGTCGTCGCGGGCGAATCCAACCGGCAGCGCATCGGGATTCTGTTCGGAGGCAGGGTCGGGAATGAAGCCGAAACCTTGCAGGTAAGCGTCGTCCCTTAATAGGGGGGCCCCAGTGATGCTGAAGCTCGGCTGTTCGAGGGCGAGAAACCACTTATACGGCACAAGTTCACTACCCAGCGGGGTATGGTAATAGAGCTGACGTTGCTCTGGAGCCCAGTTCTGAGGCAAGAAAGCAACTTCTTTGGGACGGTCAATCCTTGGCACATCAATGCTGTTGCGAACAGAAAAGATCGCAATCTGAATAACGGACAGGCAGAGCATTCCGAGAAGCGCAACGGCAGCGGTTCGCAGTGCTGCACGCTTATAAGCCCCCGCTTGGGCATCTTGCGCCCTGCTCCATTGGCGTGCCGCGCGCGCCAACACGTCATGGGCGAACTGGAAGTAAATCTCGCTGACACCTCCATCCGGCGGCAGTGCCTCTGCCGGAGGAGGGACGGTTGCGAGTATGCGCGCTTCTTCGAGTTTCTGAAGAACAGTTTGAGCAAGCTTCACACGGCGCTTCACATCGGGGTAGGAGACGAGCTCCTTGTCGCTGCTCATGACTTTGCGCCCGGTTGGAGTCACCAGATGGCTAAAGAGAATTCCCGCCAGCCTTCGTTCGCGCTTGTCGAGTTTCTTGTCCAGGATCGAGCCGAAGTATTGCTCGTAAATTCTTGCTGCGCCACCTAACGCATCCAAGGTGGCTACGCGTAGAATGTTGCCCTTCAATTCTCGTTCCCGGTCCCAGAGTTTCGTCATCACCACTTGGAGATAGGCAGCGGGTACTTCGCGCACGTTCGGATCTGGCGTCTGTTCTAGTTTTCGGCCAATCTCCTCGATAATCTCGTCAGCCAGTTTGCTGGATGTTTCGAGCGTTACCTGCGCAGATTCCGGAAGACCTTTGTTGTACTGTTCCAGCGGTCGTTCGATAGCCTCTTTTGCTCCCTCTGCAGTAAGGTTCCGAAGCGGGATGCGATTGCGCAGCATGGTCGGTAGCTGGCCCTTGAAAAAGTCCAGGGACGCCAACGAATCACTGCGGATCGAAATCATGAAGTTTGCGTCCAAATGGGATTCGCGGACCGCGGCGGGAAACTGGGCGGCAAAGGATGAGGGGCCGCTATGGCGGTCGCCGTACTGAAAATACTCCTCGAACTGATCGAGGATGACCAGCACTCGTTTCTTGCTGCTCTCAGCAAGTCGAATCAATGCTTCGGTCAGATTGCCAGCAGGGATGTCGATGGCGTGCTCCCCAGCGACTTCCCGCACCGACCGAATGAGCCCTTCCAGCGGATTCGCATACCACGAGCGAAAAATGATTAACAACAAATCCGGGGCGGCCCGAAGCTTGGGCGCAAGACCGGCATTGAGTATAGAACTCTTGCCAACGCCACTCTCTCCATAGACGACCGAGAGACGCACAGCCATGATGTTGTCCATCAGGACCCGCTGTTCGACGTCGCGGCCGAAGAATAGACGCACATCCTCAGGATCTTCGCTGTAGGGGACCAGGCCTCGATAGGGGCAATCCATCTCAAACTCCGGCCGTCAAGCCGTCAAGGGCAACACTAAGGCCTTCAAGATATTGCGACAGGTTGATGGCGATGAGGTCAACTTCCTGTTTCTGCCAAAAAATGATGTCCGCCTGGTTCTCGTCTCGTACGATAGCCCAACCCCTATAGCTGCGCCGCGCTCGCTTAAGACGCTGAAGGAAGACTCTAAGGTTCCAGTCTTGAAGGCTATAGCCCATGAATAGCAAATGATTCGTCTGGAGCTTATTCAGTAGGCGGCGCGGCAGCAGACCCTCAAGGGTGTCGTCCGCCATGTAGGTGACATAGTCATTCTCCGTCAACACAAACGCGTCCAGGCTGGGATCGGCTCTGATCGTGCCATGAATTTTGAGAATAGTTGGGCACTCCATGAAAAACGGGTGCGCGTAGTTCGCGGCGTCCGTGACGGGCACTGGATCCGAACCAGGCTTTGAATGCCAGAAAAGGGATCGCCCCTGCCGATCGGGCTGATAGAAAACCAGATCATAGTCACGAAGCCTGTAGTCCGCTTCGTACTGGCGCTCCAATAGATCATCGTAGTTGGTGGTGACGATGAGTGGGTGGCGAAGCAATCCTTCAAGCAGTCCTTCAGTTCCAGGGTTAAGCCTTGGGGAAGGCAATCGTGCCAAGAAGCGGTGAACGCAAGTCGGGGTTACCTCGGCATGAAGGACGGTGCGAAGCTTGTCGTAGAGCGGCGCATCACCCCGTAAAGATTCCCCATACTGTGCGACCCGCGCCAGATCGAGTTGCGGGCGGGGCCGAAGGCAGCGGGGCTGAGCATCGGCAGCCGCTCGAACACCCTGGGATAGAGCAGGGACAACAGTCGAGATAGCTGACGGGCAGGTGCCTACACCTGGGTAACTGAACTCTGCCGCAAGATACTCTGCCAGTTCGCCACCGCTCGGCAGGTTAATTCCGAGGCTGAAGAGTTCACCTGCAGAACGATCAACTAAGTTAACTCCCGCACCAAGAAAAGGCACGACACGACCTGACAAAAGCGCTCCAGCGACTAGCTGGTAATGAGCCGAGAGATCCATTTCGAGTTCCCAGACAGATGGATTGTACACGCTCGATGATCCGTATCCCACACGAGACAAGCAACGAGTGGCACTTCGTGCCATCGTCGCAGCAAGCTCTGGGCAATGGTTGGCTCACGACCGGCTAGTCGCTAGAGCACGGTACGGGCTCGGACGGACGTTGCGACCTCTGAAATGCCCCTTGAATCAATTGCAAGAATCAACAAGAGGACCAACAAGGAGGATTTGAAACTGGTTCTCTGAGAAGGGCGGCGGCGGGTATCAGCGGCTAATAGGAGCTCTGAGAGCAGGTTTGGCTCAGAAATTCCGAGCTTGTGACGACCTGGGACAGCTATGTTGCGGTTAAGGATCTCTAGAGCAGCCTCGTTAACATCCACTCTGGCGTGACTGGCAACTCCGTCTCGTCTTGACATTGAGCGCCTGAAGTCATACCCTGAGTGCGATTTCGGCGACGGTGTGAGAGTGGAGCTTGCTCGCTTCACAGCTGAGGGGGCCGCCGTCAGTCGACTTCCCCAAAAATTGGCAGGTAGTCGCGCTGAGATGGGATCGCGCAGGCGTCGCAGTGTTGTTGGTGCCTTGGTGCCATGTTCGAAACCTCGCTGTTGCAGACTGCTGCCTAAAGAGTTTACGCGCGTTGGGTAAGCGTGGGACCTGGGTTGCCATCAACTGAAGCGGGTCGGCCGGCGCGGTTTTTCGGGGCGTTCCGCGGGGATACACCCGCATCCGCCAAAAGTTTCTCACGTGGTGAATGAGATCCTCGTATGAAGAAGCAAGCAGGAAAACCAGTGCGCACGGACCATCAGGCAACGGACCCTGCCAAAGAAGGGCGAGTGATTGCGCGGGACAACTGGTTATACGAGCTCTTGTACCCGCTCCGTGAGCATCGCGGACGTAGATTCACCCAGGATACGCCCATTCTAGCGGATGTCTGGCTTGCACTCGCGGAGCTTAGCGACAGTAAAGGTCGGGTTGACGTACTGCTCAATCCCCACAACAAGGTTGGAGTCGGAGGGGTACTGCGAGGAATTCACGCGAAACTTTCAAAACCTGAGAATCGTATCGCCTATAACGAATCCCACGTAGTTGTAAAGGTTGATCTGGAAGAAATACTGACAGTACTGCTTCCGCAATCGAGCTGGTGGCAGGGTGTAGTTCGCAGAGGTAATGCGAAAGACGCCGATATATTGTTGGATCGACTGGCGAGCAGTCCTCAGCTTACGTTTGATAGCTGGCGGAAGTACACCGAGGGGCATGGGCGGCCAGCTCATCCCACTGACAGTGACTTGATCCAGCTTGTGCAGATTGCTGCTGCCGTCTTGCTGTCCCGAAACAAAGGGCAGCCTAGTGAGAACACTGGTGAACTGGTCGCGGCAGTGGATTTGGTTCGGCGGTCTTTGCGTCAAGCCCTGCAGAATGTACCAAAAGAGCCCACGATTTGGACCGTCACTAGGAATCGGCTAGCCACGTTGAGCCTCTGGCGTTCTCGTGAAACGATTAAGGCAGATGCGGCAATCCTAGTTTTCAACGTGGTATGTGATCAGATTTGCTGGGCGGTCATTGACTCGGGTGTCGATGCCACACATCCGGCTTTCAAACGACACGATGCAAACGCCGGCGATGAGACGTCGCGAGTCGTCAAGACCTACGATTTTACTCGCCTCCGGAGCCTTCTTTCGACTCCAGCCTCGGGTTCTGCATTGGCGGAGCCTTGGTTGGCACATCTGGATGCAGAGCAACGCCGGAGTATCGCTATCACCCTTCGGGAGCGTTTGCAAAATGGATTGCAGATTGACTGGGACCGGATTGCGCCCGTACTTGAAGTGCCGCACGTCTTCGACGAACCACCTCAGCAACCAGCGCGAGCGAAGAAACGACAGAAAGGGAAGGCCGGGCCGCGATATGAGATACCTACGAGCGAGCACGGAACTCATGTCGCGGGAATAATCGGAGCGGACTGGAGGGGTGCGACGGTCGACACTAGCAAGGTTGTTGTGAAGGATATCTACGACCTCATGAATCTTCAGCAGTTGAACGCCAGCCAGATCCTCCGTGGGATATGTCCAGACATCCAGCTATACGACCTCCGAGTGTTCGACAGTCGAACCGGGGCGGGCGACGAGTTTGCTATGCTGGCCGCACTACAATTTGTGCGTCACCTGAATTCGTCAAGAAGCAAACGTGTTATCCATGGCGTAAATATCAGTGCCTCGCTAGAGCATGATGTACGCAGCTACGCCTGCGGGCGAACTCCGATTTGTGATGAGTGTGAGCGAGCCGTGGCAAGCGGCTTAGTAGTTGTGGCGGCAGCTGGTAATACCGGATTTGACGAGCACGAAGTAGCTTTTAGTAGCAGCTATCGGCAGAGCAGCATCACCGACCCCGGGAACTCCGACTCGGTTATCACAGTCGGGGCTACCCATCGCGAAATGCCCCACACGTATGGAGTCTCGTACTTTTCCAGCCGTGGGCCAACGGGCGATGGACGGGCAAAGCCCGATCTGGTGGCTCCCGGAGAGAGAATCTTCTCGGCGGTTCCGAGGCAACTTGCTGCAACTCTGGATGGAACGAGCATGGCTGCTCCTCACGTCAGTGGCGCAGCGGCGTTACTTCTGGCTAGGCATGGCGAGTTGATTGGTCAGCCCGGCCGAGTAAAGAAGATTCTGTGCGACACGGCTACCGACCTTGGCCGAGTTCCGCAGTACCAGGGTTCAGGTCTCCTTGATATCCTTCGTGCGCTTGAATCTGTTTAGGAGGTATTGTGCTTTTTAGCCTCGAAGCGCTTCAGGCGAGAAAGGGCGATTGCCTGATTCTCCACTTCGGCAGCGAGGACTCCCCGCAGTTTGCCGTGATTGATGGTGGTCCAAGTAGGGTCTACGGTGACAGTCTCAAGCCTCGATTGGGCCAATTGTCCAAGAAGTTCGCTAAACCGGGAGAGCTGCCGTTGGCATTTGCAATGGTTAGCCACATTGACGACGACCACATACGGGGCATCCTAGACTGGTTGGCGGATTGGCAAAAAGACAGGGGCAGCGAATGTCATATCGATGACTTCTGGTTCAACAGTTTCGAGGACGGTCTTAGGCATATTCCTAAAGAACTCCGCGCGGCTTACTTTGGTTCAAACGATCCTAACGTGCAAGTTGCGTCACTTGGCCGCTCGGGTGACAAGAAGATTTCTGCCGTTTTGGCCAGCGTCGGCCAAGGCAAACAGTTGCGCGCATTTCTTGAAATGAAGGGGATACAGGTCAACCGAGATCGGGGTCTTCTTATTGCCGATGGAAGAGCCACGACTGGTTCGTTCGACGGCCTGACTCTCACTGTTGTATCCCCTAACAAAAGACGGCTGGAGGGTTTATTCAAGAAGTGGCAGGAAGCTGTGAAGAAGAAACAAAAGGTTGAGGCGGCAGCTTATGTCGATCAAAGCGTCGAGAATCTTTCATCCATCGTGGTTGTGGCGGAGTTTGGAAAGAAAGCCAAGAAACGCATGTTGCTGACTGGTGATGCTCGCGGGGATGACATTCTCGAAGGATTGAACGACGGCGGGTTTCTCGATAGCAAGGGACGAGTCCACGTAGATTTACTAAAGGTCCCACACCACGGAAGCGATCGCGATGTAGCGCCGGATTTCTTTCAGAAAATCACAGCGGATCATTATGTCATTTCTGCGAACGGTGAAAATGACAATCCCGATGCCGACACGCTGTGTTGGCTGGGCGAGGCTAGAGGCGGCGATGATTATGCCCTATACCTCACTAACCAGAGCAACCCTCAGAAGCCGATCTTGCAGAAGAACCTAGCGGTGGCATTCAGGAAATTTCCGGCATTGAAGAAGAGAACCCGGTTTCGTAAGAGTAATGCGTTATCCATTTGTGTTGACCTCGAAGGAGAGGTGAGGTACTGAGGTGTAAAGATGCCTTTCGGAGAAGAGGGACGAGAGACAGGGATTGGGTTGGCACTTTCAGGGGGAGGTTTTCGCGCTACTTTATTTCACCTTGGAACGTTGTGGCGGTTAAATGAGATGGGTATTCTATCTCAGATCAAGAGATTTTCAAGCGTTTCGGGAGGCTCGATTACGTGCGGGCATTTGGCCAATGTCTGGTCACACCTGCAATTTGCGAATGGCGTTGCTAATAACTTTGAGGACGTTGTGGCAAAGCCACTCGAAGTTTTCTGCAGTCACGGGTTGGATATGAGTGTCATCCTTAGAGGAATCCTTAACCCATTCAAGCGTCCGAGCGACTACCTCATACAGGAATACAAACGTCGCTTAGGTCTGGGTTCTCTTCTGAGCGGACTATCAGACTTCCCGCGGTTTGTTTTTAATTCGACGAACCTGGCGACTGGGGCGAGTTTTCGGTTCAGCAAGCCGTACGCCGGAGATTATCGAATAGGGTTAATCCACAATCCAGATTTTGATGTGGCAACTGCTGTTGCTGCGTCTAGCGCATTCCCGCCGGTATTATCGCCGGTAGTATTGAATCTCGATCCTGCGCGCTTCGCTCCTACACCAGGCGCTGACCTTTACGATAACGTGGAGTGTCGCAGCAAAATCCGCCTGACTGACGGGGGTGTATATGACAATCTGGGATTGGAAACGGTTTGGAATAGGTACGATACGGTGTTGGTGAGCGATGCCGGGGCCCCCTTTTCAGCAGGTGCGTACCGGAGTGCCTTCTGGACCAAGCAGGCAATGCGTGTTTCGGACATTGTTATTAATCAGTGTCGCGCGTTGCGCAAGCGGAGGCTGATTTCTGATTTTACTGATGGAAAGAATAAAGGGGCCTACTGGGGGATAGGGACTGATCTTCGGGGTTACAGTTGCGCAAGTAAGCTCGCGCCAAGGGATTCCAAGGTTCGTGACCTGGCATTACTTCGGACGCGCCTAAACAACTTTTCTCCTCGGGAGCAAGGAGCATTGATCAACTGGGGTTATTCTCTGTGCGATGCCGCTCTTCGTACCTTTCTGTTTCCTGCAGCGCCTTCGCCGCGGGGGTGGCCTCGGACGGTGTACGCGCTTTGAATGAGATCACAAGAGACAGGCAATTAAGGATAAAGTCGGAGCATGGCTTTTTTCGTTAGGAGCGACGAAGCGAGGTTGCCGATCGGCTATCGGACCTTCGTGATTTAATCCCGCTGGAACGGGTGGACACTCAATGGTGGGGCAGAGCATTTTCCGTGCGGTGCAGCGCAACGTCAAGAAGTACGACAAGTCTCGTCTAGCCACCCTCGTAATTGATTCCGGTGGACCTTATGCTATTAAGTTCGTAAAGAGCCGGTGGGCGATAAACTACCTGAACCCAGCCCGTCTTAAAATCTCCGAGACGCCAGCGTTAACGTGGGGAACGGCAACTTATGTAACTCCGCTGGCGTTTCCCTTGTCATCCGCACTGTACGGTCGGATTGGGCTAGTGGTCTGTCGCAAAGTAACCATTACCAGCTGTTATGCTTCTAAGTTGGTATGGCGACAGACAGCGAAGTGTCCCTCACCGGTGACCAACGTTCGGAACTCAGCAGCATCG
>Ga0307474_10000614_pt1 | contig 25554 bp, 22 predicted proteins | sample atmos_gasesECM1C_2_FD_203312 | JGI IMG/M metagenome (GOLD analysis project Ga0307474, IMG submission 203312) | Hardwood forest soil microbial communities from Morgan-Monroe State Forest, Indiana, United States - atmos_gasesECM1C_05 | ecosystem: Environmental > Terrestrial > Soil > Temperate... | reverse complement strand
AGCCAATTTCTACCCCCTCGTTGCGGTGCCAGGGGAGGCCCCATGGCTGATCGACAACGGCGTCCCATGAGCCGAGGGTCTTGACGCCAGGGAGGGAATTGGAGGGCAGCCTGCGACCCGGATAGTGTCCCCGTGCCAGAGCTTCAAGTTTCACCTTCTCGGCTTTGACGGCATCGACGAGCGGACGACAGGCGTCGGCCTGGTAAGTAGCCCCATGCTCTCTGAAAACGGGAACGGAGCGAGCATGACGGTGCTGCATGCGATGTTCAAGTTCTTTTAGTTTCGATGTACAACGAAAACTTTGGCACGGGAGCTCGGCCTTGTCAATATTGGGCGTAAGGCACAGGTAACATTGGTAGTTGCCAGTCTTCAAACGGTTTAATGCGAACTACGCGCTGCCCGCTTGGAGCCCAGCCTCAGCGTTCTTTGCTGCGGGAAGCTGCCAATGTTCATGCAACTTTCAGCGGGTGAAGAAAACTGAACGACAACCCTTTCACAACGTCCTACACATATGAACGTAGAAATGGTTTTCTCTCGAAACCTGCTCCGGCAGGCGTCACAGAATATGATCCCTTCCTGTGGGCGGGCGTGATGCCGGTTGATGGTGAGCATACGGGATGCAGTGGTTCAAATCGAAAAACGAAGTGTTCGGAGGTGAGATTGGAAATCGAGATTGGCGTAAACATGGAATTCATTCGCTCCGAGGACAAATCATTTGAAGCAGGAGTGGAACGTGCCACAGAATTGGGATTCCGGTGGGTTGAACCCATGGTGCACAACGGCCGTGAGTTATTGAGTGAGGCTGGCTATTTTCACTCCTTTTCGATGGATAACGACCCGCTGGAGATGAAGGACATTCTGGACCGGCATGGTGTTCAGGCCTCTGCGCTTTCCGCACATTGCCCTTTGATGCGGCCGGAGATAAGCGTGCCGTACCTGGAAAGAGCCGCGCGTTTTGCGGCAGGAATGGGCGTAAAGGTCCTGGCTACTGACGAAGGCATCCGGCCGGAATGGTTGGACGATAAGGAATGCTTCGACGTGATGAAATACACTCTTAGAAAAGTTTTGCAGGTGGCAGAGCGGCACGGCGTTTATGTCGGGATTGAGCCACATCAGAGCATCAGTAAGACTACCGACGGTTTGCTTCGAATTGCGAATCTGGTGGATTCGCCGATGCTCAAGGTGAACTATGACACCGGCAATGCTTTCCTCGGCGGAGCGGACCCGTATGACGGGTTGCGGTCTGTGCTTCCCAAGTTGGTTCATATGCACGCGAAAGACATTTCGATGGGACTAGCACAAGAGAAGAAGGGCAAGGTTACGGGTACTCCAGTTGGCTGCGCCTGCGGAGAAGGAGTTATCGACTGGACAAGGGTGGCTTCCATTCTCAGCGAAGGCAGATACCGTGGTGTACTATCCGTCGAATGTGGTACCTCAGACCAGGCAGCGCATAGCCTGTCGCATCTGAAGGCAATTCTGCAGCGGGCGCCGGCAGCAAGTGCGAAGTAACAACCTGTCAAAGCCCACTGGAGGACACGAGCAATGTTGAATCGAGAGTGTCTCTTCCTTTGTGTGCTCTTAGTGGCAATCGCTATCTCACCGGCAATTGCCCAGGGCACTGGACGTTCTGACGTTGGACGTTCCGGAGCGTCAGGCAAAGATCAAAAACCCGCTGATGATGTTTTCAGCCAGATTTGGCCCAATTTGCCATCGAACCAGAATCCTGCCAGCGTAGCCCGAGGCAAGCTCTTGTTTCAATCCAACTGCGGATTCTGTCACGGACCCGATGCCACGGGGGGAAATAGCGGTCCCGACCTGGTTCGGTCTGGGTTGGTGAATCACGATGAGCACGGTAACCTCATCGGCCCCGTGATCCGCGGCGCTGCCGTCGATAAGGGCATGCCCAAGTTCAGCTTGACGGGCGCGCAAATTTCGGATGTAGTTGCATTCCTTCATCAACGAAACCGCGATGCCCGCCTTCGCTTTACCTACAGAGTCGCAAACGTGGCCGTAGGGAGTGCCGAAGCCGGGAAGGCCTACTTCGAGGCACATTGCGCCGACTGCCATTCTACGAGTGGCGATCTTGCTGGTATCGCCACGAGGTATCCGGGGGACGGCTTGCAACAACGCTGGATTAATCCGGAGCCCAAGCTATTGGGTGGCAAGACGCAAACGCCTGCGGTCGAAGTGAGCGTGACCCTGGCCAACGGGCAGCAATATTCCGGGAGGTTGGAGCATCTCGACGGGTTCAGCGTATCTCTGTATGACGCGCAAGGCGATTATCATAGTTTCGCCCTGACCTCGGAAATCCGAATACTGGTAAAAGATCCCCTCGACGCGCACCGCAAGCTCGCGAATCAGCTTACCGACGGGGACATGCACAACGTTACAACCTATCTGGGGAGCCTAAAATGAAGGTCTGGATGCTGGTCATGATTGCCGTCTCGCTTCCCGGCCTGCTGGTTGGCCAAGGCCTGGACCCGAAGGGCATCTCGAAGCCGCTGGCCTCCTCCTGGCCCACCTACAACGGGGACTATTCCGGACGACGCTTTAGCAAATTGTCACAGATTAATGGGGCGAACGTAAAAAACCTGACACTGGCCTGGTCATACGATTCCCGAACCACACCGATTAAGGCGACGCCCCTCATGGTTGGCGGCGTCGTGTACTTTTCTGGTCTGGACCACGCCTGGGCCATTGATGCGCGTACTGGCCGCATGCTCTGGCAGTGGCAGACGAAGACTCGCGGTGGCACGCACATCGGGAATCGCGGCATGGCGATGTATGGGAAATGGCTCTTCCTGGTCACGCCTGATGACTACCTGATATCACTCGATGCAACGAGCGGCGAAGAACGATGGCGAGTAGAAATCGCCGACCTTAAGCTCGATTATTTCTCGACTGTAGCTCCGATCGTTATCGGGAATCACATCCTGGTCAGCCCGAGTATCGAATCGACAGATAACCGCGGCTACCTCGATGCCTACGATCCGGACACCGGAAAGCTACAGTGGCGCTGGTATTCAACGCCAGACGCAGGAAAGCCGGGCTCGGAGACGTGGCCGAACAAAGAAGCACGCGAACATGGCGGCGGGGCTATTTGGATACCGGGGACCTACGATCCGGAATTGAACCTGTACTACTTCGGCACCGCCAATCCTCAGCCCGTCATGGCCGGGCAGGGGCGGGAAGGCGAAAACCTATGGGCAAATTCCATTGTTGCGTTGAATCCCGATACCGGAAAAATGGCCTGGTTCTACCAGACTACTCCGCATGACGTTCACGACTGGGATTCCGCCGAAACCCCGGTGCTTTTCGACTTGGAGATCAATGGGCGGGCGCGAAAGTTGCTCGTCCAGGCAAACCGGAACGGTTACGTTTTCGTATTGGATCGGTCCAATGGAGAGCACATCCTCACGGCTCCCTTCGCTCCCAACAATTGGGCAAATGGCCTCGATGCGCAGGGACGTCCCATCCCCGACAGAAATAAGGATCCCAAACCGGCTGGAGCGTTGGTGATTCCCTCAGAGGCGGGAGCTACGAATTGGTTTCCGCCGAGCCTGAATCCTGACACTGGGTACTTGTACGTCAGAGTGACCCGTTCGGCAGCGGTGTTTTATCTAACGGACTCCAGTGCCAAACCGGAGGCGTGGGGTGGAATTGACAAGGCTGTCTGGAACGGGCCATCGTCGATCGAGGCGATCGAATGCAAGACCGGGAAAATCGCCTGGGATTACCCCACGGGAGTCGGGGGCGTTTCCGGTCTCCTGACCACCTCGGGAGGATTGGTTTTTGGAGGCGATGGTGCGGGGAATGCCTTGGCACTCGACGCCACCTCAGGCCGTGCGCTCTGGCATGTGAGCCTTAACGAGATCATGTACAACGGGCCGATCACGTACGAAGTAGGAAGTCGGCAATACGTGCTGCTCGCCGCCGGTGCGAAGCTGTTTGCCTTCACCCTGCCGGAGCAGTAGCGAAACACGATGCTCCAGTTGTTCTAAGTGCCGCCAATGGGTGTTGCACCCACCTCAGTGCAGCCAGGAGTCTATCTGAAAACAACTATTCTGTTCTTGGTTTTGGTTACCGCGGCTCAGTCGCCAGTGTCACAAACTTCGGTTGTGAACAGAGTTCCCTTGTTCCGCAAGGGTGCCATTCGCGTCTTGATTCTTTCCGGCCAGAACAATCACGACTGGCGCACTACAACTCCCTTCCTTGAGAGATTGCTCCTGAACACCGGACGATTCGATGTTCGGATAAACCAAGAGCCGGTTGGCATGACCTCCGACACGTTGGCTGTTTACGATGTTGTGGTGCTCGATTACAACGGTCCGCGATGGGGCCAAACGGCGGAGAATGCGCTGGCAGACTTTGTTCGTTCAGGCAGGGGATTGGTGGCTGTACACGGGGCCAATTGGGCGTTTAGCGGCTTAGTCGTGTTGGCGGACCATCATGTTCCGACCGGCATCATGGAGCCGGCGTGGCCGGAATACAAGAGCATGATTGGCGGGGTCTGGTCAGATCAGGATCCGGCTTCGGGACACGGGAAACGCCACACTTTCTTGGTGAAGATCTCAGACCTTCATAACCCAATCACTGCGGGATTTCCCGGGACGTTTGAAGCCGACGACGAGCTCTATCACAATATGCACATGTCTGAGGGCGTCCACATTCTGGCTACTGCGTATGACGACTTGAAGTACAAAATCCCGCGGGAACAAAAACCCGCTAATATCCCGACAAATTGGCCGCATCTGGATTTCAATCCGACAGGTAAGGATGAGCCCATGCTTTGGACGGTGAACTACGGCCGCGGGAGAACCGTTTACACAACGCTCGGACATGACGTGAAAGCCATGGGAATGCCTGGCTTCTCCACAATATTCGTTCGCTCTGTGGAATGGGCTGCGACTGGGGCAGTGCGGGAACCCGAGCCGGAGTTCCGATCATGGGCCGAGCCACCTGCACACCAACAATAGACTTAGCTGTCGATTCCAGAACCTTCTAAACTGATGAGGACTTGACCGAACTTCACTCGCGCTCACGGCATTTGCAAGAAGTTTTGGGAACTGCCTGTGTCGTCTAGCCACTGTCTTGGGAGCGAACGAGTGCATTGAGGCCTTGAAGCTAACTGATTCTCTACTTGCGATTTCGCGCACTCGCCTCATCACTCGAATCAGCTTGGACCTGTCGCCTCGCCGCCGGGTTCCAGGCAATAACGGGCTGAGCATGCCTGAAGCTCGATCTGCCAGACTCTGCCGTGAGCTGACCTTAGAGCTCCCGGTATCAGCTGAAGCAAAAGGAAATCCGAAAATGAGTATCGAGAAAGATGATCCAATAAAGCACGTTGTACTCCTAATGATGGAGAACCACTCGTTCGATCAAATGCTAGGGTGCCTGAAGGATGACTACCCGGATTTAGAAGGTATAGACGTTAACTCTTCTTTTCCGAGATTTAATCTTGACCTTCAGGGGAATAAGGTTTTTCAGGCGCCCACAGATGTGCAGCAGGTCGAACTCGACCCAAAACACGAATGCCGGTTTGTGCTCAAGCAAATAGAAAACCAGAATTCAGGTTTTGTGACTGATTTCCAGATGAACGTCAAAGGAAATAAGGCTGCTGATCGGGAACTGGTGATGGCCTATTACCTGTCGGGTCGATTGCAGGCACTGCACGGGTTAGGACGGAACTTTACTATCTGTGATCATTGGTTCTCATCTCTTCCTGGTCCTACCTGGCCCAACCGGTTCTTTGCGTTATCTGGGACGTCCTCTGGCCGAGTGTTGATGCCCGAAGGGTGGGCCCACCTTCGCCCTGAGGAGATGTTCAACCAGAATCAATTTACGGTCTTCGACCGGCTTAACGAGGCGGGCAAGACGTGGCGGATTTACTATTACGACTTTCCCAGTTCGCTTCTTCTCAACCGACAACGAGTTGCTGAGAATTTGAAGGGCTATACGCAGATAGATCGCTTCTTCAAAGACGTACAAAATGAAAAGGACTTTCCAGCATTCGTCTTCATAGAACCGAAATACTTCGGCGTTGACCAGAACGATGATCATCCCCCACACAACGTGTTCAAAGCCGAGAAGTTAATTGCCGATTTATACAACGCGATCCGATCCAGCCCAGAGCTTTGGAAATCTACGCTACTAGCCGTGGTATACGATGAGCACGGTGGTTTTTACGACCACGTTGAACCCCCGCCGGCGATTCCTCCCGACCCTCATAAAGAAGAGTGGACGTTTGATCGGCTGGGAGTCAGAGTACCCGCGTTGCTAATCAGTCCCTGGGTTGACGCGAGGGTCGAAAAAATGCAATTTGACCATACCAGCCTCCTGAAATACATGACAAACAAATGGGGGCTGGGAGACCTAGGTCATCGCACGGAATCGGCGAATAGTATCGGAATCGTGATAAACCAGCAAGTACCCAGAGAAAACACCGTACCTTTTGTCCGGGTGCCCTATTCGACTTTGATCCCTCCCAGACCTGACCTTGAGAAGGAAGACTCAAGCAATCATCATGCCGCGTTGCAGAAGTTTGCCCAATTCCTCGCCGAGGAAGAGGATGCTGGGACCAGTGAGGACATCCGACTTCTTACAAGCAGTACGAGTTGGTTGGCAAAGACTAAAGCTGGTTTTGGAAAGATGTTGCTGAAGGCTGGACAGGAGTTGACACAGGATCTAGAACGGTACAGAAAGGAGAAGGTTGCAACGACAACGAGAATCGCCTTGAAGAGATTAAACCCGCACCAGTAGTCGCCGGGCGGCGCTGGGATTGCGAATCCGGTCATCATGTCGGTCGTTGGCGTGTCTGTTACGTATGCTCTTGCGATCCGCGCGGGTCGACGACGACCGTATCCACGGCATCGAGAGGCTGGCGAAACTGGTAGGCGTTTCGCGGATTCAGGGCCAGTCAAACCCAGCACTCCAGAATTGGTAGAAGTTTTCCTACTCAGGGATGGCATACTGCGTGGTCAGAACCGTGCGCCCACGGTGCTTCAGATACAGCACTAAGCAGGGGCCCCCGTTGGGATGGTGCAGAGCGCAGGCCGACATGTTCAACGGATGCAGAAGGCTCTGACGCAGGTGAATTTCCAATTGGCCAATGTGTTAAGCGATGTGAGCGGAATGACCGGACAGGCAATCATCAAAGCGATTCTGGGAGGTCAAAGTGATTCGCATAAGCTGGCTGAGTTTCGTAATCCTCGGGTGCGGGCACGCGAGGAGGAGATTGCGCGGAGTCTCGAGGGCCACTGGCAAGAAGATCTGCTGCTCGCGTTGCAGCAAGAGCGGGATGGGTATGAGTTCTGCCAGAAGCAAATGGCCGAGTGCGCCAACTCGACCACTATCTCGAACAGAGAGCGGATCGGAGTCAGGGTGCCGCTCTGCATCGGTGGACGGCGCCCAGCCGAAACCGACAAGGTCTGGTAGGCCCTCCAGTTGTTGTTGGCGTCAGTCGTACTAAAGGAGTTCCGCATGATCACCCGAATCTGGCCTGGTGCGACCCTCGCAGCCAAGAGCGACCCCAGATTCATACCTCTCGCCTACTTCCTCACAGGTTTCTTCTTGCTCGGTTGCTTATCGACTCCTTTCTCGCTGATCAGCCCCAGGGCGTCTTTCGCATTAAATGGGTAACGGTGGAGGGACTGTTGTCCAGTGGTGCTGAGAGAGATATCGACGCGCCGATTGTTAGCCAGAACGAGCACAGACAAATTGTTGAGCATCTTCTGCCGGTCGTCCTCGGTCAGGTCGGGATTCTCGTGGATCTGTTGCTTGACCTGGTTAGCAGTGAGATTGTCCTCCTTGCCGAATGATCGGACCTCGATGCTGCCGGCGGGAACGCCGTGTTCGACGAGGAAGCTCTTGGCGCGCTCCACGCGTCGCTCAGTCAGGCGTTTGTTGAACTCGTCTGACCCGCGCAGGTCGGCGTGGCCACCCAGGATCAGGTGAGCTTCGGGCTTGAATGTGAGATACCGGTTGAAGCCGATGGCGAGGGTCGCGAGGACGGCCTCTTGACTCTCCATCAGGCCGCCGCCGGGATTCTTCTCCGTCGGGCGGGCGGTTTGGAAGTAGATGCTGTGGAGCGAGAGCTTTATTTCCAGTTGCTTAATCTCTGCGGGAGGTTCGGGAGGCGGAGCTTCCACCGCCACGGTGGTCATTGCCGAAGCGGTAAGCGCAGGGCTGCGGTCGTCACTCACAGTGCAAGTCACCGTGATCGGACCCGGTTGCGCACCGGATGCGTTCAGAGTGGCGGTCGCATCCGTTCCCGAGATGTCGCCCGCCGTCGCTCGATAGCTATAGGTCAGCCTGCGGCTATCGGGGCTGCTGGCCTTTGCTTGGATTGTCGCGGTGCCGCCCAGGTTGATGGTTCGCGGATCTGACAAGCATGAAATCTGAGGAGGCCGCGGCTGTTTCACCGTGAATGTGGCGGAGCAGGAGGCGACGCCATTCTTGGTACCGTCGTTCAAGTTCGCTGTCATTTGGTAGGGCCCGGGTTGCAGACCAGTTGTGTCCACCTGGGAGGAGGCGTCCGTACCTGCAACTTTTACTGCGGCGCCACTCCAGTTGTATTTGATGGTGCGCTTGGGATTGAAACCGGTCCCACTCGTACGTACGGTCACAGCCTCACCGGCAAAGACTTCTGCCGGTTCCACCGAGCAAGCCGCGCCGGGAGGCACGGGAGCCGTTCCGCCGCCGAACATGAAATTGAAGCCGGCCTGTAATCGTACTCCCCGGATTTGAGTGGCTGAAGTCGAAGCCGAAGGACCATACCTGTAGTTGGAGTACACATAATCGGCCCGGATGGGGCGAAGAGCAAAGTGCCGGGAGAGATTGATGTCGAGACCGCCGCCAGCCATGAACCCCAATTTGTCGATGTTGTGGAAGGCAGCAGGCATGAGGCGCTGGTCGCCCACTAATACCTCAAGAAATGGGGAAACAAGGCGGTGACGGAACGTAAACTTCGGCCCCAGTGAAAGGTTCGAGAAGCCGGTATCGTCGATTCTCTTGATGACTCCGTTTTCACCGTCACCCCAATGAGTACTGCCGTCGAGGGTGATTCCCAGCCAACGATTGAAGTCATAAGTGAGACTGGCACCGGCGCCTCGAGGATTTATCTCGAGGCGACTGCTTACGGGAAGTATTCCGCCAGGAAGCACGCCATGGACATCCGCGCCAGGCTGGAAGACAGAGTATCCGCCAAAGAGTTCCCATTTGGGGGCGGGCTGATCCTGCGCTGCCAGGGTGCTGGAGCTACACAGAAAAGCGACAGGTGCCAGCAGCATTACAGCGAGAAGTCCACGATGTCTACGAGATTGCGATGACATACGACAATATCCTCCGAGTCTTATAACTCGCTCATGGCCCCGGCGCAGTGCGATAGGTGGACTGGCTTGAAACGGTTCCCCTATCGAATGCGGCGTGGCTTATGGAGCTGTAACCGTATTGCTGTCCAAAGTCACCGCGCCATTACGAGCCAGTGCTCTGCCTTGCAAGCTGGCGCCGGTATCGAGCGTGATGGATTGAAGCGACAATATGGTTCCCTGGAAGACGGAGTTCGTTCCCAGAGTGGCTGAACTGCCGATTTGCCAGAAAATGTTCTTGGCCTGGGCACTTCCCGCCAGAATCACCTGAGTAGATCCCAGCGTCGTCAGAGTCGAACCGACCTGGAAGATCCAAACAGCATCGGCATTACCTTGCGCGTCGAGCGTGACGTTTCCAGCCGAGAGCATGACAGTGCTGGAAGTTTTGTACACTCCGGGCGTGAAGGTCAGGCCGCTCATGTCCCCGGGCAGAACCGCTGCTCCCTGCACTCCGGCAGCATAGTTATAGGCCGTGGTCAAATCCAGTTGCGCCTGTGCGGCGATCGGATCGGTCAAGTGCATGACCGCCGGTGGAGTAAGTGTTCCCGGCGGGAATCCTGTAACCGCGGATCCCGGGCTCAGTCCTAGGTCGCCTCCGCTGATGATGGTTGGACCGGTGTTAGTAACCGTGGATCCAGCCAAGATCTCGAAAGTAGCAGCCGAGTTCAAAGGTACCGTCGCCTGGCATGCCGCCACGGCGGTGGTGAAGGTCCAGGTAAAGTCACTGGCCAGTGGGTTGCCGAAAATGTCCTGAGCTCCGGTTGTAATCGTAGCGGTGTACGTAGTATTCAGCGCAAGGGCCGCAGAAGGAGTAAAAGTCGCGGTGATGTCAGGCGCATCGTAGGTGACTGTTCCCGCCGCACCTGGTCCCGTGAGTGTGAAGGTGGTGGTGTTTATGGTCGAGGCGTTCATCGCCTCGCTGAACGTCGCGGTTACAGCCGCGTTGGGACATGCTCCATCGGCGGGAGTGACAGAAACCACTGTCGGTGCGCCGATCCCGGTGCAGTTCGCGACCCCTGTAATGAAGGTCCATACGTCGTTGCTGGCAAGAGCATTGCCGAACATGTCCTTGACTGCCGTGTTGATAGTGGCGGTATAGGAGGTACTCGCTGCGAGACTGCTCGATGGAGTAAAGATCGCGGTGTTGCTGGTGGCGTCGTAAGTGACCAGCCCCGACACGCTCGCGCTATTGGGTCCGGTCAGCGTGAAGGTCGAGGCATTGATAGTGGAAGGATTCATTGCCTCACTAAACGTGGCCGAGACTATCGTGTTAGTACATGCGCCGCTGGCGCCGGTGGGCGCCACAGACACCACAGTAGGTGGAGTCAAGCCCGGAGCAACCGTTTTGTCGTGGTCGCTGCATCCGTTAGCGACAAGAAGCAACAGGATTGTTGTGAAGCAGATCTTATAGTTACTGTGTCTCTGCATAATCATCGCCTTCTTGCTTTTTGGCTTATCTGCGGCCGTACGGATAGCATGACGCTTCCCGCAAGTACTGGAGCATACATGTAAGCAAGTTAGTCTTTCTGTTCACAAGTGCACACTGTTAAAGATAACGAATTGGATGAGGTTCGTATCTTAACTTCCGAAAGTGCGGAGAGTAGGTCGGCTTGACTCTCTGCTTCCTCGTGGCGACGGACTTGATGCCGCAGGATTTCAACTGCCGACCGTCTCGGCGAATGCGAGCATTCGTACCAGCGATCTAACGGGTGTTGAGCGCTATCGTCCAGTTCGATCAACCAGCGAGTAAAGAAGGACTGTGCTGTGGTTTGAACGCTTCTTGAATTGCTTCACTGTGATACTAAGCTACGAGCGCGACCTGACTGTTAATTGGAGAGCGCGACGCTGCGTGAAGAAAAAGCCAAAAAGCTAGCAAACATAATGGAGCGAGGAACTCAAATCCAATGTCGTTCCAGCTATGAATCTCCTTCGCTTCGAACCTGTATTCGAACCTATATTCGAACCAATAGAAGAGACTCGCTCGCTCCTCGGTATCCTTGTTGGCGATATAGCGGAGCGTGATGTAAATGTCCACCAGCGTTCTGGTCATTCCGAACGCTTTGTCGCTAAAGCCAGCCTCCACCTGCGCACTGCTGACGATCTGTTGGGCGGGCCACAAGGGAGCTAGGGGGCGAACAAACTCGCAGCGGCGTATGTGCAGTGGATCGAGCTGACAATGGAGAGGGTGGATAAGGTGTGGGGGAGGGAACAAGACAGGTACCAACTAACCGGACTTCCAGAGTCGTAAAAAAGGCGCGAGTTTCTGAGGAGACTTCACGGTCGCAGTCCGGCCAGCTTCCTCGAAGCCCGTTCCTGGACCGGCGCTAGTAACACACGTGCGGGCGAGTGGTTCGACGCTTCCTGGCGTGCCGTTAAGTTCGGAGACAGATCGCTGCCGCCGGTTACCCTTTTCTACTTCACGGCTTGCGACGTAACGTTACAAAATGGTGACATGACGTTGACCTCAGTTTGACAAGATGGCGAAATGGTTTTGCCACAATTGGTGTCATCTGCCAGGTATGCGGATCCAAGAGGCAGGCCGGGTTCCAAGCAGGGGCACAATTTGTGAATGCTTACCCTGGGGAATCCTGACTCGAAAGCCATGATATTCGAGATGTTCCGCCCAGTGCATCGCTGGATCTGGTGCGACGCGGAGCGACGCGCGCACAAACTGCTGCGCTTCGGCGAGACCGAAACCGATGGTGGCCGCGACCTCGTGCGGGCATCCGAGATGACGCCGGATTCACTCCTTCGCCGTCTCTATCTGGAACACGCCATCGACGAGCACCGTCACGGTGTAATGTTCCGTCGACGGGGCAACGAGATTCTGCGCTCGCTCGTTCCCGACTCGAATTCCAGCTTTCAGGCGGACTGGCTGGCGCCCAGCGGGCACGGTGTCGACGACCTGCGCGTGGACGAAGAAGCCGATGAGGCTCTCCTTGCTTTTCTTCATTTGTCGGAAAAAACCGCCGCCGACCGTTTCTCCGTCTATCGCGATGTGCTCGAAAACGATATTCCGACCCGCGCGATCTTCGAGGAAATCCTGCGCGACGAGGTGTTTCATATGAACTACACCCTTACACAGCTGGCTCGCGTCTCACCGCAGCGTCACGGGAGGACGTTGTGGTATGAACGGCTCAGGCGCATATGGAAAAGCTATTTGCGGCTCGCGGCCGCCTTGGGCGCCGTCATTGGTGGTTTCGTCCTGACAGTTCAGTATTTTGTCATTCTGCCGCCGTTTGCTTGGCTCGCGAAGCGTGCCGAGCGCCGGGAGTCACGAGGGTGGACTTCGATCTCCCCCCCACCCGATCGCTCTCTGCGGCGCCAATATTAGAGCACCAGTTTTGACATGAAGATCCTAGGGATTTCGGCGCATTATCACGATTCCGCGGCGGCGCTGGTGATTGACGGCATGCCGGTCTGCGCGGTGCAAGAGGAGCGTTTGTCGCGGCGCAAGGGCGACGCATCTTTCCCGTTGTCGGCGATCCAATGGTGCCTCGATCACGCCCATCTGGAGCCCGAGGCGCTTGATGTAGTGGTTTATTTCGAGCGTCCTATGCTCAAGTTCGAACGCATCCTCACCTGTGCCTTGCGCGCTTTCCCCCATTCCTGGCGGGCGTTTCCGAAAGCGATGCAGAACTCGCTGGGCGAAAAGGTCTGGGTGCGCGGCATCATCTCATCGCATTTAGGCGTGCCGAGCAGCAGGATTTTATTCGCCGAGCACCACCAGTCGCATGCCGCAGCGGCCTTTCTTACTGCTCCGACGCGCCGGGCGGCGATATTGACCACCGATGGAGTGGGTGAGTGGGCCACACTGGCCGTCGGTCATGGCGAGCGCAAGCCCGATGGGAACACAGAGATCACGCTCCTACGTGAAATCAGGTTTCCGCACTCGTTGGGAATGCTTTATTCGACCTTCACGGCGTACCTTGGTTTTGCGGTGAATGAGGACGAATACAAAGTGATGGGCTTGGCCGGCTATGGTCGGCCGACAATGGTGGATCAGGTCCGGCGGGTCATCCGCCGCACGCCGGACGGCGCATTCACGCTCGATCTGGATTATTTCGAATTTCATACCACAACCGAGCGCTCCTACTCGGATCGTTTTGTGGAACTCTTTGGCCCACCGCGCAATTCCTATGAGCCGATCGATCTGGAGACGGCCGAAGGCCGGCGCTTCGCCGATTGCGCGGCTAGCGTGCAGCGAGTCCTCGAGGATACGCTGGTGGGTATCGCCCGGACGCTGCGCCAGGAAACCGGATTAACCGATTTGTGTCTGGGTGGCGGCGTAGCGTTGAACGGCGTTGCCAACGCCCGGATCTTAGCTGAGTCGGGCTTCGAGCGCGTCTTCGTGCCGTCCGCTCCCGGCGACGCGGGATGTGCGTTGGGCGCCGCTCTTTACGCCGACCGCATCCACTTCGGCAATCCAGACCGGGACGTGCCTGATCATCCGTTTTGGGGTCCACCAGCGGACGGAGTTGAACTGGCACGTCTGGCCCGCGAGGACGGGCATCGGTTCGAGGAAATGGACGACAGCACTTTGATCGAGCAAACCGCCGACGATCTGGCTGCCGGCCGCGTCGTGGGATGGATGGATGGAGCCCTCGAGCTGGGGCCGCGCGCCCTCGGTCACCGCAGCATCCTGGCCGCGCCGCACGCCGTGGCCATGCGCGACCGGCTCAATCGCGACATCAAGTTTCGCGAGGAGTTTCGGCCGTTTGCGCCGGTGGTGTCGATCGAATCAGCCGACCGCTACTTCGAATTGCCGCCAGGCGGGGCGCGCCTGGCGCGCTTCATGTCGGGGGTCTTCCCCGTGCGTAAGGAGTGGCGCCAGAGCCTGGCAGCGGTCACGCACGTGGACGGTACCGCACGCGTGCAGGCGCTAGAGCACGACATGGCGCCGCGCTTGCACACGCTGCTGGAGGCATACGGACGACGTGCGGGTATTCCTGTGCTGCTAAATACCTCGTTCAACCTGGCGGGCGAACCCATTGTCAATCGCGTGGTTGAAGGGTACACAACCTTCCGTCGCAGCGGGATCGACGTGCTGATCGCTGGACAGACTCGCCTGACGAAGCGCGCCTCGCCGCTGGCGAACGCAAAAGAGGAGGTCACATGCTCAAGAAGCGTGGAGCGGTCCAGCGCAAGGTGATCATGCTGGGCAGTTCTTTCGGATCGATCGCGGAGCTGGCAGGTGGGTTATGGCGAAACGACTCCGGAAAGCGGTGGTTGCTTCCACTGGCCGTGTTTCTGTCCGTAACCGGGATTGTGTTGGCCGTCGCGGCGACCGTCGAAGCGCTAGCTCCGTTCGTCTATTCGATATTCTGACGGTGAACACCTTTTTGGAATTATTGGCTTGTCCGGCGTGCAGGAAGGCGCTCGCGCCAGACTGGTCGTGTCCCGCTTGCGGCGCGCGCTACGAAGCTCCCGACGGAGTTCCCAACCTTCGCGTATCGGGCGACTCGATGACCGACTTGGTGCGCCGCTTCTATGAGGAGTCGCCGTTTCCCGGCTATCCTCCGCGCGACAGCCTGTCGTGGCTACGCGCGCGGGCCGAGCGCAGCGAGTTCGTGCGTTTACTTGATCAGGCAATTCCCGGTGACGCGCGGATTGTGGAGATCGGTTGCGGCACGGGGCAGATGAGCCTGTATTTGGCGCGCGCGGAGCGCGTTGTCATCGGCGCGGATCTCACCCGTGGTGCTCTGCAACTGGGAGCGGCGGCGGCGAAGCGTTTTGGACTGGACCGTGTGCAGTTCGTAGAAACCGATCTGCAACATCCTGGCCTCTGTTCAGGCGCGTTTGATGTGGTTTATTCATCAGGCGTTCTGCACCACACCCCAAATCCGCGATCATCCTTTTCCCGAATTGCCCAGCTTGTGCGGCCAGGCGGAATCATCGTCCTCGGTGTCTACAATTCTTTCGCTCGCATACCACTCCGCCTTCGGCGAGTGCTGGCGCGTTGGTCGAGATATCGGTGGATCCCGTTTGATCCGATCTTGCACGATCGCCGGAATGAGCCGGCGAGACGGGAGGCGTGGCGGCGCGACCAGTATCAAAATCCGGAGGAGCACCGCCATACTCTCGCTGAAGTTCAAAAATGGTTCGACGAAAACGGAATTGACTACATGCGCGCGTATCCCACCGCATTGATGGGCGAGGAACCCGGGGATCTCTTCGCCTACGCCTCCGACAACTGGCTGCCGGAGGCCTGGCTCGCACAGTTGGCCTGGATTCCCCAACTTGGCAAAGAGGGTGGGTTGTTCGTCACTATTGGCCAGCGTCGCCAGTCATGAATGGGTTGCCGACAATCTCGTGCTCGTGGAGCCCTCTTGCCAGTTGGCGAGTGGGTGGCCCGTGATTCCAGGAGTGACCAGGGTCAAGCACCTGCGCCGAACTGAATCATCCAGAAAACATTTCGGGCGGTCCCAGCTTCATGATGGATTCTTCTCAAGGGCGTTATGAGTCAGCGAAAAACCGCAGTTTCAGAGCGTAACCGGCAGGCGTCCGGATGTTACGGCGCGCGCTTGCTTGCCGAGATTCTGGTCGCATCGATCGGAGTGGCACTCCTGGCCTGCGCGCTCCGGGCCAACCAGCGGTGGCTGGACAGGCACTTCGTGCCCTCGTTTTTCTTGCCGCGCCATTGGTACGTGGTGATACAAACGCTGGTCCGCTTGGCGATGGGCATCGTGGGCGCGTGGCTCGCACTCATCGCGTGGCGGCGCGCTGGACGCTTCGCAGCGCACACGCCAGGCCGGGCGTTCCAGGTCGTGATCGCGGTGCTGTTAGCACTGGGCGCAAGCGAGCTGCTGCTGCGCTATGTGCATCTCCGTCCAGCCGAATGGCTGTCGCCCGCCGACGAACCCCGCCGCCAAGTCGATCCACGGCTCGGATGGACGTGGGTACCGGCGCGTACCGGGCACAAGGACATCGGCGGGCGGGTCGTCGACTACGCCATTGACCCGGCAGGCTGTCGCGTTCAGCGTGTCGATGAACCTGTCGATCCCGCGCGCCCGACAATTCTGTTCACCGGCGAGTCGGTGATGTTCGGCGAGGGACTCACGTGGGAGGAGAGCATACCGGCGCAGGTCGGCGCGATGATAGGAATGCCGACCGCGAATCTTGCCGTCCACGGTTACGGCAACGACCAGGCGTATATGAAGCTGGAGATGGAGCTGCCCCGTTTTCGCCGACCGGTGGCCGTGGTGTCACTCTTCATGACGGACCTCTTTGGCCGGAATCTCGATCAGGATCGACCGCATCTCGGGCCCGGTCTCATCTGGCTGTCGCCAGAACAGCGCTCGCGTCTGCCATCGCTCGCAAAGCTGCTCGTCCCATACCGGACCGACAAGACGGTTGATCGCGGCGTTACCGTGACGCGTGAGGTGTTTCGCGCCACTAATGAGCTAGCACGTGTGCATGGCGCAACGCCGCTTCTTGTGGTGCTGCAGTTTGGCCATGAAGAGCAGGCGGAACAGATGCTGCGGCGGCGAATCCTCGACGATGCGGGCTTACCTTACTTGTTCATCGAGATCGATTCGGCGTGGCGGTTGCCCTGGGACCGGCACCCGAATGCACGCGCCGCGCGCGCAATTGCCAACGCCATCGCCGCTCAGCTGCGAGCGCAAACCTCCGCTGTCGATCTCAACTCGGATGCGACCGTAACCTCCGCAAGATGCGACCGTAACCTCCGCAAGAAAGAGTGGGACGAAAAGTTCGAATTGACAAACTGATGACACGTTCGGTGGCGCACGCCGCCTACGCTGCGGGTCGGATCAATTCCAACTTAAAGGGCAGCACTAAACAATTCGGATGGTTGCAGGCCTCTGCAACCAGAAACTATTCCGCCCCAGTTCTCCTCCCCCTGCATCGGGACCTGTGGCATTCAGGTACCTGATGCGTACTGGCATAGCCACGAGCCGGTCGGAAAGTTGTGCCCCCTTGCGGATCTGTCACCAGTCGTACAGGAAAACCTCAAGAGGGCGCCACATGCAGACCCAGCCACCGATCGTAAGGCTCTTGTGCACGATCTCGCACCCTTCATCAACGCAGCCAGAAAATCGCCCAACGCAATCGCGGATGCGAGAGCAACGAGAACTCCTTTACACAGCAGCGATAGAGGAGTCCACATCCACAGTGCTCGTCCGCATTACAGAAGCGCTGGAGGAGTAATCCGATGGACTGTTTAGTTAAGGTGCAAGAATCTGGAAGAAGCGTTTGAATCCAGGCTGAGGGACTACAGGGAAGCCCGTTTCGCTGCCTTGTATCCTGAAAGGTCTGAACTTGCATCCAGGAAGTACCTCGATATGGAGAACCCGAAGTACGACCTGTAAGAGCACCGGCTAGCGTCCGCCTGGCCATGAGGTGTAAACCGTCCAAGCTATTCGACAGGCTTCGCGAGCGCTGTTTGACAACCGCTGCACGGAAGCCTAGCATTTTGGTTGAGCAAGCTACCTCTTCTTACTCTTTCAGGTCCCCTGAACTAAGTCAGCCCATCTGAAGCATTTTCCCCTTAGATTGTCTCCGAGGAGGAACTCCGTTATGACCGTATTGACCCGTTGGGAACCTTTCCGTCAGTCTATGACTATGCAAGATCGCATGAACGTCATGAACCGTCTTTTGCGTGAGTCGTACAGGCCCGAAGGCCCGGAGGAGGCGCTTACAACCACCAACTACGCCCCGCCGGTGGACATCTACGAAGACGCGCACAACATTACTTTGAAGCTTGAGGTTCCTGGCATCGACGAAAAAGATATTGATGTCCGCATCGAGAACACGACCCTCACCGTACATGGAGAGCGCAAGATCGAGAAGGAAGAGAAAGAGGAGAACTTTCGTCGTGTCGAGCGGCAGTATGGAGAGTTTACCCGCTCGTTCACACTGCCCAATTCGGTCGATCCGACACAGGTGAGCGCACACTATGACAAAGGTGTGCTGAAGATCAGACTCGCCAAGAAGGCAGAAGCCAAGCCCAAGCAGATCAAGGTTACGGTTGGCAGCGAGAAGACCCTCGAAGCCAAGGTTCAGGGCAAGGCTGCGTAAAACCGGCACCTAGCGCGAGAAACGGGAGGCGAGATGATCCGCCTCCCAATTTATCTGTCATCCCGAAATGCGTCGCTCGTTGTGTCCAAGAGCCAACGTGTAGAAACTTGCATTTATGGCAACCCGGAAGCTCGTTTTTCAGAAAAACGCTAGATTTACAGGATGGGCTTGCACAGCCTGTGGATGGGCCAAACCCATTCCCCGCATAGTCGAATCCGAGGGTGAACCACCCAGAGATATTGAGACCGACTTTGCCAATCACGATTGTGCCAAACACCCACGCAAAGTCGAGGACTTCAGCTAGTCCTCTGCCAGGATCCTACGGACTGAGAACAAGTAGTTTCTGTTTCTCAAGAAGTGATATTCCGCGTCCCTCCCCCAGCCACGACAGCGGTCATTGAATTGAACTGGCTGTGTTCGAAAATACGGTGTTCGCATTGCTTCGGATCGGGCGAATCGTACCGACTACAATCACCAGAATGACGCCAACATAACTCCGTACTCGGCAATGTCCTGGCCCTCGTCGAGCCGCCACCAGTATGAGAACTTCATGTTTGCACCCACGAAATTAGGGAATGATCTCGCGCGCCTCTCCGGGACGGTTGTGCGGCAGTCTCTAGACTAACTGCGGTCTGAGCGACCGCCAGCGACGAGAATAGCAAGCAGAACGGTAACAATCCGAGATTGGCAGAATCTGCTCATCATAGAAGATGAATGATGCGGCATAGGCTGGTCACCTTTCATCGCCGCCAAGTATCAATGTGACTTTGTCGTGCCGGTAGGCATGGGACTCTTTCTCTTCAGGGTCCGCCTGTATGGTAAGACGATAAATCCTTGGCGCGATAGCCTGAAAGGTTGCGCCTTGCGCATCTTGGATCGTCCATGGCGTCCGAACTTCGAAGCTTGAAATCGAAGATGGCAGACGATCGAAATCCACCGTATACAGCCGGTTTTTTAGATTCACTCCAGTGATCTTGATCGCTTTGCTTGGCTCTCCAATCAAGAGCTGCGGGGGACGAGACAAAATCATAATGCCGCCCGCGTAACCGATTGTCAGCAGTGTGCTTCCGTGAGGCAAATTGAATTCCACTCGGGCATGAGTATCTTCTTCATTCTCCTCCAGAGTAGGAGCAATGGACCGACTCCCTAACTGCGCCCGTTTCAGCTTGGCCCCAAAAGGAATTTCCGGATTGAATACCATTTTTACGGGAGCGCCTTCATTACGCATCTGGAGGCTTACCTCGCTGCCGGATTCAGCCATGCGCATGGTGATTTCCGAGGCACCCACGTGGACATTCCGCAGGGTGATCGTGTCCCAACTGGGCGGCAGGTGCGGGGCAAAAGTGATCTGATTCAACCTGGCGCTTACCTGGAGGCCCAGCAATCCATTCACGGTTGCGGTGAAGAACGCTGCGGACGACCATGTTTGCTCGGGCACGGACTCCTCTTCTTCGTGGTAGTAATCGCCAGCGAGCGCCTCATGCATATGTCCTAGAGAATCGAGCGAACTCCATGGCAGGAGCGCGCTCCAAATTGGCAGCGCGGTAGCGGGCCGGTGCTCGGCCCAAAATGCGGAGGAAACGCTGGAGGTGCTGACAGCCCAGACGCTTCCGCTGGCATAGGAATTTGGATCGTAAGTGCTGGCGCTCGATGCTCGCCCGCGGGTACCCCAATCGGCCTGAAAATCAGAAGCGGAGAGCTGGTCAATAATCGAGTTACTCTGTGCCCGAGAAAACAAGGGTCTTCCAATTATATTGGCCGGACCTATATCGCGACCAACCACTGGAGTTCCAGAACGCGTGTAACCGATGATCCAAAACTTCTGGCGATCGTCCCAATATCTTTGACCGATGGTTTGACTGGCTCGTTGGGCAAGTGTGCTCGCTTCCGAGGCCGCCGCGGCATGACCCGCCACGGCGGCGAGACGCGCGAACGCCTGCGCAGCGGCTACCCAATTCGCAGACAAGGACAGTTCGTCGCTGAGGGGATCTTGCTCTCGTATGCCTTGTTTGCCAGATGGAATCCGTGGCAGGCCGTCTTTAGAATCGAGGAGCGAGCGGCAGTATTCGTAAGCCGATTGAATTGAAAGCCAATGCGTCTTCACGAAATCCTGATCGCCGGTTGCTGAAAAATAATCCCCGATCGTGTTGAGAAAATCAAAAGTCAGGTCGACATGGACAAACATGTAGGGATACTTGCCCCAGTCCAGCAATGCGGCGCTTTGCGACAGCTCATGCCAGATCATGCCGGTCTTCTGATCCTGATATTTGAGAATAAACTCCAGTTCCTGGCGAGCCCGGTCGTACTGCCCGGCGGCGATCAGGGCGGGAACCGCGACCATCCCGTCCCCCGCAAAAAACCAGTCATACTGTGGTCGCCTCGCCTTCCGTGACGGACCGTATCCGGCGACTTGACCGCATCCCAGGTCAGGATTACATACCCAGGCTTGGTCAAGTGCGATTTCAGACCACGTCAATGCGCGATTCGCTCGAGCATCCGGCGTTTCAATTTGCAAGGCGTGGCTTAGTAGATCGGAGTAATGATCGACGGCAGCTTTCTCCAGAGAGAGCTCGTCTTCCAAGAGCTTCGTCGCCATCGCACTTGCATCTTCCTCCGGCCCCCTCCCGGTGATAACGACCCGCGCCGTCTTCTCGTGGCCGCCGCCAGCGCGAATAGTAAAAGCCAAGCCCGACGCGCGTCCGATATGCCGGGTGTTGTTTTGCGTTTCGTCGTGCGCCACGATATCAGACGAACCAATGCTTGCGGCAAACCGATGGGTTGGTTCGGAAAGCAAATAAGCTGAAGCGGCGGAACTCCACAGGGTTTCCTGGCCCCCCAGGGAGCCGGGCCACATCAGGTCCAGTACAGGGCTGAAACGGGCTTCGATATCAACCGGGCGTGTGCTTTCCGTCTCGTAAGCGATGATCGCGCCCGGTTCGTCGAGCGGAACAAAAAGTCTCTCGCGGATTATAAAATCGGATCCGGCATAGATGCGGGTCACAGCTTCCGGACTGTAGATAATACGCCGGAGTATGGTCTGGCCATCAATCCAGGTGGTTTCACCCTGATGGCGAAAGCTTACGGTGAAGGAGCTGACGATCTGCACCGGATAGGCCCAGAATTCCAGGCCGGTCTCTGAATAGCCGAAGATGGCGGCGCGGCGGCCATGGACTGAGATGAATCGCCCGGGCCCGGTAGAACCATCGGTGCTCCAAGACAGCTCCGCGAGGGCACGATCCGACGTTGCTTGTGGCTGAGCTTCGAGCCGGTGCGAGCAAACGATGAGCGCGCACAAAGATAGCAATACGGCCCTCCTTCGTTGAAGCCGATGGACTCGATTCGTTTGCATTTGTGTTCGCGGTCTCGTCTACTTCACATCCAGGTAAGTTGAATATTGCTCTTCGTCGATGGCAACATAAGGCAGCAATCGCAGCGTGCCACCCCGGGCGCTCGTTTCCCACAGCTGCGTTCCGGTTTGCTGGGACGCCAATAATTGAGCACGCGTTAACGTGGGTTGCAAATCATCATCCGTAATTGCGAACAACACAAGCGGGCCGCAAAGCAGCGCGACGGTCTCCGGATGTCGCGAATCGATGGGTTCCAAACGCATCTTTCGCGGCAGTTGCAGGTCGACTCGATCCCCGCTGCGCCACCGACGAGAAATGGTGAGGAAAGTTCCTGGTACCGGCGAATCCGGCCAGCGCTTCCCGTTCACTTCAACGCGGGCGGCTTGCGCCCACTCCGGCACGCGCAAGTTCAGCGCAAACTCTTTCGTTGCCGACGTAATTATCTCGAGCGATACTGAATCGTCGAAAGGATAAGAGCCATTCTGGCTCAGCGATACACGCGCGCCATCCTGCACCCAGCGGACGCTCGAAGGCAAATAGAGACTTACATAAACACCGCGGCGATCGCGAAAGTAGATATTGATACGGTAATCCGCCGCCACCTGTGGCAGAGTGCCCGAGCAGCAAGGAAAACGATGCTTGGAGTAAACCTTTCTGCCGGCGAAGTTGTAATCGGCGTAATAGAACGCGCGGCCATCGGAGCGCATGGGTTTGGCACCGAGAACGGTGTTATACATCACGCGTTCCATACTGTCGCCGTATCGGGAATCGCGGGTCACGCGTAACAGAAAGCGCGTTACCTTAAAATGAGCGTAGGAGCCACACGGGGTCTCAAAGCTGTTGTGAGTCCTGCTAAGGCTCGCATTTAGATCGTCACTGGTGGGCGATCGCAACATTTCGTCCGGGCCCCAGCCGCCGGTGGCAAAACTCTGCGCAGCAAGCCCGTCGAAAGCATTCTTCGTGGCGCGCAAATGCTTTTCGCTACCGAGAATGAGATAAGCCTGCATCGAGGAACTGAGGGAGTTGACATAGCTGTATGCATGTTTTCCGGCAAGAACGTTTTCGCCACGAGCCAACGGGTCGAACCACTTGGAGTCGTCGAGATACTGAATCGCCAGTTCTCGATAGCGATCTCCCGCGCCGCGCTGGTAAGCCAAAAATAAATTCTCGGGATTCGTATAGGACTCATCCCAGCGAAACGATTGGTCTTTGCCTGGGCGCCACTCGATTTCGCGGTCGATCGCTTTCCCCGGCAGGTGAGGTATCGCGGCCTTCGTGGTGAGCTCCAGGATGGAGAAGGCGTCTCGGTCGCCGACGAACTGGTGCGAATCAATCAGCCCTAGCAGTAGTTTGTCATAGCAGTAGGCGGGAAAACGATTCTTGTCGTAGAAATCTCCGGAGATGGTCTGCGCGTATAGACGGTTCAGGCGAAGCACTTTTTCGCGTGTCTCCTGCGAGCCGGTGATTGCGTGATAGCGGGCCAGCGCTGAAATCCACTGGCCGAAAGTTGCACCGGGGGCGAAACCGGCATCGTCCTTGTGCCAGTCATACGTTGGATCATAATTGTACCAGCCTCCCAAATCGGCACCCGGCGCGGGCTGGCCGGCCATCTGGCGAAAGGGCTTTAGCAGACTGTCCTCACCCATATTCATCAGCACATCGTGAGTATTCTCAAGCTGAGTTTGGTGTAGAACACTGCCGATAGAAACGTCGCCATACCCAAATTCAATCAAAGGTGGCTGGGAAGCGAGAGTTCCGGCAACCGACTGAGGGAGCCACAGTCCGGGGGTTACTGCCGCACTCATAGCCGCCACTGATAACTTCGCAAACTTGCGCCGGGAAATGCGCGAGGAGATTTGCAACATATCTTCCCCCATAGTCTTAACTGATTACTCTTATGGATCCTCGAACCGCGCAGATTGTTTCACGAACCGTGCGGAGTTCCGCCCCGGCCCTCAATTAAAGCGAGAAAACGATCGGCGCTTCCACCCGGAAAACTCTCGCTGTTGCCGTTTGGCCAGCGAATCTCGATGCGATCGACCGCGCCATTGCTTCCAAGTCCGAAATGACGTCCGCGAACTTTCCTCCACCGAGATTGTGATAGAGGGTATTCGGCGAGGACTCGAGGCCACGCGGTCCGCACATAACCGGGGGCGTTGATGTAGCGCAACCGGCCGGGCCCTGCATGGACAATGGAAATGGAGGCGTCGAGTCAAAGAAGTAATTTATCCAGACAACGGGTAGCGGCGTCAAAATTTTGATTATGACAACGACGCGTGGCCCGACATATTTCTCGTGAATGGCAACACGCGGGATGAGGCGAAGGAAAGAAGCGCAGAACCAGGAGGGGCCGGGGTGAAGGCCGCCTGCGGAATGAGGAAGGGACGAGATCGTGTTGGTCGAAAGCGCAGTCGAAGCAGCAGATTTGCCCGTTGGCAGGGACAGAAGTGGGAGGGGCAGGCTTGAGCAACGACCGGGAGATTTCCGCCGCCAGCGCACAAAAGATCCTAACACCGCGAAACGCGGCTGCAAGCCAGCATGGCAGAATACAATTTAGAACATGCGATCATTTCCCACTGTCCTGGTGTTGTGTCTCATAGCCGGTGGCGCAAGGGGGCAGTCATCCGTTCCCGAAGTACCCTCTGAAACAAATCCCAGGAAAGCGTCGCCGCCTGTGACAGCTTCAACTCCGGCGGTAGCGTCCGCTAAGCCACGCGTCGAGGCGACATTGGCGGCGGCACAGGAAAAGCTCGCGCACGGTGATACGCAAGAAGCAATCACAATGCTCGAAAAATTAGCAGCCGCCGAGGGAGCATCGGCCAAGGGAGTGCAGCACGCCCTGGGCATCGCTTACTACCGCACCGGTAAGCTGCTCTCCGCCGAACAAGCTTTCGCGCGCGCCATGGACGAGGACCCGAGCGACATCGAATCGGTGCAGATGCGGGGGCTTTCACTTTATCGTTTGGGCCGTCCCGCCGACGCCATCCCCTTTCTCGAACGAGTCAAGCAATGGATGCCCAATGCGAATGCAGACGCTAGTTATGTCGTTGGACTGTGCTACCTCAATTCAAACCGCTTCGACGATGCGCGCTTGGCTTTTGCCAATCAGTTCGCCGTTCCCCCGAACTCGGGCGCGGCTTATCTTCTGTTAGGCAAGATGCTGATGCAGGCAAACTTGCCGGAAGCCGCCGCCGAGGCTGCAAAAAAGGCGCTCGAGCTCACGCCGAAACTTCCGCTTGCACATCTTTTGCGGGGTGAATTTTATTTGTTCAAATCGGATACTGTGCAGGCGCTGCGCGAGTTCGAGCAGGAGCGGGAAATCACTCCGTCCAACCCCGCCGTCTACTACCGTCTGGGAGATGTCTTCACGCGTTCAGGTCAATATCAGCAAGCGCAGGAGGCTCTATCCAAAGCGATTTCGCTCGATACCTCGAGCACCGGACCATTCATACTGATGGGAAAAGTGCTCTTGCGACGCAATGACCCTCAGACTTCGCTACTGTATTTGCAACATGCAGAAAAGATGGACCCTGGAAATTACATGACACACACACTCCTGGGGCAGGCATACCGGAGTTTAGGGCGGGAGGAAGACGCGAGAAAAGAAATGGAGATGGCGGCTAAAATCCATGTCGGAGAAGAACTCAAGCTTCAGCCAGTAGAATAATTCTTCGTTCTTAGGGACCTCGCAACAATAAATTCCCATTGATAGGGTTAATTCCAACATCTAGCGCCACCCAATAAGGCAGGAAAGTCCAATCCAGGCCTCTGAAATGGGCTCCACTGGCTCGAGGGATGCGATC
>Ga0307474_10000613_pt1 | contig 25564 bp, 31 predicted proteins | sample atmos_gasesECM1C_2_FD_203312 | JGI IMG/M metagenome (GOLD analysis project Ga0307474, IMG submission 203312) | Hardwood forest soil microbial communities from Morgan-Monroe State Forest, Indiana, United States - atmos_gasesECM1C_05 | ecosystem: Environmental > Terrestrial > Soil > Temperate... | reverse complement strand
ATGCGGAAGGCATCAGAGACATTCCGCGCCTCGGCGGGCTCGCCTATTTCTACATCAAGGCGAGGCTCGAGCAGTGGGGCCAAGGATACCACTCGACGCCGGGGTCGCCGATGCCGCTGGTTGCGACGCATCTGGGTGCGGAGGAAGTCGAGGCGCTCGCGTCATATCTGAGCTTTGTGAGGTAGCGGGCTGCGAGCGCTGCCTGTCGGCTGCATTGACACGTCGGGCAAATCACTGCCACCTTGGCACCATCGAAAAATCCAAAACGCCCGCAGCCAACGCCGGAAGCGGGCTTTTTCGTGAGTTCCAACGCCTCGTCGTCCTTTCTGCCGCCGCATTTTCGCAGTCCCTTGGGGCATGATTTGCGGGGGACTTGCCATGAGGATCTTTCTGGTCGGTGCATTGATCGCGGGCTCGCTGATCTCGTTCGAAGCAAGAGCGCAGGAGCGCGCCGGCGATGCGGCTCTCGGTGCGGTGTCGGGCGCAGTCGTGCTTGGCCCTGTCGGCGCGGTGGCAGGTGCGATCGTCGGCTTCACCGCAGGACCTTCGATCGCACGCTCCTGGGGCATGCATCGGTCATCGTCAGCACCGCGTGCCCAGCGGACATCGCAGTCAAATGCCGCGCCCGAACCACAAGGCACCGGCCCTGCGGCTGCGCCGCTGCCGCAACCAAGGCCGGCTCAGCCGTCCGTCAGTCCTCCGCCGGTCCCGGCCAGCCCGCCCGGCCAGCCGCAGGCCAGCATTGCGCCGCAGGCCGGCACCAAGATGCCGCCGGTGCAGAGTCTGGAATGATCTGAGTGCTGCGAAGCGGCTCCAGCTTTTTTGATCTTGCCCTGTCGGGCAAATCACTGGCATATCTTTAGAGTTCGCAAGAACTGATCATTGAGCCCGTGGCTGCAAAAGCAGCTCGCGGGCTTTTTCGCATCGATGCGAGTTTCATTCAGGGCACCACGGCCTCAGCACGCGGCGTTTGCGCGTTCGAGCGACCGCAGGTCTGCGCCAACATCAGCCCGACAGCCAGAGCGTTTTTGAGCGAAGCGGATTCGAGTTCGCGTAAAGAAAACGCGTCAAAACAAAAGATTTGGAGTCTCGACTCTGATTCATTCAGAGCCGATCAGGCTTCGGCGCGACACAACCGGCAATTGACAATGTTCTTGTTATGTTCTAGGGGTTGTCAGGCGGCATAACCCCGACGAAACGAGTGTCATGTTGCGAAGAATGCCAACTCCGGTTGCCGCCGCTTATCCGAATGCGGTCGATGCGCCTTCCAGAGGCGAGAGAGCTCTCGGGCGCCTTAGCGCCGACACTCTGACGCGCGTGGCGGCGATTTTGGTGCTCCTTGTTCTATGCCTGACGAACACCTCCAGCGCACGCGCGGATTCGGATACGTGCCTGGCGAAGGCCGCTTCGTTCGTCAGGGAGCTGGATGAGCTGCTTGAGAAAGAAAAATACGACAGTGGTCCGTATTTTGATCTGGCTGAACGATCTTTTCCGTTTCGCGATTGTGAGGCAGAGGCCTTGCTGGATGTCGTGAGACAATCGCGTTTCATTCGGTCGATACAGCATAGTCCTCGTACCGAGGAATATCACATCCTGTTCGAACGAGATGGCCTGGGAGCCTGGTTCTCTTATCTCGTCTCGGAGCGGAAGTCTCGGGCGGCAGGCGCTGGATTCACCCGTAAGCCGTGAGCAGAAATGACATGCCTGAGAAAATCTACCTAACTTACACGAACGCAACGGCAATTCCCTATCAGGGTTCGAGGCTCGGGCACCATATCGTACTGAACTATATCGATGCCGACGGCAACCATCACACGCTTCAGGGGGCTCCGAAAATCAGGTTCGAGCACACCCTTGAAAAGGCGGGAGCGTTTCTTCAGGAGGAAGTACTGTCGGATGGTGTTAATAATACAGACTCTCCTTTTGGACGGCTCAAAGCCGATCCCGAGGGAATTGATCGCAATATCTCGCTAAACCAGCCGTACACCATGGTCGCGGAGGGCGACGACCTCAGTCCTCAGTGGGCGCTGATGCGGGGCTTTGCCGACGAAGTGAATTCCACTGGTTACGAATACCGTCCGTATTCGCAAAACAGCAATTCGTTCGCGGGAGGCGCTTTGCAACGGGCGGGCCTTATCGGATCGGGGAGCAAAATTCCGGAACGATTCAATGAGCAGCCTGCATTCGATCCTGTGAGTGGCGAAACCAGCTCGCGCTATGTTCCCGGCTTTGAAACGACTTTAAAAAGCCCGATCGATACCGAGACGCCACTGCCTTTCTCTTTGGACGTGCGCACAGGCGCGCCGGCCGGCAGCAACGCTGCTCCCGATCGCCGGGGCTTTCTCGATGGTGGCCCGAGAAACTCGGATTTTGCAGCCTCCGACGGACCAGGAGTCCAAGGCGATACGCCGGTCCATTATCTTGCCCGCAGGACCTACAGTCTATCGGGAGCACCAGACGTGAGTGCGGCGGCTTATGGAATCGCCCCTCCGGCACTCCCGCAGCCGCCAAGTGACGACGGACCGCTTACCCTCATGCAGGCCTATATCGCAAGCGGCTGGACGCGAGCCAACCCCAGTGATCTGCGATCGCCTCCGAAGGGATGAAAAGCCTTTACGTTCTGCGGCCGCAGAAGTGTCATGCGCACAATAACAGGGAGATCGCCTCGATGTTCTTGCCTTCAACGAAGCTGGTCCGATGTCTGCTCGCGATTTTCATCGCGTCAGGTTTTGCAACTGCGGCGTCGATCGCGCACGCGACGATGACATGCTCATGGCTCGATGAATTCTCTGGCGTTCCGAAGCCATCGGCTCAAGAAAAGTTGGAGGCCCACGTAAAAGCGCTTCCGGGTCTTGAGAATTATAAGATCGTGCAGCTCGAAGAGCACTATTTCATGGTCGAGGCCGCCGGAAAATTCTGCAAGGAAGTCCCGCGTTGCGAGCACCGTCTTTTGGAATTGCGAGATGGCGTGGTCAGGAATGTCTTTGCCTTTGAGGGGACAGGCAAGGTCTGGCGGTTATGGTCTCCGCTGAGCTTTCCGGTCGAAAATTTGGGGGACGACTATTCGGCTTGGGCATTTGAGACGACCGTAAACACGTACATCCGTGTGGACCTGCCCAGCTTCCGCGACATGATTGTTATCGGTTCACCCGGGCAGGTAGAAATGAAGACGCTTCGAGCGTGCGACGGCATAAAAAGATAAGAAGAATGGCAGAATAGATTGGCTGAGACACGTCAGATTGGAAGATTGACGATTCACTTCCTGGGAGACAATGCAGCGCAGCTCGCAAAATCATTCGATGGCTCGCTCTCCGTATCGCGGTCTTTCAGAGATGCGATGAACGAGACGGCGCGCACGCAAAGGCATATTTACGTCGGCAACTCGCTGGACGACATTCGAGATCAGCCAGGTTTTGACCGCGCTAACTTTAATCCAAACTCCGAAAGGGCGCGGAATACAAGCGCATTTAGTAGACCATCGGGCGCGGATAGCTATTTTGTTGTGGTTACCAACAAGGAACACCATCTCGTCCAGAACAATGGGCAGACTTTTCCTGGATCATCCGACTTGTCGCTTGTCCACGAGCTTTTGCATCCGCCGCAAGCTATTTGAGGCGCTTGGGCCTCAGCCAGTCCTGAGCGCCATCGTTTTAGTCAACACGCCGGAAACCCGGCGTGCGGATTTTCTCCCGTCCCATCCAATCGGTCGGCGGTGGCGCGGCACTTGCCTCGACGGGCAAATCACTTGCGATATCTCCAACATCGCAAGAACTGATCATTGAGCCCGCGGTCCGAACCTGGCCCGCGGGTTTTTCATTTTGGCTTCCCGAAATCGGACGGTGGCCGCAGGGCGCACCAATCTCTTCGACGCGCTTGCCGCAAGGCGTCCTAAAAGCGCGCTGCCGTCCGAACCTCTTTTAAACAGCTTCGCCGGTGCGCGCGAACGCGCCGGCACGCGGCTCTCAACAAGAGAACAGGGTTCGCGCCCGAAATGACCCGCGCACGTTTGCGCGGTCATGCCGCGTTTTTCAAATTACGGCAAAAGCTGCGCAAGAAAAGTAGTCGCGATTCCAGAGCAGGGGAGAGATTTGCATGAGCGCCGAGATCATCCAGTTCGTCCCACGCCCGAGCCGCCGGCGCCACCTTTCGCCATCTTCTGCGAGAGCCCGATCAATCTTTGGGGAGGACGATCTCGCCATGGACCATGCCGACACCGCGCCGTGCGAATATGTCATGTCGCCCAGCCCTGTGCGGGAGGATGACGAGCGGAACTAGCTACTTGCCTCCGCCGCGCGGCGCACGAAAAACCGGCCGTCGATCGCGGCAAGACCGGCGCCGATGCAGATAAGCCCTGCGAAATGCCTGAACTCGAGGTGCTCGCCCAGTCCGTAAGCCCCCATCAATATAGCGCTCACGGGAATGAGGAAGGTCACGAGCAAGAGATTGGTCGCGCCAGCGGTGGCAAGTAAGCGGAAATAGAGGATATAGCCGAGTGCGGTCGAGAACACGGCGATGCCGACCGCGGCACCCCACACCGGCCACGGCGGCACAGCCAGCGTCCACGGCGCATCGATAACCATGGCCAGCGGAACGAGCAGGATCGCCGAGGCGGTCACCTGGCCGGTCGCGGTCATGATCGGCTCTATCCCCATTCGGTGAAAGCGGCGACCGTAGACACCGGCGAAGGCATAGGAAACGGCGGCCAGAAGCACCGCGACCTGCGCCAGCACATTGGCGCCAAGTCCTTGCAGCGAGTCTGGTCCAATCAGCACCACGACGCCCAGAAAGCCGATTGCGATGCCAAGAAGCCGGTTGGCGGTGATCTTCTCGTCGTCCGTCAAAAAATGCGCGACGATCACTGTCCATATCGGCGTGGTCGCATTGAGGATGGCAGCTAGCCCCGAAGCGATGTGGTTCTGCCCACAGACGACGAGGAAGAACGGAATCGCGTTGTTGAGTATGCCCATGCCGAAAAACGCGCGCCAGGCTGACAGCCCAGCGGGCATCCTCTTGCCGAACGCCGTTACCGAAACATTCAGGATGATGGCGGCAAGCCCGACGCGCAAGGATACGATCGTCAACGGCGGCAACGCCTTGACCTGGACGCCGATGAAGAAAAACGAGCCACCCCACAGCACCGACAACAGCAGAAGCACAAGCCACTCGTTGCCGCTCATGCGGCGGTTCACTGTCAGCTCGGTCATTTCATTTCTATCCGTTTGAAGTGGGCTACGCGACCAGATCGTCGTCGGCGAGTTTGCGAGCTCACGGCGAGCCTTGCAGGCCTTCTCAAACGAAAAAATTCAAAGCGCCACCCGATTTCCGAGAAAAACGGGGCGCCTTCCGACAATTGCGGAAATCGAAAATGTCCAAAACCATCACCGAGATCCGTTCGCTGGCGAGGAGCCATACTCGCACGGCGCTGAACGTGCTGGTCGGCGTAATGCGCAACACCAAGGCGCCGGCGCCGGCGCGGATCGCGGCCGCCAACGCCATTCTTGACCGCGGCTGGGGCAAGGCGACGCAAGCCATCGACAACGGCGATGGCAGCGCGCTTGAGCTCATTCATCGCATCGAGCGTGTCATTGTCCATCCTGAAAATCCCGACCGCGAAAATCTTTGAGCCGCTGCTGAAGAACGCCCGCTACAAGGGGGTGTACGGCGGTCGCGGTTCGGGAAAGTCGCATTTCTTCGGCGAACTCTTGGTCGAGACCTGCCAGGCCGAGCGCGGCACGCTCGCAGTGTGCATTCGCGAGGCACAACGGACGCTGGCGCAATCCTCCAAGCGGTTGATCGAAAGCAAAGTCGCGACGCTTGGTCTCGGTCACGGCTTCAAGGTTTTCAGCGACAAGATCGCAACGCCTGGCGACGGCATCATCATCTTCCGCGGCATGCAGGATCACACGGCAGATTCCATCAAATCGCTGGAAGGTTTTCGCATCGCCTGGGTCGACGAGGCGCAGTCCCTGAGCGCGCGGAGCCTTGCGCTGTTGCGTCCGACCATCCGCCGCGATGGCTCGGAGCTGTGGGCGTCGTGGAATCCCTACAATGTGCCGCTAGCGGGCGGAATGGATTATTGGGGAGCGACGGTGCCTAATTCATCCTTTGCCTTTCCGATCGGGCAGGCAATCTCGCGAGCGACCTACGCCTCGTTGTTCGCGATCATGGGGACTACCTATGGCAGCGGCGACGGCTCCACCACGTTCAATCTGCCGGACAAAACGGGGCGCGTCTCAGCCATGAAGGAAGCGGCAGCAACGCGCCTAACGTCCTCCTTTTTCGGAGGCAATTCAACTCTGATGGGCGCGGTCGGCGGCGCTGAGAGTCACACACTGACGATCGCGGAAATGCCGACGCATCAGCACAGTGTGTTTTTGAAGGATCCTGCCCACGCGCATCCTAATTCGTCTTTCGGAGGTACCGGCACTCAGTTCGGCACGGCTGGTGGTGGCTTTCAGAATGCCGTTCCCACGCAACTTGCCTCGACGGGTATCACTATCGGTTCGACGAGCGGAACTGCGAACGACAATCAGACTGCTTTGGCAGGTAGCGGTGCAGCTCATGCGATAGTACAGCCAACGATCATTTGCAATTACATTCTCAGGATCATTTAATCCCTGATGTAACGTAGCAAACGGTGTCGTTCCACTGCGGTTGCCAATAGACATCGATGATCTGAAACCCGTTGTCAGCAATAATGTTTTTCAAATCCACAAAGGTCGGGTGGAAAATATGACGATCTTTGAATCTCTTGAAGCCGATCGCCGTTACGATTGGTCGGGCGATCTCCTTTAGCTTTCGCTCAAAGGTTCTTCGGCCCGCTTTTCCTCCATCAACATAGAGCCCAATAACCAGTTTGCCAGTAGGCCTAAGCACGCGTCGTGCCTCTAGTAATGTGAGGTCTGGGCTATGCACATGATCGAGCATGGATCGCATATGGACCCAATCGAAGCTTTGCGCCTTAAAGGGCAGGAATTCTGCGCAAGCCGCGATGAAGTTTAGATGGTCAGAAAGGCATGGATAAACAGCTTTCTTTGTGGGCGGAATGTGGTCACTGCACTCGATGAACGGATCAACGGAGACAAATTGTGTTCCTGGCGGGAGGAAATTTCGAACTGATCCAGCACCGCCGCCGACATCGAGCACGCGGCCAGACATCCGCACGCGATCGTAGACGGGCGAGATGCCGTCCGCTTCCTTTCTATAATCCTCTATCGTGCGACGCTCCCAATCTTCATAAGCGATCTGGCCTTGGCCCCAGAGCTGGAAGCCTTGGGTGTTCTTCATGAAGCGGCGCGCATCTACGGTGCCTCTTGTTACGCCGATATCATCAGGCGAGGCGGGGAGTTTTGTGATTGGATCGGCGAGGATGTCGATTACCCACTGTTCAAGCATTTGGCGGCATTGATCTATTGAGGACTCCCGGCGTTCTGATGCAGTAGAGCAATCAATAGCTGTATTATATCGAAGCTGCAACCTCTCGAGCTGACCAAAAATTCGGGCGATCATCGCGGCACGAGGTAGGGCCGATGGCTGAGCCCATATTCTTTCTATCCATTCTGACTTGAACAACCGACCACCCAATCCCGCCTCTCGGCAAATCCCTGGAATCCACACATGACAGACATCGCAGCCCTCAAGGCAGCGAACGCGCGCCGCTGGGCGAAAGCCAAATTGACCCGAAATTTTTCCGTCGCGGCCAGGCATCTCGTCTCGCCCGACGCTAAATCGCGTTATCAGGCCGTCGCTGCGAAAACAGAGGTGCCCTGGCCCGTCATCGCCGTCATCCACGAGCGGGAATGCTCGCAGGACTGGACGGGATCGCTCGCGCAAGGCGACCCGTGGGACCGGATTTCGGTTCACGTTCCTGCCGGCAGGGGCCCCTTCAAATCCTGGGAAGAGGCCGCCATCGACGCGCTGAACAACTGTGCGCCGTATGCCGGACGCAACAGGGATTGGACCATCGGCGCGCTGCTCACGAAGCTCGAGGAATACAACGGGCTCGGCTACGCCGCGCGCGGCGTGCCATCGCCCTACGTATGGTCCGGGACAGACCAATATCGATGCGGCAAATATGTGCGTGATGGGGTCTATGACCCGAATGCGGCCGACAGCCAACTCGGCTGCGCCGGCCTGCTGATGGCGATGATGGCGCTCGATCCGACCATCAACCTCTCGGGGGCCGCGTTGGCACCTGATGCTTCGAAAACGTCCATCACAAAACCTTCTCTCACAAAACCGGCCCATGGCTCCATCGGAGCGTGGGTCGCCGCAATCTTCTCCGCCATCTTCAAATCGAAGGGAAAATAGATGTTTCACGCGCTGTCGATCGGCATCCTCGTCCTTACTCTGCTTGCGGTTGGCTGGATCGCCTTCACCTTTACCCACGCCTGGATCGTTGAGACCGGCTCATTCTGGCAGCGCACATTGAAGGCAGGCCGGAACTCGGCAACCATCGTCTGGGCCAAGCTGGTCATCATGGCAGGCGGCCTTGTCGCCGTGCTGGACAAGATCGCCGATCTTGCCGGAGACCCGACCTTGACGGCGCAGATTCAACAATACGCCACGCCGCAGATGGTTGCTTACGTCACGATCGCGATCATGCTCGTCAACGTCTGGGCGCGCCTGCGAACCCTGGGCAAGTGACATGTGGCTCGTGCTCGCCAAATGGTTGGCAGGTTTTGTCACTGGCCCGGTATTCGACGATCTTCTCAAGGGTTATCAGGCGAAGCTTGCGGCCGGAAATACGTCGGAAAGCATCGCTGCCGAGCTTGCCGCCAAGGAGCTCGCGTTGCAACAGCGTGAGCTAGAGCTGCAGACGCAAGTCCGGATCGCCTCGATCGGGCATCCCTTTGAACCCGACAAGCTGATGGGCTACTGCGTGGCGATCTATCTCGCAAAGCTTCTGATCTGGGACAAGGTGCTGGGGCTCGGAACCACCGACGGCCTTGCCGGCTTCGCCTCGACCACGTCAAACCTCATCGTCGCATCCTACTTCGCCAAACGAGGGTTCGAGAATGTGGCGAGGATCATCAAGCGATGACCTGGGGATCATCAGGCGATGACCTCGGAATCGTCAAACGATGACCTCGTCCAAAGAGCAGGAAGGCGGCCACGTTATGACTGAAATGAGCCACGACGATATCCGCACCGTCGTGTTGGATACGCTCGCCGAACAGCAAAGAGTTCATCACAGCGATATCGACGCCGTGGTCGTTCGTGCGATCGCCACCATCCTGACCTCGTTCGGAATCGAGGAGGAGGATCGGCGCGAATTGCGCGCGGATTTCCAGCACCTCAGGCGATGGCGAAAAAGCGTCGAACAGGCCCAAAGCTATACCTTCAAGGCGGTGATCACGATCATTGTGGCCGGCTTCCTTGGGGCAATTTGGCTCGGCATCAAGGTGATGGTCGGCAAATGATTCACTTTTTCATCTTGCTTGCGCAGTTATTGATCTCATTCCCCGCGCAAGAGGATGCTTCCTGTTGGGCGGTGAAGAAAGCCGTCGGGCAATATGGCGTGGCGGCGGTTGAGGCTTGGGCGCGCTCGCATGGCTTTTCCGACAAAGAAATCGAGAAGGCGAGGCGATGTCTCAAGTAAGAGGAGCACAGGTAACCTTGCCGCGCTTCCCATCAGCGTGCTGTTCGCGATCAAATGCCTCGCACTATCGGATTCGCAAGGTCGATGGGCAGGACGAGGAAATTGCCGATATTCTGGCCGAGCTGCATCGCCTGACGTTCTTTGATGGCGCACAGATTCCATCATTCGAGTGGGGCCACTGGTGGCTTGCCTATTTCAAGGAGGCTCCGATTGCCTTTGCCGGCGCCGTGTCATCAACGCATGTCCGCAACGCCGGCTATATTTGTCGTGTCGGCGTGTTGCCCGGGCATTGCGGGCGCGGCCTTCAATTGCGCCTGATGCGCGCGATACAAGTGCTGGCGCAGCGCAGCGGCTGGATCTACCTGGTCTCGGATACGACCCGGAATATTGCCTCAGCGAACAATTTCATCCGCGCCGGTTATCGGCTGTATCAGCCGCAATACCCCTGGGCTTTCGCCGACACTCTTTATTGGCGGAAAACAATCCGGCCTGACCCATCCCATCATGGCACCCATTCAAAAAGGCTGTAACGCCTGTGGTCCTCCTGGCTCTAGTCTTTTGGGCAGAGCCATAAATGGTTGTATATGGTTCGTCCGCGAGCCAGCATATTCGCCCCGCAAAGGGACGGATCGCCAATCAAGGAAAGGGACCGATCGATCATGACCGCCAGACCCCGATTACCGGAACGGACGCCGAGAGAGAAGGGCGCTCCGACGGCCCTCGACGGTCTGCTGGTCATCGATTTCACCCGCGTCGTGGCTGGCCCGGCCTGCACGCAAACGCTGGCCGATTTCGGCGCTGAGGTTATCAAGATCGAGAATCCCGATGGTGGTGACGATACGCGGCACTACGAACATGCCGATCTTGCCGGTGAAAGCGCCGCCTACGTCAGTCTGAATCGCAACAAGCGCGGCATTGCGCTCGATCTGACCAAGCCTGAGGCTCGCGATGTCGCGCGCGAATTGATGGCGCGAGCCGACGTCGTGGTCGAAAATTTCTCCTCCGGCGTAATGAGGAAATATGGCCTCGACTACGCTTCGGTTGCGCCGGGCAATCCTCGGCTCGTCTATTGCTCCATCTCGGCCTATGGCCGGAAAGGACCCTTCGCATCGCGTCCGGGCTTCGACCCGATCACGCAAGCCGAAAGCGGATTCATGTCGCTGAACGGCTTTCCCGACGGGCCACCGGTTCGGACCGGACCCCCTGCCGTTGACATGCTGACGGGGATGTCGGCCTGCAACGCCATCCTGCTTGCGCTGCTGGCCCGCGACCGTCTTGGTCGTGGCCAGCATGTCGAGGTCGCTCTGTTCGATATCGCGCTGGCGATGACCCAATTCTACGGCATGGCCTATCTGATGAGCGGCGTAAATCCGAGCCGACAGGGCAATTCGCCGAACGGATCGCCATCGGTCGGTGTGTACAGCGCCTCCGACGCGCCGTTTTATATCGCCTGCGCCAACGATCGCTTGTATCGCCGGTTGGTTGTTGACGTTCTTGGCCGACCCGATCTCGCCAGCGGCGAATTCGGTGACCGCCGGTCGCGGACTGCGAACAAGGACAAATTGCGGGCCATTCTTACCGGGATTTTCGTGCAGGATGTTCGCGAAAACTGGGTGGCTAAAATGAAGGCGGTCAACATCCCCGTTGGATATCTTCGCACGGTGGAGGAGGCTTTCAATTCGCCCGAGGTTCGCGAGCGCCATCGCCTCAGCCAGATCCCGCATCCGACCGCGGGCACCGTTCCGAACATCGAATCACCGCTCAACCTTGGCCTAACGCCGGTCATTGACCCCATCGCGGCGCCGCTGCTTGGCCAGCACACGAGGCAGGTCTTGCGCGAGAAGCTGGGCTATGACGACGCGCGCATTGCCGCCCTCACCAAGGCCGGTGCCTTCGGGATGGTTGCAACAGTCGAAGCCGGCTGATATCTGGCAGCGCTTTTCGCGATCGAGCGCGTCAAGAAAAATTTTGGATTGGAATTTCCGCCCGGTGGCCTCTGGCCGCCGGGCTTTTTTTGTTTTGAGGGGTTGCCATCAGGTCCGCTGTCTGACACGCGCCAGTGGGTCGGGGCTGAGGCTCCGGCTTTTTGCACGTATGTCGTTTATAGACTGGGCCGTATTCAAGCAACCGATGTCCCGATTTGGTCAAGTTTATCCTTCTTGAAACTATTTCTCGCTGTCATTTCAGCGGATATTGTAAAAGGCGCGGCACCAAATGACGGCTGCGAGGTTTTTTCATTTTCTGTCAGTTAAGGAGTTGTTCCATGACGCACGCCATCCGCTTTCACAAGACCGGTGGCCCTGAGGTTCTTGTCTGGGATGAAGTCAAAGTTGGTAAGCCGGGCACCGGAGAGGCGCGCATCCGCCACACTGCCGTGGGGCTTAACTTTCTCGATATTTACCAGCGCTCTGGGCTTTATCCTCTGCAGTTGCCGAGCGGGCTTGGCAGCGAGGCTGCGGGCGTGGTCGAGGAAGTCGGTCCAGGAGTAACCGATCTGAAACCAGGCGATCGGGTTGCCTATGGGGCTGCCCCGATCGGTGCCTATTCGGAGGAGCGGCTGATTCCGGCCGAGCGGCTCCTCAAGTTGCCCGACGGCATCGATGACAAGACCGCGGCCGCGATGATGCTCAAGGGCCTGACGGCGCAATATCTGATCCGGCAGACCTATCGTGTCAAAGCCGGCGACACGATCCTGCTCCATGCTGCGGCTGGCGGCGTCGGCCTGATCCTCTCGCAATGGGCCAAGCATCTCGGTGCGACCGTCATCGGGACCGTCGGCAATGATGAGAAGGCCGCGCTCGCGAAGGCTCATGGATGCGCGCACACGATCGTCTATTCACGCGAGGATTTCGTCAAACGCGTCGAGGAGATCACGCAAGGCAAAAAAGTGCCTGTAGTTTATGATTCTGTCGGCAAGGATACCTTCCTGAAGTCGCTCGACTGCCTGGCTCCGCTCGGGGTCGCCGCATTGTTCGGTCAATCGTCCGGAGGCGTCGAGCCGCTCAACCTTGGTCTTCTCGCGCAAAAAGGTTCGCTGTTTGTCACGCGGCCGACACTGAACACCTACGCCGCCAAGCGTGAAAATCTCGTCGCAATGGCGAAGGAATTGTTCGAAGTCGTGCTCTCGGGCGCGGTCAAGATCGGGGTTCGCCAGACCTATCCGCTGAAGGATGCTGCGAGAGCCCACGCCGATCTTGCCGCGCGCAAGACGACCGGCTCGACAGTGCTGCTGGTCTGAAGCTGGCCGGCCATGGCTCGCGTTCTCATTCCGCTGCCGGCGCGGGATTTCGATCCGACCGAAGCCGCCGTGAGCTGGCAGGTGCTCGTGAGTGCCGGCCATGTCGTTGTTTTTGCCACGCCTGAAGGAAGAGGAGCAGCTGCCGACGACATGATGCTGACGGGGCAGGGCCTCGACCCCTGGGGCCAGATTCCGCTCTTGCGGAATCTGCCGCTGATTGGACTTCTGATGCGCGCCAACGGCGACGGGCGCAAGGCCTATGCTTCCATGCTCGCCGATCCGAACTATCGCGCACCACTGCGCTGGGATTCCGTCAACGCATCGGAGTTCGACGGCTTGGTGTTGCCGGGCGGACATCGTGCACGCGGCATGCGCGAATTCCTTGAGAGCGAAACGCTGCAGCGTCTTGTCGCAAGCTTCTTCGAAGAGCAAAAGCCTGTGGCGGCGATCTGTCATGGCGTCCTGCTTGCCGCGCGCAGCATTTCAAAACACACCGGCCGTTCAGTTCTCCGCGGATACCGGACGACCGCCTTGACCTGGGCGTTCGAGCGCAGCGCGTGGAAGGTCGCAAGCTTCACGCGATTTTGGGATCCAGACTATTATCGGACTTATCTGGAAAAGCCCGGGCAGCCGGAGGGCTTCATGTCAGTGCAACAGGAAGTCACGCGCGCGCTGGCGGACCCTGCCGACTTTCTGGATGTTCCAACGGCCGATCCGGCGTACCTCCGAAAGACGTCCGGCCTGCAGCGCGATTCTTTGGACGACGCGGGGCCGGCTTTTGTGGTGCGCGATCGCAACTATGTTTCAGCGAGGTGGCCGGGCGATGCGCATACCTTCGCAAAGACTTTTGCCGAGATGCTGAATTAAGCGGCACGATGGGCTGCCTGCGGCCCTTTAAGTGTTGCGACAAACCCAAAGCCGGCGTGCTTTCCTGCGCGGCTGTCATCTCCCGCGGGGCTCTAGCGGAAGACGAGGCTGTTGTGCTTTGATAGAGACAAGGCCGAGGACCAAAGCCCTCGAAAACCAAGCCGTGCCAAACGGCGGACAGCGGTGGATACCGCGTGCCACACAGGGAGGATATGCTTTGGAGAAGCGCGGCCGGACCCTCTTGGAAAAGATCTGGGACCAGCACGTCATTGCTCGCATCAGTGGCGATACGGACCTTCTTCACATCGATCGGCATCTGCTGCACGATCTCGGCGGCGCGCGGGGCCTGCTCGACCTCAAGAACCGTAAGCTTTCGGTCCACAATCCCGAGTTGACATTTGCAACGCCGGATCACGCCATTTCCACCGCGCGCGGGCGGGCGGGCACTAGCAAGACCGGCCAGGAATTGCTGGAGGGTCTTCGGGTCGAAACATCGGCCAACGGCATTGCCATGTTCGATGTCGATCAGCCCGGTCAGGGTATCGTCCATGTCATCGGCCCGGAACTCGGATTGAGCCTTCCCGGTTGCCTGATCGTCTGCGGCGACAGCCACACCTGTACGCATGGTGGGCTCGGCGCGCTGGCGTTCGGGATTGGTTCGAGCGAGTTGACGCATGTTTTGGCGACGCAGGCGCTCATTCAGCGCCGACCCAGGACCATGCGAGTGAAGTTCGAGGGCAAGCTGTCCTTGGGAGTCACGCCGAAGGATCTCATCCTTGCGCTGATCGGCCATATCGGCGCTGCCGGCGGCACCGGTTATGCGGTCGAATATGCCGGTAGTAGCATTCGCGAAATGGGTATCGAAGGCCGGCTTACGATCTGCAATCTTTCGATCGAGCTCGGCGCCAAGATGGGCATGGTCGCGCCGGATGAGAAGACCTATCAGTACATAAGCGGTAGGCGCTATGCGCCGAAAGGAGAGATGTGGGAACGCGCCGTGAAGGCATGGCGCAAGCTTCCGAGCGATCCGGATGCGGTGTTCGACCGGGAAGTCACGATCGACGTTGGGAAGATCATCCCGCAGGTGACCTGGGGCATCAGCCCGGAACATGTCGTTGGCGTTGACGGCTGCGTTCCCAACCCGGAGGAAATTTCCGATCCAGCGCGTCGTGCGGCGATCGAAACCGCGATCGACTACATGGGTCTCAAGCCCGGCGCGCCGATCAAGGGAACGCCAGTCGACTGGGTCTTCATTGGCTCGTGCACCAACAGCCGGCTGAGCGATCTGCGCGCCGCCGCCGGAATCGCGCGAGGCCGCAAGGTGGCGCCCGGGGTGCGGGCCTGGGTGGTGCCCGGTTCGGAGACGGTCAAGCGGGAAGCGGTCGCCGAGGGGCTCGACAAGCTTTTCACCGATGCAGGTTTTGAGTGGCGCGAGCCGGGTTGCTCCATGTGTCTTGCCGCCAATGGCGAGACGGTGGGGCCCGGACAACGTTCGGTCTCGACGTCCAACCGTAATTTCATTGGTCGCCAGGGGCCGCGCGCGCGTACGCATTTGGCAAGCCCGGCCATGGCGGCGGCCGCGGCGATATCCGGCGCCATCGCCGACGTGCGGACCCTGGAGCGATAGATGCCAAGCCCCTTCACCAGCCTGAGCGCGATTGCAGCTCCGATCATGCGCAGCAATGTCGATACCGATATGATCATTCGCATCGAGCGTCTCGTCGGAACCTCGGTTCGAGGAACCCTCGGCAAATGGGCGTTCGGTTCGCTGCGTTACCTGTCGGATGGTTCGGAAAATCCGGAATTCATTCTGAACCGCGAACCTTACCGAAGAGCGGAAATTCTCATTACGGGTCCGAATTTCGGCTGCAATTCGTCGCGCGAGGGGGCGGTGTGGTCGCTGCAGGAGATGGGCATCCGCGCCATCATCGGCTCGAGCTTCGGCGACATTTTCTTCGCCAATTGCTTTCAGAACGGAATCCTTCCGATCGTGATCGACAAGGCGATCGTTGATGGTCTTGCCGCCGAGGTCGAGCACAGCCAGGGCGCGGGCCGCGTCAGCGTCGACCTGGAACAGCAAACCATTATTTCACCCTCGGGCAAGCAGCGTCACTTCGAGATCGATCCGCTCCGTCGCCAGGGCCTGCTTCAAGGTCTTGACGAAGTCGCGCTGACGCTGCAGCGCGATGCCGAAATCCGTGCGTTTCAGGCAAGCGACCGAATCGAGCGGCCGTGGATACATTTCGTAGGGAATCCCGCATGAGCGGTTTAACCAACATGAGCAAGATCGCCGTGGTCGGCGGCGAGGGCATCGGCCCGGAGGTCACCGCACAATCGCAACGGGTTCTCGAGTGGTTTGCGCAGAGGCGCGGCATTCAGATGACCTTGCGCGAGGCGCAATACGGGCTCATTCCCTATCTCGCAACCGGCAAGGTGCTTCCTGATGATACCGCGGAGGCGATGGATGAGGCCGACGCTATCCTCTGGGGTGCGACCGGTGGACCTGAAACAAAGGAAGTGCCGGCAGCGGCGCGCAAGGCCGGCGGCCTGCTCACTTTGCGCAGTAAGTATGATCTCTACGCGAACTTGCGTCCGATTCGCGCCAACCCGGCGTTATCCGAATCCTCACCGCTCAAGGCGCGCGTGCTGAAAGGCGTCGACTTCGTCATCATCCGCGAGCTCACCAGCGGCATCTACTTCGGCGAGCCGCGTGGCATCGATACCCTTGCCGACGGACAACGCCGCGGTTTCAACACGGAGCAATACACCACGAGCCAAATTCGCCGCGTGGCGCGCGCAGCTTTCGAACTGGCACGCACACGAAGAGGAAAAGTCTGTTCGGTCGACAAGGCAAATGTGTTGGAGACCAGCGTGCTGTGGCGCGACGAAATCACCGCGCTTCATGCGGAGGAGTTTTCCGACGTCGAGCTCACACACCTCTATGTCGACAATGCCGCGATGCAGATTGTTCGCGAGCCATCACAGTTCGATGTGATGGTCACCGGCAATATGTTCGGCGATATTCTTTCCGATTGTGCGGCGGTCGCATCAGGCTCGCTCGGAATGCTGCCTTCGGCGTCGCTAGGGCCTGTCGATCGCCACGGTCGCCGCAAGGCGCTCTACGAGCCCGTGCACGGAAGCGCCCCCGACGTCGCCGGCAAGGGAATTGCGAACCCCCTCGGCTCCGTTCTCAGCGTTGCCATGATGCTGCGCCTTACCTTTGAGCGGCATCATGATGCGGACCTGCTCGAAAAAGCTGTCGATGCTGCCTTGTCCGGGGGTGCAAGAACCGCCGATATCGCGGAACCAGGCGCATCGCGACTCTCGACAAAAGAAATGGGCGATGCGGTACTCAATGCGCTCGAAACGATCTCCACCAGCGCGAAAGAGGACGCGTGATGGCATTGCACCTCACCAGACGTTCGGCGTTGACCGTCGTTGTCGGCGGCGGGATTGCGGCCTTCACCGGTCGGGCACGGGCCGAGGCAAAAAGCGGGCGTGCGATCTATCCGGTTGCTGTACCCATTTATCAGTCACAATTCGTCGCCGATCGGATGGGGTACTTCAAGGAAGCGGACCTCGACTGCAAGCTGATCCAGGGCGGCAGCGGCGTCAAGACGCGTGAAATCATCGCCTCTTCGCAAGGAGATGTCGGAATCGGTGACGTCACCCATCCGATGCAACTTTCCAATCACGGCCGCGCCGGGCGGATTCTTATGCCGACCGACACGCGCAGCAGTGCGGTCATGTTTATCATACGCAAGGATCTTTGGGAGCAGGGCATCACGACGCTGGAGAAGTTGACCGAATGGAAAAGGCCGGACGGGCGCAAGCCGATCGTCTCGGTGTCGTCGCTCGGCGGCACCAACCACGTCTGGTCCTCGTTCTACATGGAGGCAATGGGGCTGGCCGAGAAGGTGACGTGGATCGGAACCGGCAACGTCGATACCATGCTTGGCTCGCTGAAAAGCAAGCAGGTCGACGTTCTCGTCAGCTCGCTCTCGCTCTTGAACCAATCGATGGAGCAGGGTTGGGGCACGCTCCTGTTCGATGGAACGGACGAGGCGATCTGGAACAAATTTATCGGCGGCAGGGTGCCCGTAACCGGGCATTTCACGGTGCAGTCGACCATCGACAAGGATCAACCAAAGATCCAGGCCTTCGTCACCGCTTTATGGCGCGCCACGCAATGGATCAAGACGCACTCGCCCGAAGAGGTTTATGACGTGATCGAGCCTTATGTCGGCAGTACGTCGCGCAATGCTAATATTCTCGAAATCACCGTTCTGAAGAAAGTCGCGGATTACGATGGCGTCGTCGATGCGGCGAGTTTTGCGCGTGGCGAAAAGGTCTGGTTCCGCGAAATGACCGGCATCAAGCCGCTTACCATTGCCGAGGTCGTCAGTCCCGATTTTGCGGCCGCGGCACGGAAGGCCTATCCGGGTTGAAGGTTCGCCAATGTTGGCCAAAGACTTTAGACAGCGACGTCAAGCCCAAGATTGAAAAACCGAAAGAATAGAAAGTCCAGGATAAACCATGCCGCTCGATCGATCCTCGCAAGTTTGTCGGATCGATGCGAGGAGATTGAACAAGACGTTTCAGCTCGCAGGCACTGCCATCGAAGCCGTACGCGACGTTTCGTTCAGCGTTCGGCGAGGCGAGTTCGTGGCCTTGCTCGGGCCGTCCGGCTCTGGCAAGAGCACGGTGCTCAACATGATCGCGACGCTGATCAGACCGAGCAGCGGTGAAATCCTGATCGACGGGATTCCGATCATCCCCGGCAAGGCGACGCCCAATGTCGGTTATGTCTTTCAGCGCGATACTCTGTTTCCGTGGCGCACGGTCGCAGGCAATATCGGCTATGGTCTGCAGCTCGCAGGCGTCGGCGAAGCCGAGCGCAACGAGCGCGTCGCGGCCTGTGTCGCTCGGGCGGGCCTTGAGGGTTTCGAGCAAGTCTATCCTTCCACACTGTCCGGCGGCATGCGCCAGCGCGCTGCGCTGATGCGCACCCTGGTTGTCGAGCCGCAAATCCTGCTGATGGACGAGCCATTCGGCGCGCTCGACACTCATACCAAGATCGATATGCATGAAGTCTTGCTTCGCATCTGGGAACGCGAACAGCAGACGGTCCTGTTCGTGACGCACGACCTCGGCGAGGCGCTTACGCTTGCCGATCGCATCATCTTGTTTTCGGCGCGCCCCGGGATGATCAAGGATATGTTCGAGGTGGACTTTCCACGGCCACGTGATGCCGTGAAAGTGCGGGAGACGCCGCGTTACGCCAAGCTGTTCCAGCATATCTGGCACTCGCTCGGCGAGGAGTTCGTCAGGGGACGCATACGATGAAATCACGCCACGGATCCCTCAACACGCTGGCGTGGCAGGCGCTTATCTGCATCGCCGTGTTGTCGATCTGGCAGTGGGGATATGATCTCCACAGAAAGTTCCCGTCACTGATCCCCGACCTGCTCGATCCCTATTTCATCTCCAAACCATCCGAAATCTTTGAGCACTTTCTGATCCTGAGCTGCTTAAAATCCAAGCTCGGCGTGTTCAATGGATGGTTCAACGGCGAGTTCGCCAGATGCATGGCGCGCACCGAAAACAATCTCTGGGTTGCCACCGCCGTCACGCTCAAAAACACCTTTTTCGGGTTTGCGACCGGCGTCGCCAGCGGCTTTGCGGCCGGGCTGCTTCTGGGACGATCGGATCGACTGAGTGCTATCTTCCAGCCATTCATCACGGCGGTGAACTCGATTCCGAGAATCGCGCTGGCACCGATCATCGTGCTGGCATTTGGCATCGGCGATACGTCCAAGATCGTGACATCCTGGATCGTCGTCGTGTTTCTGGTGTTCTTCAACACGTTCGAGGGCGCGCGTTCCATCGACGAAGGCTTCGTCAATGCCGCACGGCTGCTCGGCGCGAACGAATGGCAGATCACCCGCACGGTGGTGATTCCATCGACCATGGCCTGGGTATTTGCTTCGCTTTCTCCCGCGATTTCGTTTGCGCTGATTGGCGTGATTGTCGGCGAATTCATCGGTGCGGAGCGGGGAATTGGCCGCTTGATCATCGAGTCGGAGGCGAGGGGCGAGGCGTCGGGCATGATGGTTGCGGTGATCGTGCTGATGCTGGTGGGAGTGGCGCTTTCTGCAGCGATCTGGCGATTGCAGGCCTACCTGTTGCGCTGGCAGCAGCACAATATGGCAGAGTAGGCGGTCGCCTGTTCACGATGTCGGGCGTCATATGCTTTGCGCGAAAATTGGTGCTTTGGAGAGAGCACAAGCCTGTCGGAGGAATGCATAAAAGATGATATGAGCAGAGTGATATCGAACCGGAACTAAAGGGTCTTTCATGAGCATCAAGCTTTACGGGTTCTGGCGATCGATCGCCTCGTTTCGGGTGCGGGTTGCCTTGAAGCTCAAGAGACTCGCTTTCGAGGAAACTTCGATCGACATCCTTTCCGGCGAGCAATTCAAACCGGGTTATGACGCCGTCAATCCCGAGCATGTCGTTCCGACTTTCGTTCACGAAGGCTATTCGCTGTTTCAGTCGATGGCGATCATGGAATATCTCGATGACATCAAGCCCGCGCCGCGGCTGTTGCCGGAAGATGCGAAGGAACGCGCCTACGCGCGCTCCTTGGCGCTGATGACCATCGCCGATGCCCACCCGCTTGTCGTGCCGCGTGTTCGCAACCATTTGGCCAAGGCTTTTGGCGCCGATGCCAAGGCGGTCGAGAACTGGGGTAAGCACTGGACGACGGAAGGCCTGGCGACGTATGAAAGGCTGCTCGCGCGGCGCGCGCCGGCGCCGTTCGCGCTCGGCGCCGAGCCCGGTGTTGCCGATATCTGCATCGCCGGCCAAGTGGTCGGCGCGCATTTTCTCAAGCTTGAACTTGATGCCTTTCCGATTGTGGCGGGGCTTGCCGAGCGCTGCTTCAAGACGCCGGAATTCGCAAGCTCACATCCATTCGAGCAGCCCGGCTACAAGACCGCGAGCACGCATCACTAGACGCGCGTCCCACGGAATCAGCGGGCTCAAGCTCTATACGTCGAGCCCCAGGACCCGCGCGGCATTCCCGCCCGCGATCTGGGCAAGCGTAGCCTCGTCCATCCCGTGAACGCCGGCGACATGTCCGATGGGGTTATACTCGGCCATGTCGAAGGGATAATCGGTGCCCATCACAATGCGATCGGGACCGAACACGTCGATCAGATAGGCGAGCTGGTGATAGCTGAAGACCACCGTGTCGAGATAGACCTGCCTGAGATAGGTGGTGGGCGGCAGCGGCAATTCGCCGTGCGAGTCCGCTCGCGCGCCCCAGGCATGGTCGATCCGGCCTGAATAGGCCGGCAAGTATCCGCCGCCATGCACTGCCATCAGTTTCAGATCGGGGAAGCGTGCCAGCGTTCCCGAAAAGATCAGGTTGTGAAGCGCAAGCGTGGTGTCGAGCGGATTGCCAAGAACGTTGTTGAAATAGAAATGTGTCAGACGCTCGCCATGCGTGAACCCGTTCGGGTGCATCATGATGAATGCTCCGAGTTGCTCGGCGCGGGCGAAGAAGGGACGGAATTTGGGATCGGACAATTCCTGGCCATCAACGTTGGTCAGGATTTCGACACCTCTCAGTTTGAGGTCCTTCATGACGTAGTCGAGTTCGCGCACCGCAAGCTCCGGCTCCTGGAGTGTAACGACGCCGAGCCCGGCAAACCGGTCGGGTTTGCGCGCGCAATATTCCGCCACGCCGTCATTGGCAAGGCGATGCGCCTGCTCGGCGATTTTGGCATCGACCGTGTAGTAGCACTGCGGCGGCGCGGGCGCCACGACCTGGATATCGATGCCCATCTTGTCGAGATCGAACAGCCGGCGGTCGATCGTCGTCATCACCTCGGCTACGTCCTTTTCTTGCTGTGCGTTGATTTCCCTGGTCGCGGCATCGGCAAAATGCGCAAGCGGCACACGGCTGAGATCGACATGTGGTTGCGCGACTTTCGCGGCCTGGGGCACGACGATGTGGGCGTGAATGTCGATCGTCGTGGAGGAGGGGCGCCTCGCCGGGCCATCTGCATCGTGGACGCGAGCGGCCGTTCGGCCATAGCGGTTCTTGCGATCGATCATTGAATGTTCTCTGCTGCTGTACTGGCTATTCGGATTGGAGTGTTCAAAAAGCATCATTTCAGGATTTGGGTGGCGGCGCAGTGCGTTGGGTCCAGCGAACGGAAACCGTGGTGGCATCGGCGTCCCCGAGACCTGCAGCCTCGGCTTCCTCAAAGCAGGCCAGCGCGCTTTTCGCAACCGGAAGTTCCGCATGGAGGGTGGCGGCAAACTGCACGGCCGTAGCGAGGTCCTTCTTCGCAGCTGTGATACCGAACGCGGTCTCGCCGAGCGGCGCACCGCCCAGGACCCTGGCGATGATGGCGCCGCGGCCTTTCATAGCGGCCGGCGCGCCGGCGGTGTCGGACAGGATATCGATCAGCCGATCGGGTGGGAGGTTGAGCGGTTTGCAGATGGTAAGAGCTTCGCCGAGCGCCTGCCAGTAGACGAGCAGCGGCAGATTGACGGCAAGCTTCAAGGTCGCGCCGGCACCAAGCGGCCCGACATGCTCGATGCGGCGGCACAATTGCTCGAGCAGCGGCATCGCGCGATCGACATCGGCTTTGGAGCCGCCGACCAGACCGAACAGCTTGCCTTCTCTTGCCGGAACTTTGCTGCCGCCGACCGGGCATTCGACAAAAGCCGCGCCGAGTTGCATCACTGCACCTCCGACCGAAATCATGGTGTCTGGACGTATCGTGCTCATATCGATGACGAGCTTGCCAGCAAGCTTGGCCTTCAAAAGACCGTTGGGACCGAGGTAGACCGCTTCGGTCGCTGTATCGTTCAGGAGCATGACAATCACGACGTCGCAAGCCTGCGCAAGCTCCGCAGGAAAAGCGAACGCCTTTGCGCCGGTGTCGACCAAGGGCCTCGTCTTCGCAGCGTCTCGATTGAAGACCGCGACCTCGTGCCCAACCGATATCAATCGCTCGGCGATCGACGATCCCATTCGTCCTGTTCCGCAAACGCCAACTTTCATTGTCTTGCCTCGATCGGTGAGTGGTTATCCTAGATGATTGATTAAGCGGAATCGCGTCATGATCTCATCTCGTCGTTTGAGCATGATCTTTTCGGAAAACCGGTTTCCACTTTTCCGGATCATGCTCTATTGGGCGTGGTAGACGCCGAGATTTTGCGCGATCAAATCTTCATCGTTCAAAATTTCGTTTGCCTCGCCTGCGAACACGCAACGGCCGGTATTGAGAATGACCGCCTGATCCGCGACCTCGAGCGCCAGCTGCCGGTTCTGTTCGACCAAAACGATTGACTGTCCTTCGTCCTTCAGCCGCTTGATGGTGCGCCCGACCTCAGCCACGATCAAGGGCGCGAGTCCTTCTGACGGTTCGTCCAGCAGCAGGACGCGGGGGTTTCCCATCAGCGCGCGGGCGATCGCGAGCATCTGCTGCTCGCCTCCGGAAAGCGTGCCGGCGAATTGCGCGTGGCGCTCGCGCAGGCGCGGAAAGAGCTCGTAAATCCGCTCGACGTTCCACGGCTTCCTGGTGCTGTTTTCGCGCTGTTGCGCCACGATGAGGTTTTCCCGAACCGTGAGAGAAGGAAAAATCCGGCGTCCCTGCGGCACCAGTCCGATGCCGAGGCGTGAAATGCGTTCGGGGCTGAGCCCTCCGATTCCCCTGCCAAATAGTTGAATCTCACCTTCCTTTGGAGAGAGAAAGCCGACGATGGTCGAAATGCAGGTCGTCTTTCCGGCGCCATTGCGGCCAAGCAGCGCCAGCACATGACCTTCCTGCAATGCAAAGCCAACGCCGTGCAGGATATGGCTGTCGCCATAAAAGGCGTGCACATTCGTTAATCTGAGTGCCTCAGTCGCCAAGATAGACCTCGCGTGTTCGTTCATCCGCAATCACGGCATCGCGCTCACCATCGACGATGACGCGGCCGTAATTGAGCAGCGTCACGGTTTCGACAAGATCGAGAGCGGTATCCATGTCGTGTTCGATCATGATCACGGTGATTTGTCGCGGAATCGATGCGATCAACGACTTTACGGTGGTCCTTTCGCTGTTTGAAAGCCCGGCCAGCGGCTCGTCCAGCAGCAGCAGGCGCGGCTTTTGTGCCAGCGCCATCGCTAGCTCGACCCGTCGCTTTTCGCCATACGCGATTTCGGAAACCGGATGATCGGCCAGATGAAGGAGTCCGACGGTATCGAGGGTGCGGCGGGCCTCGCCGGCGAGGTCGCGATAGAAGGACAACGGCCGCCACATCTGCCAGCGCGAGGGAAGCAAGCCGAGCAGACCGAGCGTGACATTGCGCTCGAGCGTGTCACCGGTGAATAGCGTGATGATCTGGTATGTGCGCGACAGGCCCAGATGTGCGCGCCGGTAGGGGGCAAGTGTCGTGACGTCGGTGCCGAACAATTTGATCTTTCCGGAGTTCGGCCGCATGTCGCCGCTGATCTGGTTGAACAGCGTGGTCTTGCCGGCACCGTTCGGGCCGATGATCAGGCGGCGTTCGCCATGACGGATCGTGAGCGATACGTCTTGAGTGACCCTCAGTCCCCCGAAGGCCTTGTTCAGCTCGATGATCTCCAGCGCATGATCTGGCGTGAGCGGCGTCATGGCGATCACCTTCGAAGCCGCGTTGTCAACTTGCTCAGACCTGGAACGATACCGGTTGGCATCACAAGGACGATGAACAGGAACACCAGCCCCAGCAGCATGTTCCATCGTTCGATATAGGCGGAGGCGTAGTTCTTCAACAAGAGCACCAGCGTGGCGCCTACTACGGGGCCGCCAAGCGTGCCTGTTCCGCCGGCGATGACGCCAAGCAGCGCTTCGGCCGAACTCGTGATCGAAAGCGATGTCGGGTGGATGTACTTGTTGTAATAGACAAAGAGCAGGCCGGAAACGCCGCCCCAGAATCCGGCATAGATGAACGTGATCCAGCGTATCATCCACGGATTGAAGCCGAGTGCGGCCATCCGACGCGGCTGGTCGCGCACGCCTTTCAGCGACGAGCCGAATGAGGACGACACAAAAATCGCCATCATCAAGAATGCAAACGACGCCACGATCAGCGCGAACCAGTAAAATGCGAAAGCGCTGTCGAGGGAGATGCCGAACGGCGCAGGGCGCGTGAGGCCCGCAATCCCGTTGTCGCCATTGGTGACGTTCGACATGCGATAGGCTAACCCCCACAGCACCTGGGACAGGGCGAGCGTGATCATGAGGAAACCGAGGCCGCTCGCACGCAGCGCGATGGTGCCAAATAAGGCTGCCATTGCAATCGTTCCCGCGATCGAGATGAGCGCCGCAGCGCCATGGCCAAACCCGTACCGGCTGGTCAGGAGCGCGGAGAAGTAGGCGGCAACCCCGAGATAGGAAGCATGTCCGAGTGAGGTCATCCCCCCGAAACCGACCAAGAGATTGAGGCTGAGTGCGAAGATCGCCGCGATCAGGATCTGGCTTGCGAGATTGATGTAGAAATCGCCCGCGAAGAACGGCAGCGAGAGAAGCGATGCAGCGAGGAGGGCGGTGGCGATCCACTTCATGCGCCGACACGTCCGAACAGGCCCTGTGGGCGAAATGCGATGACAAAAATCATGGGCAGAAAGAGAATAATGTAGGCGAGCTCCGGAAACAGCGCCGTGCCGAATGTATAGACGAATCCAATGATGAAGCTGCCGATGAACGCGCCCATCAGGCTTCCGATGCCGCCAAGAATAACGACGATCAGCGCTAAGGGCAGCATGTCGGCATCAAGCCCGGGATACGCGGAGAGGATCGGTCCGCCGAGCA
>Ga0307474_10000612_pt1 | contig 25605 bp, 35 predicted proteins | sample atmos_gasesECM1C_2_FD_203312 | JGI IMG/M metagenome (GOLD analysis project Ga0307474, IMG submission 203312) | Hardwood forest soil microbial communities from Morgan-Monroe State Forest, Indiana, United States - atmos_gasesECM1C_05 | ecosystem: Environmental > Terrestrial > Soil > Temperate... | reverse complement strand
TAATTTTTGTTGCGGCGTTGTGGAAGTTTCCTTTCTACGTGATCCGTTAAGACATAAAGGCGTTTGAAGCAGGTCCCTCGCTGCGCTTCGGGATAAAACCTTGGCGCGAGGGCGCTCTTGCGGACGTAGGGGTGCATCGAAGAGAGATCCTTCGTCGCAAAAGGCGCTCCTCTGGATGACGGCCAACTGCGGATCGCGATGAGGCGACAGCCATCGTTACCGCCAGAAGCGGTGCGGGGCTAGTTTAGTGAGCGGACGGCTTCGGGCAGGGCGAGGGTGAAGGTGCAGGCGCCGGCGGTGGTGCAGGCCAGGGTGCCGCGGCGGACGATTTTCGATGGGGCGGCGTCTGGAAATACGGGGCCGAAGTCGATGGTGCGAAGATTTTCGGCGAAGGGGCGAAGGTCGGGGCTGCCGCTGATGAATTTTACGGCTTCGACTTTTGCGGATCTGGTTCCGGGCGCGAGCAGGATGAAAAAATCAGCTTCGGCTTTTTGGTTGAGCAGCTTACCAGCGTCGAAGGTGCGGGATTGCAGGAGGCGCGGCCGGGCGCGATCGACGAGTTCATCGATTTTGGTATTTTCGCCGAGCAGCAGCGTGAGGCGGGCGCGCGATTCCGGGTCGGCGTGGGGCGCGGCGATGGCTTCGGCGTAGAGACGGATGGCGTCCTGTTTTTGGCCGTGCTTTTCGTAAATTCGGGCGAGGTGATCGCCTGCTTCACCCTGCTGATTGAGCCTCCACGCAGCGCGAACGAAAGCCTCGGCGAAATCGAGATCGCCTTTTTTGAAGTGCACCCATCCCAGCGTGTCCCAGTAGACGCCGATGTTTGCGACCTGATTTAAATCGTCGAGGGAAAGGTGCGCGAGCTGGAGATTGCGGAGATTTGCGTCGATGGCGGAAATGGCGGATTCAGCGTACTGCTGGGCGCGATCGAGTTCGATATTCGCGTCGGCCAGGTTGTAGGCAACGCTGTTCCAGATGACGGGCGAGGAGTGGCCCAAATCAATGCCTTTTTGAAATGCTTTGAGGGCCTCTTCTTTTTGGCCGTCGTTGAGCAGCGCGCGGCCGAGGCTGACCTGGAGTTCGGCGCTTTGAGGAGTGAGCACGGCAGCTTTGTCGAGTTCGGGCACCGCTTCGGAATATTTGTGCTGCTCGAGAAAAAGCGCGCCGAGGGCCGCGTGGGTGACGGGATCGAGCGGATTGATATCGAGTTGCCGGCGAAAGGCGGCTTCGGCTTCGGGAAATCTTTGCTGTTGCTGAAGCGTAAGGCCGAGGTAATTGTAGGCGTGTTCGTCTGACGAATTTACGCCGAGCTGGCTATGAAATGCAGCTTCGGCTTCGGTGAATTGGCGGGTGCGCAGATAAGCGAGGCCGAGATCGTTGAAACCCTGCTTGGTTTTGGGATCGAGTTCCACGGCGCGTTTGAGCAGCGGGATGGCTTCGCGCGGATTTCCGGAATTGAGCGCGGCGGCGCCGGCTTCGATCAGATCATCCGGTTTTGCGGCGGCGGGAATTCCGGGAAGGCTGGTGGAATTATTTTCGACGATGAAGGATTGATTTTCGTCAGATTCGACGGCGCGGGAGAAGGCGTCGTAATCGCCGGCGCGGGTGGCGGGGAGCTCGCGCATCTTGAAATTCAAGATGCGTTCGGCGGTGAAAACGTGATTCTCGAAACCGTAGACGGATTTGAATTCGGCGTAGTCGCGGGCGACGGACACGCCGACCGGAGTTTGGGCGCTAAAATTCGCGGGCAGCGTTAATTTTAGACTGGTGGTGATGTCGAGCGGGCTGCCGAGATGAATGGGATCGGCGGGATTATCGGGCGGGCGGGGCATGCCGAGCGAGAGCAGCGGCACCGGAACTTTTGTTTTTTTCCTGGCCCAATCGAGATAGCCGGGCTGCTCGTAGTCGAGATCGAGTTCGAAGGCCTTTTCGGTGTCGGTGGGGTCGCTGGGTTTCACGCTGGTGACGTTGCCGCGAATGCCGTCGAGGGCGGCGATGGTCTGGCCGAGTTGGGCCCATTCATTTTGCGGGGTGCGATGGAAAGCGAGGCGCAGGGCAACTTCGTTATCGCCGCGCAGAAAGTAACGGAGCTTGGCGGTGAGTTTGCCGAGATCGCTGACCTGCGCGTCGATTTCGACATGCTGGGTGGAGAGAAACGGCGGGTCAACGGGAGTTTCGACGATTTTTCCAGCGCCGTCGGATTGGATTAGCAGAGCTGATTTATGGCGCAGCGCGGGAATGAGCAAACGAAACGGGGCGACTTCGGCGGTGGAATCCATCCAGATCAGGTCGGGGCCGTTGTGCGCGGCGGTAATCAGATGATCGAATTGCGCGGGCGAGGGAATGGCGGGGTCGAGCGGGCGCAGCAGCGGAATCAGGACGGGATCGGACGGGATATCGACGGACTGCAGCAGGGCGGACAGGAGCACGTACTTATCCTGGCCATCGCCGTACTGATTCTTTAAAACTTCGGAAGCGGTGTGGGGCTGATAGCCTCCGAGTCCGAAGGAAAGACTAACGTAGCGGATATTTTTAGCGACATAACTGTAGAGCGCCTGCATTTTGTCGAGGCTGGTGGTGCGTCCGACGGCCAGTTCCCGGGCTTTGGCGCGGATTTCGGGAGTGGGAGTGGAGCGACCTTTGGCGAGAGCCGCATACCAGTGCGCGACTTCGTTCCAATTTGTGAAAGTAGTGAGCTGGATGTCCGGAATTTTGGGCGGAGGAAGTTTTCCGGCGGCGGGGTCGTCATTCGGAATAGTGAGATTTTTATGTTTCCAGCGATAGATGATGCGCCCATTCTCGGTTTTCGACGAAAAAGGGCTGTTCTGCTGGTCGATTTGCGCGGTGCCGGCCGGTGCGAGACGGGCTTTGCGAATTTCTTCAGCGGTAACATTCGAAAAATCCGCGGATTGAATCAGGACGGCGCGGCTTTGCGGGACATTCACTTCGAGCTGTTCATCGAGCAGGATGGCGCGATCGAGGAAATTCTGCTCGAACCAAAATTGACCGGGAGCTTCCGGGGTGACGAGGTGCGTGGCGATTTCGTATTCGATGGCATCGCCGGGATGCAGCGCGGGAACCGTGATGTGAACTTCTTTGTAGTCGGTGTAGGCAGGCGCGTCGCGTTCGACGGGCGCGACCATTTCTTTTATGGCGTCGGGCTTAGCGGTGACGGTGGCGCCGTCGGGATGGAGCACGCGGACAAAGTGAACGTCGATCTTTTCGCTGGCGGAGTTATAGCCGAAGATCAGTTCGGCGAGTTGCTGAACGCCCGCGTCATTTTGCACTTTGACGCGCGAGGATAAGGTGCGCTCGCCGGTTCCGTCGTTTTCAAAACGTGCGGCGAGGGAATATTTTTCGATGATGAAAGGTTCGGCGGAGAAGTCGGGGGAGGGGGCTTTTCCCACCGGAGTACTGGAACCAGATAGGGGGATCGGGGCGGATTGCTGGCGCCCAAAAGCATTCGAGGTGATTAGCATCGCGCACAACAGGGCTGCGGCACAGCGGTTCATTGAAGCTCCCAAGTTCGAGTGCGGGACGAGTTTAGTTGCGTCGGGGAACGGGGTAAAGCGGGAGGGAGAGGGTTGTTGAGCAAGTGACAATAAGGATGCGAGATGGGTGAGTACGGCGGTGGCTACTGATTAGTGACGAGTGGCTGTAGGATTGAGCGGTTTCCGAGTTAAGTTACACATTCTATTGTGTTTAAGTGGACTCCAGTTTTGATACGGTTACAGCGGCCCTTGCTTGAGATCCATTTCACGTAAAGTTCAGTCGGTTCGGGAGAGTGTCGGATTGACCGGACACTGGGTGGTGGTTAGGATTTTCACAGGCAACGACATCGCCAATCGGATGGATATATTTTTCTAGGGGAATCAATTTGACAACGCGTACTGATTCTCTTATACTTCCTCGGTTGTAGATGGGCCGTGAGGCCCAGTGGTTGATTAGGGAAGTCTTTCGACCCCGGACAAAGAGCAGTGGAACGGGAGTAGAAAGAGCGGCCGAAATGGGGCGCCAGCCCCGCAAAGCCGTGTGAGCCTCTCCGCTGAAACTGGAACGATGCAGTTCACTCCATAAGGGTGAAGCGTCTTCGCGGAGTACCTGGGTAATTCCTTGGTTGGCGACCTTTTCTTTCATTCACTCGCATATTTCTGTGCGGGGTGCGTAAGCTGCGCGCAGAAGTAGCGGAATTAAAAAACAAAAATTATTTTGCGTTGAGATTTCTGGAATGGAGGAAGCGTGCCGACGTTTTCACAGCTTGTGCGTCATGGCAGAGAAGCGATTCGGGTGAAGACCAAGTCGCCGGCGCTGGAAGGCTGCCCGGAGAAGCGCGGAGTTTGCGTGCGGGTGTACACCCAGACGCCGAAGAAGCCGAACTCAGCATTGCGCAAAGTGGCGCGCGCGCGGCTGACCAACAGCGCGGAAGTGACGACTTACATTCCAGGAATCGGGCACAACTTGCAGGAGCACTCAATCGTGCTGGTGCGCGGCGGCAGGGTCAAGGATTTGCCCGGCGTGCGGTATCACATCATTCGCGGAACGCTGGACGCAGCAGGCGTTGAAAATCGCAAGCAAGCGCGGTCGAAGTACGGCGCTAAGCGGCCTAAAGCCGCACAGAAGTAGGAGACCTAAACGATGCCACGTAAGGGATGGGTTCTTCGCCGCAAGATTCCAGGAGATCCGGTTTTCGGAAGCGACCTGGTGCAGAAATTTATTTCGAGCATGATGTACGACGGGAAGCGGGCGACGGCGCAGGCCATCTTCTACAACGCGATGGATCAGGTCGCCAAGAAGACGAACGACGACTCGTTCAAATTGTTCAAGAAGGCGATCGAGAACTGCAAGCCGGTGCTGGAAGTGAAGACGCGACGCGTGGGCGGCGCGAACTACCAGGTTCCGGTGGAAGTGAACCCGTTCCGCAAGCAGTCGCTGGCCATTCACTGGCTGGTGCTGTATTCGCGGTCGCGCAGCGGCAAGACCATGACCGACAAGCTGGCGGAAGAAATTATGGACGCGGCGAATGGCCGCGGTGGAGCAGTCAAGAAAAAGGAGGATGTGCACCGCATGGCGGAAGCGAACAAAGCTTTCGCGCATTATCGCTGGTAGCACGAATCCTACAGGCCCATGCCACGTTTGGTACAACTCGATCAGACCCGGAACATCGGGATTATGGCGCACATTGACGCGGGGAAGACCACGTCGACCGAGCGCATTCTTTTCTATACCGGCGTGACGTACAAGATCGGCGAAGTGCACGAAGGCACGACGGTAATGGATTGGATGGAGCAGGAGCGCGAGCGCGGAATCACGATTACGTCCGCGGCGACGACGGCTTCCTGGACCCGTTTCGACAAGAAATACCGCATCAATATCATCGACACGCCGGGCCACGTGGACTTCACGGTAGAAGTGGAGCGTTCGCTGCGGGTGCTGGATGGCGCAGTGGCGATTTTTGATGCGGTCGCGGGCGTGCAGCCGCAGTCGGAAACGGTGTGGCGCCAGGCGGACAAGTATCGCGTGCCGCGCATTGCGTTCATCAACAAGATGGACCGGATTGGGGCGGATTTCGACCATTCCGTGCGTTCGATGCGGCAGAGACTTTCGGCACATCCCGTGCCGGTGCAATTCCCGATCGGCAAGGAAGACAATTTTATCGGCGTGATCGATTTTCTGGAAGAGCGCGCCATTATCTGGAAGGACGAAACGCTGGGCGCGGAATATGAAACGGTGGCGCTCGAAAAGCTGTGGGATGCGGAATACCTGGCAGCGCACCCGGCGGTGGGAGTGGCCGTCAAGTTTTCAGGGCTGACGCCGGAATTCTACAAAGAACATCGCGAGAAAGTGGTCGAGTACATTGCCGAACACGATGACGCGATCATGCACAAGTATCTGGAGCAAACCAAGATTACCGCGCCGGAATTGCGCGCGTCTTTGCGGAAATCGACGATTGCGTTGAAGTTGGTACCGGTGCTGGCGGGTTCGGCGTTCAAGAACAAGGGTTTGCAGCCGCTGCTGGATGCGGTTATTGATTTCCTGCCCGCGCCTTCGGACGTGCCTCCGGTCGAAGGTAAGGATCCGAACGGCGGCGAGATGTTGATGCGCAGCGCTTCGGATGACGAACCGTTTTCGGCGCTGGCGTTCAAGATTATGACCGACCCGTTTGTGGGTCACGTGACGTACATCCGGGTATATTCCGGCGTGCTGAAGGCCGGACAAAATGTTTATAACTCCACGCGCAAGACGCGCGAGCGCATCGGCCGTTTGCTGCGCATGCACGCCAACAAGCGCGAAGAGATCGATACGATCGAAGCGGGCGACATAGCGGCGTGCGTTGGATTGAAGAATGTTACGACCGGCGACACCTTGTGCGATGAAGACAAGCCGATCGTGCTCGAGAACATCGATTTTCCGGCGCCGGTGATTCAGGTGGCGATCGAGCCCAAGACCAAAGCGGACCAGGAAAAGATGGGCATCGCGCTGGGCAAGTTGGGCCAGGAAGATCCCACGTTCCGCATGCATACCGATCACGAAACAAACCAGACTTTGATCGCGGGCATGGGCGAGCTGCACCTGGAAATCATTGTGGACCGCATGATGCGGGAATTTGGCGTGCAGGCCAATGTGGGCCGGCCGCAAGTCGCATACCGCGAAACGATTTTGCGCGAGGCTGAAGGCGAAGGGAAATACATCAAGCAGACCGGCGGACGCGGCCAATACGGACACGCAGTGATCCGGCTGGTCCCCCTTCCGCAATCCAGCCACGACGACATGCACGAGTTGTCGGAAGAAGAACTCGCGGAGCTGGCCAAGAACATTGGCGGCGGCAAGGGCAGCAAGTACAGCTTTGACAAAGAGCATCGCTTACTGTTCATCGACAAGGTCGTGGGCGGGTCGGTGCCGCGCGAATTCATCAAGCCGATTGAAGACGGAATCCGTGAGGCGATGGAAACCGGAATTCTGGCCGGCTACGAAATGGTGGACGCCGCGGTGGTTTTGACTGACGGCAGCTATCACGATGTGGACAGCTCGGAAATGGCGTTCAAGATTGCGGGGTCGATGGCGTTCAAGGACGCGTGCAAGAAGGCCAATCCGAAATTGCTCGAGCCGATCATGCGGGTGGAAGTGGTGGTCCCGGAGGATTACATGGGACCGGTGATCGCGGATTTGAATTCACGGCGCGGACAGATGCAGGGACGCGAATCGCGCGGCGGGACCGAGATCATTAATGTGCTGGTGCCGCTCTCGACCATGTTCGGATACGCCACGGAAATTCGCAGCCGGACGCAAGGCCGGGGAAGTTTCACCATGCACTTTTCGCATTACGAACAAGCGCCCAATAACGTAGCCGATGACATTATCGGCGGCAAGAACGGCAACAAACCGAAAAAATAACTCAAGCACAGGTGACGAACCGCGGTTTTCCAGGCTGAGAGCGGAACGACACGGGAGCAGATGGCCAGATGGCGAAAGAGAAATTCGAGCGGAATAAGCCGCACGTGAATATCGGGACGATTGGTCACATTGACCACGGCAAAACGACGACCACGGCGGCGATCACCAAAGTGTTGTCGAAGAACAATCCGAAGGTGGCGTTCCGGGCGTTTGATTCGATCGATAACGCGCCGGAAGAGCGCGAGCGGGGCATTACGATTGCGGTGTCGCACGTGGAATACGAGACGCCGAACCGGCACTACGCGCACATCGATTGCCCGGGCCATGCGGATTATGTGAAGAACATGATTACCGGCGCGGCGCAGATGGACGGCGCGATTCTGGTAGTAGCGGCGACCGATGGACCGATGCCGCAAACGCGCGAGCACATTCTGCTGGCGCGGCAGGTGGGTGTTCCTTATATCTGCGTGTTTCTGAACAAGTGCGACATGGTCGACGATCCGGAGCTTTTGGAACTGGTCGAACTGGAAGTACGCGAGTTGTTGAAGAGCTATCAATATCCGGGCGACGACCTACCGGTCATTCGCGGTTCGGCGCTGAAGGCTTTGGAAGGCGACGCGAAGTGGGAGAAGTCGATCCTGGATTTGATGGAGTCGGTGGACAAGAGCATTCCGCAGCCGGTGCGGGACATCGATAAGCCGTTCGCGATGCCGATTGAAGATATTTTCTCGATTTCGGGCAGAGGCACGGTGGTGACGGGAAGAATCGAGCGCGGCAAAGTGAAGGTTGGAGAAGAAGTGGAGATTGTGGGATTCCGGCCGACGATGAAGAAGACGGTGACCGGAATCGAAATGTTCCGCAAGCTGCTGGATGAAGGCATGGCGGGCGACAACGTGGGACTGCTGTTGCGCGGCACGGAAAAAGATGAAGTGGAGCGCGGGCAGGTGCTGGCGAAGCCGGGCTCGATTACGCCGCACACCAAGTTCAAAGCTGAAGCGTACGTCTTGACCAAGGAAGAAGGCGGGCGGCATACGCCGTTCTTTACCGGATATCGTCCCCAGTTTTATTTCCGGACTACGGACGTGACCGGAGATGTGAAGTTGCCGGCAGGAGTAGAGATGGTGATGCCGGGCGACAATATATCGTGCGAGATCACGTTGATCACGCCGGTGGCTTTGGAGAAGGGTTTGCGCTTCGCGATTCGCGAAGGCGGACACACGGTAGGAGCCGGCGCGGTCGCCGAGATCATCGAATAATGTCCAACGGCGAAAAAATACGAATCCGTTTGAAGGCGTACGATCACCGCATTCTCGATCAATCGACCAAGGAGATTGTGGACACCGCGAAGCGCACCGGCGCGGATGTGGCGGGACCGATTCCGCTGCCGACGGTGATCAATCGTTGGACGGTTTTGCGGTCACCGCACGTGGACAAGAAGTCGCGCGAGCAGTTTGAAATGCGCACGCACAAGCGGCTGATCGACATTCTGGAGCCGACTCCAGACACGGTGGATGCGTTGATGAAGCTGGATCTGCCGCCGGGCGTGGACGTCGAGATCAAGGCTTTTGGACGCGAGCATACCGGCAAGTAACAGAAGTCGCTAGCGAACGAACTTGAACCGCTTTTTTCGGCGGAAGGAACGAGCGAACGAAATGGCAGTCAACGGCATACTCGGAATCAAGTTGGGAATGACGCAGGTTTTCGCGGAAGACGGCACGGCGGTACCGTGCACCGTGCTGCAGGCCGGCCCTTGCGTGGTGGTGCAGCGCCGGACCAAGCAGACCGACGGTTACGACGCGGTGCAGCTGGGCCTGGTGGAATTCATCAAGCCGCAGCGGGTGAACAAAGCGCGCACCGGACACTTCAAGAAAGCGAATGTGGCGCCGCTGCGTTATCTGCACGAGATCAAGATTGAAGATTCGAAGGACGAAGCCAAGTCCGGCGACCGCGTGCTGGTGGAAAATTTCGCGATCGGCGAGTTGGTGGATGTGACCGGCGTCAGCAAGGGTAAGGGATTTCAAGGCGGCGTAAAGCGTTGGCACTTCCGCGGCGGCGATGCCAGCCACGGTTCGATGTTCCACCGGGCGCCGGGCGGTATTGGGGCGAGCTCGTTTCCTTCGCGCGTGTGGCCGGGACAGCACATGCCGGGGCACATGGGCCACGAGCGCAAGACTTCGAAGAATCTGCGCGTGGTGAAGGTGGATTCCGAAGAGAATTTGTTGCTGGTGCGCGGTGCGGTGCCGGGCCCGGCCGGAGCTTACATTTTTATTCGCAAGGCCAAGGCACATCTGTAGAAGCAATTTTCAAGGCCCAGACGGCCGGTAAAGAGACGAAACGATGCCTGTTGTGGACGTGATGAACCTCGAAGGAAAGAAAGTCGGCCAGCTCGATCTGGCGGACGATGTGTTCGCGGCGAAGATCAACCAGAATTTGCTGCACGAAGCGGTGCGGCACCATCTGGCGGGCGAGCGCGCGGGTACCCACAAGACCAAAGACAAGAGCGAAGTCTCCGGCTCGGGCAAGAAGCTGTGGAAGCAGAAAGGCACCGGACGCGCGCGCGTAGGTTCGATCCGGTCTCCTCTATGGCGCCACGGTGGCACGGTCCACGGACCGGTGCCGCGCAGCTACGATTACGCGCTGCCGAAGAAAATGATTCTAGGCGCGCTGCGTTCAGCGCTGTCCGCGAAATTCGCAGAGCAGAAGCTAACGGTGGTGGATGGCTGGGAGCTCGATTCGCACAAGACCAAGCCGTTCCGCCAGGCCCTGGGCAAGCTGAACGACAAGCACAATTCGTTTTTGATTGTGGGTTCGGGCGAGAACGTGAATCTGGATCGGGCCAGCCGCAACATCGCCGGCGTGACACTGGTGCCGCCCAATGCGCTCGAGCCGTACGACTTGATGCGCCACGAGCATGTGATGCTGTCGCGCGAAGCGGTGGCGCGGTTGACGCGTTCGCTGTCGGCGACGGCGCCGGAAGTTCCAGTACAGATTGAAGCGGCTCCGGCGGCAAAAAAAGAGGCGCCGGCGACGAAGCCTGCAGCCAAAGCAGCGGCCAAGTCCGAGACAAAACAAGCCGCGGCCAAAAAGCCGGCGGCCAAGAAAGAAGCCAAGTCCAAGACCAAGCCCAAAGCGAAGAAGGGTTAAGCAATGGAAAACCGGGTTTATCAGATTATTAAGCGGCCGATCATCACCGAGAAAGGCCTCGGAGTGAAAGAGACGCAGCACACGGTGGTCTTCGAAGTGGCGAAGGACGCGACCAAAACGGAGATCAAAGAAGCGGTGCAGCGGGTGTTCAAGGTGAAAGTGGATCACGTGCGGACCGCGATTTTCCACGGCAAGTTCCGCCGCCGGGGACGGGCGGAAGGCTTTCGCAGCGACTGGAAGAAAGCGTATGTGCGCCTGGCGGAAGGCGAAAAGATGATCGAGTACGCCGAAAATATTTAGGCGAAACGTAAGAGTTAGTGCGGTTGCGGAAAATCTGCAGAGTTGAGTAAGGGGTAAGTAGAGGCACCGATGCCAATTAAGACATTCAAACCGTATACACCGTCACGACGTTTTCTGACGATGCTCGATAAGAGCGAGATCACCAAGCAAACGCCGGAAAAGTCGCTGGTCGAATCGCAGAAGCGCACCGGCGGACGAAATTCGCACGGTGAAATCACTGCCTGGCACCGCGGCGGCGGCCACGCCCAAAAGTACCGGCAGGTCGATTTCCGTCGGGAGAAGACGGGGATCCCGGCGAAGGTTGCGGCGATCGAATACGATCCGAATCGTTCGGCGCGCATCGCGTTGCTGCACTACGCAGACGGCGAAAAGCGCTACATCCTGCAACCGGTGGGCCTGGAAGTGGGAATGACGGTACTCAACGGCCCCAGCGCGGAAATTCTGCCGGGCAATGCGTTGACCATTCAGCATATTCCTCCCGGCACGATGATTCACAACCTGGAACTGCAGCCCGGCAAGGGGGGCCAGGTGGTGCGATCGGCGGGCGGCGCGGCGCAGCTGATGAGCAAAGAAGGGGATTTTGCGCTGGTCAAGCTGCCTTCGGGCGAAGTGCGCAAATTCAGCATTCATTGCATGGCGACGGTGGGCCAGCTGGGGAATCTGGATCACGAAAATGTGACCTACGGAAAGGCGGGACGCACGCGCTGGCACGGACGCCGCCCGACCAACCGCGGTGTGGCCATGAACCCAGTGGACCATCCGCACGGCGGTGGTGAAGGTCGCGTGAAGGGCAATCACCCGCAGACTCCGTGGGGCTTCCCGACGTTGGGAGCGAAAACGCGGAAGAAGCGGCCGAGCGATCGGATGATCGTGGAGCGCCGGAGCAAGTAAGCAGTTGCAGCAACGAGTTGAAGTTTGGGAGCGAAACCGATGGCAGCCACACGGACGTCTCGAAGATCAACAAGACGGGCAGCACGCCCGGCCACCCGTCGCGCGAGAAAGGCCGCGCCGCGACGAGCAATCAAACGAGCAGTAAAACCGGCGGCGAGGGCCGCGGTAAAGGTTTCGAAGTTAGTGCAGGCGCCGCAGGTGCAGTACCGGTTGTGCCGGGCCGGCTGGGCGGTAATCGTCGAAACGATTCCGAACGCGCAGGGGACTCGGTTTGTATGTCCGTTCTGCACCGTATCGCACCGCGTATCGGGTCCGGTGCGGGGATTCAAAAGAGTACGCCGCGCGCAATGGATCAAAATGCGCAGGGTAGAGGGATAGGTTAGAGATGCCACGTTCACTGAAGAAGGGACCATTCATCGACGAACACTTGCGCAAGAAGGTGGAAGGATTGAACGCGCGCAACGAGAAAAAAGTGCTGAAGACCTGGTCGCGGCGTTCGACGATTCTGCCGGACATGATCGGGCACACGCTCGCGGTGCATAACGGCAAAAAGTTTATTCCGGTGTACATCACCGAGCAGATGATCGGGCACAAGCTGGGCGAATTCGCGCCGACGCGCACGTTTAAGGGCCACGCGGTAAAGGCGGCGCTGGAACGCGCGGCGGCTTCGGCGGCGCCGGCGGCAGCAGCGGCTCCGGCAGCGGGGGCGGGAGCGAAGTCTTAGGCAAGAAGTTCTTGAAAAAGGGAAATACAAAGATGGCTACGGCAACACACGCAACAACTCAGATCGAAGGAATCGCCAAGGCGCGGTACGCGCGAGTATCGCCGCAGAAGGCGCGGCTGGTGATTGACTTGATCCGCGGCAAGCGCGCGGAAGAGGCGCTGCACACGCTGCGTTTCACCAAGAAGCGAGTGGCGAAGGATATCGAGAAGACGTTGCGCAGCGCGATCGCGAACGCGGAACGCAAGGCCGAGGATTCGGGCGAAACGCTGGACGTGGATCAATTGTTCGTGACCACCTGCTATGTGAATGAAGGGCCACGCTGGAAGCGCATGCGTCCAGCTCCGATGGGCCGCGGTTTCCGGTACCAGAAGCGGACCAGCCACATTGTGGTGGAAGTCGCCGAGCACCAGCGCGCCGTAGCCGGGCGCATGGCCGCGGCGGCCGATGAAGCGCAATCGTCCAAGGGCGTAAAGGGCGCGATCCGCAAGGCGCGCAAGTCGATCGAACAGCAGCGCGGCAAGCAGACACCGAAGAAAAAGAAGTAGAGACAGATCGAGTCGAACGATCGAATCGAACGAAGCAGCAGGAGGGCAGTTTGGGTCAGAAAACACATCCTTACGGTTTTCGGCTGGGCTACAACAAAGGCTGGAAGTCACGGTGGTTCGCCAAGCGCGACTACGCCGATTTGTTGTACGAAGACGTGCAATTGCGCAAGGTGCTGACCGAGAAGCTGAAGTCGGCGGGCATCAGCGGAATCGACGTGGAGCGCGCGGCGAACAAGCTGGTGGTGCGCATTTACACCGCTCGCCCGGGAATCATTATCGGCCGCAAAGGCTCGGAAATTGACAAGCTGAAGGCCGACGTGCAGAAGCGCACCAAGCGCGAGGTGCACATCGATATTCAGGAAGTGCACCGTCCGGAGCTGGACGCGCATTTGGTGGCGGAATCGATCGCGCTGCAATTGGAAAAGCGGGTGGCCTTCCGGCGGGCGATGCGCAAAGCGGTGGATTCGGCGCTGCGTTTTGGTTGCAAGGGAATTAAAGTGCGCGTGGCGGGCCGTTTGAACGGCGCGGAAATCGCGCGTAAAGAATGGTATCTGCAGGGGCGGTTGCCGCTGCAGACCCTGCGCGCGGACATCGATTTCGGGACTGCGGAAGCGCATACCACCTACGGAGTCATCGGAGTGAAGTGCTGGATCTATCAGGGCGAGAAGATTCCAGCGCGCGGCACGAAAGCGGTGAAAGAAGCAAAAGCGTCCTAGGTTCAGCGGTTTGGTTTTTGCAGCGGCTGCACCAGATTCAAGGTTAAGGATTCAAGGTTAAGGACACGGTCGAACCATTATGTTGATGCCGAAAAAAGTTAAGTACCGCAAGCAACAGCGCGGGCGACGCACGGGCAAAGCCTGGCGTGGCGGAGCGTTGGCGTTTGGCGAGTACGGATTGAAGGCGCTCGAGCCAGCCTGGATCACCGACCGGCAGATTGAGGCCTCGCGCGTAGCGATTACCCGTTTTATCAAGCGCGGCGGAAAATTGTGGATCCGGATTTTCCCGGACAAGCCCTACACCAAGAAGCCGGCGGAAACCAGAATGGGTAAGGGCAAAGGTCCACCGGAGAAGTGGGTGGCGGTGGTGAAGCCCGGCCGGGTGATGTTCGAAATGGCCGGGGTGGATCTGGCTTCGGCGCAGCAGGCGATGCGTTTGGCGTCGCACAAGCTGCCGATCCGGACGAAGTTTGTGTCGCGGGCGGAGGAACTGTAATGGCGGAACGTAAGCCGGTAGGTATCGCGAAATATCGCGAACTGAGCAAGACCGAGCTCGAGGCCCGGCAGGGCGAGCTGTCCGAGCAGATTTTCCGCCTGCGTTTTCAGCTTTCCACCGGACAGGCGGAAGGCTTGAAGAAGTTGCGGGAAGCGAAGCGCGATTTCGCGCGGATCAAGACGTTGCTGCGCGAGACTGAATTGAGGAAGGCGTAATGGAAAAGGGAACGGCAGGAGGCGCCCAGGCGGCGCCGGTGGAAGCGGGCCGCGAACGCGGCGTGCGGCAGGAGCTGGAAGGAATCGTAACCAGCACCAAGATGCAGAAGACGATCGTGGTGAAGGTGACCCGCGCGGTGCAGCACCCGCTGTATCACCGAGTGGTGCGGCACGCGAAGAAGTATTACGCGCATGACGAGACTGGCGAAGCGAAGGCGGGCGATACGGTGGTGATTGTTTCGACGCGCCCTTTGTCCAAGCTGAAGCGATGGCGGTTGAAACAAGTGCTGCAGCGTTCGACGCGCGTAGCGTAGTTCGGATTTAGGAAAAGTTTCAAAGGGGAGCAACGCAATGGTACAGATGCGAACATGGCTGACGGTGGCCGACAATTCCGGCGCGCGCCAGTTGACGTGCATTCTTCCCGTGGGGGGAGATGCGGGATTGACCGCGGGATTGGGCGACATCATTACCGCCGCAGTGAAAGAAGCGACACCCGACACGCAAGTGAAGAAGGGCACGGTAGTGAAGGCGGTGGTGGTCCGCACCCGCAAAGAACAGCGCCGCAAGGACGGAACGTACATCCGGTTCGACGATAACGCGGCAGTTTTGATCAACGATGCGAACGAGCCGATTGGCACGCGTGTTTTCGGGCCGGTAGCCCGCGAGCTGCGCGAGAAGAAATTCACCAAGATCGTCTCGCTCGCGCCGGAAGTGTGGTAAGGGACCATGCGAAAAATACAGGAAAAGCCAGCATCCTCGGGGATTCGTCACGGCGATTTGGTGAAGGTGATGGCCGGACGCTCCAAGGGCAAGACCGGAAAAGTATTGTCGGTGAATCAGTGGAATCGGACGGTAACGGTCGAGCACGCGAACATCATGAAGAAGCACACGCGTCCGAACCCGTCGAAGAATATCAAGGGCGGCATTCTGGAGAAGGAAGGGCCGGTGCATGTGTCGAACGTGATGCTGGTCTGCCCGGGATGCGGCAAGCCGACGCGAGTGGGACACACCGAATTGCCGGATGGCTCGCGAGTGCGCAGCTGCCGGCGTTGCGAAACGACGTTTGAGAATTAGTTCCGAAGCACGAGGATAAGGGCGAAAGATGATTACGCGTTTGCATGACAAGTACAAAAAAGAAGGCATACCGGCGCTGAAGAAGCGCTTCAACTTGACCAACACCATGGCTGTGCCATTTGTGAAGAAGGTTACGGTCAACATCGGCCTCGGTGAAGCGAGCGCGAATGTGAAGTTGCTGGATACGGCTGCGGCCGAACTGGGACAGATCACCGGGCAGAAGCCGGTGATTACGCGGGCCAAGAAGTCGATCGCGAATTTCAAGATCCGCAAAGGCATGCCTATTGGTTGCATGGTGACGCTGCGCGGCGAGCGGATGTATGAATTTCTCGACCGGTTGTCGTCCATCGTGCTGCCCCGGGTACGCGACTTCAAGGGCTTGCCGCCGAATTCGTTCGACGGCCGGGGAAACTACACGCTGGGTTTGAAGGACCAGCTGGTATTTCCGGAAATCGATTACACGCGGGTGGACAAAATCAAGGGCATGAACATCACGATTACCACCACGGCCCGCAATGATGAAGAGGGGCGTGAGCTGCTGAAGCAGCTGGGAGTGCCGTTCCGCGCCTAGGCGCGAGCGGGCTTAAAGGGAGCTAGGAGAGATATGGGACGAACCGCACAATTCGCCAAGCAGAAGAAAACGCCGAAGTTCAAGGTCCGCTGGCGGAACCGCTGCCGGATTTGCGGACGCCCGCGTGCGTTCCTGCGCAAGTTCGAGATGTGCCGTATCTGTTTCCGCGGGTTCGCGCTGAAGGGCGAAATCCCGGGCGTGACCAAATCGAGCTGGTAGTTTTTTTTGAAATTTTGAGCAAGACCGGAAAAGGCAAAGACGAGGAAGAATGAATACTGATCCGATCGCCGATTTACTGACACGAGTTCGCAACGCATCGCGCGCGAAACATTCCCGCGTGGATATGCCGTCTTCGAAATTGAAGATTGAGCTGGCGCGTATTTTGAAGGAAGAAGGCTACCTGGCGAACTACAAGGTAGTAGAAGAGCAGAAAGCGAAGAAGACGTTGCGGGTTTTCCTGCGCTACACGCCGGACCGCCGCAGCGTGATCACCGACTTGAAACGCGTATCGCGCCCGGGTTCGCGGCGCTATGTAGGCAAGACGGACATCCGCCAGGTGGTGGGCGGCATGGGAATCTCAATTGTGTCGACGCCGAAGGGTTTGATGACCGGATCGTCGGCGCGCAAGGCCGGAATCGGCGGCGAAATTATGTGCGAGGTCTGGTAGAGCTATGTCGCGAATTGGAAACAAGATTATCCCGGTGCCTTCCGGCGTGAAGATTCAAATCAAGCCGGACGCCGTGGAAGTGCAGGGGCCGAAAGGCAAGATGCACGTGCCGGTACCGGGCGGCATCCGCTTCGAGCAGAAAGACGGAACGCTCGTCGCCAAGCGCGATTCCGAGGACAAGCGCGCGCTGCACGGGCTGGCTCGAGCGCTGGTGGCGAACGCTGTGACCGGCGTGACCACTGGATTCAAGAAGGATTTGGACATCGTGGGCGTCGGCTACCGCGCGGAAGTGAAAGGCAAGAACGTCGCGCTGGCGCTGGGCTATTCGCATCCGATCGAGTTTCCGATTCCGGAAGGCATCACGATCACGATCGAAAAGCAGACGCACATGGTAGTTTCGGGCGCGGATAAGGGTCAAGTGGGGCAGGTCGCGGCAAATTTGCGCGCACTGCGTCCGCCCGATCCCTACAAGCAGAAGGGCGTGCGCATTACCGGCGAACGCTTGAAGAAGAAGGCGGGCAAGGCTGGCGCGAAGTCCGCGGCGTAGTTGGCAAGTTAAAGTCGCAGCGTAATCGGCGCAAGCCCAGAGGAGAACGAAATTGGCAGCACCTGTTCGAAGATTATCGAGGCAAGCGCATCGTCGGCGCATTCATGTGCGCACGCGGCAAACGCTCGCCGGCACTACCGAACGTCCGCGACTCTGCGTGCACCGCACCTCGAAGCACATTCGCGCGCAGGTGGTCGACGACCAGACCGGACGCACGCTGGCCTCAGCCAGCTCGCTGGATGCGGAAGTGAAGAAGGGCATCAAGGGCGGCGGAAACGTGGCGGCAGCCAAGGTAGTGGGGAAAGCGATCGCGGAGCGCGCCAAGGAAAAGGGCGTGGACAAAGTGGTGTATGACCGCGGCGGATATCAATATCACGGGCGCGTGAAGGCGCTCGCGGAAGCAGCCCGAGAGGCGGGCTTGAAGTTCTAAAAACGCTTATGTCGAAACAAGAGCTCAAAGACTCGTTGTCGGTTCGCCACTCAGTGGAAACCAACCAGGCCAACCTGAAAGATCAGGTGGTCTCGATCAACCGCTGCACGAAAGTCGTGAAGGGCGGCAAGAACCTCAGCTTCTCGGCGCTGGTGGTAGTGGGCGACCAGGGCGGGCATGCCGGATTCGGAATGGGCAAGGCCAAAGAAGTGCCCATGGCGATCCGCAAGGCGATCGAATCGGCCAAGAAGAACATGGTCAAGCTGAATATGAAGGGCTCGACGATTCCGCATCAAGTGCTGGGACGCTACGGCTCTGGCCAGGTGCTGCTGAAGCCTGCACCGGAAGGAACGGGAATCATCGCCGGTGGCGCGGTGCGCGCGGTGATGGAGGTGGCGGGAATTCAGAACGTGCTGACCAAGTCGTTGGGCACCTCGAACCCGCACAACGTGATCAAGGCGACGTTCGACGCGCTGATGCATTTGAAGGATGCGGCCAAGGTAGCGGAAGGCCGCGGAAAAATCGCGGAGGAGGCAGCTGCCTCCTAGTTTGTATCTCTAGGGCACGCATAACGACATGAACAAGATTTCGAAGCCGAATCACACGCGGCACACGGTTAAGAAGCCAAAGGTCAAAACCGAAAAGAAAGCAGGGAAGCTCAACATTAAGTGGGTGGTGAGTTTTATCGGCTGCCCGAAGCCGATGCGCCAGACGATTCGCGGCTTGGGTTTCCGCCGGATGCAGCAGGTGCTGGAAGTCGAGGACACGCCATCGATCCGCGGCATGATTGCGCGGGTGCATCATCTTGTAAGGATTGAGGAGTAGGCATGGCTGAGAAACCGACACTATCGAATTTGAAACCGCCGCGGGGTTCGCGTCACCGCAAAGTGCGCGTGGGCCGCGGAATGGGCTCGAAGATGGGCAAGACTTCCGGCGCGGGAAACAAGGGACAACAGTCGCGGCGCGGTTATTCACGGCGTCCGGGGTTTGAGGGCGGTCAGATGCCGCTGCATCGCCGGCTGCCGAAGCGCGGATTCTCGGCGCCCGATTCGACGACCTACGCGGTGGTGAATGTGGACGTGCTCAACGCGTTCGAAGCGGGCGATACAGTTTCGCCGGAATTGCTGTTCGGCCTAGGCGTTTTGCGAGTGAAACGCGAGAGCGTGAAAGTTCTGGGCAACGGTGAATTGAAAGTCGCGCTGACGGTACAGGCGCACGCGTTCAGCAAATCAGCGGAGCAGAAGATCACCGCAGCGGGCGGCAAGGTCGAAGTCATTCAATGAATAAGCTGGTCCTAGCAATCCGGAATATTTTCAGCACGCCCGATCTGCGGAACCGGGTGCTGTTTACGCTGGGGTTGCTGGCGGTGTATCGCCTGGGCGGACACATTCCGACGCCGGGGATCAATACGGAGTTGCTGCAGCAGTTGTTCCAGCAGGGCCAGGGATCAGTTCTCGGGCTGATCGATTTGTTCAGCGGCGGTAATTTGCGCCGGCTGACGATTTTCGCGCTGGGCATCATGCCGTACATCACGGCATCGATCATTTTGCAGTTGATGGTAGTGGTGTGGCCTTATCTGGAGCGTTTGCAGAAAGAAGGCGAGCTAGGGCGCCGGAAGATTACGCAGTACACGCGCTATCTAACGATTATTTTGAGCTTGTTTCAGTCGTTCACGATTGCGGAAACGCTGACGCGCCAGAGCATGGGCCAGACGCCGCTGGTGTATCACCCGGGCGCGCGGTTCATTCTGATGACCATGCTGACGCTGACGACGGGTTCGGCGTTCATCATGTGGCTGGGCGAGCAGATCAGTGAGCGCGGTATCGGCAACGGCATGTCGTTGATCATTTTCGCCGGCATCGTGGTGGGCTTGCCCAACGCGGTACATGATTTGTACTTGAAGGCGACCACGCAGGAGTGGGGCTCGTTCACGCCGATTGCGATTCTGCTGCTGATCGCGTTGATGCTGGCGGTGGTGGCGTTCATCGTATTCGTGGAAGGCGGCCAGCGGCGGATCCCGGTGCAATATGCCAAGCGGGTGATGGGCCGCAAGGTGATGGGCGGGCAGATGACTTATCTGCCGCTGCGCGTTAATTCGGGCGGCGTGATTCCGCCGATTTTCGCGAGTTCGCTGCTGACGTTCCCGCAGACTTTGGCGTTATTTTTCGCCGCCAAGTCGCCGGCCTTTACCAAGTTTGCGAACGCGATCAAGTGGGGCGAGCCGCTCTACACCTTGATCTACGTGACGCTGATTATCTTTTTCGCGTTTTTCTACGTGGGGATTATTTTTAATCCAACGGAGTTGGCCGACAACATGCGGAAGTACGGCGGGTTTATTCCGGGCATCCGGCCGGGACGCAATACTTCGGACCACATCAACCGGATTTTGACGCGGTTGACGTTCGTAGGCGGCGTCTATCTGGCGATCGTTTGCCTGCTGCCGGAATGGATGATTGCGGGTATCCATTTGCAGCATTTGCCGCTGGTGGGGGTGTGGTTCGATTCGCACTTCCCGCGATTCATTCTGTCCGGGTTGAACGTGCAATTTTATTTCGGCGGCACGTCGCTGCTGATCGTGGTCGGTGTGGCGATGGATACGGTGCAGCAACTCGAAGCGCAGCTGGTGATGAGGAATTACGACGGGTTCGTGCGCAAGGGCCGAGTGCGTGGCCGTCGCAGCTAACAACGTGAACCTGTCGCCGGAAAAAGTCACCGCGAAACTGGCGCTGATTTTTCTGGGGCCTCCGGGAGCCGGAAAAGGCACCCAGGCCAAGCGGATTTCGAACGAACTGGGTTTGCCGCATCTTTCTACCGGCGACATGTTGCGGGACGCAGTGACGCGCGGCACGGAATTGGGTTTGCGGGCTAAGCCGATAATGGAACGCGGCGACCTGGTGCCCGACGAGATCGTGCTGGGAATGGTGGAAGAGCGGCTGAAGCGGCCGGATTGCACCAGCGGATTCATCTTCGACGGATTTCCGAGGACGATACCGCAGGCGGAAAAGCTGGATGAGATTTTGCATCGCCGGGGATTTGGCAAACCGCTGGTGATCGAGTTTATGGTCAACCCGGAAACGCTATTGAAGCGGGTCGCCGGGCGGTGGACCTGCAGCGTGGGCGGCGAGACCTACAATATTTACGAGCGCGCGCCGAAAGTGCCGGGGATTTGCGATAACGACGGCGGGAAATTGATCCAGCGTTCGGACGACCGGCCGGAAATTGTGAAAGAGCGTTTCGCGGCGTATCAGAAGCAGACTTTGCCGCTGGCGGATTATTACCGGGGCCACGGAAACCTGCAAACGGTGGACGGCGGCGCGGAAGTGAATCAGGTAACGCGGGCGCTGAATGAAATATTGAAGCGCGCGGCAGGAAGCGATGGTCATCTGTAAATCGCCGTCGGAACTGGAAAAGATGTATCGCGCGGGCCAGGTGGTGTACGGCGCTTTGGCTGAGATGCGGAAGATGGTGAAGCCGGGAATTTCGACGAAGGATTTGGACGCGTTCGCCGAGGCTTACACCATCGAGCACAAGGCCAAGCCGGCGTTCAAGGGGTATCGCGGATATCCCGGCTCGGTGTGCACTTCGATTAACCAGGAAGTGGTGCACGGGATACCATCGGCGGCGCGGAAGTTGAAAGAAGGCGACATTCTTTCGATGGACTTTGGCGTCGAGCTGGATGGTTATTTTGGCGACGCGGCGCTGACGGTTCCGGTAGGGAAGGTCAGCCCGGAGCGCGAGAAGCTGTTGCGGGTGACGCGCGAATCGCTGGAGCAGGCGATCGATAAGGTCCGGCCGGGAAACCGGTTGGGCGATGTTTCGGCGGCCGTGCAGCAGTGGGTGGAGAAAAGCGGTTTTTCGGTGGTCCGGGAATTTGTAGGGCACGGCATCGGCACCAAGATGCACGAGGATCCGCAGCTGCCGAATTACGGGTCGCCGGGGCATGGGGCCAAGCTGCAAGAAGGGATGGTCCTGGCGATTGAGCCGATGGTGAACACCGGCGGTCCCGGGGTGAGGGTGCTGGCCGATGATTGGACGGCAGTAACGACCGACGGCAGCGACTCCGCGCATTTTGAACATACGGTGGCGGTTACGAAGAACGGGCCATGGATCTTGACGCGGCCGAAAGAGGCGGCGGGGCCAGTTTGGTGAATCCTGAAAGCATCTAATTGGTAGGGCAAAGCGGTAATAGTTTCAGACGGGCGGTACCTGGGAGCGCATGCAAAGACGGCCAGAACAGAAGGTTAAGAAACCGGGCGATTCGAGCGGGAAGGAAGACGCCATCGAAGTGATGGCGACCGTGATCGAGCCGCTGCCGAACGCGATGTTTCGCGTGGAGCTGGAGAACAAGCACCAGGTGCTGGCGCATATTTCAGGAAAGATGCGGAAGAATTTCATCCGCATCCTGTCAGGTGATCGCGTGGCGGTGGAGCTTTCGCCGTACGACCTGACGCGCGGGCGGATCGTTTACCGGTACAAGTAAACGGCGCAGCGTAATCGGACGCCAACGGCCTTTGGAATCGGCGGGCGCTGGCGGGCAAGTCGGAGAAGAAAATGAAGGTTCGGGCATCGGTAAAGAAAATCTGCATGAAGTGCAAAGTGGTTCATCGGCGCGGCGTGGTGCGAGTGATCTGCAGCAACGCAAAGCACCGGCAGCGCCAGGGTTAGGGAGAAAATTATGGCTCGTGTTGCAGGCGTAGATTTGCCGCCGAACAAGCGGCTGTGGATTGGGCTGACGGCGATTTATGGCATCGGGCAAGCCCGCGCGCGTGAATTGGCGGAAAAGGCCAACGTGGATGCCACCAAGAAAATCAAGGACCTGACCGAGGAAGAATTGACCGCGATTCGCGCGGCCATCGAATCGGAAGGACGCATCGAAGGCGACCTGCGCAAAGAGCAGCAGATGAATATCCGCCGACTGATTGAAATTCAGGCGTACCGCGGGATTCGTCACCGCCGCAATTTGCCGGTTCGCGGACAGCGCACGCACACCAATGCGCGCACGCGCAAGGGTCCGCGGAAGGGCGCGGTGGCAGCGAAGAAGATCGCGGCTCGCAAGTAAGAGCCGGTAAGTAGACACCGGCAGGTAAACAAAGGGCACGGAAAGACAGGAGAGAGACCAGCGTGGCAAAAGAACCGAAAGACGCAGCGGCATCGCCAGGCGGAGCACCCGCAGCAGCGGCAGCGAAGGCTTCGAAGCGTAAGAAGGAGTTTCGCAAGAAGCGGGAAAAGCGGGTGGTGCCGCACGGCGTGGTGAACATTCAGGCGACGTTCAATAACACCATCGTGACGCTGACCGACCCGGATGGCCGCGCGGTGAGCTGGTCTTCGGCGGGCTCGGTCGGGTTCAAGGGATCGCGCAAGGGCACTCCGTATGCCGCGCAGCAGGCGGCAGCAACGGCGGCGGGCGTGGCGCGCGATCAATATGGAATGAAATCGGTGGAAGTGCGGGTGAAAGGACCAGGCGCGGGCCGCGAATCGGCGGTGCGTGCGCTGGCTTCGTCCGGGCTGCACATCAACGCGATCAAGGACGTGACGCCGGTGCCGCACAACGGTTGCCGTCCTCCGAAGCGTCGCCGCGTATAACGCGCCATAGAGATTTCGGGGCGAAACGAGATTCAGTAAAGAACCAGATTTGTTTTAAAGGAGAGTAGGACCTTGGCAAGACATCGTGAAGCAGTCTGCCGGCTGTGCCGACGGGAAGGGCAAAAACTCTTTTTGAAAGGCCTGCGGTGTTTTACAGAAAAGTGCGCGATTGAAAAGCGCAACTTCGTTCCGGGACAACACGGTCAGGCCCGCAAAGCGAAGATGGTGGGCTACGGCGTGCAGTTGCGCGAAAAGCAGAAGGTGAAGCGCACCTACGGGTTGTTGGAACGCCAGTTCCGCAATTATTTCGAGAAGGCGGAGCGCGAGAAGGGCCCCACCGGTTCGAACCTGATGGTGATGCTGGAACGGCGCCTGGACAACGTGATCTACCGCACGGGGATCGCGGGATCGCGGGCCCAGGCGCGGCAACTGGTGCTGCACGGGCACATCCGGATCAAGGGGAAGAAGGTCAACATCCCCAGCTATCTGGTGAACGTGGGCGACGAGATCGAGCTGAAAAACAATATGCACGAAAACGCGATGGTGCTGGAAGCGCGCAACCTGGCCAAGACCCAGGGTGTGGCTCCGTGGTTGGACATCGACCCGGCGAATTTCAAGGCCAAGGTAGTGGCCATGCCGCGCCGCGAAGACGTGCAGACGCCGCCGATGAACGAACAGCTGATCGTCGAACTGTACTCGAAGTAAGACAAAAATATTATCAACGTCGAAACGTGAGTTGGCCCGCCGCAAGCGGGCCAGAGGAGTGTCGAGATGTGGAAGGGCTTCCAGAAACCAAAGCGATTGGCAGCAGAACCAGAGACTCTGACCGACAAGTACGGCAAATTCTCAGCGCAGCCTTTTGAGCGCGGCTGGGGTACCACGGTTGGAAATTCCCTGCGCCGGGCGCTGCTTAGCTCGATTGAAGGCGCGGCCATCACCGCGGTGAAGATTGAAGGCGTGTTGCACGAATTCTCGCCGATTCCGGGCGTGGTGGAAGACGCAACCGACATCATTCTGAACCTGAAACAGGTGCCGCTGAAGTTGAACACCGACCAGCCCAAGACCATCACGCTGGTGGTGGATACGCCGGGACCGGTGACGTCCGCGAAGATCGAAGAGGATGCGGACATCGCGGTGCTGGACAAGAACATCTACATCGCCACCGTAAGCGAAGGCGGAAAGTTCGAACTGGAACTTCGCGTGAAGAACGGACGCGGCTACGTTGCCGCCGACCGCAACTTCGACGAAGATCTGCCGATCGGATACATTCCCATCGACTCGATCCATTCGCCGGTGCGCAAAGTGAATTACGCGGTGGAAGCGGCCCGTTTGGGTCAGATGACCGACTACGAAAAGCTGACGCTGGAAGTCTGGACCAACGCCGCGATCACGCCGCAGGATGCGATCGGCCTGGCGTCGAAGCTGGTGAAGGACCACATGAGCATCTTCATCAACTTCGAAGAGACGCCGGACCTGCCGGACGAGATCATCGAGAACTACAGCGATCCTCGCCTGGAATTCCTGGACCGCTCGGTGGAAGAGCTCGAACTTTCGGTACGCTCCTACAATTGCCTGAAGAACGCGAACATCCAAAATCTGCGCGAGCTGGTGCAGAAGACCGAATCCGAAATGCTGAAGACCAAGAATTTCGGGCGCAAATCGCTGAACGAGATCAAAGACATCATGCACAAGATGGGCTTGAGCCTCGGAATGAAATTCGACGAGCACGGCCGGATCATCTGGCCGCCGCTGCCGAGCCAGACGGCGCCCGCGCTGCCTGAGGGGGATGCCTCGGCTTTGTAGTTCGGAACGCCTTGGTGAACGCATATGAGACACCTTAAGTCAGGCTCCAAACTCGGGAAGCAGCCGGCGCATCGCCGGGCCGTGCTGCGCAACCTGGTGACGAACCTCATCGAAAAAGAGCGCATCCACACCACGATTCTGCGGGCGAAAGCCACGCGCCGGATCGCGGAGAAGATGATCACGCTGGGCAAGCGGGATTCGCTGCATGCCCGGCGGCAGGCGGCGGCTTTCTTGATGACAACCGTAGCCACGGAGAAACTGTTCAAGGATCTGGCGCCGCGTTTTGCGGACCGTCCGGGCGGCTATACGCGAATCATTCACGCCGGCTGGCGCTTGGGCGACGGTGCGGACCTGGCGATTCTGGAATTCATCGGCTCCGAACTGAAGAAGAAGGAAAAGCCATCGCGCAAGAAGGCGCAGGTGGAAGAACCGGAAGAAAAGGAAGTTGCGGCAGCGAAGTAACTTCTAAACTGAAACGAACAATTCAAAGGCCCGCCAGGAACTGCT
>Ga0307474_10000611_pt1 | contig 25616 bp, 25 predicted proteins | sample atmos_gasesECM1C_2_FD_203312 | JGI IMG/M metagenome (GOLD analysis project Ga0307474, IMG submission 203312) | Hardwood forest soil microbial communities from Morgan-Monroe State Forest, Indiana, United States - atmos_gasesECM1C_05 | ecosystem: Environmental > Terrestrial > Soil > Temperate... | reverse complement strand
GGCCCTGTGACCTCCGGGCCTCGAGTCTGATCGCCCTCCCTGGCAAGCGCACACCACGCCGGTCAAAATCACCGCGCCCCCGACGTACTACGCCCGCCCAATCGCCGACAACAACGAGGCGTGATCCAAAGCCCCCTCGTAGCGTTTGCCATTGATAAAGAATGTGGGCGTCCCGGCAACGCCGCTGCGCATGCCTCCCATGAAGTCCCGCTTGACTCTCGGCCGGAAACGGCGCGCCTCGATATCAGCGGAGAACTGCACCACATCGAGTTTTATTTTCAGCGCGAGCTGATGCAGCAAATCGGTGCCCAATTCGGATTGTTGCTGAAGAATGGCATCGTGCATGTACCAGAATTTTCCCTGCGCGCCGGCCGCCTCCGCCGCCTCCGCGGCATGCTGCGCATAGGGATGCATCTCGAGCAGCGGCATGTGCCGGAAAACGAAGCGCAATTGCGTGCCCATGGCCTTCGCAATCGACTTGATCATGGGATTCATGTCGGCGCAATAAGGGCATTGATAGTCACCGTACTCGACCAACGTGACCGGCGCATCCTCCGGACCGAGCGCATGGTCGCTTTTGCTGACGGCAACCGAGAGATTCATTGGAGCAGGGACTCGCAGTCGGCATCCTTCGCCTTGCCGGGATCCATGAGCACCAGTTTGGAATCGTGCGCCTGAATACCAATCGACGGGGACTTGAGCGTGCCGTGAATCACAATCGGCGAGCGTAATTGAAAAAATCGCACCTGCTTGGGGTAGCCGCGCAAAATTAGGTCCAAAGTCTCGGTCTCCAGACGGATAAATCCTTCGCCCGCGATCAGCACCGGCTCGGTGTCGAGCACGAAATTCTTTGCCGTCAGCGTGCCATCATGCGCCTGAAAACTCGCGATCCCGCAACGCACCTGCACCTCTTTTTTGTCTTTGGCGAGCAGCAATCCTAATCCTCTGAGGTCGATGCCCGTGAGCTCGGCCAGAGAATCTCGCAGCATGCCGCCGGGCAAACTTGCCACCACGGTGCCCTCGGCGCTGGCAGCCGCATCATGCAGAGATTTTCCGTGGCCCGCGAGGTCAATTCTCACCGCCAACGGCCCCTCGATGGCCGGTGGTCCAGGGTCTTTGCGCGGATATTGTCCCAGTTGCATATCATTGATTCTAGCTTCTAAGTGCACGGCCGGAATCTCTTTCCGCGCGTCGATCTTGATTTGAGCGCTCAAGCGGCCGCCCATTATTTGCGCGGACACCGGTGTGATCGTCACGTCGCCGTGATCGTTCGTCAATGTCACGGCGAGATCGCTCAAGATCGTGCGCCCCGCTTCCGCGCGTAGCGCATGAAATTGCACCGCTGCCTTGCCCCGGAGCAGCGCGGCCGGATCAGGCGACGCACGGGACAGCAATTGGTTCGATACGGGTTCCGGATCGCGGCCGGCCGCGCGTAGACCGAAATCGGCGAGACGCAAGAATTGCGAGTTCAAATCCGCATCAACATTCAACTGCCCCTTGGCCGAGTCGATCGATACCGATCCATGCAAATCGCTCTGGCCGCTCTTGACCGTCAAGTCGGTGAATGAGGAGGTGTAGCCGCGCCGCGCCAGACTTCCGGAAAGATGGTAACTGCCTGTGTCGATCAATTTCGTGCCGGTCAGGTAGAACATGTCCCTGAGATCGGCGCCCGAAGCCTCGAAGGTCGCGTCATAGGTGCGCAGGTCGAATCCTTGGTGCAAGAAGCCTTTTGCCACCAGATGCGAACCGCTGGAGTGCTCGCTGAATTTGAAGGCGTAGTGCCGGCCGCGACTTGCGGTACGCAGCGCATCGCCCGTGATCTCGAAGTTGACGGGCCTGCCATTCAGCTGCCCCTTCCCCTCGATGCGAAGCGGCTGCTCACCCGGCGGACCGTCGGCATCGCGCGCGGAGACCGTACCGTCGAATTGCCGGTGTCTTTGCGCATCCTCCAAAAGCACGTGCGCATCCGTGATGGACAACGAGCGGATGACGATCAGAGCCCGGGGAGCGTTTTGATCCGGATTCCTGAGTTGCCAGTTGGCGTGGCCCGTGACATCGCGAAACAAATGCAGCGTGGCGTCCTCGATCTGCAGCCGATCGATGACCAGCGCCTGTCCCAGGCGCGGCGCGGCAAACACCACGGTGATCTTGCCGACTTCCGCTGTATTGCCGTGAGACGCCCACGGCGGGCTGCCGATGGTGACCCGTTCGGCGACCACGCGCGGATTGCGAGAAAAAATGTGCACCCTCAAGGGCCCGTCCACGCGAATGGGCCGGTCGGTGTGTGCCGCAAGCGCTTTGAGCAGCGGACCGCGAAGATAACCGGCGTCCAATGCGAGAGCGGTCAACACCACCAGAACGGCGAGCGCAAGAAGCGTCCCGCCGGCCCAGATCAAGCCGCGGCGGAGTCTATGAGAGACATTCATGGGACATTAACGCACGAATGAGCGCCTTTAAGGCCACCTTGGGGCCGCATGAATAAGGGCGGAAAGCCGCGACCTGGCGTGGGAAATTGGCCATACAACTCTGGTCATTCCCCCACATTCGGTGGCATAATGACACCGAAACGTAGACATAAGCGTGCTCACTAGGCGCGCGCACACCATGGCGAACCACAGGGGAAGGTTAACGACTATGAAGAAGACACGTACATCTGCCGCAGCAGCGGCATTGATTGCGGTCGCAGGCCTAAGCTACACAGGCTTAAGCAGCGCGGCGGCAGCTCCGGCCGCGAAAGCAGCTGCTGAAGTTGTGTTGCCGGTTACAGTCGATGACTTCCGGCTGCCAGACCAGAACATGCATTCGCATGAGTTGCGTCAACTCGGAGATGCCAGCGCAGTGGTGCTCATCACGCAGGCGAATAACTGTCCGGTGAGCCGCAATACCAGCGCCGCCGTCAAAGCGTTGCAGGATCAATATTCGGCCAAGGGCGTCGAGATTTTCATGCTGAACTCCACGCCGTCGGACAAGCGCGACGCGATCGTCGCGGAGGCGCAGGCGTACGGTTACAACCTGCCGATCCTCATGGACACGAATCAACTGGTGGGCGAGCAGCTGGGTGTGACCCGGACCGCCGAAGCCATCGTCATCGATCCGAAGACCTGGAAAATCGTCTACCGCGGCCCGATCGACGACAAGGTCACCTACGAGCGCCAGAAGGCCGCCGCGGATCACACCTGGGCAAAGGACGCGCTGGACTCCATGCTCGCCGGCAAGCCGGTTGCGGTCGCCCGGGTCGAACCGGTCGGATGCATCGTCGACTTCCCAGAGCGCGCGAAAATTGCCACCAGCAAGGTGACGTACGTGAAGAACATCGCGCCGATGTTCGAGGACAAGTGCGTTTCGTGCCATGAGCCCGGCGGCATCGGCCCGATGCCCTTTACGAAATTCGAAGAGATTGCGCCGTTCGCGCCCATGATCCGCGAAATGATCCGCACGCAGCGCATGCCACCGTGGCGCGCCGATCCCAGCGTGGGGCATTTCCTCGGCGATCGCAGCTTGTCGGCCGCGCAAATCAAGACGCTGGTGCATTGGGTTGAAGCCGGCGCACCGCGCGGCACCGGATCCGATCCTCTGGCAGCGAAAACGTTCGTCGCACCGGAATGGCCCTTGGGCAAACCGGACTTGGTGCTGGATATTCCCGCCTACACCATTCCGGCGAATGGCATCGTCGACTATCAACGTCCCTACGTCGTCAATCCGCTGAAGGAAGGAAAGTGGTTGCGCGCCTCGACCATCAAGGTCGTGAATCGCCAAACCGTGCACCACATTCTGACCGGCTACCTGGCTGAAGTGCCGGGACCCGGGCAAGTCGCGAATGAGAGCAAGTGGGGTACTTCGCTTGGCGGTTACGCGGTCGGTGCGGAGTCCTTCGTCGAGCCGAAGGACACGGGCGCGTATCTGCCCCCGGGAGGCGCCGTCGGCTTCCAGGTTCACTACACGCCGTATGGCCAGCAAGTCACCGAGCACTCGCAGATCGCGCTGTATTTCTACGACAAGAAGCCGAAGTACGTGATGCGCAATTCAGTCGTCCTGAACGCGAACATCGTGATTCCCGCGAACCAGGAAAGCGTGGAGCGGCAGGCGTACATCGACGTCCCCAAGGACATGCTGTTGTTCAGCGCGTTCCCGCACGCCCACTACCGCGGCGCGTCCTCGCAGTTCTTTGTGATCGACCCGAGCGGCAAGAAAACCCTGCTGGTCTCCCTGCCGCATTACGACTTCAACTGGCAGCGCGAGTACAACTTCGTTGAACCGGTCAAGGTTGCGGCCGGATCGAAACTGCTGGCGGTCTACACCTACGACAACTCTGTGAGAAATCCGGCGAATCCGGATCACAATCGAGTGGTGCCGTGGGGCGATCAGTCTTTCGATGAGATGCTGTACACCGCATTCCACTTCGAGTGGGTCGGCGAGACCTCCGACAAGATGGATCAGTATGCCGCGTACGACAAGGAGCTGAATGACAATCGCCTGTTCGGCATGCTGGACACCAAAATGAACGGCAAGCTGGACATGTCGGAAATGACCGGACCGATCGGCAAGCAGTTCGCGGATTCCTTCGCCAAGATCGACACCGATCATGACGGCTTCATCGAGCCCAATGAATTGGCGGCGGCTCAGGCCAATGCGCAAAAGCGTCGCCAGCAGGCGTCGCAGCCGCAGGGACAGCCCGCGCCGGGCGCGCCCGCTCAGGCGGCTCCGGAGAAGACTGGAGGCGGCCAGTAGCACCCTCGTGGCGGCCCGTGTTGTCGAATGATTCGCTGAAGGGAATCGCACCACGGGCCGCCTCAATCATGTCGATTGCGGCGGCCTGCATCGGCCTGGCTGGATTGGCGCAAGGCACGGGACTTGGCCGCGTCGATGTAGGTGCGCAGGCGCCGCAGTTCACGGCGAAGGGCGCCGATGGCAAGCAGCACAGCTTGCGCGACTATGCGGGCAAACTGGTGGTCTTGGAATGGACCAACCCCGTCTGCCCTTTCACGGCCGTCAAGTACAAAAGCGGAACAATGCAGGCCCTACAGCGTTACGCAGCCTCACGGCAAATCGTCTGGCTTTCCATCGATACGGCCGCACCCGACAAGGCGGGATATCTAACGCCGCCGGCTGCGCGTGCACGCATCGCGCAAACGCACGCCACCGTCACTGCCTTCTTATTCGATGTCGACGGCAACATCGCGCGCAGCTATGGCGCCAAGACCACGCCGAGCTTTTTCGTGGTCAATCGCGACGGCAAGCTTGCATATGAAGGCGCCATGGACGATCAAGTTTTCGCGGACGACACTGCGGGACACGAATACGTGAAATCCGCGCTGGACGACTTGGTCGCCGGACGGCGCGTACAAAAAACCGAAACCCAGCCGCAGGGCTGCGCCGTAGAATATTAGCGCGATGCGACTGGTCAGCAAAAGCGCCGCATCCGCGCGCCTCGAGACGGCGGCGAAGTCGCGCCGTGAGCAGCTGCTTGACCAAGCGGCGCGGGAACTGAATTCCAAAGGCATCTCGATGACCTCCTTGACGGACGTCGCCGACAAGCTCGGCTTCTCGCGTGCGTCGCTGTACTACTATGTCGAGGATCGGGAGGACCTGATGTTTCAGGTCTATTTGCGCTCCGCCGAGATCATGGCGCGGCGGTTGGAAGAGGCCGCCCAGTCAGGCAGCGGTACGCTGCAAGTGCTCGGCAACTTCATCTCGAGCACGTTGGATCCGGCGGAGCCGGAGCTGGCTGCCTTGAGCGAAGTTGGATTGCTCGACCAGGCGGCGCGTGAAACGGTGTTGGGAATATTCGAGGCGGTCGTCGCGCGGCTCGCCAGCCTGCTCGAAGCGGGAGCCAAGTCTGGGCGGATTCGTTGCTGCGATTTTGAAATCGTGGCGCGCACGATTATCAGCATCATTCACTCGATTCCCCTCAACTCGCCGCTGGCCGAGGCCCTGCGCGTCAGCCGCCGCGACATCATTGCCGCAGCCAAGGACATCATGGCGAACGGCTGGGGCGCCGATCGCGCGCGCGAGGTCAATCCGCCGCCCATCGATTTCGCCCCGCTGCTGAGCCAATCGGCGGACCTATTCGACCGCGAAGCGCAGTTCGATGCGAAACGCGAAAAGATTCTCGCGGCCGCCTCGCAGCTGTTCAATCGCCGCGGCGTCGACACGACCTCGCTCGACGATATCGCGGCCGCCGTGGGCGCGACCAAGCGAACGCTCTATCACTACGTGGGCGATAAGCAAACCATCCTCTCGGCTTGCTACGCGCGCACACATCGGATTTTTTCCTTCATCCGCGAGCAGGCCGCGGCACAGGGAGGCCCCGCGATCGATACGCTGATTGCGGTGCTGCGCGCCAATTCAATCTCGCACCAGCGCGACGACATCGAGCCGCTGCGTTCCTCGACCGGCTACGACTCGTTGAGCGAGGCGGAGAAGATCCTCGCGACGGAACGCGGCAGAGAATTGGTGCAGGCTTACCGCGCCCTGTGCCGGGAGGCGCACAACGAGCGCTCGATGCGCGACGTAAACCGCGATTGCCTGTTGCTGTTCATGCGCGGCGCCGGCAGCTGGCTCGCCAAGGGTCTGGTTCGCGGCGATGACCAGCGCAAGGCGCAGATTGCCGGGGAGATCGCCGATTTATTGCGCCTCGGCTTAAACCCTATTTAGATCATTTCGAGCTGATGACGATGAGTTCGACAGCCGGGGGTGGCAGCGCGGCCTGCAGCTCGATGCTCGGACCGGACTCGATGCGCTGATCCAGCAGCGCAAAGTTGCTCGAGTCGCCGAGTCGATAGCGCTTCACCTGATACTTTCCTGACGCCGGCAAGCTGACCGTGACGTCATAGCCGCCATTGTTGGAATATTGCAGCGTGCGGCGCTCCGGAAGCGAGGTGTCCCAGTTGTTGCGGGGATGCAAGTATTTCGAAGCGACCTGATAATTGCTGATGAGGATTTGCACGAGGCGGTTGTCTTTGGACCGGCCGGCCACGACGGCAAATCCCGAATCGTCGCCGCCGGTGGTTCGAATCAGCAACGGCGTGCTCTTCAGCGTCCCAAAAGCGCCCAGCGCAGATCCAACCGCATCCGCTGCACCGTTACTTAAGCGAACTGACGCCGCGTTGCGACGATAGGTCTGCGCATCGATGGGACCCCCCAACATATAGATCAACGAGCTCGCCGCGAATGCTGCCTGTGCGGCGTTGTCCGCATCCTCTTCGGCCGGGTCCGCATTCCACTCGTCCAAGATATTCTTGGCGGAGCCGAAGCCGCGCGCATCCAGCATGGTGCGCAGTTGCCTCGCAATCGTCACAAAGACATTGGGATCGTTCGAGTCCACGGCATAAAAATGCCAGGAGAAGAAATCGAGCGGCAGGCGATTCGAGCGCACGAAGTCGATGAATTTCTCGCGATAGTCACCGGCGATCAAGGGCTTGGAAATCGCCGGGCCGCCGATCAAGGCGTCCGGGTCGGCCGCTTGAATGGCTCGCGCGGTCTTGTCGTACAAATAGTAGTAGTCAGCCGCGGAGCCGGCCCAAGACTGCTTGGAGTCCGGTGCGTTCCAAATCTCCCAATAGCGAATGCCGTACCGAAAGCCCTTGGCCCACGCCGCGTTGTAATGCAGCACAACATGCCGCACGATCTGCGCCCACTTATCGAGGTCCGGCGGCGGCTCGCCGCCGGCGTTCGCGCTGCGCCCGATTCGAAATAGCGGCTCGGCGCCGCTTGACCTGATGGACCCCACCAACCGATCGGAAGCCGCAAAGTTGTAGCTTTTGGGATTTTCCACATCGGCGCTCATGTCGGGGAAAATTGCGTCGATATCGCCGGCGCCAGCCGCGTCGGGAATGCGCACCAGGTCGATGTGCGCGGTGCGATAGAACGCCGCGCCCTGCGCATCCTCGGCCTGCACGCCATTCAACGGACGCAATGCGCCCACCGTCACGGTGGCATCAATGGAGAGTTGGCGCGCCGCGGACTCATCGCCCCACGCGCGCACGGCGCCGGCCGCGAGACCCAACGCCAGCAGAGCCGCCGAGATCGCGTTGATCTGCAAGTTCTTGGCTTCGCTACACCGGCACCAGCGCCAGCACCCGCAGCGGACTGCCTGAACCGTTCACAATTTTGAGCGGCGGCGCAATGACCACGGCGCCCGTCGGCGGCAGCTGATCCAAGTTGGTCAGGCTCGCGAGCCCAAAGCGATTGGCTCCGTGCATGATGGTATGGCAGGGAAACATCGGATTGAAGGTGTGCGCCTGGCCGGCGTCGGTACCGACCGTCTCCACGCCCACTCCCAGGATGTCGCGTTCGCGCGCAAGGAACGGCACGCATTCTGGATGGAAGCCAGGCGTGTGCGAACCATCGGCGCTGAAATTGAGGAAGGAGTCGCCCGGACGCTTCGACCAGTCGGTGCGAATGAGCACCCACGCGCGGCTCGGGATGCGGCCATGCTGGCTTTCCCATTGCTCCACCAAGCTCTGCGTGAGCAGAAAATCCGCGCTGCTGCGCACCTGCGGGGAGACGTCGATAACACAGGCGGGACCGATAAAGCGCTCGACCGGGATATTGTGGGTCGCGTTGTCCGGATAGTCCTTGCCCGTCACCCAATGAATTGGCGCATCGAAGTGGGTGCCCGTGTGCTCGCCGCAGCTGATGTTGTTCCAATACCATGCCGGACCGCGCGAGTCGTAACGCGAGATTTCCTCCAAGGCAAACGGTTTGGAGGGGGCAAATTGTTCGGGCAGGCGAATCGTTTGCGTCGCCGCCTCCAGCGGCACCGTCAAGTCGACGACGCGAATGCCGCCGCGCAGGATGCCGTCAACCAGGGTCGAAAGGGTCTGTGAGTGGGTGGCCATGGTGCTCTAATAATTGATGGAGGGGTTGTCCCCGGGATAGATGACCCCGACGATATCAAATCCGCCGGGTGTTGTGCATTGAACCGAATGCAGCTGCTTGCGCGGCAAAAACAGCACGTCTCCCGCCGACACGGGGGTCTTGGTCCGCTCGGTCCAGACGACACCCTCTCCATTGAGAAAAATCAGCACCTCTTCGTACAAATGCCGGTGCGGCTCGGCTTTGGACAGCGGAATGTTGCCGATGAACTGCGTGACCACCGTCGATCCATGTTCGCGATTGACCAGCATTTGATAGTACCGCTCGGCCATCTTGTGCCGCTGCGAGGGGTCGATCGAGGCGATGCGGTCTGGAAACTGCGCCTCAAAAATCGCCGGCATGGCGTGAATCAGTACCAAGTCCTCGCTGCCGGGCCCATTGGAAACGAAGATTTTCAGCGGCGCCGTGGATTTGTTATGCACGCGATAGGCTTCCGCGGGACGCACGTAGACACCCGTGAGCGGTTCCACGGCGAAGCGTCGACCGCCAATCTCAATGTCGCCGCTGCCCTCGATCACGAACAGCACGGTATGGCGCCCGTCAGCCGCGATCACCGGCGAGCTGCCGCCCGCGACCTGCGCATAGAACTGCGATTGAAATAAGGCGCCAAGCGCCGGCGTGACCACTTGGCAGTAGCGCATCGCGCCGCGCTCGATCAAGGATGCCCGCGCGGTGGAGAAGACATAGCACTGTCCATCGAGCTGAACAATCGGACCGGATCCCGCCACAACCTGCGCCACGGCACGATTTTCAGGGCTATTCGGGTCGTCGGTAAGATAACCGCCCGGCAGGTTGCTGTGGGCGCCATCGCAGAAGGGGCCGGTACCGGTTTGCTTGCAGCCGCAGAAAATCACGTCTTCGTCGCGTTCGGCCTTGAAGACCACGGGTGAGAATTCGGTTCCGGCATGGGACCCATCGCAAAACGGCTGGGACTTGGAGCGCCCGCAGGCGCACCACAGATAGCGTTTGCCTGCCTTGACCTCGTAGTAGTAGCCCTTGCGATTGGCGATCAGCGGTGCTGTCTTGGTGCCACTCATGGTCTCCTCATGTTGCGGCTCAGGCGACGGATCAGATTGAAGGCCGCCTCGGTGCCCGACGGAGAAAAGCCTTCCAACAGGCGCTGCTCGCGCCGCCGCACGACGATATTCAGCGAATTGAACAGCGCCCGGCCCTTGTCCGTGAGATACACCTCAACGCAGCGCGCGTCCTCCCGCCGCAGGACTCGGCGGACGGTGTTTTCCTTTTCCATGCGCATCAGAGCGCGGCTGAGCGCCGACTGCTGTACCATCGCGCGATCGATGATCTCATTGATGGTGATCCCATCACCCATGGCGAGGACCGCCAGGATGCGCCAGCGGGTGACGTTGATCCCCTCACGCCGCAGTTTTTCGATCAGGTCCGCGTTGAGTTGATAGGCCAGTTTCGCGATCAGATGCGGCAAGAAATCGTCGAACAGCGCTTGATCCGAGGATTTTGGCGCTGCGCTTAGGCTGGCCGCGGCGGTTTTTTTTCGGGTTCGCGCCATGCTCTTAGAAGGGACTCCGACCTGCGAGGATAGCGCTTAATTTTTCAGCGTCGATGTTACCACCCGAGACGATGCAGACAACATTGCCTCTGGGCGCCTGTGCGCCCAGGGCCGCCGTTGCACCGAACGCCCCGGCGAGCGACACGGCGCCGGCCGCCTCCGCGATGACGTGGTGCCGCCCGGCGAGCAGGCGTATTGCCGCGGCAATCTGTTCGAATGACGCGCACACCGAGGCATCCGTCACTGCACGCAGCAGCGGCCACATTTCCGCGAGTACCGTGGTGCTGCCCATGCCGTCGACGAAACTCTGCCGGTGGGGAACCGTCACCGGCCGACCCTCCCGCAAGGCGGCTGCGGCCGGCTGGGCGGCTTCCGATTCCGCCACAATCATTCGCACCGTCGGGCGCAGGCGCCGCATCACCGAGCCGACCCCGCAAATCAAACCGCCGCCGCCGAAGGGTACGACCACCGCATCGCAGCCCGGCAGGTCCTCGAGGATCTCCGCGCCGATCGTCGCATTGCCCGCCAGCACGCCGGCTTCGGCGACCGGATGGACGAACACTCCTTCTTCGCCGGGGCAAGCACGGCTGGTGAGAACCGTCCACCATTCGTCGAATGGGCGCCGAATGACCTTGGCGCCGAGCTCAAGCAGCGCTTTGACCTTGGTTTCGGCGGCGGCGCTCGGAACAACCACCGTTGCCGGCACGCCCATGGCGCGCGCTGCAAAGCTAAGACCCTGTCCGAAGTTGCCGGCGCTCGCGGTCAAGACGCCGCGCTGCAGTCGCGCCACATCCATGGTCTTCAACACATTGACCGCTGCCCGGATTTTGAACGAACCCCAGGGCTGCAGATTCTCCAGCTTGATAAAGATGTTGGCGCCCGGCAGATCGGTGTTCAGCCGCAGGAGCGGCGTTCGCAGCGAAAAGGGGCGAATATTGTCGCGCGCGGCGGCGACCTGCGCCGCGCTGGGCAGCGACAACACGCTAGAAGTCAATGATCTGCCCAACGCCGGCCGCGCGCGCCTTCTCGAGGACGTGATGCGCCGATGCCAGGTCTTGCGGCGCGATGCCGAGGGACTTGTACAGCGTCATATCCAGGGGTGAGCAGCGGCCGGCCTTCGAGCCGTTGGCCACCTCGCCGATCTCGCCCAAGATATGTTCGGCCGTGATGGCGCCGGCCCGCAGCGCCCGCAAATACTCGCCGCCCTCGTTCACCGTGGAGTTGCGGCAGTCGACGAAGAACCGGGTTTTAACAACCGCCGGGATATCAATTTCCGCGGCCGCGGCGATGCTCGACCCGACGACGTTGAGGTGCACGCCCGGCGTTAGCCAGTCGCCCTGCAGGATCGGTTCACGCGCCTTGGTCGTGGTGCAAATAATGTCCGCTCCAGCAATCGCCTCGCGAACCGTGGCAGAGGTTTCGACGGTGATTCGATGTCTTGCCCCTTCCGCTTCTGCGAACAGCTTCGCCTTGGCGGCATCGCGTGCCCAAACGCGAATCCGCCGTAGCGGCCGCACGTTGAGCATCGCCTCAAGATGGCTGCGGGCCTGCTCCCCGGCGCCCAACAGGGCCAGGTCTCCGGCTTGCTCCTGAGCCAACAACCGTGTGGCAAGCCCGCTCGCCGCCGCGGTACGAATTGCGGTGATTTCGGCCGCATCGAGCAGCGCAACCGGCTGACCGTGATCCGCCTCGAACAGCAGCACCAAGCCCAGATGCGACGAATATTGCGGCGGCTTGTTGCGCGGAATCAGGCTCACGAGCTTGACGCCGAAACACTCCGGGTCAGCGAGATATCCCGGCATCATTCCCATCATGCCGCGATCGCCGGGCATCACGAGGATCGATCGCAGCGGCAACACCACCCGCCCCTCCGAGACGGCGATCATGGTCCGCCGCATCAGATCGATGCACTCCGCCATCGGCAGCAATTGGCGCACCTCGGCGCCGCGCAAAACGCGAATTTCCATCAGGTGCCTGTCTGAGTCGTCCGAGGCCGGAGTGAACCGCGCAGCTCTTGCATTGCCGCTATGAAAGACTCGACATCGTCGTCATTGTTGTAAAAGTGAAAGCTGGCGCGGACATTGTCGTCGCGATAGGACGTCACGATGTCGTGCTTCATCAATTCCACCTGCAGCCGTGCGGCATCGCTCGACGGCACGGCAACGGTGGCGCCGCGCCGCGCATCCTGGACCGGCGTGATGCTCGGCCAGCCGATCTCTTCCAGCCTTTCCATGCAACGGCGCGTCAGCGCAAAGTTGCGCTTTTCGATCGCCGGCGTACCGACCTTGAGCAGCAGTTTAAGACCCGCCTCGGCGGCGTAGCAGTTGACGACGGGCGGCGTCCCGGCTTCGAAGCGGCGCGCGTTGGGCGCCGGACGATTCGCGGTGATGTCCATGGCGGTGATGTCTGCCTGAGCAAACCAGCCGCTGTTGGTCGGCACCAGCGAGCGCACGCAAGAGTCTTTTGCATACAGGAAGCCGATCCCGGCGGTACCCAACAAGTACTTGAGCATGCCTCCCGCCGCGAAGTCGACGTCCAGGGCCTTGACATCGATATCGAGCGAACCCACCGACTGATAGCAATCGAGCAGCACCATGGCACCCTTGGCCCGCGCGAGGCGCACGATGCCGGGAATATCGAGTTTTGCGCCATTGCGGAAACACACATGGGTGATCGCCACGAGTTTCGTTTGTTCGTCGATCGCCTTTGCGAACATTTCTGCCGGGATATAGCCGTCGGCGGCGCGCGGCACATGAACGACTTTCGCGCCGCGCGGCTCTTGCGCGTGCCAGATCTGCGCATTGGTGGGAAACTCGAAATCGCTGACGACGACCTTGTTGCGGGGGCCGGTGAACTCAATGGCGCTCGCCAGGGCATTCAATCCGGCGGAGACCGATGCGGTCACGGCGATCTCATCGGGCGAGGCGTGCAGCAGCGTCGCGGTCAAATTGCGCACCGACTCGTTCTTCATCACCCAAACGTCCCAGTTCGCGCCCACCAGCAAGCGATCTTCCATGTAGGCGTTGAATGCCGCTCTTACCTCGTTCGCAAGTGCGCAATACGAACCGCTGTTAAGATAGGTCTTTCGCTGCAGTACGGGGAATTCCTTGCGCAGCGCCTCGAAATTTTGTTCCATGTTTGACGGTTCCTGTCGCAAGAAATCGAAGCGAATTATATGCACAGTCATATAAACATGCAATTATGAGAAACGGGTGCGCCGCAGCGTGGTATCGCGAGGACATTGCTTGTTCGACGAAGTAAAACCGGTTGACATGGCGCAGATCGACGCCGCTCGGACTCGAATTGAAGGCTTGAGCATGATCTCCCCGCTGGTTGCCTGCGATATCGCACCGCCGGGTAAAACCATTCGATTGAAGCTGGAAAATCTTCAGCCGATCGGTTCATTCAAAATCCGGCCGATCGCGAACGCGGTCCTCTGCCGACCGCGCACGGAATTGAATGCCGGCATCTACACCACCAGCTCGGGCAACAGCGCGCTTGGGGTGGCCTGGATGGCGCGCCGCTTGAAAATCAGCGCCACCGCCGTGGTCCCAGCCAATGCACCGGAGGCGAAGCTGGAAAAGCTGCGCCGTTTGGGCGCGAAAATTGAGGTTCGCGCCAACGATGTTTGGTGGCGCGCAATCGAAGCCGGCACGCTCGACGATCAAGAAGGCACCTACATCGACGCGGTGCGCGATCCCGCCTCCCTCGCCGGCGATGCCACGATTGGCGTCGAAATTCTCGAACAGTGGCCCGATGTCGAGGCAATCCTCGTTCCCTTCGGCGGCGGCGGCCTTGCGTCCGGCATCGCCTGCGCCGTTCGCGCGCTGCGGCCCGACGTCAAGATAATCGCCTGCGAACTGGCCAGCGCGCAGCCGTTGCGATCGGCTTTCGCAGCGGGCGTCCCGACACCCACCGCGCACGACGCGGGTTTCGTCAGCGGCGTGGGCTACGGATCCGTGCTGCCCGAAATGTGGCCTCTGCTGCGGACGATGATCGATGAAGTGCTCACCGTTCCGCTCGCCCAGGTCGCGCAGACGATCAAGCTGCTCGCTGAAAACAACCGCATCGTGGCCGAAGGCGCCGGCGCGCTGTCCGTCGCTGCCGCGCTGGCGGCACAGTATTCGCAATCCAAGGTGTGCGCCGTCATATCCGGCGGCAATATCGATAGCCATGTGTTCGCCACGATCCTACGCGGTGAAATGCCCTTTCTCACGCCCCCTGCCGGGCTCGCCGCGCCTTCGTGAGAAAATAGCCCACTGTCAGCAGCGCCAGCCAGGGAATGCCTACGATCCATGAGATCTGCCAGGTCTCGCGGTCCAATCCCATGGTGACCAATACCGCGCACAGCAGCAGCAGTCCGGCAATTTGCACCACGGGAAAACCCGGCGTGCGAACCGGCAAGTCGGCCAATTTGTGCCTCCGTCGAAAGCTCAGATGACTCAGTAGAATGATGATCCACACGATCATCGCGTCGAACAGCGCGACGCCGAACAGGTAGTTGTATGCGAGCGGCGTCAGCTTCGAGAGCGCCGCAGCCGACAGGATGCAGGCGCCGGAGACTAGAATGGCCGTGATCGGCGTGCCGTTTTTGCCAAGCTTGCCTAAGAATCCCGGCGCAAATCCGCCGCGCGACAAGGAGAACAGCATCCGCGAGCACAGATAGACGTTGGTATTCATGCTCGACAGCGCGGCGCTCAACACCACGAAGTTCATGATGCCGGCCGCATGGCGAATACCCGAGTGGGCAAAGATGCGCACGAATGGACTCTGCGTGACGACCGTCGCGCCCGTTTCGGTCCAGGGAACAAAGGTGACGACGATGGTGAGCGCTAGGATGTAGAACAGAAATAGTCGCAACGCCATGGAGCGCAGCGCGGCGGGGATGGTACGCACCGGATCCTTGGCCTCTCCGGAAGTGACGGCGATGACTTCGATGCCGTTGAACGACAGGATTCCCAGGATCACCGCCATCCAGACACCGCCGAATCCGTGCGGCATGAAACCGCCTGGAAGTCCGGTCAGATTGTGGAAACCGACCGGCTGCGTCCACAGCCCAAAGATGGTCGCGGTCCCCAAAATGATGAAGATGACGATCGCCACCACTTTGATGAGCGCAAACCAATATTCAATCGAACCAAAATTATGGACTGAGCGTGAATTGAAGTAGAGCAGCACCAGGGCAAATCCCACCGACCACGCCCAGACCGGCGTGCCCGGGAAATAAAAGGTCATGTAGACACCTGCCGCCACCGCCTCGGCGCCGACGGCGATCACTTGCGCCATCCAGTAGGAATAGCGTGCGATGATTCCAGCCCAGGGGTTTAGATAAATCTCCGCATAGGTGCCGAAAGAGCCCGCGGTCGGATGCATTACCGCCATCTCCGACAGGCTGAAGACGATCGCCACAGCGGCGATCGCCGCGATCGCATAGCTGATCATCACCGCCGGCCCCGCATAACCGATCGCAACACCGCTGCCCATGAACAGGCCTGTGCCGATCGCACCGCCGAGACCGATCATGATGAGCTGAGGCCGGCTCAGCTCTTTATGGAGGCCGGCCTCGCGGCTGGCGATTGCGGATGCGTCCAATCGCTCCCTCGCTTGCGGTGATATATTCAAAGTCATATAGAGTCTAGCACGCGAGATTGACCGGAAATTTCGCCGGCACGATGAGAAGACTCGAGGCCCTGTTCTCCTCGGGCCTCGAGTCTTCTCACGCTACCTAGGCCGCCTGATTGCGGCCCGATTTCTTCGCGAACTGCAGCTGCTGCTGCGCCCTTTGCAGAAGATCAGAGGGGCTGTCGGAAGCGCCCGGGGTGCTGGCGCATACGCCCACGCTGATGCTGATATAGCGCAGCACCGCTGAACGCGGATGATGAATCCGCAAATCGCGCACCCGTTCAGCCATGAGCTGGCCGACGCGCAAGGCTTGCTCGATCGACAGGCCGGGCGCAAACGCGATCAGGCTGCCGCCGTCGATGCGCGCCGTGACATCGCTCGAGCGGCGCAAGCAGCCGGACACGATGTGTGCAACGCGACGAATGGTTGAATCGCCCGCGGCGCGTCCGAAGGTGGTGTTGTAAAGATCCAAAGCGTCGATATCAACCGCGAACGCCGCAATGCTGCGCTGTTCGCGATGCGCGACGGCCCAATCGCGCTTCAATAATTCCTCGAGGTAGGGCAGCGTATAAAGACCCGTCAAGCGGTCGTCACGCACCGCGACGGCGGTCGGTTGATGAGCACCGCTCAAACTGTCCTTGGCAGCCTTGGGATCGATGCGCAGGCGCTCTCCGGCATCGCGGTGATGGCCCGCATAATGCGTAACGCAGCCGTCCGGGTGGCGCAGCGGCATCACCGTCATTTCATTCCAAAACAGACTGCCGTCCTTGCGATAGTTGCGCAACAACACGCGGCAGGTTTCTCCGCGGCTCATGGCATCGCGCAGCCGATGGCGCCCGTCCTGCTCTCGATCATCGGCTTGCAGTAAACGCAGATTTCGCCCAATCAACTCCGCCGCCGAATATCCGGTCAGCGCCTCGAAGGCGGGATTGACGTAGATCACCGGGTGATCCGCGCCTTGCGCATCGATCAACACCACGCCCTCGGGTGAGCTCTCGACGAGGCGCCGATACAGTCCCTGATCAAACTCCGTCATGATTGCCCTCCGTCAGCACCAGGGGAGGTGTTGCCGAGAGGTTTGCGATCATCATTACCGTCTGCTGCCACTGCCGGTCCGCTCCAAGATTTACCGGGGCCTCACCCCGTGCCCGCATTCGAACCACCCGGGCCTGCGAGGCCGGCGAGCCCAAATCCGGCCCGAAATGATTGAGCACAGACTTTACCGCTTGTCTATCGTTGCAAATGGGGAGGACGTCGCAACCTGCAGCAAATGCCAGCTCCGCCCGTTCTATTACGCCTCCAAAGGCGGCGGCGCCGGCCATGGTCAGATCGTCGGCGAAGACGCAGCCATGGAATCCCAAATCCCCGCGCAGCACACCGGATATCCAGCGCTGGGAGAGGCTGGCCGGCAGGGGGTCCACCGCCGGAAACACCACATGGGCGCCCATGACCCCGGCCACGTTGTTCGCGATCAGCAGCCGATAAGGCCGAATATCCGGCTCCAAATCCGCGAAATTGCGGCGATCGATGGGCAACGCCACATGGGAATCGGCAAACACCGCGCCATGCCCTGGAAAATGCTTGGCCGTCGCAGCCATGCCGGCCTCTCGCATACCCGACATATAGGCTACGGCCAGCGCGGCCACCGCATCCGGGTCCCGATGGAAGGCTCGATCGCCGATGATTTCGCTCACGCCATAGTCCAGGTCGACGCAGGGCGCGAAGCTGAAATCGACACCCACGGCCCTAAGTTCGCTGGCCATCAACCAGCCGGCAGCTTGGGCCAAAGACAGGCCCTCGCGGCGATCCTCATCATAGCGGCGCCCCAAGGAACGGGCGGCCGGCAGGCGCGTAAAGCCATCGCGGAAGCGCTGCACCCGCCCTCCCTCATGGTCAACCGCGACCAATAGGGAGGGGGTGCGCACGGCGCGGATAGCCGCCGTCAGGCTGGAGACTTGCGCCACGTCACGATAATTGCGGCTGAACAGAATGACGCTGCCCACCAAGGGGTGCGACAGCACCCGGACGTCGTCCGGCGTCAGCTCGGTCCCGGCGATATCGACCATCAAGGGGCCCAAGCTCATGGGCGCTTCTCGAATACTGCAATCGACTCGACGTGTGTCGTATGCGGAAACATGTCCATCACCCCCGCTGCGGACAGCTCAAACCCATGCTCGGCGACCAGAATCTGCGCATCGCGCGCGAGACTGCCCGGATGACAGGAAATATACACGACCCGCCGCGGACTCCAACGAGGCATGCAACTGAGGAGCTCCGCGGCGCCGGCGCGCGGCGGGTCCAGCAGCACCAGATCATAGTGCTCGTTTGCCCAGGCGCCAAAGCTCTTCGGTTCGAATAGATTCTCGCGCGCCAGCCTCAAGTTGCCGATGCCATTGCGCGCGGCGTTGGCGCCCGCCTTGGAAACCAGCGAGGCATCGCCCTCCACGCCCGTAACCTGCCGGGTGCGACGCGCCAACGGCAAGCTGAAATTCCCCAATCCGCAGAACAGATCGAGCGCGGCATCGCCCGCCCGCGGCTGCAACAGCGTCATCGCCGCATCGACCATGGATGAATTGATGTCGCGGTTCACCTGAATGAAATCGACCGGTCCAAACTCTATCACCACGCTGCCACCGTCCACCGCGTAGTCAAGCGGCGGGTAGTCATCACGCAACGGCGTCACGGTGTCGAGGCCGCCCGGTTGCAAAAAGATCTGCAGCCCGCGCTGCGCGCCGAACGCCGCAAGTTTTTCAAGATCCGCGGCTCCCGGAGATTCCAGCACCCGAAACACCAGCGCCGTCGCCTGATCCCCCGCCGCCACTTCGACTTGCGGCATTTTCTCGCGAATCGTCAGAGTCTCGGTCAGCGCCGCCAATTCCGCAGGCAGACTCGCGAGCGGCGCGAGCAACACTTCGCAACGCTGAATATCGGCAATATAGGGCTTTTCTCGTTCGCGAAACCCCGCCAGCACGCGGCCTTTCTTGTGCACATACTTGATCCCCAAGCGCGCACGCCGACGATACGCCCACTCCGGTCCGCGCAGAGGCTCAAGGACCCGCTGAGGTTGCACATTGCCGATGCGCTGCAAATTCTCGAGCAGTTGGCGTTCTTTGGCTGCAAGCTGCGCGGCCGGGGCAAGATGCTGCAAGGAGCAACCGCCGCAAATGCCGAAGTGAGCGCAACGCGGCACGGCCCGCTCGGGTGATGCAATCAGAACGTCGACCAGGCCTGCCTCGTCCATGTGCCGGCGGCGCTTGTGCACGCGAAAACGCACGCGTTCCGACGGCAGCGCGCCCTCGATGAACACGGCCTTGCCCTCCACGCGCGCGACACCGCGGCCATCGTGCGCCAGATCGACGATATCGCCTTCCTGAACCAGACTTGAGCTTAGGTCTCGGGCCACGCTGCCGCGAATTCTTTGAGGTGCGCCGCGCTCGACTCGGCCAGCAGCTTGCGTACGCGCGCCAGCTCGTGCACGTGTTCCGCTGCGTTCAAGTGTCCGCGGATCAGCTGGAATCTCAGGTAAATGAGATAGGTATTCAGCACGTCGGTTTCGCAGTAGTCGCGGATCCGGGCCAGCCCACCCTGCAAATAGGCGCCCCACACCTCGGAGCCATGCATTCCGAGTTTTCCGGGGAGGCCCAGCAAGGTGGCGATGTCCTGGAGGCTCGCGCGACCGCGGCCTTGGAAGCCCGACAGGATGTCCATCAAATCCATGTGCCGCCAGTGAAAGCGGCTCAGGTAATTGCTGTACCGGAAACTCTGATCGGTATCCCCCAACTCCCAGTAGCGCGCGGCGGCCACACTGTGCAGCAGACTTCGATAGTGCAGCACCGGCAGATCGAAGCCGGCGCCGTTCCAGGAGACCAAATCCGGCGTGAACTTGTCCAGCCCGTCGAAAAACCGCTCGATGAGATCTTTCTCCGACGAGGACTCATCGCCCAGGCTCCACACCTTGAGCGATTCTCGAGAACGCATGACCACCGATATCGCAACAATGCGCTGCTGCTCATGCGACAGAAATTCGCTGCCGGTCTCCTGTCGACGCTTGGTGAACATGATCTGCGCCACGTGCTCGTCGGACAACTCGGAGAGCCCATACAGCCGCCGGCCCAGATCCGTATCGGGGACCGTCTCGATATCGAACACCAACGTATTCAAGTTGCGCCACGCCGCATGAGAACGGCGACCGCCACCACCAATCCGGCTTCGTCGGTCAAGGTCACGTGACCTTCGCCTATTCCCAGGCTATCGCGAACCTTGGCGCCGCGTTCGGAATAAACCACTTCCGGCTTGCCCCACGAGTTTTGCACGATGCCGACGTCGCGAATCCACACGCCATGCGCGAATCCCGTGCCCATGCCTTTGACGATGGCTTCCTTGGCCGCGAAACGCATGGCCAGAAAACGCACGGGACGCGCCGTGCGCTCGAGCTGCGCGCGCTCCGCGGGCAATAACAAATGGCGGACGAACCGTTCGCCGTGTTTTTGGAACACCCGCTCGATCCGGTCTACTTGCAGGACGTCGATGCCAATTCCAAAAATCATGTTCTTTAGAAACCCACTCGCGCGCGGCGCATCAGTTCCTTCATATCGCGGACCGCCTTGGCCAGCCCATCGATGATTGAACGCGCCACGATCGAGTGCCCGATGTTGAGTTCGATGATTTCGGGGATCGCCGCGATGGGCTCGACGTTGTGATAGTTCAGCCCATGACCGGCATTGACCGTCAGCCCCAGCGAGGCCGCGAACTTCGCCGCGTTTCGCAGCCGTTCAAATTCGCGGGCGCGCGCCCCTCCGGCCGCTTCCGCATACGCGCCGGTATGCAGTTCGATGACTGGAGCGCCGACCCGGCGGGCCGATTCGATCTGCGCCTCATCGGGATCGATGAATAAAGACACGCGGATTGCCGCGCCGGCGAGCGCGGCCACGGCGTCTTGCAAGCGCGCGCTCTGGCCTGAGACATTCAGGCCCCCTTCGGTGGTGACTTCCTGGCGCGACTCCGGCACGAGGCAAACATCTTGCGGTTTCACGTTTTGCGCAATGCGGACCATTTCGTCCGTCACCGCCATTTCAAGATTCATGCGGGTCTGCAGCGCTTCGCGCATCGCCGTGACGTCGCGATCCTGAATGTGGCGGCGGTCCTCGCGCAGGTGCAGCGTGATGCTGTCGGCGCCGGCTTCCTCGGCGAGCAGGGCCGCGTACAAGGGGTCCGGATAGCGGGCGCGGCGTGCCTGGCGCAAGGTGGCCACATGATCGATGTTGACGCCCAACGCGATGCCGCCGTGAACTTTAAGTTCGTTCACGCACCCTCCCGGGAGCCTGTCTGAGTATTGCGCGTGAGTTCCTGGCGCAGCGGCTCCCGGGGGCGCAGCGCCAGCATGACCTCGCGAGATTTTAAAGCGCGGCCGTCGAGACACACATCGATGGCGGCGCGCAACAGACGCTTGGCGTCGCGCAGTGAGCGGGCATCCTCGAAACTCTCTGCCTGCAGATCCGCGAGCGACTGACCGTAAACGGCACCGGGAGCTTCCGCCACGCACAATTGCGGGCCGCTTTGCAGGGCAAATCGATAGTACTTATCCTGCTGCACCGGGATACCATCGCCGGTCTGGGTCAATTCCAATCCGTAGCCCAACTCATTCAGCAAGCGCTTTTCGAAACGGCGCAGCGCCCGCTCTTCGACCTCACCGTCGCACAGCGCTTGCACGCAGGAGGCGTACGAGAAGAAAATCTCCGGATGCGGATCGCGGCGCTCGGTCAGCTTCAACAGCAACTCATTCAAATAGAAGCCGCTCATGAGCCGCTCGGGTGCGAGACGGGTCATCTGCCCGTCGCTCTCCGCGGCGACCAACGCACATGCCTCCGAGGTGCCCGACCAGGAAACCAGCAGTCTTTGAAAAGGCCGCAATACGCCTTTGAGCGCCGATTTCGGACCGTTGGCGCCGCGTGCGAACAGGGTGAGCCGTCCATGCTCAGCTGTGAACACCTCCACGATTCGGCTGGTGTCCCGATAGGCGTACTGGTGCAATACGTAGGCTGGCGCCAGCCATACGCGCCGCCCGGATGGCCGGCCCGTGCTCTTCACAACGTGTCGTACCCAAATTGGCGCAATGCCATTTCGCTGTCGGCCCAATTTTCCTTGACCTTGACCCAAAGCTCCAGATGCACGGAGCGTTGCCACAGGTCATTGAGCTCGATGCGCGCCAAGCGGCCGATTTCCTTCAAGCGCTCGCCGCCTTGACCGATCACGATGGCCTTCTGTCCGGCGCGCTCAACCCAAATGACCGCGTTGATCATAATTCGATTGTCTTCATCCGCAAAGCGCTCGATTTGCACATTGATGCCGTAGGGCAGTTCCTCGCGCAGCTTCAAAGTCAGCTTTTCACGCACGATTTCCGCGGCGTGAAACGGCTCGTCGCGATCCGTCACGACGTCCGGGGCGAACAGCGGCGGGGACACCGGCAGACGCGAACCGACCAGATCGACCAGGCGATTGAGATTGTCCGACTGCAGCGCCGAAACCGGAATGATGCCCGAGGCGGGTACGCGCGTGCTCATCTCTTCGAGGAAGGGCAGCATCTGATCCTTGGGATAAACGCGATCGACTTTGTTGACTACCAAAAACAGGGGCTGCTTCAAGCCGCGAACCCGCTCCCACACCCACTCGTCTTCCTCCGTGAAGCGCATCGCTTCAATCACGAACAAGACCACATCGGCATCCTGCGAAGAGGAGATCGCGACGCGATTCATATATTGATTCATGACCCGGCGCGTCGATTCGTGCAGCCCCGGCGTATCAACCAAAACCAGTTGCGCCTCGGGGCGATTGACCAGACCCAAAATTCGGTGCCGCGTGGTCTGCGGCTTGGCCGTCACGATGGTTACCTTGCGGCCCACCAGTGCATTGACCAGGGTCGATTTGCCGACATTGGGGCGGCCGACAATGGCAACGTGCCCGGCACGAAAATTAGGTTCGCTCATGGACTGCGTATTTCAGCGGGCAGCAGTTCGATGACTTTCGCCGCGGCCAATTGCTCCGCGCGGCGCCGGCTACCGCCCTCGGCCCTGGCGCCGATGCCCAGCACCGGAACCTCGCACATCACTGTAAAAGTTTGCTCATGGGGATCTCCCGCCACCGCGGTCAGGGTATAGACCGGCAATGCCAGACCCCGCGCTTGCATGAGCTCCTGCAAGCGCGTCTTCGGATCCTTCAAGGTTCCCGCCGCCGGCAACTCCACCATCTTCGCGGCGACCAGGCGCGTCACCGCGGCTGCCGCCGCCTCGTAGCCGCCGTCCAGAAATATCGCGCCCAGCATCGCCTCCAAGGCATCCGCCAAGATTGAAGCTCGACGGAAGCCGCCGGATTTCAATTCACCGGAGCCCAGACGTAAGTATTCCCCCAAACCCAAATCCGCCGCAATCTGCGCCAGACTCTCGCCGCTGACCAGCGAGGCGCGCAAACGGGATAGATCTCCTTCGTCCGCTTGCGGGTGCGCGTCGTAAAGCAGGCGTGCGACGGCGCAATTGAGAATCGAATCGCCCAAAAATTCCAATCGCTCGTTTTGATCCGCGCCCGCGCTTCGATGCGTCAGCGCCGTGGAGCAGAGCGCGGGCGCCGTAAACACATGGCCGAACGATCGCTCGACCCAATCCGCAAGATCGTCCGGCTTGCGCTGTGGAATCACCGCACCTTCACTGTCTTTTCGAAATGCACACTGAGCGAAACGTTCGCCACATAGGGCACGGCATCGTCATAGGCCACATGCATCTGCACCCCGTCGCTGTCCCGCGTAATCTCGATATCCTTTACGGTAACGCCCGTCGGGTCCTCGATATTGAAATGCCGGTCGATCAAGTTCCTGATCGCCTGCGGGTCGGGATTGTCGCCCTTGACCTCGCCGGCCACCGATTCCATGGTGCGCGCGATCTTCATATAGTTCAGATACAGGGGCGCCAGCCGTATCCCCGCGTATACGACCACGCCAAGCAACGCGAGAATGCAGAGCAACCCGATGAAAGTCATGCCTTGCTGGTGGTTACGCATAAAACCTCCCTAAAAGAGCCCTATTCAATCTTATTTCCGACCCTTCTCCAGAGAGGTCCGTCACGAGTATCAAGATTAAGCCAAATTCGGACCGCTTTACCCACTAGATTCTGCTCCGGAACGAATCCCGGCGCATCCGGTTCGTCGAGCCAGCGGCTATCCTTGCTGTTATTGCGGTTGTCGCCCATGAAGAAATAGTGCCCCGCGGGCACGACCCATTCGCCCGACTTCACGCTGCCGTTCGCGAACATGATGCGATGACGCTTGGCGTCCAGCTGCTCGAAGGCCGTGGGGACGCCCGTATAGTTCCATAGGTCCTGCTTCGGCCCCGTATAAGTCGGCCCGGGGGTCTGCGGCATGGGCTTGCCGTTGACGTAGAGCTGGTTGTTCTCATCGACACGAATGCGGTCGCCCGGCAGCCCCACCAGACGCTTGATGTAGTTGATCTTCGGATTTGGCGGCAAGCGGAACACGATCACATCGCCCCGTTGCGGGGTGCCCGTTGCGAACACCAAGGTATTGCTGACCGGCAGACGTAAACCGTAGGAATACTTGCTGACGAAGATGAAGTCGCCGTCGTACAAGGTGGGCATCATGGAATCGGACGGGATGCGAAAGGGCTCGAACAGAAAGGAGCGGATCACCAACACCAGGATGATGACGGGAAAGAACGAACGGGCGTATTCAACCGCGATGGGCTCGCGCACGCGCTCGGTCGGGGTTCCCGCGGATGCCGCGGCAACCCGGCGGCGCCGGGCGAAAAATGCCGCATCCGCCGCCCAAATGATTCCCGAAACGGCGCCGACGACCACCAGCATGAGGCTGAAATCCACCGCTTCGTAGCGAAACAGGCGCCACAGCATGGCCAATGCCAGTCCGACCAAGGCGTAGCCCGCCAATTTCGGCAGCAGAGGCTCCTCGACGCTGGTCGCCCCGGGATCGCGCCGCGGCCGCAAGAACCAGCCATCGATCAAAATCACCAGCACGCACACCGCGCCGGCGAACAACAGCCCTAAGAAAACACGATCACCATCATTCACGAAATACCCCCAAGGTAATCAATGGCGCAAGACTCGATCAATTCGCCTTTTTGCCGACCTGTAAAATTGCGAGGAAAGCTTCTTGCGGGATTTCGACCTGCCCGACCTGCTTCATGCGTTTCTTCCCCGCTTTTTGCTTCTCGAGCAGCTTGCGCTTGCGTGTGATATCGCCGCCGTAGCATTTGGCCAGCACATTCTTGCGCATCGCCTTGACGCTGGCGCGGGCAATGATATGGCTGCCGATCGCCGCCTGCACGGCGATGTCGAACATCTGGCGCGGTATCAGTTCCTGCATCTTATCGACCAGTTCGCGGCCGCGCGCGTAGGCATTGTCGCGATGCACGATGAGCGACAGCGCGTCGACCGGATCGCCGTTGATCAACACATCGAGCTTGACCAATGGCGCCGCTTGAAAATGGCTGAATTCGTAGTCAAAGGATGCATAACCGCGGCTCGAGGACTTGAGGCGGTCGAAAAAATCCAGCACGATTTCAGCCAGCGGCAGC
>Ga0307474_10000609_pt1 | contig 25643 bp, 24 predicted proteins | sample atmos_gasesECM1C_2_FD_203312 | JGI IMG/M metagenome (GOLD analysis project Ga0307474, IMG submission 203312) | Hardwood forest soil microbial communities from Morgan-Monroe State Forest, Indiana, United States - atmos_gasesECM1C_05 | ecosystem: Environmental > Terrestrial > Soil > Temperate... | reverse complement strand
TGCAGTTGCCAACCGTCTATGCAAGCAGTTTATATACGTTGCGAAGTCATATTGATCTTGTGCGTACTCGTCTGGCCAAAATCCCGATGTAAATCCGCGATGAAGTTGCACGAATCCATCATCGGTAGAGGTTGCCAAAGTCCGCCCAAGCCTCACTTTTTCCACGACCAGCGCGCCTGCCACCCCTCACCGGCCAGCGCACGGACGAGGAGCCTATCATGATTGGCTCAAACAGCTCGGCTATGGCGGATCGGTGCTCGTCGGCATCGGCATCGCCGACCGCTCTAGTCGCCTTAGCGCTCCGATCCGCGTTCGTCCTTCCCGAGACGCTGTCCATTTGATCTGGTCTTGGGTGTCCATTGTGAACATTCTTTATTTGGCGGTCGTCAGGCCGCCAAATCTGCCGCTATGCTCGGAGGCGTAAAAACTCTAACGCGAAGCCTTGGTCCTTGGCGGAAAGCCCTGCGAGGATATCGAGCTCGCTTCCTACGCTGGCCACGCGTGATCTCAGCGACTCACAGTCACTCTTCCGCAGCGACGTGCCGAACCTAAATCGTCACCTAAGAGCCGACCCTTAGAGGCCACCGGATCATTTGAATTTCGCGTAAGGCCTATGCGAATGCTACTTTGACTACGCCCAGCTGGACCCCTGACAGCCAGAAACGGTATTGTGGGCCCTCAGTCTTTGCATCTGGAATTCGAGATTAGCGATTTCGGTGGGTCATTTTCGAACAAGGGGGACCCGATGATTATGAGTAGTCTACAAGTTGCTTTGTTCCAGCGGGCAATCCGTTATGTTCGCATTTCAAGCAGCTCTGAGATAACTCGGGAAATTTCCGTTATCGGAATACAGGGCGCAGTGAAGGAGCGATCAAACGAACTGCACCTAGGCGTGCAGGTCGCATTACGCAAGGTTCATCAGCCTTTCTTGACCAGCGGGCAGGCTGAGTCCTTGAGCGAGCGGAACGCCTCATCGCCCGGGATCACGGCGCGCAGTTTGTAGTAGTCCCACTCGCCCCTCGATTCCTCGGGCTTCTTGACCTCGTACACATACATGTCGTGCACCATGCGGCCGTCTTCGCGAATGCGACCGTTTTTGGCGAAGAAGTCGTTGATTGGCATCTCTCGCATCTTGGTCATTACGGCTTTGGCGTCGTCGGTCCCTGCCGCTTCGATGGCCTTCAGGTAATGCATGGTGGAGGAGTAATCGCCGGCATCGCCCATATGCGGCGGCCGCTTCATGCGTTCGAAGAAGCGCGTCGACCACGCCCGGGTTTCGTCGTCACGATCCCAGTAAAAAGCGTTGGTGAGCACGAGTCCCTGAGCCGTTTCTAGTCCGAGGCTCTTGATGTCGGTGATCCAAACGAGAAGTCCGGCGAGCGTCTGCCCGTTTTTCTGGATACCGAACTCCTGCGCCGCCTTGACGGCATTGACGAAGACGGTGCCGGAGCCCGCGAGTCCCACCACCTTGGCCTTGGAAGCCTGCGCCTGCAAAAGGAACGACGATTGGTCCGACGTCTCGATCGGGTAGCGCGAGGCGCCAAGCACCTGGCCGCCCAATGCCTTGATCACCGCCGTGGTGTCGGCTTCAAGCGCATGGCCGAACGCGTAATCGGCTGTGAGGAAATACCAGGTCGTTCCGCCGGCCTTCATCATCGCAGCGCCGGTGCCCTTCGCGAGCGAATAGGTGTCGTAAGCATAGTGAATGCTGTTCGGCGTGCAGGAATCACCGGTCAGTCGCGACGCGCCCGATCCGTTGATGATAGCGATGCGGTCCTTCTCCTTGGCAAGCTGCGACACGCTGAGCGCGATCGAGGAGTTGATAAGATTGGCGATCATGTCGACCTTGTCGACGTCGTACCATTTGCGCGCAATGCCGGAAGCGATGTCGGGCTTGTTCTGGTGATCCGCGACGATCAGTTCGATCGGCTTGCCGAGCACCTTGCCGCCGAAATCCTCAATCGCCATCCGCACGGCGGTGACCGCTCCTTCGCCGGACTCGTGGGAAAACTGGCCGGACATATCGGTCAAGACACCGATCTTCACCACGTTGTCGGAGATGCCGTCTGCGAAAGCAGGTACCGATCCGAGCACGACCACGAATGAAAATGCGAACGCGGTTCGAACAATATTACCCATGGCGGCGCCTCCGAAATCGATTTGAACAATGGGGTGTGCTTCCACCCTTCTTAGCCCTTGACATGCATAACTAGACTAAATTTGCTTGGTAAGTCAATTCGGCTGCTGTAGGATGAATGTTTGATGCGGGGCATCACGGTTGCGCGCAAAGGGTGATACATGAGCGACACATTGCGCCTTGGCGCAGGCTGCGATTGTATCCGGCTGCAATCCTGATGGCGCGTTCGGCAACAGCGAAGATCGAGGCCAGACCGGCGCAAGCGGCGATTCGCTCGCAAAGGACCTCCAGCCCGGCGCGGGGCGAGCGAAACTGTTCCGTCGCGCGCACGCTCGACATCGTTTCGGACGCCTGGGCGTTCCTCATCATACGCGAAGCCTTCTTCGGCACCCGGACGTTCGAGGCGTTTCGTTCTGCGCTCGACATTCCGCGCGCCACGTTGACCGACCGCTTGAGAAAACTGACGCGGCTGCAGATCTTCCGGCAAGTCGCTGCCGAAACCGGACAGCGCAAGGAATACCGGCTCACTAAAATGGGCTTCGATCTCTATCCGAGCTTCATCGCGCTGATGCAGTTCGGCGATCGCTGGCTTTCCGTCGGCAAGCGGGCGCCGCTTGTGCTGGTCCACCGCGCCTGCGGCTGCGAAAGCCACCCCATCGTTGCCTGCTCGGAATGCCTGACCGAGCTCGAAGCGCGTGGGGTTGAGTATCGAGACGGTCCCGGTGCGGGTCGCAAGCCGGCCAAACCCGGCCGCAATACCAGGCGCGCTTCCGATGACAGCCGATTCATGCAGGGACGGCCGAGCTCCGTCTCGCGCGCGCTGGAAATCATCGGCGACAAATGGAGCTTTATGGTCGTCCGCGAGGGCTTTTTCGGTAACCGCAGATACGACCAGATCCAGTCGGAGCTCGGCATCGCCCCGAACATCCTGACCGACCGCCTGTCGCGCCTCGTGGCGCGTGGCATCTTTCACCGGCGTCTCTACCAGCAGGCGCCCGAGCGCTACGAATATTTGCTGACCGACATGGGCCGCGATCTCTACGGACCATTCGTCGCGATGCTGGCGTGGGGCGACCGTTGGCTCGCCAAGGCCAAGCCGCCGCTGCTGCTCCGCCACAGCAAATGCGGCCACGATTTTCGGGCGTCCGTGATCTGCAACGAATGCCGCAAGCCGGTCATCGCCGCGGACATGCAATACCGCCTGAGCTACGATCCCAGGGATTACAATGCCCTCGGGCCGCGGTCCGTGACGTAGCTTGATCAACCCCGCTTGAGCGCTTCGACCAACTTGAAGCGCATGATCTTGCCGGAGCCCGTACGCGGAATTTCCGAGACAATGTGAGTCGCCTCCGGAATCTTGTAGGATGACAGGCTCACCCGGCAATGCGCCAACAGCGAGTCGACATCGAGCTCGTTCTTCTCGGCGACCACGAACAGATACGGCACCTCGCCAAGGGTCGCGTGTGGCACGCCGACCACCGCGCAATCGATCACCTGATGATGACGAATCGCGACTTCCTCGATTTCCGCAGGCGCAATATTCTGCCCGCCTCTGATGATCAATTCCTTGATGCGGCCGGTGATGGTCAGATAGCCGTTCGGATCGGATTTCGCGAGATCACCGGTGTGGTACCAGCCTCTTTTCAGCGCCGAGGCCGTTTCCGAGGGCTTGTTGTGGTAGCCCTGCATCAGGTTCGGACCGCGAACGATCAACTCGCCCTCGGCGCCGATTGGCAAATCTTCCAGCGTCGTCGGATCGACAATGCGGACCGCAAGGCCCGGCACCGGAAGCCCGCAAGCTCCCATGATGCGCGTCCCGGTCATCCAGTTCACCGTGACCATGGTCGAGGTCTCGGTGATACCGTAGCCGTCCAGCAGCATGGTGCCGAAATGCGCCTCGAACGCCTTGTTTAACGCCGCGGGCATGATCGCGCCCGCCGAGAAACACAGCCGCGTATTGTCGAGCTTACGGACTCCGCTCTCCCGCGCGCGCTGCAGCAGATAATGAAACATGGTCGGCACGCCCGGGAAAAACGTGTATTTCCCAGTCTGCAACAGCTCCAGCACAGACTGCGGCGAGAACCGCTCCATGATGTGTTCGCTGGCACCGACCGCCAGTACGCTTAACACCGAGAGATTGAGCGCGTAGGAATGAAACAGAGGAAGCGGCGACAGCACAACGTCCTTGTCGCTGAGCCCCAGAATCGGCGCCCAACAGGAAGCTGCGATCCATAACATTCCGCGGACCGACAGCAGCACACCCTTGGCGCGGCCGGTCGTGCCTGACGTGTAAATGATGAAGGATGAGCGATCGATATCGGCGGGATCAAGCGGCCCTTCGCCGCTTCCTTGCGCCAGCGCTTCCAGGCTCACGCCTGCTTCCTTGGCGCCGCCTCCTGCGAACACAAGCGAGACCCGGCCACCTTTCTCCGCCGTGAGCTTCATGATCAGCTCACTGCGCGCCCGCGTCGTGATGATGTGGCCGCAATCCGCATCCGACAGGCGATAGGCGATTTCCGCTTCGGCCGCATCATAACTGATGGGAACAATCACCGCGCCCGCGCGCAGGCCTGCCAGACATGCCTCGATCCAGTCGACACTGTTCGGCAGATAGACAGCAATTCGATCCCCCTCGCGCACGCCGCCTTTCGACAGCGCGACGGCAATAGCAGCCGTCCGATGAGCGAGCTGGGCGTAGGTCACCGACCGCGCGGCGTCCCAGTAAGCAATCTTGTCCGGCCGCTCGCATTTGTGCCGCTCCAGCAATTCCGAAACCGGCGCGATTAAATCCGTATGCAACATCGCTCCCCTCCGCCGTTCAGACCATGCTGAATCCGCCGCTGATGCTGATAACCTGACCTGTGATCCAGCTTCCCGCGTCCGAGGCGAGCAGCGTCACCATGGGTGCGACGTCCGACGGCTGGCCGAGCCGGCGGATCGCATAGGCCTTGACGAGTTTCTCGCGATTGGCATCGACCCAGCTTCGGTCATGCGCCGACTCGATCAGGCCGAGTGCGATCGAATTGGCGGTTGTGCCAGACCGTCCCATTTCCCGCGCCAGCGATTTCATCAAAGCAATATTGCCCGCGCGCGCCGCCGCGGCGATGGCGAGCCCGGATTCGCCGACGCGAGAAGAATCCCCCATAATGGAAATAATCCGACCGCGGCCGGAGGCCTCAAGCAATGACGCGGCCGCATGACAGCAATGGATCGCGCCATAGAGGCAAGTATCGATCTGCTTGTGCCAGTCGTCCGGCGTGGTTTCGTTGAAGCGCTTGCGCAGCACGAGGCCAGCATTGTTGACGAGGATGTCGAGGCCGCCGAAATCGGACTTTACGCCCGCGACCATGCTTCGCACCGCTTCAAGATTTGCGATATCCGCACGATAGGCCTTGGCGTTGCCGCCGGCTTTCTCGATGTTTGCAACGACCGCTTCCGCCTCATCCTTCGACGAATGATAATTCACGGCGACCGTAGCCCCCGCTGCGGCGAGACCCTGCGAGATCGCAGCACCGACATCGCGGCCGCCACCGGTAACAAGGGCGACGCGCCCGGAAAGATCGTTCATTGCTTGCTTCCTTTCGCTGTGTTGCGGGCCTGCTTCAACAGCGTAAAAATTCGCTGCGGGGTCATGGGGAGGGTCGAAATGTTGATGCCGAGAGGCGAGAGCGCGTCCGCAATGGCGTTGGCGATCGCAGCAGGCGCGCCGATCGTGCCGCCCTCGCCCATGCCGCGAAAGCCTCCGGCGACGGCCGACTCGCTCTCGATATGGATAACGTCCATCTTCGGAATTTCAACCGCGGACGGGATGACGTAGTCGACGAGGCTTGCGCTTACGAGCTGGCCGTCTTCGTCGTACACCATTTCCTCGTAGAGCGCGGCCCCGATGCCCTGCGCGACGCCACCGTGAACCTGACCGTCCACGATCATCGGATTGATGATGCGGCCGCAATCTTCCGCGACCACGTAAGCGTGGATCTTGACAAAGCACGTCGCTGGATCGACCTCGACCGCGGTGAGATGCGTCGCGGCCGCCGTCGTCCCGTTGATGGGGTCGTAGGTGTAGCTCGCCTCAAGCTCCTGGCGCGCTTCGACCGGCAGGGTCTTCATGTCGGAATAGACGGCTTTGGCGATCTGCCGAAAGGTCACCGCGCGGTCGGTGCCGGCGACGGTGGCGCGGCTGCCATCGACGCCGATATCCTCGGCACTCGCTTCCAGAAGATGCGAAGCGACCTTCTTGATTTTCTCGCGCAGGATTTCCGAGGCATGTTTTGCCGCGCCGCCGCCAAGGACCGCGCTGCGGCTCGCGTAAGTTCCCGTCGACATCGGGACGCCGTCGCTGTCACCCTGAACGACGCGAATGTCCTCGAACTTTGCTCCGAGATCGTCGGCGATAATCTGAGCAAGCGTCGTTTCGAGCCCCTGTCCGTGCGAGGCGACGCCGAAGGCGGCGGTGATCGAGCCGGTCGAATCGAGGCGAATCTTTGCCGTCTCCGAGCCGGTGTTGATCGGCATGCCGGGAGCAGCGGAAATGCGCGAACCGATCCCGGTCAACTCCGCGTAGCTCGAAAGCCCAATACCGAAAAAGCGTCCTTGCGCGCGCGCCGCGCGCTGCTGCTCACGAAGCTTCTCATAATGCCCAGCGCGCGCCGCGGCTTCGAGGCATTCCACAAAGCCTGTCTTGTCCCAGCTGATTCCGGACGCGATCCGGTAGGGAAACTCTTGCGCACGCACGAGATTGCGCCGGCGAATTTCCAGCGGATCGAGTCCAAGCGCTCTCGCGCCCATATCCATCAGCCGCTCGGTGACGAAGGTGGAAATCGGCCGGCCGACGCCGCGATAGGGCCCAGTAGGCGGCTTGTTGGTCGCGATCCCGCGCACCGCGCCGCGATAGGACTTAATTTTGTACGGACCAGGCAGAAAACTAACGACCTGGACCGGCTCAAGCCCACAGGTCCAGGGATAGATCGAATAGGCGCCGACATCGCCGATCACATCGGCCTCAAGTGCTATCGCCATGCCATTTTCATCGAAGCCCATTTCGGCTTTGATGATTTCGGCGAAGGCCTGGCTTGAGCTCGAAATGTCTTCGAGCCGATCCGCGGTCCATTTCAGCGAGCGGCGCAGCTTCCTCGCCGCCACGCACAGCAGGATTTCTTCCGGGTAGAGTGAGCCTTTGGAGCCGAAGCTGCCGCCGACATCGGGCGCGACGACCCGCAGGTGGTTGCCAGGCAGATCGAGCGATTGGGAAAGAGCATCGCGCACGATGCCGGGAACATTCGAGGACGTGTAAAGCGTGATCGCCTCCCGCCGGCCTTCGTATTCGGCGCAGTAACTGCGGGGCTCGATCGCGAGCGGTGCCTTTCGCATCATCTGGAAACGGTCGCGGACGCGGACATGCGAAGCCGCAAGATCGGCACGTACATCGCCCTTCTTGAACTCCCGTGCGATCAGCACATTGTTCGCGGCCTCCGCATGAAGGAGCGGCGCCCCCTCTGAAAGCGCGAATTCGGGATCGGCGACCCCGCCGAGCAGCTCGTATTCGATCTCGATCAGTTCCAGAGCGTCCTCGGCGAGGTAACGATCTTCCGCGATAACGGCGACCACCGCCTCCCCGACATAGCGCACCTTTTTTGAGGCCAGCGCCAGGATGGGCGTCGCGTAGTAGTTCGACATGCGGGAGACCGGGATGACTGGCCTGTAATCGCCTTCGATGTCCTCCGCGGTGAAGACGGCGACGACGCCGGAGGCGGCCCGCGCCTTCGTCACATCGATCCGCACGATCTGTGCATGCGGCTGGTCACTGCGGCGAAACGCGACGTGAAGCGCGCGGTCCGGCTTGCGGTCGGCGGTATATTCGCCGTTGCCGGTCAGCAGGCGCGGATCCTCGGTGCGCTTGATTGGCGCGCCGACATGGCGCGGCCGTAGCAAGTCCGAAGTCTGGACGAGGCCGTCCTTACTCATATGCCTCCGCTCCCTTGCGCAAGCGTTGCCATTGCGCGTCATCATGACCGCAGATGACGGTCGCACCCGACTTTTCGACCCGCCGAATTTCGGCAAAGGATTTTAGGAGCGCCTCCGGATCCCAGGTGTTGCGGGGCACTGTGTCGGCGTCGAGATTCGCGCGCAAACTCACCGCATCCGATACGAGGAGAAACGACCCGTCCCGGTCGAGATTGACACTCGCCCCCATCGTCCCCGGTGTGTGGCCGGGCAGCGAAATAAGAACAAGCTTGCCGTCGCCGAACACGTCGCGTTCGCCATCGACCGCATCAGTTTTCTGGCCATGTTCCCAATCGGCGCGTAGATAGCCGGCCGCCTCCGCGCCGGGTGCCTTCGCCGCCTCGATCTCCTTGGCGTGCGCCATAAAGGTCGCTTTCCGGAAGAACTCGTTGCAGCCGCAATGATCGGGGTGGAAATGCGAACTGACGACGACGTCGATGTCGTCGGGATTGATTCCGACGCAGGCGAGATTCGGCAAAAGCGTATCTTGCACCCCCATCACCGGTGTCATCACTTTCATCAACGAGCCCCAGCGTTCCTCGCCGTGCTCGACCACGGAAGGGTGGCAGCCGGTGTCGAACAGCACGTTGCCCTGCTTGTGTCGGATCAGTGCGCTGGAGACGGGCGCCTCAAAGGTCTCGCTGCGATCGGCGCTCCTGTCATAGATGCTCTTCTTCAGGCGCAGCCGGCCAGCGGAAATAAATTGCAATTTCATGTGACGCTCCCGTCGCGCAAAACCGCCGCCGCACGGATCGCGGCGACGATGTTCTGATAGCCGGTGCAGCGGCAGAGATTGCCGGACAGGCCTTCGCGGATTTCCTCATCGCTCGCTAGTGGATACTTCTTCAGAAGGTCCATGCCGGTGATCAGCATTCCCGGCGTACAGAACCCGCATTGCAGGCCATGCTTTTCGCGAAATTCGCTCTGCAGCGCGTTGAGCTGATCGCGCGACCCCAGGCCTTCCACTGTCACGATAGCCGCCCCGTCGACACTCACCGCGAGCGTCAGGCAGGAGCGGACACTGTCTCCGTTCAGAAGGATAGTGCAGGCACCGCACACACCGTGCTCGCAGCCGACATGGGTTCCGGTCAGGCCAAGCGTGTCGCGCAAGAAGTCGGAAAGCAGCAGACGCGGCTCGACGCGTGCCTCGCATTTGCGACCGTTCACGGTGACGGCGATATCCTTCTTCACGCCTTTTCTCCCAGTGCCCGGGTCCAGGCGGCCGCGAATGCCTTTTCGGCAAGTGCGCCGATCAGATTTTTCCGATATTCCGCCGAAACATGGATGTCGTCCGAGGGCGACACGCTGCCACGCACGGCTTTTGCAAATTGACTTGCGTCTTCCGCTCCGCCCCTGGCGCCGTTCAGCGCGTCCTCGGCCGTGCGAAGCCGCAGTGGTGTGTCGGCGACACCCATCACCGCGACCCGCGCGTCGGCAATGGCGCCGTCAAGCAACGCAAAGGACACCGCAATTGAGGCCAAGGCAAAATCGCCGAAGCGGCGCGCGACTTCCTCGAAGGCCCAGCCGGTGTGCTCCTTCAAAATCGGAAAATCGATCTCGAAGACGATCTCTTCCGCCTCAAGGCAATTGGTCAAAGCGGAAACGAAAAAATCCTCGGCCGGGATTTCGCGGCGGCCGCCCAGCCCCTGCGCCTTGATCGTAGCACCATAAAACACCGCCAACATCGGCAGTTCGGCTGCGGGATCCGCATGCGACAGGCTGCCGCCGATCGTACCGCGGTTACGTATCGCCAGATGCGCCACATGGGGCATCGCGGCTGCCATGACCGGGAGTTTCGCTGCGATCACGTCCGAAAATTCGAGGTCCGCGTGCCGCGTCAAAGCACCTATCGCAACCGTGCCGCCGTTCTTTTCGATCGAGGCGAGGCCTGGAATGCGCAGGAGATCGACGACGACAGAAGGGCGCGCCATCCGGAAATTGAGGAGCGGCATCAGCGACTGCCCGCCGGCCATCACCTTGCCTTCGCCGTTCGCCGCCGCGAGCGCGGCCACCGCGGCATCGACACTTTCAGGGGCGACATAGTCGAAGGCCACAGGCTTCATCATGCTTCTCCGGAACGCTCGCCGAACCCTACGCCTGCTCTCCCATAAAATCGCATCGTCAGCGCCCGCGGAACCGTGGCGCGCGTTTCTCGCTGAAGGCTTGCCTGCCTTCGGCGAAATCCTCGCTGTCGGCGGCTTGATCGATCAGGCGCTGGGCCTCAGACACATCCAGCGCTCCCTCCCCCAGCGACAAGCCGTTCAGCATGAATTTCGCGCCGGCGATCGACAGCGGTGCGTTGCGCGCCAAAGTACCGGCGAACGCCATCGCCGCGCCCATGGCATCACGGCTGACGTCATCGACAAGGCCCATTCCCAGGCAGCGCGCGGCATCGTAACGCTCGGCAGAATAGAGAATTCGTTTTGCGTTTGCGATTCCGACAATTGCGAGCAGGCGCTGAACACTTTTCACGCCGTACACGATCGAGAGTTTGGCGGAGGGAATTCCGAGTTTCGCGGTTGCGTCCGCAAAGCGGAAATCGCAGGCGAGCGCGAGATGACAACCCCCGCCCAGGCAATATCCGGAAATTGCAGCAATGACCGGCTTCGCCACATTAGCAATCGAGGCGGAGCACGCGTCGACTGCGACTTCATAGGCCGCGCTCTGTTCGCTCGTTTCCCGGATGTGACCAAACTCGGTCACGTCAGCGCCGACGCAGAAATTCGCTCCCGAACCGGTTAGGACGATCGCACGAAGGCCATCATCACTCGCGAGATTTTGGAACATGCCAGCCAGTTCGCGCCACATCGCGAGCTCGACCGCATTGTGCACCTCCGGCCGGTTCAGGCACACAATGCCGACGTCGTCGCGCCGAATCAGGAGGATGTCCGGCATTTCCTCTCGCTTCCTCCCCTTGGCTTTCTGCTCCCCGACCAGCGACGGCAAGGCCCGCCCTGCGGCGACCTTTGACCGCGTGACTTGCATAAGTAGACTAATCTGGTTGCTGCGGTCAAGCTTGGCATCGGCGGAGCACGCAAACCGTCAGCCTACCCAGTTTCCGGCAGGCGATTGCCTTAAACAAGTAGTAGCTGGCCTCCCGGCGAAATCTTGCGGGAAAATTTCTCGTTCCGCTTAAGCTGACACCCTACGCGCTCGCGGCCGCGCTGAACGTGCCGCGTACCCGGATCGAACGCATCGCGCGCGAAGAAAAGCCCGCTACGGCCGACACCGCACTGCGGCTTGGCAAGTTCTTCAAGACCGGCGCTGCGTTCTGGATGAACATTCAGGCGCGCTTCGATCTTGAAACGGCCGAAGACGTGCTCGCGCCGCAGACCAAGAAGATTGCATCCTACGAGACGGCTTGAGAGCAATGCAAATCATGCGTACCGGGTATCTTCTTTAACTCAATACCCGATGCGACATTCAAAGCCTGGTTAGACGGCGAGATGCGCATTCCGTTGCGAATGCCTTCAGCGCCGCGACGGCCTCGGACTAGCCGCGAACGGCATCCGCACAAGGTTCGCAGTTTTATTCTGAATGGTGGCAGTTTGGCGCACCATTCAGAATAAAACTACGAACACATATGCCATTGAAATAGCTAGATAATTATCAATCAACTATTCCTGAAACGGTGGATCACAGCATTCCGAAGAAGCACCTTCGCTGGCCGAGTTAGGGGTCACCATAGGGGCGCCATGGAAGCCGAGGTCGCCTTTTCGCGCACGGCACGCTAGAGGCGGTCGAGTGGCCAGCTGGATTTTCAACCGACTTTTCAGAAGAGCAACACACCACCGTCGGCTTCGGCATCGTGAAGCTTCTTCACAGCGTTGGGTACTATGCCGCAGCATTGGAGAAATTCCCTGTGCACGGCTCTTTCAGTCTCCATCGTGTATTGAGCCAGCAGATCGTCCAGTGTCATTTCATCGGCTGCAGTCAAAGACCGCTGCTTCCCGGTAGCGTTTGCTGCCTCCAGGCGTGTTGCGACCGCCGGGATTGTTGCGGTCGCATCGCCGAGCGTCGCCATAAGATCTTCGGCGGAACACATCAAACCCTCGAATTCAGCGCCGGCGTCAACGAGACGTTTCATCAGCCCGCGGAGTCGATCGTTACCTGCCTCCACGCCCTGGAGAGCATCCAGGATCATAGGCTCTAGCTCCGCCAATCGGGTGGAATCTCCCCTGACACGCAGCTCTCTGAGGTCGTTCGCCAATCTCGCGATGCGGTCAAGAACCGGCTTCAATCTGGCGACTCCCCTGGAGACGAGATCTGCGGTTGCCTTTAATTCATCCGCAATCACGACGAATGCATTGCCTTTGCTGCCCAAATGACCGGCCTTGAGACTGGCATTCATCCCAACGAGCATGATGTCGACCACCATCTCCGAAAGCCCGGAGATCGCATGGCGAAATTTGGTAAGCGTGTCTTCAACCAAGGATAGCGCGTCGTCAACCGATGTCCCGGCACCTTCACACGTGGCAATAAGCACCGAAGCGCGCGCCAACGTTTGCTTCATGTTGTCAAGGAGCGATGAGCCATCGCCGTCGGCGCCGCCGTACAAGGAGCAACCCTGATTGACAGCATCTGCCGCATCGCTACGTATGGCCGTAAACGAGCGTGCGATTTGTCCTATGTCGCGATCGAATTCACGATGGGCATCCCTGAGCTGGACAATCTGAAGCTGGCAGACGAGGTGCGCCCTGAATACGAATTCGTCTGAATTCATCTGACCCCATACACCGGATGGCACGAAATCGACGGCGAGGCGCAGTCCGCGGCAAACGTGCTCCAGGCGCTGTCGTGCACTGTCACCGGACTGAAGCAAAACGATCGCGCCGCCGACGGCTTCAGCGATCTTCTTCGTGTTTGTCCCCGCCAGATCGGCCAAACTGACACTCGCGTTTTTCTGGTCTTGCATTCCTGAATGGCACGCGATCAACTGAGCGCTGGTGGAAATAAGCTGGGTTCGATAGAGCTTCTCGAAATCCTTCTGCCTGTTCAGGGCTGTTTCGACGGCAGCGGAAAGCAGTTTCTGATCCCGCACGCAGCCTTCGATCGACCCTTCTACGGATTTTCCCAACACGAAAGCCTCCTCGGTAAACGCCAGCAGTTTGTCACGGTCCTTATCAAGCGAAGAGGCTTCAATTCTAGCGCTGCGAGCGATGATGGTGATCAACCGGATGTGCTTGAGGAGCGGCTGCAAGAACGACGACGCCTCCTTGGCACAACCTCCAAGGCTGCTTAGTAGGTCGATTTCGGCCGGCAGCTCTTCCGCTAGGTCGTTTAACCTCTGAGCAATGCCCTGAAGTGCTGCCGACGCGCCTTCGAGTTCCGCTCCCGACAATTCGCGCGACAACGCGGTTAGGCCGCCGTTGAGGTCCTTGAATATCGAGTGACCGAGGCCAAGATGATTTCCGGTTTTGGCAAACGCGTCCTCAATGCGGAGCGATACGTCCTCGACGGACACAACCGCCTCGGTGATCGTATCTGCCGGGCCACCGACGGACATCACGCTCTCAATCCGCCAAGATGCCCGGACCAACCTGGTGCCAAAGCATGATCTCTCTGGGTATCTGGCCGAGCGGGACGATTTTCTCTGCGGCGCCGCATGCAATCGCTTCCTTCGGCATACCGAAAACGACGCAGCTTTCTTCGTCCTGCGCACACGTGGAGGCGCCAATCTTGCGCATCTCCAATAGCCCTCTTGCCCCGTCGTCACCCATCCCGGTCATGATGATTCCGAGTGCGTTTCGGGCGGCATATTGAGCGGCAGAGCGGAACAGCACGTCTACCGAAGGTCGATGCCGTGAAACCGGTGGACCATCCTTGATGGCAATATGATAGCGCAATCCTGTCCGTTGCAGCAGCATGTGCCTGGCACCAGGCGCGATATAGGCGCAACCGGGCTGCACAGTTTCGCCGTCTTCCGCTTCCTTCACCTTGATTTGGCAAAGACCGTCGAGACGCCTGGCGAAGGCGGCGGTGAACCCCTGCGGCATATGCTGGACGATCAGCATCCCGGGACAGTTGGGCGGCAAGGCCTCCAGCACTTCGAGCAAAGCCTCGGTGCCGCCGGTCGAGATGCCGATGCAGACGATGCGGTCCGTTTCAGGCCGCGAGCGGCCCTGAAGGGGCGGCGGCATGATGGCGTCGGCGGTAAGCCTCGCCTCTATGAGAGGTCGTCGTTCCTGGCGGGGGCGCACGCGCGCGCGAGCGGCGCACTTCACAGCCTCCCGCAGGCGATTCGAGGCTTCCATCAGCGCTCGCCTGGCATCTGCCCGCGGCTTCGGCAGGATGTCGACGGCACCCGCTTCGAGAGCCTGGAACATAAGATCGGAACCTTGTTCGGTAAGCGACGAACAGATAATCACCGGAAGCGGGCACTGCGCCATGATTTTTCGTAGAAAAGTGATCCCGTCCATGCGAGGCATCTCGATATCGAGAATGATCACATCCGGCAGCTCGCTCTGCAGACGGCGAGCCGCCGCGAATGGATCCGAGGCGGTGCCCATAACCTCTATATCCGAATCTTCACCGAGGATGGTCGTGAGGGTTTGGCGCACGGATGCCGAATCGTCCACGATCAGGACCCGAACCTTGTGCCTGAGCATTTTGGATTCACTCCGTTCTCAAACCTTGAAGACCGTGGGCTGAACCTGTTTTAGCCCTTCACCGTTATGAATCATGGATTCCGAATGGCCCACCATTAGATAACCGCCAGGCCGCAGATGGGCGCAAAGCTGATCCACCACCTTGCGCTGGGTGTGCTTGTCGAAATAGATCAGGACATTCCGGCAGAAGATGATGTCGACGTCCCGGTCGACTGGATAGGCCGTGTCGATGAGGTTCATGCGAACGAAATTGGTCAATCGCCGTAGCTCCGGAACTATGCGCACCTCGGCACGGGATCGGTCTCTCGACGAAAGGAAATATCGCCGAGCCAATTCTTGTGGCACCGGCGTGATCATCTCGCGCGTGTAGATCGCGGCCTTGGCAATGCGGAGAACGCTGGTCGAGATGTCGGTACCAAGTATACGAAACTCGGGGCCGGGCCGCGTCCTGGCCATGTCGTCGAGTACCATTGCCGCCGAGTACGCCTCCATGCCAGTCGAGCAGGCCGCACTCCAGATCTTGAGAAGGCGAGAGCCGCGGGCTCGTAGCCCGAGCAACTCGGGGACGGCGATCTGCTTCATGAAGTCGAAATGCGACGGCTCGCGAAAGAAATCGGTCTTGTTGGTGGTTACAACGTCGATCAAATGCGTAAACTCGGTGTCCAGCCCATCACGCTGAAATAGACCCTCGACATACTCATCGAAGCCTGAATAGTTCAGCGCCCGAACCCGCTTATGGAGCCGCCCTTCGAGCATCGGGCGCTTCCCCGGCGGCAGCCGGATTCCCACCTGGCCTTCGATCAATTCGGCGATCGTCCGGAAATGACGATCCGACAGACGCACAGCACTTTTCCGAGATGCGGATATTATCAAGTCTAGGCCGCAACCGATTTACCGAACACTGCCTCATCACGCGCCGGCATCTCCGCAGATGCCATCAGGCGCACGAGATCGAAGATGATCACGAATTTATCACCCTTGCGTCCGATGCCCGCGATGTAGTCGGACTGCCAGCGCCCGCCAACGGAGGGCACGGGCTCCATCGAGCTCTCGTCGATATCGGTGACCTCGTACACGCAATCCGCCACGAAGCCGACTCCCACCACCCTATCGTCGATCAGCACGTCGAGAATAATGATGCGGGTTGCTTCGGTGGCAGGCACGCCCGGCAGGTCGAGCTTCAGGCGCAGGTCGACGATCGGGTAGCCGCTGCCGCGGACGTCGATCACGCCGAGCAGGAAATGAGGCGCATGGGGCAGGCGCGAGATAGGCCGCATATCCAGAATCTCGCGGACGTTGCGGATCGAGATGCCGAACGTCTCACCTGCGAGACCAAGAGTCAGGTATTGTGCCATCCCGGCCATATTCCAGTCCCCCAATTGCCGTGCGGCCCTGAGGGGCCGCAGCATTTTTCTATCGTTGAAACTCTGCGTCGCGGTCGTCTTCACCGTCACCCATGGCAAACGCGAAGCCACCGCTGTTGACTGCCTTGGCCGCACGGATCGGCTGCCTCGCCGGCACGACCTTCTTAGCACCGCGGTCGGCTGCCGCCATGCCGGCGGCTTTGGCGCGCAGCTGGCTGACGGCACGGTCGATCGGCGCCGCGGCGGCCTCGGGCTTCACGCCGGCGGCGGCGTCAATCCGGAAATAGGCGATGGTCGACTGCAATTGCTCGGCCTGCGAGGCGAGTTCCTCTGATGTCGAGGACACCTGCTCGGAAGCGCTGGCGTTCTGCTGACCGACCTTGTCGAGTTGCTGGATCGCCTGGTTGATCTGCGACGAGCCGACGTCCTGCTCGCGGCAGGCGGAGGTGATCTCCTCGACGAGTTCCGCGGTCTTCTTGATATCGGGCACGAGCTTCGACAGCATCGCACCGGCCTCCTGTGCCACCTTGACAGTGTCGGAGGACAACGTACCGATCTCGGCTGCCGCCGCCTGGCTCCGCTCGGCGAGCTTGCGCACTTCGGAAGCGACCACCGCAAAGCCCTTGCCGTGCTCGCCGGCACGTGCGGCTTCGACCGCGGCGTTCAGAGCGAGCAGATCGGTCTGCCGCGCGATCTCCTGCACGATGGTGATTTTTTCGGCGATGGTCTGCATCGCCTCGACCGCACGGCCAACCGCAGCGCCACTGGCTTCGGCGTCCTTGGCCGATTGCGCCGCGATCTTCTCGGTCTGATTGGCGTTTTCCGCGTTCTGCTTCACATTCGATGCCATTTCCTCCATCGAGGAGGAGGCTTCTTCGGCGGAGGACGCCTGTTCGCTCGCGCCCTGCGACAGCTGCTCGGCGCTGGCGGAGAGCTCCTGGCTGCCGGCAGAGACGTTATGCGCCGCGGTCAGGGCTTCGGAGACGATCACGCGCAGTTTCTCGACCATGCGTTCCAGCGCCATGCCGAGCGTATCCTTGTCCGATAAGCGCTTGGCGTCGACTGTCAGATTGCCTTGCGCGATCTCATTGGCAACGCTCGCCGTTGCATTCAGATTGACCGTCATCGCGTTCAACGACTTGATCAGATCGCCGACCTCGTCATCGCTGGTCGCATCGATCTTCTGGCTGAGGTCGCCGATCGCAACGGCGTCGGCGAGCCCGACGGCGCGGCCAAGCGCGCGGTTGATACTGAGCGAGATCCAGACAGCTGCCGCAAGCGCGATAATCAGCATCACACCGATCATGATGATCATTATCATCTGGGCACGAGCGCCGTCGTCGCGGGCCTGCTGAGATCTGTCGGCCATCAGCTTCTTCAGGTACGCTGTATATTCGTCGATCGCTGCGGTTGCCTCCCCAAAGGCTTTACGGCCTTCACTTACCGAGTGCTCGATGCCTTTCTCCCTGTCCGACTTGATGAGCTTGAGCGTCTGGTCCTGAACGGCATTCGTCCTGGCATAGACGGTCGAAAACTTGTCAAGAAGCTTCTTGCCGTTTTCCGTGGCGGTCGCGTAGATCTCTTCCTCGGCCTTCATCGACGAGGCGCGTATGCTGTTGACCTCGGTGACAAAACGATCGGACGCCGCTTCGTTCGTTTCTAACAGCGCATTCTTCTCGGCTCGAATCTGCAGCAGGATGCTTTCCTTGAGCTCGGCCGCCTTTTCCTGACGTCCGGCCGCCATGACCACGACATCTGTCGTCGAGACCGTGTCGCTCAATTTCAGGTAGCCGACTGCGCCGGCTATCGTGGATGTCAGGATGACGAGGCCAAAGGCCCCGCCCAGCTTCGCCTTGATGGTTAACCTCATGTTTAGTCCCCCCTAATTCAGGATGCGTTCCATGTTGGGAATAATGACGAACTCATCACGCCATTTGGTGATGAAGCGAATGAATTCCGGCTTCCAGTGCATGCCGACGCGCGGCGTCTGCTGCACATCGGTGAGCGAGATTTCCGTCACCTCATAGACCTTGTCGGCGGTCAGGCCGACCAGCACAGGCTCGTTGTCGATGCCGATCTCGATGACGACGATTCGCGTATCGGCCGAACTCTCGGTGATTGGCATGTCGAACCGGATCCGCAGATCCGCGAGCGGGATGACGTTGCCGCGCACATTGATGACGCTGGGCACGAACGCCTTCGCGCCGGCCACTTTGGTTGCCGGAACGGGATCAATGATCTCGCGGACCAGGCCGGCGTCGAGCGCGAATTTCTCATCGCCAAGCCCGATCATGACCACCTGGATCGAGCCGTCCTGCAGGGCAGCGGTGCCCTGAATCTGCGAAGCGGTCATCAAGCGGCCTCGTTGATTTGTTGCTTTTCGAAACGCGCCTGGGCTAGCGCGACGAGCTGCGTGACGTCCAGAATCAGCGCGGCGGTGCCGTCGCCAAGAATCGTCGCGCCCGAGAAGGTAGTTACGTCGGAATGCAATTTGGAAAGCGATTTAATGACGGTCTGGTGGTTGCCGATGATCTGGTCGGCGACGAGGCCGACACGGGTCTCGCCAGTGGAGATGATGATGGTCTTCTGGTGCACTTCGGGCGCGCCCGGTACCTGAAGGATCTCGCGCAGCCGCAAGAACGGCACGAGATTGCTCCGCACGTTGAGGAAGTTGCGTCCGCGCGAGCGCTGGTCCGCAGCTGTCAGCTCAACGCATTCCTCCACGGCCGACAGCGGAATGATGTAGCGACCTACGCCGACCCGAATTAAAAGCCCTTCGATGATCGCCAGCGTCAACGGCAGCCGCAAGGTGACGGTCGTGCCCTCACCCGGCTTGGTCGACAGGTCGATCGAGCCGCGCATGTTCTCGATGGTGCGTTTGACCACGTCCATACCGACGCCGCGGCCGGACAGCGCGGATATAGTCTGCGCAGTCGAGAAGCCTGGCTGGAACAGAAGCTGATGGACCTCATTGTCGGACAGCGCCGAACCCGAGGCGATCAACCCCTGCTCTCCCGCCTTGGCGCGAATCCGGGCGGTGTTGAGACCGCCGCCATCGTCACGTACCGTCACCAGCACCTGGGCTCCGGAGTGTACCGCATGAAGCTCGATGCGGCCCTGCTCAGTCTTGCCCGCCGCCGCCCGTGTCGCGCTGTCCTCGATGCCGTGATCGATCGCGTTGCGGATCAGATGCACCAGCGGATCGGCGAGACACTCGATCATGGTTTTATCGAGCTCGGTATCCTCGCCTGACGTGACGAACCCGACCGGCTTCTTGAGATCGCGCGAGAGGTCATGGATCAACCTTCTGAAGCGCCCGAACAAGGACCCGATCGGCACCATGCGCGCGGCCATCGTGGTGTCGCGCAGGCTCGCCGCTAGCCGCTCGATCTCCTCGGCAATCATCTTGATCGACAGATCGGAACCGGTGGTGGCCAGTTGGCTGAGCCGCGCCTGGGCAATCACGAGTTCGCCGACCCGGTCCATCAATTCGTCGAGGCGTTCCGCCTGAACGCGAACCGTCCCTCCGACCGCACGGTCTTCCGCGCGCCGCCCCTCGTCACTGCGCCGATCACTGCGAAACGGCGTTTCCTTGGCAACCGGCTCGGGCGCCGAGGACGGCGCGGATGCAACCTCGGCGGGAGCGACCTGCAGTGCTGGCTCCGCAGACACGAATTCCGCCAGAGAGGTCTCCAACGGCGACAACGGCGCGTCCAAATCGAGCATCGGCAAAGTTGGAGGAAGCGCGCCTTCCGCGAGCGGCGTCAGCGTCAACTTCATTTCGTCCTGCACGAACATGAAGACGTCATCGATCGCAGCCTTGTCGCAACTGCTGTGCAGCGTAACGTCCCACTTCAGGAAGCAGTATTCCGGCTCCAGCTCGTCGATATTAGGCACATCGTCGGTCAGTGGGACAACGAAACAAGGCCCGAGCTTGCAGAGATCGTCGAGGAAGTCGAGCGGGTTTGACCCGTTGCACAGGATGTGCTGGTCGAACTCGAGTCGGAGTTGCCAGCCGAGGGAGCCTCTTTCGCGCGCGGCGGGTGCCGCGACCGCCGAATCGGCCTCGGCCGGGCGAGAGACAAACTGCTTCAGATCGCCGAGAATGGCGTCGCCAATGATGGAATCGGTGGCATCCGGCGTCTCGATCAGGGCGCGGATGTAGTCCTTCGCAGCCAACGCAACCGAGATCAGATCTTGCGTCGGCTTGATCTCGCCCTTGCGGACAAGGTCGAAGGCCGTCTCGAACTCGTGCGTGAACGAGGCGACCTTGTCGAAGCCGAACATGGCGCCCGAGCCCTTGATGGTGTGCAGGGCGCGAAACGCCGAATCGACCAGCTCGCGATCATCGGGACGCTGCCCGAGGTCCAGCAAAGCTCCCTCGAGCGTTTCGAGCAGTTCGCTCGCCTCCTGACGAAAGATCTCCGTCGGATCCATCAAGGTCATGACCGCACCAACTTGCTAACCACCGCGAGCAGCTGATCGGGCTTGAACGGCTTGGTGATCCATCCCGTCGCACCGGCACCCTTGGCTTCCTGCTTGACGGCATCGCTGGATTCGGTGGAGAGGAAGACAATCGGTAGTCCGGTGAGCGTCGGCTCCTTCCGCAAGGCCCGAATCAGATCCAGGCCGTTCATGATCGGCATGTTGAGGTCGGTGATGACCATGTCGGGCCGGCTCGTCTGCGCCTTGATCAGCCCTTGTGCCCCGTCGCCGGCCTCGATGACGTTGTGGCCGGCCGGCTCAAGGGCCACCTTGATCGTCTGCCGGATGCTGGGCGAGTCGTCGACCGTAAGGATCGTGGCCATTACACGTCCTCTTTCTGCTGTTGAAACTGATATGCTGCGACCGCTTTGCTCGGAAAACCGGCGCGGCGAAGGGTATTGCGGAGCGCCTGTGACGGCGCAGTCAGGACGACCTTGCGTCCTTCCGCCTCGCCGGTCTTGGTCGTTGATAGCAAGAGCTGGATCGACGTGACATCGGCCTTGTCGACGCTCGAGCAGTCGATCTCAAGCCGAGCGCTCCTTCTGAAGGCCTCTCGAATCAGGTCGTAGACGCTCCGAATCGCGGCAATGCTGCAATCCGACGGAAGACGAAGCGGCCGACTCGAACTAGACGGTTTATCCATTTGATGAGCTTCCATCTTCAGAAGGCGACGCGAATGGTATCGGAGGCTTTCAACCTTAAGTATCTGCGGCGGCTGTCAGCAAATGCTTAATGGCAAGGACGCAAACGCCATCGGCAACGAGCGGAAATTATCCATTTCCACGTCCAAGCAGAGCCGGTGCATCGAGATCGACGACAAATGCGCCAAAATCGTTCAATCGTGATCGATGCCGGATGCTGTTACTTAATCCGGCCACCCTCGGCGCGTACGACACTCACCCGATCCACAAAGACCTGGAAGCGCGCCAAACGCGGAGTTCGTCACAGCACTTGGGCCGACGTTAAGCGCATTCCATTAGCCTGCTCGCGGATTTTCACCACATCGAGGAGGTGCCTAATGGTCGCCGAAGCACTGTTGGTCGATGACAGCCGCTCCGCGCTCGGCCTGCTCAAAGAGCTGGCCGAAGCCAACGGTACCGTTCAAGCGCCGGCCTTCTTTGATCCGCTGGAGGCACTGATAGCGGCGAGAAACAAGAAATTTGATGTCGTGCTCGTCGACTACGAAATGCCAAAGATTGACGGCACTCGTTTATCGGCAATCTGCGTGCGTTTCCGGCTTATGCCGACATTCCGGTGGTCATGATCACCTCGAGCGAGGCAGACGACCTTCGCATCCGGCACTTGAAGCCGGGGCAACGGATTTTCTGCTGAACGTCCCCATGCCACGGAGCTTCCGTCCGGCTGCGCAATCTCATCGAGCTCGGCTCGTCGGTCAGACAGTTGAACGACCAGGCTACGTGCCTTTCAAAGGAAGTCGCTGCCGCTATTTCGGTTGCTGACATATTCGACACCCTGACAACCAAACGACAATACAAGGAAGCGATGTCGCTGGCAGCCGCCCGTCAATTTCTCAAGGACGGAAAGGGACGAGATTTTGATCCAGCATGTGTAGGCGCATTGTCTCGGGTTGCGATGAAATTGTGAGCGTTTGCGCTGGGCAGAAGATTTTTTAAGACGCCTTTCACAGACAGAACCTGTCAGCACCCTCGGTCGGCATCGAAAAGATTACTTCATGCGCGCAATCCAATGGAAATATTGTCTCCCCTAGAATGGAAGGTGACTCCGCCCCTCTCGAGCGCCGCCTTGATCAATTCCAGAGTCTGCCCTCGAACTGACGAAGCCTCCCATCCCTCAACACGGCGAATGCTCGAAACTGAGACTCCGCTCGCGCGCGAGAGATCCTCGATTGACCATTCAAGAAGTGCGCGCGCAGCTCGGATATGTACCGGTTTGATTTTTTGGACATCGGGCGCGTCGTTAGAAGCCTCCGCTGGCCGCACGAAAAGCCCCACCCACTCAAGAATTGTTCCATCGCTTGCAAAGACCGGTTCGGAATAGACCGTCACCTTAATCGGATCTTCGGTTGTACCAAGCGCGAGCCTGATGTGTGACGTAAAGCGCTTGCCACCAGCAACAACCTTCTCCCACTCCGCTTTGGTCTGCGCTCTCTCGCTCTTGGGCACGATTTGCAGCCAATCCCATCCTATAACCTGGGAATACGATTCGAGACCGAGCGACCTCCATTGCGGCAAACTTGTGAGAGCACCGTTTCTATCGGCTGACCAGGTGCTGAATTTGAAGCCCTCACCCAGCGCGCCTAATCTTCGCTCATTCTTGCGAAACAATTCCCGCAGGCTCTCTTGAGTCGTCGTGTCCATGAGCATGCCGACGACCCGAAGCGGTGCGCCGTCCTTGGCGTAGAGAACCTCGCATCGCCTGGTCAACCACCGCAAGTTACCGTTGGGATGAATGACCCGAAACGTCAGCTCTGGAGTAAAGCCCTGCCTCATCAGTTCCCATGCTTCACTGATGCCCTTGGAATCATCCGGATGAACGCTGCGCAAAAGTGTTCCAAAAGAAGGTCTATCAATAGCAGGGTTTGTGCCGATCATTCGGTGCACGCCCGGCGACCAAAACGTTTCGCCGGTCCGAAGGTTGTGCGACCACACCCCCAATTGCCCCATCTCTTCCGCAATCGACAACAGAGAGCGAGACGAGATTGAAGTATGTTGATCCGAAACGCCTAGCATACTATCCAACCTCCGATCTACGATCTGCACCGCACAAAGGAAATCACACCGCAAGATAAATCAGACAACGCTAAGATGAGTCCAAGCGAATGAACACCGCTACTCAAGTCGTGAGGACCGACCCAAATCATCGGCGTGTGACTAAACATGGGGGCAAGGCCAAATTCGACTTCCAGTTGATGCTCGATCGGGAGTCATCGCTAAAGCAAAGCTGGGCCCGAAGCTCGTCTTGCCGTCACCGCCGAGTTCCCACTCTCTTGCCGGGGCTATCTCCAGAACTACGTCGCGATGCTCGGCAGCTTCGGGCTCCGCTCCAAAGGCACGGCCGAAACCTGCCACTACGAGCGCAAGAACAACCATCGCCGCGTGAAGCGTTTGCACGGTCATGCATTCCCTCAAATATGGGTGGATTGTTTTAGACGCACACGCGGAGATTGCATCTCCCTGGTACCATTGATTCATACTGATTCGCATAAATTTTTTTTAGCCCCATGGAAATACGGAGATAGCAGCCCCGTTCGCTTTCCTTTCTCTCCAGCCCCGCCCCACCATTAGCGCGATTTTCGACCTGTTTGAATCATTTGGGATTCCCAGATCACGCTGGTTCTATTGGAAACTGCCTGCTGGCGAAGGAGGCTGGCAGGCATGACGCGACCTCTTTCGATTGATCTTCGCGGGCGTGTGGCGGCCGCTGTCGAGGGCGGCATGTCGCGTCGAGAGGCTGCGGCGCACTTTCGAGTGGGGATGTCAAAGCGCGATCCGCTAGATGGCGCAAGCTCGCGAGAGGGGCGAGGTGACGCCGAGACCACAGGCGGGCGATCACCCTCACGGGCGGTCGAAGCGCCGACTGAACGCATCCTCGCGCTGATTGCAGCCAGGCCCGACAGCACGTTGGAGGAACTGAAGGCGGCGCTCACCGCCGATGGATACACCTTCAGTGTCTCTGCATTGTCACGTTGCCATCACCGGCCAGCTCGTGCCCTGTCGGCTCAAGGACATCGGAGGAGAGTAGCGTCCGTGCGTCTAAGATCTCCAAGATGTGGGATGGGTGGTTTCCTGCCGTTACGACCGTCCTCGTGGAAAGTGTTGAGCGGGCTCAGGGATCACAACCCAATCGTGCTTACCTTCCTCCCAAACCGACCGAACGGGAGCTGGGTACGTTGGATCGCAGGTCGCCCCGACAGCGATCCCATCGGTCTCTGGCGAAACGCTTGAAACTCAATGTCCGAACTCTGAAGGGCTACATGGCATCCTTGGGAGTTCGTCCCGCCGTGACATACCTCATGGCAAACAAAACGCCCGGTCACCTCTGGAACAGATCGAGGATCGCCGAGATTCTGGGGATTTAACCAGCCCGCGCGGCGATACTTCGGGCTATCGACTCAGCTTTATCCAGAAAATAGACTCATTAGACCGGCGGAAAACTCTATTTTCCGTGGCCAAATAGACTCGCTACTAAGTTGGGCCGATAAAGTACCTGAAAAGACTGGAGCGGGTGAAGGGAATCGAACCCTCGTATTCAGCTTGGAAGTCAGAGGCTTTCGCATGGTTCTCAAGCATACTTCCGACAAATCGCAGCCAAAACCCCCCATAGATTTCAAAAGACAATTTTGCGCTGTCGGAACGCCTTTGAGGCTGTTGCTGCGGGGCGTCGCTCGGGCGCCCGCTACCGCTGCCCTCCTTGGGAGTTTCCTCCTTAGACTTGGGCCGCTCGAGGCAACGCAAACGGTCCTTCCTTCTAGCGCAACAGGGTGAGTTCGATGGTCGAGGTCGTAGCATTTCTTGGGTTACGTAGCGCGGGCATCTTTCTGGCGCACGCTGTCGAGGCCTACAGCACCCGGTAGGGGCGCCCCTTGGTGCGTCTGAAGACCGATGCGTAGCGCAATCGGCGGGATCACTGCTCATCACGGGGTTACGACAACCAAGAATTTTTTGCCTTCGCCAGTCCGAAATCATTTGACGAAAGTGCCAGTGAACGGATTAAAACCCCGCTCTGCAAGGATCGCCCAAGCGGTCGCGGCAAGATGCGGGCGGCGGTGATAAACAATGGGCATGGGCGGTGCGTCTGGGCCGGTCCCCCTCGTGAGGCCAGTTGAAAGTACGTAGGCGCGGGTCGCATTCAGGAGCCCGCTCGGGGTCAGGTCGGTAGCGAAGCTTTTCACCAGTTCACCGTTCCGAGCGGTATTGCCGACAATGCGATAGGCAAGTGCTGCTTGCCCTGTGCCCTCGACCCAGACGCCGTCGCGATCGCCATTGAAATCGAAGCCGCCGGCGACGGCGAGATGCTCTTCCGCGAAGGTCAGTGCCTTGCGCCAATCCAGTGGAGCGTCAGGAA
>Ga0307474_10000608_pt1 | contig 25670 bp, 20 predicted proteins | sample atmos_gasesECM1C_2_FD_203312 | JGI IMG/M metagenome (GOLD analysis project Ga0307474, IMG submission 203312) | Hardwood forest soil microbial communities from Morgan-Monroe State Forest, Indiana, United States - atmos_gasesECM1C_05 | ecosystem: Environmental > Terrestrial > Soil > Temperate... | reverse complement strand
GGGTATTTACGCGCTCGTCCCGGAATTCCATGGGGAAAGAGATTTTATGACGAAAGTATTTTCTGCGATTGTCGGGGGTAGAGTTTGCCTGCATTGCCTGCATCTCTGGCGGCAACTGAGCCAGCCAGGGGCACTCCTGGTCGGCCACAAGCTGAACTCCTGTCTGAACTTTTCTTAGTCCACCGGCTTCCATTACCCAGATTACTTTGCAGCGCGCTTTCTTGGTCTCGTATTGAATGCCGATGACGTCGCCCACTTTTAGCTGATGCTCGAGGCCGTTAATACACGCGCCTGTCCGGCTCACGTTCTGGGCTGTGGCGTTCTGATGAAAGGGCTGGTTATCCGCCCCCATGCCCCAAACGCGGACCCGCAGGTCCAAGGTTGCGCGTGGGGCTGCGCCAGCAGCAGACATGATCGGGTGCCTCCCAGACTGAATGTTTTGAGACAAATCTAATCCTCATCATACGCCGCCCGGAGTGTTCGCTTAAGGTTACGAAAGTTTGGCAGCTCGGAGCTATGCGGGCGAGTGCAACAAGCTTGCACCTATTTGGTTGGTTGGCCGGCGATCAGGTCCCGGTACGAAATCAACTGAATGCCTTTGCTGGCGAGCAACTCCCGGACTTCGGGCATGGTGAGCAGGCGCAGTTCCGCCTCGCGCGACTCGCGCAGGCGCGTGTTGACCGTCTTGAGCGCGTCATCGTTGTATCCGGGGTGGCACACGAACTCCCATGTGCCTTCGGGAATGATGTCAGAGATGGCGCGAAAGAGTTGTTCGTCGAGCGCGCCGGTGACGACGATGCCGAGCGTGCCATCCGTTGTAAGCATGTCTTCGCGCTGCGCCACTAAGCGGAATTTGTTGGCAAGAGTGCTCAGGACCTTTAATTCGGCGTAGCGAGTCCACAGACTGGGGCGCCGCAACAATTCCGTGGAGCGCAGAGGCTTGCGCGGTCCAAAGGGATTGCGCAGTCCTAGAACGCCGCAAGTCTTCGCCGCGCGCAACAACGGACGCAACACGGCCGGAAATAAATGCGTGTGTTTGTGCGTATCCACGTGCGAGACACTGAGGCCGGCCGACTGCAGCTTGCGGATCTGCGCGGTTACTTCGGCTTCGATCTCTTCGGGATCGAGCCGGCCGGTGAGAGCGCGGGCTGCGAAAGACTTCAAACCGTTTCGGAAGTGAGTTTCTTCCGATTGCTGCGTAGTGATGGAAGGCAGATCTCTTCCATCGATGACCGGCTTGCCGTCGATGAGGACCACATGGCAACCGATGCCGAGATCGCGCACAGTCTGTGCTTTGCGAACCGCGTCGTCGAATGCCGGGCCGTTGGCCATCAGCGTGGAGGAAGTCACAATTCCGCGCGAGTGGGCTTCGACGATGGCGCGATTGACGCCTGGGGTGAGGCCAAAGTCATCGGCATTGACGATCAGACGGCGCACGGCGCCAGTCTAGCAGGAGAGGAACGCTCTGGCTCGGTTCGGCGAATCCGGATGGTGAGCGGTCAAGTCGTCAATGATTGGGTGAACAGTTGGGGTATGGCCGTGCGAAGTTATTTTGATTCTCGGGAACCAGCGGGGATGGACCCGATGGAGTTCTCCTCACGCCGCCAGATCGATAGTCCAGGCGCTCCTAACGCCAACATGCCCAGCGCAGCCTGCTTGGAAGCGTTTGTCTTGAGGGATTCTATTTTGAGGGATGCAGTTGTTTCGGCGTCGTCCTGGCCTTTAGTGGCGCCTGCGATGATCGCCTTGCCGGGAATTGTTTCGTAGGCGTAGCCGGTCAGTGTCCCCGTGGTCGAGTATTTCTGTACCTGAACGCTGAGCCTTGCCCATCCATAATGGAATTCGCCGTTAATCTTGAACTGCAAGCCGATGTACCGGCTCTTCACATTCACCCAGCTGCCGACATAGTACGTGGCGCCGGGTCCGGCATTGATCGAAGCCATCTGTTGACCCGGGAAGTATTGTTCGGGACCGATGGGTGCACCAGCTTTGACCGCAAAAGCGAAGCGTTGATAGCCGGTCCAACCCTCAGCGCCGTTGCCGGCGGCGGGGATGACCGAAAGGCCGGAAACCAGCGTCGATGTATTTTTCGAATATTTATTTTGAAGCGTGAAGTCCGTAACGCCATCGTGATTCAGGTCGATCTTAAAACTGCCGTGCCGTGCTATGCTCTGGTGCGCAGGCGTATAAATGATTTTGCCTTCAGCAGGCGTCGCCAGAGCCAGCAGGCCCACGCCCGCGGCTTGAGCGACAAGGGCGTAAGAATCCAGGAGATGGCAGGTTGAGTCGGGTAGTTTTACGGTCTGTCTACCGACGGATTTCGTTTTCATGGAAGCCTCCTCGCCGACATTTTTTAAGGCGCGAATTTGGCATGTTCAAGGAGTGAACTCAAACACAACTCCGTCTCCATTCGCGCCGCCGCCCGACGTGACACCGTAGAAGTTTCCGTTCTGGTCCCGGATGAGGCCGCTGTTCGGCATGGCTCCATCCTGGCCGCCGCCAAATTTGTAGAGGGTCGTATATTTCCAGTGGACTGGTGCAGGCGACAATTCGAAGATCTCGCCGCTCCCCGAGTCCTGACAGGTGTACCCCGGGTACACGGTATTGGCTCCGTAAAGGTTGCCGGCCGAATCGATCGTCAAACTGCCGCGGGTTACGCCCGTGCGAAGGTTATAGAGCACTTCGTAGTTCCAGTTCTCCCCGTTGGGCGCCAACCGGAATACAGTGCCGCATCCGAATGCGCCATCCCCGGTGGTGGTGCCATAGAAATTGCCGCTGGCATCTTGAATCACTCCCGCGCTGGTGAACGCCCCATCGGTGGGACCAAAGAAAGGATGCAAGACGGAGTACTTCCAGCTATTTCCTTCCGGCTGCAACTCGAATATCGCGCCGCATCCAGCACCCGGCGTACACGGCCAGGAAAAGTTGCCGCCCCAGGTCGTTGTGCTGTAGAAATTTCCTTTGGCATCTTCGAGAAGACCCCAGGCACTGAAGCCACTCTGGCATGGTCTTGAGAGACAAAAATTGAACAGAACACTTTCTGTCCAGCCATTGGACCCCGGCGTCAATTTGTAGATTACGCCCGATTGAGCCGTTCCTCCTTGAGCGGTGGTTCCGAACAGACTGCCAGATTTGTCGAAAATCACACCGCTTTCAGGGTTTTCACCGTCGTCGCAGCCGTGGGGGCAAAATGCATAAATTGTGCTCTCGGTCCATCCGTTGGAACCGTGAGTCAGTTGGAAAACAGACCCCACCTGAGACTCGCCCCCCCAGAAGGCCGTACCGTAAACATGGCCGGCAGCATCAAGCACGAGACTGCCATTCAGACCCACGCCGCCGGTGGCACCATTGGGAAAACGATAGAGCACATTTTCCATCCAAGATCCGTTCTTCTGCGGCACCAATTGAAACACAATCCCGCAGCCTTCATAGGCGCCATGGCACTCAGTAGTGCCGCCGCCTTGTGTAGTAGTGCCGTAGAGATTTCCGTTCGCATCGAAAACAAGGTTGCCAATCGGGGCAATTCCATCCTCACCGCCGGCAAAGGAATGAAGAACCTTGTATTTTCCGCTTGCCGATGCAGGGGGCGCCTGCAGCAAGACAAGCGTAACCGCGAAGAAGCTTAAGAGGCCGAGAAGAGGACTGCGGGCGTGGGGAGCCTGTTCCATGGCTTCCTCCTGTGGGATCGGGCGCGCCAATTATCCCTCAGCACAAGCGGCCCGTCAACGAGACTCAAGTCTCTAAGCTCAGAGTTGCCGAATGGCGGATCAAGCATTGTTTCTGGGTATTGTCTCTAGCCGGTTCTAGCCGATGGTTTGGTCTGCAATCGCTTAATATTCGCGAAACCAAATCGAGAAAATCGGCCTGCCGATTGCTACTGTGGATGCCGACGGCGTCGTCGAATGCCGCGCCGTTGGCCATCAGCGTAGAGGAAGTGACAATTCCGCGCGAGTGGGCTTTGACGATGGCGCGATTGACGCCTGGGTCAGGCCAAAGTCATCGGCATTGACGATCAGACGATGCACCGCCAGTCTAGCAGGGAGGGAGCGCGCGCCGTGTATGGCTTACATTACTGTAGAATCGCTAGTGTGGGCGGTTAGCTCAGCTGGTTAGAGCGCCTGCCTTACAAGCAGGAGGTCGCAGGTTCGAGTCCTGCACTGCCCACCAATCAGCCTGTGTAAGAAGCGGCTGTTGCTAACGGCAAAGAGTTTGCGACGCAGAGGAGCGCGCGAAGAGATTCGGTCCCAGGCAATCCAATCCTTCCCACCGTCCGTACATCCCCCAGAGCGGTTTCCAAGGCCGCCTGTGGAGGAAAATCATGAAGCAGTCCGTCATCCGGTTCGCATTTCTTGCAACCGTGGCCCTACTCGCGGCAAATCTGTCCGCGCAAACCCTCAAACCCAACCAGACCCTCGGCTTCGGACAAAGCGAGGTGCTGACGTTCACTTACACGCAGAACTTTGATTGCATCGACCAGCCCTTCGACGATCTAGACTTCAATGGAGTCACCGCCGCGAAGGATCCCAACGAACTGCAAATTCCCATTTGCCAGGTGGGCATCAACCCCACAATTAATCCTCCGGGCATGACCGGCAGCCCCTACAAGACCACCGAACCCATTTATGTTCTGGTCCCCATGTTCTCCGCGGATAACGACCAGAATCCGAACGACGCGATTTCCTGCACGAATGTGGTGCCGGGGACGCTCTGCGGCTCTGCTTTGGGCGCGGAGCTGATCAAGCTGTTCGGCGCGCTGCCGGAGGGCTTCAAGGCTACTCCCTTGGTTTACACGCAGTGCCCTGAGCCCGGTTCGGCGGCGGGAACTTGTACCATGCATTCGTCGAGACTTGATTTGGCGCCGGTCCTCGCGCAGTTGGGTTTTACCGGTCCTCCTACGTCGAACGTGTTCGTGCCGACGCCCAACCACAGTCACGTGGTTCTTGCCATCGATACCAATGTGACGCCGATCTGGTGGCAGGTGATTCCGGTGCTGGTGACCAGTCAGGCGGACTGGCCGGCAAAGGACGGCAGCAGCGGCATCACATCATTCGACAAACTGGAAGCGGCGAAGAGCGCAGGCTCTGCGATTATCGCTCCGTCGAACTTCTTCCTGTTCTTTAGTTCATACACTGCGAGTTCTCACGCTGCGGGCAATCACTCGATGCAGATGAACTAAGCATCGGGAATGCGACGTAGTCATAACCTGAATGACCCTTGAGACAGGAGCAGGCTCGAGGAGCAGGCTCGATTTTGCGATCGCGCCTGTTTTTCAAATTAAGAGAGACGATTTTGGTGTTGCCTGAGTTTTTCCAGGGTACCGCTGATTGGACTTTCTCAATCGGCAGCGGCCTCAAAGGAAGCGGTCGACCGGCCTACCGGGCGCAGAAAAGCGCAACGCTCCGTTTCAAAACTTTCCAGGTTGGCGCCCATGGTGTGATCGTCCCAGCCGAGCACGGCGCCGATGCGCAACGCGGCTTCGCGGCTGCACGACTCCGACCAGCACGCTCCCAAAGCTACGGGTACGCGGCGCAGCAGCACATCTCCCAAGGTCATGGCAAATTCTCTGCGATAGGCTTCGACTACTTCCGCAATCACGTGCGAAGTGTGCGGACAGATTGGCGCGCGAAGTTCAGCGCTCACCAGCGCAGTGCGGGCGATGTCTGCGGCGCGTTTTCCGTGCCATTCCAGCATGCCGCGGGCGGTTTCTTCGCTCACGGCTCCGATCCGCGCAATCTCAAGAACAGCTTCATCCAGCAAAGGATCAAGCGCCGGTCCCTGGGTCAGGGCAATTGCTGTCGGTTCGGCAGTGCTCAATCCGATTTTTCGGGCGCATTCCCGAGCCAGTGACGCTGCGGTGGTGAGCTTGCCCCCGATCACCGAAAACATGTGGGATGCACCGTCGTCGGAATGGTCGTGCAGGAAGTGCCGCCGAGTCACCGCCGAAGGATTCTTGTCATTCGAATAGGGAAGCGGACGAATTCCCGCAAAGGCGTGCTTCACGGTTTGCGACGACACCTTTGCCTTTGGGAACATTTGCGCTACCGAGCGCACCAGATAGTTAATTTCATCCGGCGACGGCGCGGTTTTTCCTGGATCGCCGCTGTCTCCAACTTCTGTGGTTCCCACCAGAAGCTGATCGTTCCACGGCAGAATAAAAATCGGACGTCCATCGACTGCTTCAGCGTAGACGGCGGAATTGGGTGATCCCGGAAATCGCGGCAGTACAATGTGAGAGCCGCGCACGCCACCCAGCATTGGCTTGGTCATGCGGATGGAAGAGCGCTGGCAAACCCGGTCCGCCCAAGGACCGCTACAATTGACAACCCAGTTGGCGTCGACACGCTCGTCGCGTCCTGTGATTTGGTCGCGCAGCAGCACGCCGTGGACACGGCCATGGGTAACATCCACGGCGAGTGCTTCCATGTGATTCCGGACAACCGCTCCGGCAGCTACCGCTTCCATCAGCCATTCGGCCACCAGGCGCTCCGGGAATTCACATTGCGCATCTTCGTAGTTGAAAAAAGACCAGCGATGTCCGGCGTCCAGCGCCCGCTCGAGCTGTTTGGTTTCCATTTCGCGGGCGTCGGTCACGGGCGGCTTTCCCGCCATGCGCTGGTAGAGCCACAACCCTGCGCGCACTTTCATGGCGTTGCGCTGGCTGTTCTCATTCAAGAGCAGCAAGAAGTGGATGGGATGCACCAAGTGAGAGCGTTCCCGCAGCAAGGTTTCACGCTCCCGCAGCGATTCGCGAACCAGAGAGAGTTCGCCGTGCTCCAGGTAGCGGAGCCCTCCATGAATGATGCGCGTGGAGCGGCTGGTTACACCGGAGGCGAAATCGTTTTGCTCAATCAGCAGAGTACGCTTGCCGGCGCGTGCGCACTGGCGAGCCACCGCAACCCCGTTGATGCCCCCTCCGATGACTACGACGTGAAAGCGCTGGGATTCCAGGGGTGAGCGGGGATTTGCTGCTAAGACCATGTTGTCTCAATTAGATACGGAATTTTGTGGGCGATTGTCGAGCCTCGCAAAGCAGCGTGCGGCTGCGATCATTAGCGCAATTATTAGAGTGTGCACCGGGTTCGCCCGCTGGAGAAGGTAACTGTGGTACCACGGGCCAAGTGGACAGAAATCGTGTTACCGCAGTTACCATACCATCGCTGAAACGTTCGAGAGGTCCTTGCAACATAAGAGCGCGAGTTGCGAAAAATCCCCGTATCGTGATGCGGCTTAGTCGAATTGCGATGGTTCGATGCCAGGGACGGGGACGCGGTTTGTTGCCAAACGATCATGCGTCGAAAATTCGGGGCGCGTTGCATTGCTCGTAATGACGCCGCTCGTTTACAGTGAAGCCAATGTCCACAACTGGCGAACGTTTCGAACGCGCAGTCGCAATCATGGAGCGCTTGCGGGCTCCGGGAGGCTGTCCGTGGGATCGCGAGCAAACCTTTGATTCGATCAAGCCTTACACGCTCGAAGAGACCTATGAAGTTCTGGAAGCGATCGATCATCGCGATTGGGAGGAGCTTCCGGCAGAACTTGGCGATCTGCTGCTGCAGATTCTTTTTTATTCGGAGATGGGCAAGGAGCAGGGAACATTCTCGATCGACGACGTGCTGGATCGGCTGTCGCGCAAGCTCGTGGACCGGCACCCTCATGTGTTCGGCGACGCGAAAGCTGATACTTCGGCCGAAGTAAAACGCAACTGGGAAGCACTAAAGGTGGAAGAACGGAAGAAGCGTTTGCAGAAGGCCAAGGGAGGGGATGAACAGAACTCTCAGACTGTGGCGGCGCCGTCGATGCTCGCAGGGATTTCTTCATCCATGCCGTCACTGCTGGAGGCTCACAAGCTCAGTTCGCGCGCGGCGCAGGCAGGTTTCGACTGGCCGAACGTGCAGGGGTTATTCGATAAGCTCGCCGAGGAGACCATAGAGTTGCGCGAGCATCTGCGGGAGTTTCCTGCTCCGGGACCGCGTCCGGAAGGGCGCGGTGTAGCCGGCTCCGGCCGTCAAAGCATTCCTGAAAATCTGCGAGAGCGGCTGGAAGAGGAAGTTGGAGATCTTTTCTTCGTGCTGGTCAATATTGCGCGTTATCTCGCACTCGATCCGGAATCTGCGCTGCGCAGAACCAATCGCAAATTCCGGCGGCGATTTCAATGGATTGAGCAGCGCTTACACGAAAGCGGCTCCACTCCCGAGCGAGCTTCGATGGAGGAGCTTGAATCGCTCTGGCAGCAGGCCAAACGGCAGGAGCAAAAATCTTGAGCGCCGACGCAATTGTGATTCGCGTGTGCCAGGGGCTCGACGAGTTGCGGGCCTGCGTTGCCTTGCAAAAAGAGATATGGAACTTCAGCGACGCGGAGTTGGTGCCGCTGCGCATGTTCGTCGTGGCGGAAAAAGTTGGCGGACAGGTGATGGGAGCTTTCGACCACAACAAGGAGATGGTTGGATTCGCTCTCTCGGTGCCGGGAACGCGGTCGGGTCATGTTTACCTGCATTCGCACATGCTGGCCGTACGAAAAGAACATCGCAACGCCGGCCTGGGGCGGCGGCTGAAACTCCTGCAGCGTGAAGAAGCGATGGCCCGCGGCATCGAGTTGATCGAGTGGACCTTCGATCCGCTGGAGATCAAAAACTCGTATCTGAACATTGAGAAGCTGGGAGCGATTGCGCGGCGCTACAACATCAATCAGTATGGAATAACTTCCTCGCCGCTGCAGGGAGGGCTTCCGAGCGATCGGCTGATTGCCGAATGGTGGCTGAATTCCAGACGGGTGGAAACTTTGCTCGCGACGGGACAGAATTCTGCGTTTAGTCAAGAAACCACGATCGAAGTTCCGGCGCAGATCTACGAGTGGAAGGCCGCGCAAGAAACGCGAAGCCGCGCGCAGCAAGTGCAGGAGCGCAATCGGGAACAATTTGTTCGGGCATTCGAAGATGACCTGGCGGTGCTGGGGTACGAGCGTGACGCCGAAGGCAACGGCAAATTTCTCCTCGGCGAATGGAATGAGGAGTGGTCTTACGCTTCTCAAGATTAATTCACCACGGAGGCACGGAGAAACATTAAGCATGTCTGACTTGGATGGCGCGGAATGCTGTGCTGTGGGATGATTTTTAGTTCTGGATGGTGCCGCCCAGCCTTGTGTTCTCCGTGATTACGTGGCTCCGTAGCAGAGTCTAAGGCCCTTCAGAAAAAGATGAAGATTGAAACCATCACGCTCCGCGAGATTCAGATGCCGCTCGTCCATTTCTTCGAGACGAGCTTTGGGCGTACGTACGGCCGCCGAATTCTATTGATTACCGTCCAGTGCGACGGAGTGAATGGTTGGGGCGAGTGCGTAGCCGGGGAAGATCCCTTCTATAGCAGCGAGTGGATTGAGAGTGCATGGCCGACGATCACTCGCTATCTGGCACCCGCGATACTGGGACGCAAGGTCGATGCAGCGCGCGATTGCGCAGCTCTTTTCTCGAAGGTGCGTGGCCACCGGATGGCCAAGGCCGCGATGGAAAACGCATTGTGGGATGCGGAAGCCAGACAGAAAAATATTCCTTTGTGGAAACTACTGGGAGGAACACGAAGTGAAATTGCTTGTGGAGTTTCGATTGGGATTCAGGATTCCGTCGAACAGCTTCTCGAGAAAATTCAGATCGAACTGGCCGCTGGATATCGACGCATCAAGCTAAAGGTCAAGCCCGGCTGGGACCTGAATGTGCTGGAGAAGATTCGCTCGCGTTGGGCGGATATTACGTTGAGCTGCGATGCCAACTCTGCGTATACGCTCGATCAAGTGGAGCATCTTCGCGCGTTCGATCAGTTCAACCTGCTGATGATCGAGCAGCCGCTTTGGGACGACGATATTTTCTACCATGCGCGATTGCAAAAAGCGCTTCGCACCGCCATTTGTCTGGATGAGTCGATCGTCAACGCGCGGGCTGCGGCGGTCGCGATTGAGACCGGGGCGTGCCGCATCGTGAACATCAAAGTCGGGCGCGCGGGCGGCTTTGCGGAAGCAAGAAAGATCCACGACATTTGCCTGGCCCAGAAAATTCCAGTGTGGTGCGGGGGGATGCTGGAATCCGGTATCGGCCGGGCCCACAACATCGCGCTTTCAACGCTCGAGAACTTCACGCTGCCCGGAGACGTTTCGGCATCCAAGCGCTACTGGAAGGAAGACATCATCGACCCTGAGGTGCAGGTCTCTTCTCAAGGAATCATCACGATTAGCGACGCGCCAGGGACCGGCTACCGAGTCAGAGAAGATCTCATTGAGAAACTGACAGTCCGCAAGGAGGCGCTTCGGGCAAGCGACTAGTCGGGGCTCGCGGTTGGTAGTGTCCTCTGCACGCAAGCAAGACTCAGGTCCGATAGTCTCTTTGGGGAGAGAAATCGGAGCGTCCTATTTTAAACGCACTCTTGGATTTCGAGCGACGGGCTTCGTCTTCTCTACCTCTTCAAGCTCTCGCTGAAGAGATAGGAGTTTCTCTCGCACTTCCTCTATGTCGTCAATGATCTTTGCCAGTGGTCTCGACGGATTCTTCCTTGCCATGACAGGGCGAGTCTACGCTTTCTGGAGCCAGCCGACCGTACGAAAGTGATTCTGTACGCTACGGGACAGACGAATCGCATCTCTTCGTTCTACATTCACCCATACCAGTCCTCCCCCACTCGAATGGTCTGCTCGTGGCTGATAACAGCGATTTTCGGGTTACGTGCTACACCTGCAACAAACTCGTAAGGCTTGAGCGCCACTACCGATGAAGGAGGATGAACCGTCCACGAGACCTGTTAGGTGGACACGATTCATCAACTGATGCCTTCGGTCCCAGCCAAATCCTAGCAACGGATTATTAGGACACTACCTTGCGGTTTCCGCCATTGACGTTTGAGAAGCGCTTTCTGCCAACTTAACCTGCTCCGCTTTCAGCATCTCCACACCTTCGGCAAAGGTGATTGCAGCCGGTACAGGGCGGAAGTTGCTGAATACCTCGTCCGACTTTATGGCGATGCTCTTAAACAAGAGCATCTTGCCGGTGAACTCGAGGCCCATGCGTGACACATCCCAGGATCCATCGTCCAGGTTCGTCTGCTCTACGAGGAAATGGCCGCCTTTATTGAGATGCCCCAGGATTCCCCAGCCAAAGCTGACTTCTCGAAATAGAGTTCCATCGATGCGAGCGACGCGCCGGGAAGCCGGGTCAATCAGCAGAAAACCCTGCATACCGAGAAGCACCTCTTCCACGTGCGACGGTGGCTGGTAGTCGGGATTGGGGCGAAACTTCAAACGCGCCAACGGCATTCCTGGAGCCCCTAGCGTGGAGGTTCCTGTTTCTGTGCCGTCGTAATCGTAGAGGAAAGCTTCCGGCAAGGCTTTCACGATTAACAGCGTGCGATTGGTTTCTTCTTTTTCCTGCCTCTGTTTGCGCTTGAGTTGCTCGGGATTACTCACCAGTGCGGCGAGGCGACCCTCTTCGCCCTGCACTTGCTGCGGCGAAAGCGGCTTGTCATCGTAGGCGACAGTCATGCCCGCCATGGCTTCGCGGGTTTCGACGTAGATTCTGGTCTGAGAGCCGTGCGGAGTTTCCTTGCGCGCCCGAAAAAAATGTTTTGAGGAATTGTTGTTAGCGGCGGCAACCTCATTGGCAGCGGTAGCGCGAACCAGATCTCCGGCGGAAAGCGAATTCTGTGGCGTCGACTGCGCAGCTGCGATGAACCAAGGCGCACCCATCGCCGCGGATGCGGCAATCAAAAAAACTGAGATGACAATTCGCGAGATCATTGATCTGAACCTCGAGATCCGAACCCCTAAGCGTCGAATTGCCGAGCGCCGTCTTTTTAGTGTACCAACCACTGCTGAGGGTTTCCGTACAGCGGATACGGTACGCGAGCAAATTTCACCGCTTGCCCGACCCTCATTCTCTTGCGTATAGTCGTTTCAGTGGGTTGCCCTCCGGTTACTTCCGGGACCATCAATGTTGCTGGCGCTCACCCTATGAGCTGCGAGGAGATTATCCAATGAGCGCACCGGCAACGGGGTTGGCACAAATCGGTAAATCTGTAGTGATCAAGGGCGAACTCTCAGGTAGCGAAGATCTCTACCTGGATGGCCAAGTCGAAGGCAGTATTGCCTTAAAAGGCAATAGCTTGACGGTAGGTCCGAATGGACAGGTTAAAGCCAGCGTCGACGCCAAGGGCGTGGTGGTACAAGGGAAACTCGACGGCAACATACAGGCCAGCGATCGCGTCGAATTACGTAAGTCCGCGATCGTCAATGGCGATATCGCCACCCAGCGCATCTCTATTGAAGAAGGCGCTTTTCTTAAAGGCAAAGTTGATATTCATCGTGCGGACACGAAGTGATTCAAGCCTGCGATCCGTTCGCTTCCACGTTTTAAAGAGCAGGTTTTGAAGAGCGAACCCAGGGCGTCACCAGCGAAGCGAATTTTCGTAAAGGCAACGAAGTTAGAATGTCGTCAGTCTCACAGAATTTCATGAAACTTTTTCGTGGCTCATCTGGATCCGAGACCCTTCCAGCGCAGAGTTCGCAAAAGCTCACTCGCCGGTCCAGCGGATTAGGGGAATTGTCCCGAACCTGGGAGTCCGCCGAGGGGCTTTGCGTTTTGGATCTGGGATCGACCTCACCCACCAATATTCGCCACTTCACCGGAAAAGGCCACAGAATCTACAGCGAGGACTTGCTGACGGCGTCTACGGATCCGGCCCTCATGACGAAGGATGAGCAGGGGGTCACGGTGCTCGACAGCCGCAAGTTTCTTGAAGACAACCTGGTTTATCCCGCGGCCCAATTCGATGTTGTGCTTTGCTGGAATTTGCCCGACTACCTGGATGAGAGTCTGGTTAAACCGGTGGTGGGAAGGCTTTGGTCCGTCTTAAAGCCGAGCGGAATGCTGCTGGCTTTTTTTCATACCCGCGATGCCGGACCAGACTCCCCATGTCATCGCTTCCATATTGTCGGGACCGATACCCTGGAAATGCAAAAGATTGAGCTGCGGCGGGAAGCTCGTAGGGGGCCGACTGGCGCGGTCCACACTGCCATCAGCGACGGTTTTCAATTGCAACGCGTCTTCAATAATCGCCATATCGAAACGTTATTCCGGGATTTCGCGTCGATCAAGTTCTTCCTTGCCCGCGATAACATCCGGGAAGTGTTAGTGGTCCGCTAGATCGATGATCGATCACCAGGACGTTTCCAGACCATCGCTCCCATGCGAAAAAGATAGTGGCGCGAGATCTCCACTTGCGCGGACTCCATGGCCGGCAAAGCAGAAACGATGACTCTTCGGATTTCCTCCGGAACGTAGGCTCTTCGCACGGAAGTCAGACCGTCCAGCCAAGCGACGCGGTTGAGCATGAGCGGATAGCCCGCGTAGGCCAAGGTCAGATGCAGGGGATGGCGAACAAGGTCGTTGATCAGGACGGCCCGCCGACTGACCCGCGCGGCTTCTTGAACAAATTGGGCCAGTTGAGCCGTGTCGAGATGATGAGCGAAAAGGCAGCAACTCACCAGGTCGAAACTTCCCTCTGCGAACGGAAGAGCGAGCGCGTCAGCTACGATGTGGTGGCTCTGAGGCGTAAGCGATCCACTTCCGTTTCGATGGGGTAGATGGGATTGAGCGCGATCGAGCAGCGTAACGTCAAGCGTGATCCCGCGGCGGGATAGTCTCTGCCGCACGATTTCTGGTAATTCACCAGGGCCGGCGCCGACTTCGAGAATGGAAAAACGCGTCGCTCTGCTCACTTGAGCCGCGCGTTCGATCATCCTCTGGGTGGTTGAGACACCGCCGAACCAGCGATTCACGCGGCCAATCACGGCCAGTGCAGCCTGAGCTTCGCTGCCAGAACAAGCGTCGGAATCGAGAATCTCGGGGCCGTCGACTCGTCGCATGGAAAGATCGTCCCGGTTGGTGAAACCCTGTCTGGATGCGGCTCGATGCCGTCCCGATCAAACCTCAGCCAATTCTTCTTCCAGCAATTGTTTGTTATACAGGTCGCTGTAGTAGCCGTTCAAGGCGAGCAGTTCGTCGTGGGTGCCAGATTCAACAATTCGACCGTCGTGCAGCACTGCGATGCGGTCGGCGTTGCGAACCGTGGAAACGCGATGCGAGATAAAGATGGTAGTGCGCCCCTGCATCACTTCGCGCAGATGATTGAGAATTTTATCTTCCGTATGAGTGTCGACGCTGGAGAGAGCATCGTCGAGGATAAGAATGCGTGGGTTGCGAATTAGAGCACGGGCAATCGCGGCGCGCTGTTTTTGTCCGCCAGAGAGCGTAATGCCGCGCTCACCGACCATGGTTTGATAGCGCTCGGGGAAGCCCTCAATGTCGACGGCGATGTTGGCGGCGCCGGCAGCGTCGTGGATTTGTTCATCGGTTGCCGATTCGACACCCAGAGCGATATTCTCGCGGATGCGATCGCTGAACAGGAAGGTTTCCTGGGGAACGAAGCCGATATTTCTACGCAGGGATTCGAGTGAAAAATCCCGGATCGGACGGCCATCCAGCAAAACCATTCCGGGCGCGGCATCGTAGATGCGAGGAACCAGATTCATCAGTGTAGTTTTGCCTGAGCCGGTCGGGCCGACGATGGCCAGACTGGTGCCGGCCGGGATGCGCAAGTTCAAATCACGCAGTACGGGCTTGCCTTCATATTCAAAACGCAGGTTGCGAAATTCGATCTCGCCGGCTACCGGCAATTCCGCGGCGTTGCTGGCGTCTTGAATCTCGGGCTGCTCGTGCAGAATTTCGTTCAGGCGCCCCAACGAAGCCGTGCCGCGTTGGAAGATGTTTATCACCCATCCCAGGGCAATGATGGGGAAGGTGAGTTGCATCATGTAGATGTTGAAAGCTGCAAAGCCGCCGATCTCCATGCGTCCCGCCAATACCTCTCTGCCGCCAATCCAGAGTACGAGCACTACGGCGAGTCCGAGCATGCATTCCAGCGTCGGCCACAACATGCCCATGAGGCGCACGAGCTTGAGGCTGCGGGCAATGTATTCCTGGTTAGCGGTTTCGAAGGACGCAATCTCCGCGTCTTCCTGTACGTAGGCCCGGATCACTCGCGCCCCGGAGAAATTCTCCTGCGCCCGAGCCGAAATATCGGAGAACATCGCCTGAATTCTCTCGAAGCGCTCATGAATGCGCCGGCCGAAGTATTGAATGACGACGCTGACCAAGGGCAGTGGAAGAAACGCATAGAGCGTCAGTTTCGGACTGATTCTCCACATGAATGCCAATGCCGCGGCGGTGAATACCAACGTGTTGGCCGAATACATAATCGCCGGGCCCAGCAGCATGCGCACAGCATTCAGATCATTAGTAACCCGCGCCATAATGTCGCCGGTGCGCATTCGCTGGTAGTAGGAGTAGGAAAGAGTTTCGAGATGCGCGAAAAGGTCATTGCGCATGTCGAATTCGATGTCGCGGGAGATTCCGATCACGATCCAGCGTGTAAGAAAAAGGAAAACGCCGCGTACGGCCGCCACTTCGAGCATTTGCAAAGCAAAGTGGAGCAGTTTGGCGGACGTAACGCGGGTGTTGAGGTCATCCACCGCGTGCCGGATCACCTGGGGCAGAAGCACCCATGAACCGTTGCTGAGAAAAATGCAGAATACGCCGGCTACAAATCCCCAGCGATAGCGCTTGAGGTAGGGAACAAGCGGACGCATATGTTTCGGAATCATGCAGATGGTGTAGATGAAATTTTAGCAGGCGGGATGCACGGCCAGCCGGCAATCGTGGTGGACCGCCGCCGTGAATCTGCAAGGTGGTTTCGGAGAGGGTATTTTTCGTTCGGACCGTATTATGTGGCTTAGCGCCGCCTGAACCGAAGCAGATCCGATCCGAAGGTAATTACGCTAATCACCGCTAGTACCATTCCCCAGCCGATGAGGAAAACCCAGCCCGCGTCCAGGATGAATGTCTGTGCCATATCCATCGCAATGGCTCCCCGAGTTCGCAAAAATTGGAGCTACGAAAAAATTGAACTACGAAAGGAAGCGGGGTTCAGCAATGAACTGAACCCCGGCATAAGTTGAAAGCTTACTCCTGCGGCTCGTTCTCAGCCCCATTCTGCATGTGCTGTTGCATGTGCGCTTCCCGATTGGCAATAAATTCCTTCGCCTTTGCCTGCTGGTCGGGAGTGAGCATCTGGAACAGTTCATTGTGAATCCGCGTCTCCTGCACTTTCAGTTGCACCAGAGTCTGCGCCTGCTGCGCCACCAGAGCTTGAACTTTGGCTTCATCGTAGGTGCCTTCGACATACGGGATCAGTTGCTGGTCGAGTTGGTGAGCCAGCTGCCGCAGTGGCTTCATGGTGGCGTGCTCCTTCTGCAGGACAGCTTTCATCTGGGTGCGTTGAGTGTCCGTCAAGCTAAGATACTTGGCGAAGAAGTCCATCAAGTGGCCTTCCATGCCGAATTCATGGCCATGCATTGCCTGAGGCGGAGGGGCTGACTCTGTGCTTTGCGCATTGGAGATCGCAGCGCTCAACGTCACCGCCAGAGCAGCTAAGAGGAACCGAAAACGAATCGATTTCATATGTGTGTTACTCCTGATTTACTTTCTGCTTCTTAAGCCGGTTCCTTCCCGGAACCTGGGATTGTTTCCGTACAATTATAGGAACACGATTCTCCAGTCGATAGTGGTAAAAAGACGGTCAAGTCGAGTAAAGTTTTGTCAAAGTTAAAAACAGGATGTTGCGTTGTGAAGTTTAACAGTTTGACAATTCTTTACCCACAGCCCGAAGCCGGTGGTGCACAATGAAAGCGGCGAAGATGGAACGAATTTTAATCATCGACGACGACGTCGAGCTGTGTACCCTGGTTGGGGAATACCTGCAGGCCGAGGGCTTTGCGGTTGAGGCAGTGCACGACGGGGAGAACGGTTTGCAACGCGCCGGCAGAGGCGATTGCCTGCTGGTGGTGCTGGATGTGATGCTGCCGGGGATCAACGGATTTGAGGTTTTGCGGAGAATCCGCGCGACCTCTCGCCTCCCGGTCTTGTTGCTCACAGCGCGTGGAGAGGATGTAGATCGTATCGTCGGACTGGAGATTGGCGCCGACGATTATCTGCCCAAGCCCTTCAACCCGCGGGAGCTGGTTGCGAGGATTCGCGCCATTCTGCGCCGGACGCGCGGCGAGGCCTCATCTACGCCGGAGATTGTGCGGGTAGGAGACGTTGAACTCGACCCTGCAACTCGTAGCGTTCGCCGTGAGGGGCACCCGGTTGATCTTACCTCGGTGGAGTTCAACCTGCTCGAAGTGCTGCTGCGCGAGGCTGGGCGCGTGGTTCCGCGAGAGCGTCTGGTAAACGCCGTTCTCAGCCGCAAGTTCTCGCCGTTCGACCGCAGTATCGATATGCATGTCAGCAAGGTCCGCAAGAAACTCGGCGATACCGACGCGGACGAGCATATCAAGACGATTCGAGGCGTCGGTTACATCTTCGCCCGGCCGCGCGAAAACTCCGAGGAGAAGGTCGGCGAAAAAACCACGACGAAGATCAGTTCATGAAGAGTCTTTTTCTCAAGATTTTTCTTTCCTTCTGGGCGGCACATGCCCTATTTCTTGTGCTCGCGATTCTCGCGACAATGGCTTTGCGTCCCCGAAGTTCAACCTGGCAGGATCTGCTCTCAACCGGGCTGAACGACTCGGTGAATGCCTACGAGCAAGGAGGCAGTCGCGGGCTTCAAACGTACCTGGACGGTCTGGAAAAGTCGCAGCACGTCCGAGGCTTTCTTTTTAACGAGAACATGGAGGAACTGGCTCATCGGGGCGCGCCGGACTGGGCGGTGCGAGTGGCAACCGGGGGATCGAGAGCGCCGAAAGAAGGATTTATTTTTCCTGCGCCGCCTCCCGTGTTGCGTGAATCGCGTTTGTCCGACGACGGGTTGCATCGTTACACCTTCGTATTGGCACCTCCGCCAGGACCCCGTCTCTTTTTTGGTCCTCGAGGGTTGCCCATCCCAGGGCTGATCATTTCGGTGATTTCGTCTGGTCTGGTGTGCTATCTGCTGGCGTGGTTCCTTACCATGCCAGTGGTTCGCCTGCGCGCCGCGACGCGGCAATTGGCTGCGGGTGATCTTAGCGCTCGCGCGGGAGCCCCCGATTCTGGCCGCCGCGATGAGGTTGCGGGGCTGATGCGCGACTTCGACACCATGGCGGAGCGTCTGGAAAACCTGGTGAAGGCGCAATCCAGACTGCTTAACGATATTTCCCACGAACTGCGCTCGCCTTTGGCACGGCTGAACGTGGCGCTGGGTCTGGCCCGGCAACGTTCGGGCCCGGATAGCGCGTCCATGCTCGAGCGAATCGAACTGGAGGCTGGACGCCTCAACGAGTTGATTGGGCGGCTGCTCACTCTGGCGCGCATGGAAGACGGAGAGCAGCACGTTCCCTCCACGGCAGTATTGCTGGACGAGGTCGTGCTGAGCGTCGCCGAAGACGCCGAGTTCGAAGCCCAGGCGCGACACTGCCATGTACGCAGTGCGATTCCTTCCGGAAGCTGGGGGGTGCGCGGGGATGCCTCGCTGCTGCACAGTGCGATCGAGAACGTCGTGCGCAATGCGATTCGCTATACGCGCGAAGGGTCGACGGTTGAGATTCATCTCGAGAAGAGCGCCGGTGGCGGCGGTTCGGAGGCGCTGGTACGAGTGACCGACTGCGGCGATGGCGTTCCGCCGGACGCGCTGGAGAAGCTCTTCCGCCCTTTCTATCGACTGGATGATGCTCGTGGCCGGCAAACCGGAGGCGTTGGTCTAGGCCTGGCGATCACAGAACGTGCCGTGCGGTTTCACGGCGGACGAGTGAGAGCGGTCAACCGGGCGGAGGGCGGGTTGATGGTTGAGATTTATTTGCCCCTGGTTACGGTCGATGCCGTCGAGACAAAAGTTCTGGCTGACGTAGCGGTTAGTGGCTAGTGATCCTGCCCTTCAGGCAACTCGCGCCTGCATCTGCGGTTCCAACAAGTGCGGGCGGGTTTGCTCTTCCCGTGTATTCCTGTTACATAAATGGGTGACTGTTTCCGCCTTCCAATAGCGTTTGGGCCCGGCATGAGGCGGCCCGGAGAGTGCGACAGTGCGTTCACAGGAGATAAAGCGAAGAATGCGGACTAGTGTGACCTGGGTTGCGGCGATTCTGGTTCTGGTTGCAATCGGATTTCTGATGGCCTGTAGTTCGAAGTACTCCGCTGCCAACAACGGGTTGGTGGTGGTTCCCACTCAGGGTTCGGCGGTGATGCAGACCTTCAACCTCGATCTGGCCAACGGCCACCTTTCGCAGATCAATAACGTGAACGGTCCGCCGACGAACGGAGTTCCTACGTCGGTGGTGCTGGATCCTGCCGGTGCATTCGCCTACATGATTGTCTCTGCGAACCCAGCGGTCACGAATAGTGCTACCGGCATTCAGACATTTCAAGTTGCTTCCGACGGAAAGTTGTCTCCCATCGGCACCACGCCGACATCGAATCCTTCAGCTCTGGCGATCGATTCGGCCGGCAAGTTCCTGTTCGTCGCTGACGCAATCGATGGAAGCGTTTCGGTCTTCTCCATCGGAAGCAACGCCGCTCTCACAGCAGTTGGCGCGCCGACTGTGTTGCCGGCTCAGGGCGGCCGTGGGCAGGCTCCGAGCGCATCGGCATTGGCGGTAACGCCTACGGTTTATCCCCCACTTTATGCGGCCTGTTCTGGTCAAACGCCCCCTACGACAGAAAACCTCTACGTGACGGATTCGAACAACTACGTTGTGGTGAACTATTCCATCGGTTCGACGGGCGCTCTGACTTTGGTTCCTAATGGGACAACGACGGCAGTCGCGACCGGCAGTGTTCCGTCTGGGGTGGCCGTCGATCCGTGCAACCGCTTCGTGTACGTTGCCAACGGTAATCCCAATAACAGCGTTAGCGCGTATACCATCTGCACGTCTCCATCGGTTGCACCGCCGTTATGCGCGCACGGCGATTTCAGCTTGAATCCCGTCACGGGATCGCCCTTTGCGATATCTCCTGGAGATGGCGCCGGGCCGATCGCGGTTGATCCCTACGCGAGGTCTGTGTATGTCGTAGACACTGCATCGAGCGAGCTTTCGGCGTTCAAGATCAGTGCAAGCAACGGCGCTCTGACCGTGATTGGAACTTATGCGACCGGCCAGGGCGCAAATTCGATTGCGATTCGCAGTGATGATGTTTGGGTGTTCGTGGCGAATTCGACCTCTTCCACGCTTTCGCAATATGCGATCACGCCCGCGACCGGAGCTTTGACGCCGCAACCGACCACAACTACGTTTAATATCCCATCGGGAGTAGCAGTGAAGTAAGAGCGCTCCCCAGTGTGTCGGCCTAGGTCGGAATCTTCAAAATCAAGTAGGCGCCCACCAGGGCGAAGATCAGGTCCGGCGACCAGGCGGCCAGTGCTGGCGGCAACTGGCTGATATCCCCCATGGCTTCGAACAGGCGGGACACCACCGTATAAACCACGGCGATTCCGACCGCGACGGCAACTCCAGTAACGGCTCCCTTTTTCGCCGCCGATAGCGCAAAGGGGACCGCGATCATAGCCATGATGAAGGTGATGAGAGGGTAGGAAAGTTTTTTGTTCAACTGCACGCGGAGTCGCACCACATCGAAGCCGCTTTGTTGAAGATCGCGGATGTAACGGCGCAACTCCTCGTAGTTCATCTCGGAATACTGTTTTACTTCCTTCTTGAAATAAGACGGATCTTCGGTGACATCCGGGAAGGTGGAGACATCGAAGGTGCGGTAGCTGGCGATGGCTGCGCCTTGCAGAGTGCGTTGCCAGCCTTGTTCGTAGATCCAGCGTCCGGTGTCGCCCCAGCGGGCGCGATCGGCATGGATGCGCTGGGTGATGCCGAAGCTGGCCGGGTCGAGTTGGAAGATGGTTAGGTTGGCAAACTGGTCACGATCAGCATCGAAGAACTGGTAGTAGTAGATATCGTTGTGCTGTCCGAAAATCCAGCGGCGGTCGGGACGCAGATAGGTCTGCGGTGGTTTGCCTTTGATCTGGTTGTGCAGCGCCTCCTGGCGCTTGTTAGTGTGAGGAAGATAAAACTGGTCGGCAAAGAAAAGGCCCGCCGCCAAAACGGCCGCAGCTGCAAGCACAGGCGCGACGATACGGTAGACGCTGGTTCCGGTGGCCTTGATCGCGGTAATTTCATTGGAGCGATTCATCAGCCCAAACGTGATCAATACAGCCAGCAGCATGATCAATGGCGCAACGCTGTAGAGCAGGTACGGAGAAACGTTGAGCAAATACTCGGCGACGACGAAGGCAGGAGTCTGGTTGCGCAGGATGTCGCCAAGCAACTCAAAGAGGGTGAACACCAGCAGCAGCACCAGAAAAGTCGAGACGATCATCGCCAGATAAACGAAGAAATCGCGCAGCACATAATCATCGAGCAGGCTGGGGAAGCCGGCGCTGAAAACTCGCCGCCGGGTGGAAGCGCGCTCGAAAGCATCGTGATTCTCCTTGCGACCGATTCCCAGCGCGCGCAACGGGGCGGGCGAAAGATTCTTGTTCCTTTTCCATACGAGTTTGATTGCCGACAGGGCAAAAGGGCGGCGCTCGGCTTGCCACAGCAGGAACAGAGCCGCAGCGAAAAATACGATGTTGGCTAGCCATGCTCCCAGAGCGGGGCTCACCCTGCCCTGCTTGGCGAGTGAAACTCCGATGAGCGAAAAGAAGTAGTAGATGAAGACAAGCGCGATGGTGAGTACGAACCCTCCAGACTTGCCGCTCTTCTTCGACGAAAGCCCCAGGGGGATTCCTACCATGGCTAGCACCAGGCATGCTGTGGGCAGGGCGAAGCGATTATGAAACTCGATGAGATACCAGCGGGCCGAAACCGGATCGACAGTCGCAGCCCGCTCGCGCAAAGCCGAAGTGCCCATCGCTTTCACCGGAATCTGTTCTTCCGCCTTACTTTCCGAGGCCGGCAATTCGATGGGGATATCGGTCTGCTGGAAAGTGGATATCTGATACTTGTCGGGTTCCCGAGCCTCGGTTTCGTGCGTAGAACCATTAGTCAGGTGCAGATGGAGGCGGTCCGGGCCTTCAGCAGCGAGAATGCCTTCACGGGCCAGCGTGATCCGCGGATTGGCAGGTTCGGAGATGTCGGCGAGAAAAACTCCGTTCCAGATCGCGCCTCCTTTGGCGCTGTGTACGTCTTGCACGTAGAGCACGAGCTTGGGAAAGCCTTCATAAAAAACTCGAGGGCGCACTTCGAAGGAAATCTGCGACCCTTTGAGTTGATCCTCAAGGCGCCCGAGCGAAGCCAGTGACCAGGGAGCTACATAGAGGCTGTTAATCAGGGCCAGTCCCCATGCTGCGGCGACGAAGATTGCCAGCACACGTCCGAAATTCCAGACGCCCATGCCGCTCGCGCGCATGGCGGTGATTTCACTGTCAGCAGCCAGACGGCTGAGGCCGATGAGAATCCCGACCAGAACGCTCATGGGTACGGTGTAGGTGAGCGCAAGCGGCACGGTGTAGAGAAAAATCTCGGCGACGCTGGGCAGCGGAGCGCTGGCGCGGACCACCAGTTCGAGGATGCGCCCTAGATCGCGGGTGAAGAGTACGAAGGTGAAGATCGCCGCGCCGATAAGGGCATGCGAGGTGACTTCACGGAGAATGTAGCGGGTTAGAATCCGCATATAGCGAGTGAGCGCCAGATCCCTCACTTCGTTCGGGATTTCGGCTGCGGGCTCCCGCTTCGCTCACGCCCGCAAAGCGCCTCAACTTCGCGGAGAATGTAGCGGTGAGAATCCGCATGGGAGATGCGCTACTGAGGGCAGGATAGCACGCGGTCTGCGACGCAGGCTGGCTCGATATGGTAGCGCCGGCAAAGGTTGACTTGCTTGTAGAAGTTTCTGCCCTTACCTGCCAATCGCCCAGACCGAGCCGTAACCCATCGCGCCACCATTCAGGGCAGTGCCGTACAGCACGCCATTGGATAGCAGAGGACTGGCATACACGTATTTGCCGTCCGGTCCTGAGAAACTCCGCAAAAGTGCGAACCCGCCCTGTTGCGTGAGCCGGTAGAGCGTGCCCAGCCCTGACGCCCCACCGGTTTCGGTGGTGCCGTAAATGTTTCCGTTCGCATCCAGTACGACGCCTGACAGCGGATACTGGCCGTCCGAGGTTCCTCCGGAGAAACTGTGCAACACGGTTTCCTGACCCGTCCTCGTTACCACCTTCCATACAGTGCCAAATCCGGAGGTGCCGCAGGATGAGGTTACACCGTAAAAGATGCCGTTCTTCGCGACAAAGGGGACACCCTGGACATTGCAGCCATCTGCGGTGCCGCCCGTGAAGTTGTGCAGGATGGTGATTTTCCCGCTCTTGTTCAAGCGGTAGAGAATGCCCTCGTCGGCGCTGCCGCCTTCCTGGGTCACGCCGTAGAGGAATCCGTCCGGGCCGAAGACAACTGTCGTGTAGCTGGGATATTTTCCGTCATCCACGCCTCCGGTGAACGTATGCAGGATGGTTTCTTTGCCGGCAGTGTCGATTTTATAGATGACTCCGTCGTTGTAAGCGCCGCCCTGGCCAGTTGTGCCATACAGGTTGCCCGCGCTGTCCAGGGTCAGGCCGCCGGCAGGGATGAGTCCGTCCGCTCCGCCGGTAAAGTTATGCAAGACCGTTTCGACACCGCTCGTATCGACCTTGAAGACGACGCCAGCGTTGGCGGCGCCGCCTTGAGTAGTTGTGCCATAAATGTTGCCCGCGCTATCGAGCACCACCGGAGATTCGGGATAGGCGCCGTCGGCTCCGCCGGTGAAATTGTAGAGAACCGTTTCTTTTCCCTTCGGGTCTACCTTATAGACGACACCGGCAAAGAAGGTTCCAGCGTAGCCTCCTGTGCTGTAAAAATTGCCGGCGGAATCTCGAACTAAACTGGCGTAAGGATCTCCGCCATCCGTCCCGCCGCCAAAGCTGTAGAGTATGCGAATTTTTTGAGCTTGAGAGGAAAGAGGGGTCAGCATTGCCAAACCGAGGAAGAAACTCACCGCGGCAGAGCCCCATTTTGCATCGCGCCCGGCAAGAGCGCAATCTTGGATCTTCTTCACCAGCCCTCCTTGATAAGCAAGTTGCCGGGTAGCTTACACCACAAGGGCTCAGTCATGCAAAGGTCAGGTTCACCCTAACCGCGCCCAGCAAGGGTTTTCGGAGGTACAAGAAGGAATGGAGGCGTTGGCGCTTTGACGCGCCACACAGGCAATGACAAACCGTGCAACGTGTACCCCCATGAACCGGCATGTTTGGTCCCGCTGTTACCCAGCCTTCAGAAACAACGCGGCCAGCGGCGGCAAGGTGAGCCTCAGCGAGAACGGGCGTCCGTGGGCCGGCTCTGCGTCGGCGGTTACGCCGCCGAAATTACCCATGCCGGTGCCGTTGTATTCCAATGCGTCACTATTGAGCAATTCGCGCCAGCCGCCGCGCAGATGAAGGCGTGCGAGGAGACTTCACGCAAAATGTAGCGGGTTAGAATCCGCATGAGAGACGCGCTTCTGAGGGCAGCATAGCGCGGGTTGGCGGACAGCAATCTTGGTTCGGTCGCTCAGTCCGCTGCTCCGCGCAAGCACTGTCAGAGCACTACGGGTTCACCTGGAACACTACGTTGCTCTTAAGCGTGCCACTCGGCGTAGTCACTTCGAGTGTGCCGGTGGTCGCACCAACAGGCACCGTGGTCCTGATTGCTGTATTCCTGGACACCGTGAATGTCGCTGGGGTGCCGTTAAAGGTGACGCTGGTGGTGCCCGTCAGACCGTTTCCGAGAATCAGGACTTTGGCACCGACTGTGCCAGCGGTGGGCACCGACTGCACGAACCGAGCAAGACCCACGGATAGTTGGAAGACGATTCCAATGTTACTGGCTCCGCCGCCGTGGGTCACGCCGTAGAACCTTCCGTCGGTGGCCTGCAGCAGCGTACCTTGCGGCATTTGACCTGTGCTGATTCCCCCGAAGTTGTGCACTGTATGGAGCGCGCCGTCTGGGGTGATTGCAAAGACGGTGCCGGTTTCGCCGGCACCCTCGCCTCCGGTGGAGGTAGTGCCGTAGAAGTTGCCATCGGTGGCCAAAACCAGACCTGCCATGGGATACGCACCGTCCGGGCAGGAAATTGTGCCTTCGGTGCAGAAGCTGTAGGGGGTGGTCAATTCGCCTGCGAGCGTGATTTCGAAAACCGTGCCACAGCCGTATCCGCACTTGCCAGTGCCACCGTTGAGGCTGGTTCCGTAAAAGTTTCCGTTGGCAGCTTGCGCCAGCGGCGCCTGCAGGAGCCCTGCGACGGTACCGAAGTTGTACAGCGTAGTGAGCTGGCCGGCGGGCGTGATTTCGAAGATCGTGCCGCAGCCGAAAGTGTTCTGGAAGAAGGGGCACACGACGGCACCGCCGTCATATGTGCTTCCGTAGAAGTTTCCGTTGGGAGCTTGTATTAAATTCGTGATCGGATAGCTGCCGTCAGGACAGTTCTTCTGCGAGCAAAAACTGTAGAGCAGGGTGAACTTGCCCTCTGGAGTGATCTTAAAAACGGTGCCCCTGAGGAATTGCCCGCCTTTGGAGGCGGCGCCATAAAAGTTGCCGTCGCTTCCCAACACCAAGCCGGCAACGGGCACAGCGCCATCTACACAGTGCGGCAGAGAGC